>WNFG01000729.1_pt1 | contig 45425 bp, 47 predicted proteins | sample 5400431 | NCBI WGS metagenome assembly WNFG01 (sample SAMN13153346, study PRJNA577476) | soil metagenome | isolation source: 120 cm saprolite under Douglas fir tree site 2 hole 3 replicate 2 | place: USA:California | collected 2015-04-18
GCGCGTCGCGGGCGCGCAGCACCACGTTGGTATTGGGCCCGCGCTGCGGATCGAAGAACGGATAGCTGCCGATCGCGACCTCGGGATTGGCCTTGGCGATGTCGCCGAGCTGCGTGCCGATGTCGCCCTCGCGGGCATCCGCGCGCAGGGTCTCCGACAGCATGCGAATGCCGGTCTTGAGCTTCGGCGCCACCTCGTCGAGCATCGCCTGCATGATCGAGGGCACGCCCGCCATCACGATGACGTTGCCGATCCACATGCCGGGCGCGCCCGAGACCTTGTTGAGGACGAGATCGGCGCCCTTGGGGATGCGCGTCATCCGCCGGCGCGCGTCGTTCATCTCGGTGCCGGTCGCCTTCATGCGCTCCTGCATGATCGCGAGCGCGCGCGGATCGACGTCGATCGACACCCCGAACGCCTTGGCGACGCAGTCGGCGGTGATGTCGTCATGGGTCGGGCCGATGCCGCCGGTGGTGAGCACATAGCTGTAGCGGTGCCGCAGCGCATTGAGCGCGTCGACGATCGCGGTCTCGTCGTCGCCGACGACCCGCACCTCCATGAGATCGATGCCGACCGCGGTCAGGTATTCCGCGATATAGCCGATGTTCTTGTCCTTGGTGCGGCCGGACAGAATCTCGTCGCCGATCACCAGCAGCGCGGCGGTGACGACCTCTTTGGGGACGGGCACGGTTGTCATGATCACCTGCGGGCGGGCGGACGACGGAGGACGGAAGACGGAGGACGGATGCCAAAGGCGCGATTCTTCGTCATCCGTCCTCCGTCTTCCGTCCTCCGTCGTCTGGGTCCGCCCTACCCTGCCATTGTGGGTTATGCTGCTTCAAGTCGCCCGCCGGCCGGTTCCGCTTCCCGGCCCGGCGAATTTCTCTCCCGATCGGGCCGGGGACCAGGCCCCCGAGCCGGTCGGAGAGCGGGAGGAGAGCCGATGTCCGGACCGGCGCCGCGGCGCCCGATCGCCTATGCGCCGCCCCGCATCGTCGTCGAGAAGGCGCCGGACGGCGGCCTGCGCTGCCGCTCACGCGAGCCGCTCGCGCCGTACGATCCGAGCCTGGCGCGGCTCTTTCGCGCGGCGGTCGAGCGCAATCCGGCGGACCTGTTCCTGGCCGAGCGCGACGTCACCGGCAGTTGGCGCAAGCTGAGCTACGGCTCGGCGCGGCCGCTCGTCGACGCGCTCGCGCAGGGCCTGATCGAGCGCGGACTCTCGGCCGAGCGGCCGGTCATGATCCTCTCCGGCAACGACATCGAGCATGCGCTCATCACCCTGGCCGGCCACACCGCCGGCGTTCCCGTCGCGCCGATCTCGGTCGCCTATTCCCTGCAGAGCAAGGACCACGCCAAGCTCAAGCATATCGCCGCGCTGCTCGAGCCCGGCCTCGTCTACGTCGCCGACACCGCGCCGTTCGCCAAATCGCTCGCCGCGCTCGCCCTCCCCGGGGTCGAGATCGTCGCCGGCCGCAACGGCGCGAATGTCCCAGGCGTCACCGCGTTCGAGGCGATGGCGCAGAGCCGGGCGGGGCCGCCAGTGGAACAGGCCGTCGCCGCGATCGGCGCCGACACCATCGCCAAATTTTTGTTCACGTCGGGCTCGACCGGGCTGCCCAAGGGCGTCATCAACACCCACGGCATGCTGACGGCCAACCAGCAGCAGCTCGCCCAGATCTGGCCGTTCCTCGCCGACGAGCCGCTCGTGCTGCTCGATTGGCTGCCGTGGAACCACACCTTCGGCGCCAACCACAATTTCAACCTGGTGCTGCGCCATGCCGGCACGCTGTTCATCGACGGCGGGCGGCCGCTGCCCGGCCTGATCGATGCGACCGTGCGCAATCTCGGTGAAATCTCGCCGACGATCTATTTCAACGTGCCGGCGGGCTACGCGGCGCTGCTGCCGTTCCTCGAGCGGGACGCGGCGCTGGCGCAAAAATTCTTCGCCAAGCTCCGCCTCATCTTCTACGCCGGCGCCGCGCTGCCGCAGGACCTCTGGCAACGGCTCGAGGCGATATCGGTGCGCGCGACCGGCGCTCGGGTGCCGATGACCTCGTCCTGGGGCACGACCGAGACCGCGCCGCTGTCGACCGCCGCGCACTTCATCATCGAGCGCGCGGGCCCGATCGGCGTGCCGGTCCCCGGCGCCGAGCTCAAGCTCGTGCCGACGGGGAGCAAGCTCGAAGTTCGCGTGCGCGGCCCGAACGTGACGCCGGGCTATTGGAAACGGCCGGACCTCACGGCCGCGGCTTTCGACGAGGACGGCTTCTACAAGCCGGGCGACGCGGTCCGCTTCGCCGAGCCGGCCGAGCCCGCGCGCGGCATCGTGTTCGACGGGCGGCTCGCGGAGGATTTCAAGCTCGCGACCGGAACCTGGGTCCATGTCGGGGCGCTGCGGGTCGGCGCGCTCGCCGCGGCGTCACCGGCGCTGCAAGACGCCGTCATCGCCGGCGAGAACCGCCCATTCGTCGGCCTGCTCGCCTGGCTCAATGCCGCGGGCTGCCACAAGTTCGTCGGCTGCGATCATCCGCTCCCGGCGCTCGCCCGCGATCCCGCCGTGCGCGGGCATGTCGGGCGCGCCGTCGCCAAGTGGAACGCCGAGCACCAGGGCTCGTCCGAGCGGATCGCGCGCGTCCTCCTCCTCGCCGACGCGCCGTCGATCGACGCCAACGAGATCACCGACAAGGGCTATATCAACCAGCGGCTCGCGCTCGAGCGGCGCGCGGCCGAGGTGGAGCGCCTCTACGCGGCGCAAGCGGATGCCGACGTGATCATCGTGGACGGGTGCGCGTGAGACCCACGCATGGTATCGAGGACGAAGCGAGCCGCCGCGCGGACGGAGGAGGCCCGGAATGGGCGATCGCCTGACCAAGATCGTGGTTGTCGCGCTGCTGGTCGTCCTCGCGGTCTATGTCGGCCAACCCTACGTCGACCGCCTGCTGTTCTCGGCCTCGGCGCCGCGCGCGGTCGAGCCGCGCGGCAACCTGTCCGATCTCGAGCGCTCGACGATCGCGCTGTTCGAACGCGACTCGCCGTCCGTGGTGCAGGTGGTCGCGCGCGCGGCCGCGCTCGAAACCTCGCCGTCCGAGGGCGAAGGCGGCCAGGCCCAGTCCGGGACCGGCTTCGTCTGGGACGCGGCCGGCCACATCGTCACCAACAACCACGTGGTCGAGGGAACCGAAGCGGTCGCCGTGCGCTTTGCGTCCGGCCGGGTGTCGCGCGCGACGATCGTCGGGACCGCGCCCAATTACGACCTGGCGGTGCTGCGCGTCAACGACACCAAGTCGCTGCCGCCGCCGATCGCGATCGGCACGTCGGAGGACCTGAAGGTCGGGCAATCGGTGTTCGCGATCGGCAATCCGTTCGGGCTCGATCAGTCGCTGACCACCGGCATCATCAGCGCGCTCAAGCGCCGGCTGCCGACCGCGGGCGGCCGCGAGATCAGCAACGTGATCCAGACCGACGCGGCGATCAATCCCGGCAATTCCGGAGGACCGCTGCTCGATTCGGCGGGCCGCGTGATCGGCGTCACCACCGCGATCATCTCGCCGTCCGGCACCAGCGCGGGGATCGGCTTCGCCATCCCGATCGACATCGTCAACCGCGTCGTGCCGGAGATCATCCGCAAGGGCTACGTGCCGACGCCCGGCATCGGTATCGTGGCGGCCAACGAGGAGGCGGCGACGCGCGCCGGGGTCGAGGGCGTCGTCGTCGTCAGGACGGTACCGGGCTCGTCGGCGGAGCGCGCGGGCTTGCGCGGCATCGATCCGAACGCGCGCACGCTCGGCGACGTGATCGTCGGGGTGAACGGCAAGCCGGTGCACCGGCTGCCGGACTTGACCGAGGAGCTCGAGCGCATCGGCGTCGGCAAGCGGGTCACCCTGGCGATCAAGCGCGAGGGCCGGGACGTGTCGGTCGAGGTCGAGGTTGTGGATATCGGCCGCCGAAGCTGATCGAGCGTGTCGCAATCAATCGAGTAGCAAGGGCCATCATCGGCAGGAAGGACTGACGCAGTGATCGATCTCTATACCTGGACCACGCCCAACGGCCGCAAGGCTTCCATCATGCTCGAGGAAATCGGCCTGCCCTATACGGTGCATCCGGTCGACATCGGCAAGGACGAGCAGTTCAAGCCGGAGTTCCTGAAGATCAGCCCGAACAACCGCATCCCGGCCATCGTCGATCGCGACGCCGGCATCAGCCTGATGGAATCCGGTGCGATCCTGATCTATCTCGCCGACAAGACCGGCAAGCTGTTGCCGAAAGCGGGCGAGCCGCGTTATCGCGTGCTGGAGTGGCTGATGTGGCAGATGGGCGGGCCCGGCCCCATGTTCGGACAGGTCCACCACTTCGTGAAATACAACAAAGGCAAGGCGCCCTACGCCGAGGAGCGCTACCTCAAGGAAGCGCACAGGCTCTACGGCGTGCTCGACCGCCGCCTCGCCGGCCGCGACTTCGTCGCCGACGATTACTCGATCGCCGACATCGCGATCTGGCCCTGGGTCTCGCGCTACGAATGGCAGACGGTCGATCTCAACGCTTACCCCGACGTGAAGCGCTGGTACACGACCGTTGCCAAGCGGCCGGCGGTGCAGAAAGGCTACAAGGTCCCGAAGGACGTCGGCGACGTGCCGATACCGGCTTGATGAATGCAGCGATCATGACATCGCGTCGGAGCGCCCTGTACAGCATCGCCGTGATGGCGAGCTTGGGCTTCGCGCAAGCCGGCAACGCGCAGGACACCATCGATCGTCCGGTGACCATCTACGTCGCCGGCACGGCGGGCGGCGGGATCGATCTCTATGCCCGATTGATCAGCCGCCACATCGGCCGCCACATTCCCGGTCGGCCGACCGTGACCGTGCAGGTGATGCCGGGCGCGGGCGGCATCCGGGCGGCGAATTTTCTCGCCGAGCAGGCGCCGCGCGACGGCACCGCGATGACCACGTTCGCGGGCGGGCCGATCCTCGAGCCGCTGATCGGCGCGCGCAATTCCGGCCACGACATGAGCCGATTGACCTGGATCGGCGCCCTCACCAAGGACATCGGCCTCTGCCTCGCTTGGGCGACGACGCCGTTCAAGACCATCGACGACGCCAGGAAGCAGCAGATGGTGGTCGCCGGCACCGGAGCCGGCTCGGACACCGACACCTGGCCGGTCGTGCTCAATGAGGTGCTCGGCACCAAATTCAAGCTGGTGACCGGCTATCTCGGCAGTCAGGAAACGATCTTGGCGATCGAGCGCGGCGAGGCACACGGACGCTGCGTGTTCAGCCTGTCCGCGCTCAAGATCGCCAAGCCCGACTGGTTGCGCGACCACAAGATCAACGTGCTGATCGTGACCGCGCTGGAGCGCAGCCCCGAATTCCCCGACGTGCCGACGGTGGTCGAGCTCGCCACCAAGCCGGAGGACCGTCAGCTCGTCGAGCTGATGTCCGGGCCCACGGCGATGGCGCGGTCGTTCGCGGCGCCGCCCGGACTGCCGGCGGCCAAGGCCGCCCTCCTCCGGCGCGCCTTCGATGCCACCATGCAGGATACGGAATTCCGTGCCGAGGCGGCGCGGATGCAGGCCGAGCTGTCGCCGAGCACGGGCGAGGACGTGCAAAAGCTGGTCGCGCGCATCTACGCAACGCCGCGCCCGGTGATCGAACGGGCAAAGAAGCTGCTCGCTCCGTAGCGGCGCGCCGCAGATCGGGATCGCCCTGAATACCTCATCAAGCCGATTTGTTCATCAGCCGCCGCCCAAGCGATGAGCAGCCGCGCCCGAACCTGCCCCGTGCAATTGCCCCTTGGGTTGGCGCGGGGCTTGCAGCTAGGATCGGGCAAGCGCGCGGTTTCGCGTGAGGAAGCGCGGGCGCGCGACCCCGGGGGCAACCCATGACGGTCGCGTTCGACGAGATGAAGGGCAGCGACGGGAGCTTGCGGCCCGCCTATAGCGAGCTGTTCCGCTGGCTTTCCGAGGTGCCGGCCGACGTTCTCGACTATCGCCGACGCGAGGCCGAGCTGCTGTTCCGCCGCATCGGCATCACGTTCGCGGTCTACGGCGAGGCGGACGCGCAGGAGCGGCTGATCCCGTTCGACGTGCTGCCGCGCATTCTCGCCGCCGCCGAGTGGGACGTGCTGCGCGCCGGGCTCGAGCAGCGGATCAAGGCGATCAATCATTACATCCGCGACGTCTACGGCCGGCGTGAAATCCTCAAGGCCGGCATCGTGCCCGAGGACCTGGTGTTCCAGAACCCGGTGTTCCGTCCGGAAATGAACGGCCAGAAGGTGCCGCACGACATCTACGTCCACATCGGCGGCATCGACATCGTGCGGGTCGACCCCGAGACCTTCTACGTGCTCGAGGACAATGCGCGCACGCCCTCCGGCGTCTCCTACATGCTGGAAAACCGGGAGATCATGCTGCGGCTGTTCCCGGAATTGTTCGCCCGCCACCGGATCGCGCCGGTCGAGAATTATCCCGACGAATTGCTGGCCACCCTGAAATCGGTCGCGCCCTCGACCGCGACCGCCGACCCGACGGTGGTGCTGCTCACGCCCGGCGTCTACAACTCGGCCTATTACGAGCACTCCTTCCTCGCCGACAAGCTCGGCGTCGAGCTGGTCGAGGGCCGCGACCTCCTGGTGAAGGACGATCTCGTCTTCATGCGCACGACGCAGGGGCCGAAACGCGTCGACGTCATCTATCGGCGCATCGACGACGATTTCCTCGATCCGCTCGTCTTCCGGCCCGATTCCGCGCTCGGAGTACCGGGGCTGATGTCGGCCTACCAGGCCGGGACGGTCACCCTCGCCAATGCGGTCGGCACCGGCGTCGCCGACGACAAGGCGGTCTACAGCTACATGCCGGCGATCGTGAAGTTCTATCTCGGCGAGGAGCCGATCCTCAAGAACGTCCCGACCTGGCGCTGCCGCGAGCAGGAGCATCTCGGCTACGTGCTCGACCGCCTGGAGGAGCTGGTGGTCAAGGAGGTGCACGGCTCGGGCGGTTACGGCATGCTGATCGGGCCGAAGGCCGACAAGGCGACGATCGCGGCGTTCCGCGCCAAGCTCAAGGCGAGCCCGCGCAATTTCATCGCCCAGCCGACGCTCGCGCTCTCGACCTGCCCGACCTGCGTCGACGAGGGCGTCGCGCCGCGCCACGTCGATCTGCGCCCGTTCGTGCTCACCGGGCGCGATCGCATCCGCATCGTGCCGGGCGGGCTCACCCGCGTCGCGCTGAAGAAAGGCTCGCTCGTGGTCAACTCGAGCCAGGGCGGCGGCACGAAGGACACCTGGGTGCTCGACGGATAGCCGATGCTTTCCCGGACCGCCGACAACCTCTATTGGCTGGCGCGTTACGTCGAGCGCGCTGAATATCTCGCCCGGATTCTCGAGGTGACGCAGCGTCTCACCACCCTGCCGCTGGCCTATGTCGGCTCCTCCAACGAATGGGAATCGGCGGTCGCCACCGCCGGCTGCGCCCACGCGTTCACCGCCGCCTATCCGGAAGCGAACGAGGAGACGGTGACCGATTTCCTCTGCTTCTCCACCACCAATCCGTCCTCGATCCGCAACTGCTTCGAGATCGCCCGCACCAATGCGCGCGCCGTGCGCACCGCGCTCACGGTCGAGATGTGGGACGCGATCAACGGCACCTGGCTCGAGCTCAAGCGCTTCGGCAACGGTCCGACCTCGCGCGAGGAGTTCGTGCGGTTCCTGCGCTGGGTGCAGGAATCCTCGCTGCGCTTCGACGGCTCCGCCTACCGCACCATGCTGCGCAACGACGCCTATTGGTTCTCCCGCCTCGGCGTCTATATGGAGCGCGCCGACAACACCGCCCGCATTCTCGACGTGAAATATCACTTGCTGCTGCCCGCGCACGAGCAGGTCGGCGGACCGCTCGACTACTTCCAGTGGTCGGCGATCCTGCGCTCGGTATCGGCGCTCACCGCCTACCATTGGGTCTATCGCGAGAGCGTCAAGCCGTGGCTGATCGCCGACCTCTTGATCCTGCGGGATGAAATGCCGCGCTCGCTGGCGAGCTGCTACCAGAATCTCGTGCTGTACCTCGACCATATCGCCCGCGCCTATGGCCGCCAGGGACCGGCCCAGCGCCAGGCGCGCGCCGTCCGCGCCCGCATCGAGAACAGCCGCATGGAGGAGATTTTCCAGAGCGGGCTGCACGAGTTCATCGGCGAGTTCATCGCCGACAACAACCGGCTCGGCGGCGACATCACCGAGCAGTACCTGATGTAGCGGAGGACGGACGACGGAGGACGGACGACAGAAGGGCTCGTGCTCTGGACTTGCGGCTTAGTTTCTGTCCTCTGTCGTCCGTCCTCCGTCGTCCGTCCCTCGCCATGCGCCTACGCATCTCGCACCTCACGAGCTACCGCTACCAGACCCCGGCCACCGGCGTGGTCCAGATGCTGCGGCTCACTCCGCGCAATCATGACGGGCAATATGTCGTGCGCTGGCAGATCGACGTTTCCGCGGACTGCCGGCTCGACCAGCACGAGGATGCCTTCGGCAACATCACCCACGCCTTCACCGCCGACGGCCCGATCGGCGAGCTCGACGTCATGGTCGAGGGCGAGGTGGAGACGCGCGACACCCAGGGAATCGTGCGCGGAACGCTCGAGCGGTTCCCGCCGAGCCTCTATCTGCGCGAGACCGCGCTTACGTTGCCCGATGCCGAGATCGCCGGTTTTGCCGCTGCCGGCCGCGACGCCGCCGGCGGCGACACGCTGCGGCTGCTCCATCTCATGTTCGAGCGCCTGCATCGCGACATGAGCTACGACCCCGCTCCTACGCACGTCGCCACCACCGCGGCGCAGGCCTTTGCGCTCCGGCGCGGCCTCTGCCAGGACCTCGCCCATGTCTTCATCGCGGCGGCTCGCAGTCTCGGCATCCCGGCGCGCTATGTCGCCGGCTACTTCCGCCGCGCCGACGGCATGACCGAGCAGGATGCCGGCCACGCCTGGGCCGAGGCCTTCGTACCCGAGCTCGGCTGGGTGGCCTTCGATCCGGCGAAGGGCATTTGCGCCACCGACGCCCATGTCCGCGTCGCCGTCGGCCTCGATTACCTCGGCGCCGCGCCGCTGCGCGGTACCCACCGCGGCGGCGCCGGCGAGGTGCTCTCGGTCAAGGTCCGGATCGCCCAGGCGGCGCAGCAGACCCAGAATTGAGCGAGCATCGCCGGCTCGCTATAAGGAACCGGCGCAACCGGCGGGAATCGCACGACCACCATGACCTATTGCTGCGGCATCCTCGTGCGCGACGGCCTGGTCATGTTCGCCGACACGCGCACCAATGCGGGCGTCGACAACATCTCGACCTTCCGCAAGCTGCACGTGCTCGTCCAGCCCGGCCAACGCATCATGGCGATCGCCTCGGCCGGCAATCTGTCGATCAGTCAAACGGTCGTCAGCACCCTGCGCGAAGGCTGGGAGAATCCCGACACCGGCGAGACCGAAACGCTGATGAACGCCCCGACCCTGTTCCAGGCGGCGCAACGCGTCGGGCGCACCATTCGCGGGGTGCACGAGGTCGAAGGCGAGGCGCTCGAGGCCTCCGACGTGAAGTTCGACGTCTCGTTCCTGCTCGGCGGCCAGATCAAGGGCGAGCGCCCGCGGCTGTTCATGCTCTATTCCGCCGGCAATTTCATCGAATGCACCCCGGATACCCCCTATCTGCAGGTCGGCGAGCACAAATACGGGAAGCCCGTCCTCGACCGCGCCATCACCTACGACATCGACCTCTACGACGCCCTCAAAGTAGGCTTGGTCTCGGTTGATTCGACGATGCGCTCGAATCTCAGCGTCGGCCTGCCGCTCGATGTTCTGGTGGCGCGGCGCGACGCCTACGACGCCGAGCTCAATTACCGCATCGAGCCGGGTGAGCCCTATTTTCACGATCTGCGCGAGCGCTGGTCGGCGGCGCTGCGCGCGGCGCATGCCGGGATCCCGCGCCCGCCCTACCGGAATGTCCGCTGATCGATTGCCGATACGCTCGGAATTTAAGGAAATCGTTTACCAGCGATTAACGCCGCCCGATGAAAGGCCCCCGCAAGCTCGACGAAACGCCTCGCGCAAGCGAATGGCAATCATTCCAACCTATTCTCGGGTCTGAGGAAAAAGAGCCTCCGGGGAACCCGTGGCCACAGCTCGGTCCAATATCGGCGAACCGCGCAAGGGCGGTTGGAGCCACTTACGCCTCAGCGTCGTGGTTCCGATCGGCGTGATCGTGGCCGTCGCCATCGTCTGCGTCGTGGTCGCGGTGCTCAGCTCGGCACGGCGCGCGGACGAGGTCACGCTCGACAGCGAGCGACAGTTGTTCAGCCGGGCGCTCGCCACGCGCGGCGAGCGCGTGTTGCGCGAGGTCGAGGGCGTGGCCACGTCGGAAGGCGCCATTCGCCGGATTCGAATTGAGTTCGATCGCGAGTGGGTGCAGAGCCACGTCGCCGCGAGGCTGCAATCGTACTTCGAGCACGATTTCGTCTTCGTCACCGACGCTTCCGACCATTTCCTCTACGCCACCCTCGGCCGCCGCAGCGTCGATCCGAATTGGCTCAACTCGATCCAGCCGGACGTGAAAAGCGTTCTCGATCAGGTGCGCCGCGGTTCCTCCGATGGCGACGCCGCCGCCGCCCCGAGACATCCCGGGCCGCGCCGCGCCGTCCGCCTGCAGGCATTCCTGGGGCAGCCCGCGGTCCTCGCCGCGGTTGCCGTCGCCACTCCCGACGATCTCTCGGCCGACGCTCCGATCGTCCTCAGCGTCAAGCTCATCGACGACGACGTGCTGGCGGAGATCGCGTCGGGCCTGGAGCTGCGCAATCTGCGCAAGGTCGACGACGAAGCCGCCGCTGCCGGCGATTACGTGTTTCCATTGGCCGACCCGCAGGGCCGCCCGATCGCCCGCTTCGCATGGACGCCGCAGCAGCCCGGCGCCGAGATCGTCCACAGCATCGTCCCCTTCGTCGCCGTGGCGCTCGCCGGTTTCGCGCTGCTCGCCGGCCTCGTCCTGCGCCACATGCGCCGCACCGCGGAGACGATCGCGGCCGGCGAAAGCCGGCTACGCCATCTCGCCCTGCATGATCCGCTGTGCGGCCTGCCCAACCGCATCTTTTTCGGCGAGCGGCTCGAGGCGATGATCGAGAAGGTGCGCCAGGGCGGGCTGACCGCCGCCGTGTTCTACATCGACCTCGACCACTTCAAGGACGTCAACGACACGCTCGGCCATCCGGTCGGCGACGAGCTCATCCGCAGCGTCACCCAGCGCCTCTCGCGCACGCTGCGCGGCGACGACCTCGTTGCCCGCCTCGGCGGCGACGAGTTCGCCGTGATCACCTCGGGCGGCTTCGATCACGCGACCTTGCAGGCCATCGCCTCCCGGATGATCGCCACCCTCTGCGCTCCCTACTCCATCGCCAACCAGACCATCGTCATCGGCGCCAGCGTCGGCATCGCCGTCATCGACGAGAGCGTCGGCGGCGCGCCCGACGTCATGCGCCATGCCGATCTGGCGCTCTACCGCGCCAAGAACGAGGGCCGCAACCGCGCCTGCATCTACGATTCGGCGATGGATGCCGACCTCCTCAAGCGCAAGCTCCTGGAGAACGAGCTGCGCACCGCGATCGAGAACGACGAGCTGCGCGTCGCCTATCAGCCGATCGTCAACAACAGCGGAGAGACCGTGGTCGGCGTCGAGGCGCTCTGCCGCTGGACCCATCCCGTCCGCGGCGAGATTACGCCCGCCGAATTCATCCCGATCGCCGAGCACAGCGGACTGATCATCGCGCTCGGCGAGCAGGTGCTGCGCCGCGCCTGTCTCGACGCCAAGGCCTGGCCGGGCATCACCGTCGCGGTCAACGTCTCGCCGCTGCAATTCCGCCGCACCGATTTCGTCGACGTGGTCGAGCGGATTCTGGCCGAGACCGACTTCGACCCCACCCGGCTCGAGCTCGAGGTCACCGAAAGCACGCTGCTCGGCGCGGTCGAGACCGCGGAGCTCGCCATGTTCCGCCTCAAGGCGCTGGGGGTGCGGCTCGCGCTCGACGATTTCGGCACCGGCTATTCGAGCCTGCTCTATCTGCGCCGGTTCCCGTTCGACAAGCTCAAGATCGATTCGAGCTTCGTGCGCAGCATCGAGCGCGCCGCCGACGCCGCCGCCATCGTCCACGCGGTGGTGAGCCTCGGCCGCGGCCTCGGCATGAAAGTCACGGCCGAAGGCGTGGAGACCGCCGAGCAGCAGCTGTTCCTGCGCGCCGCCGGCGTCCACTCGATGCAAGGCTACCGCTTCGGACGCCCCGGCTCCGCCGCCGAGTTCAGCGCCCGCGTCGCGAGGCCGGACTCCTTCCGCATCGCCGACGACGACAGCGGCCTCGCCATGGCGGGATGAACGCACGACCGCATTGCGCCCCTCCTCGCGCAATGTCGATAATAGGGCGAATTGAGGAGGACCCCGCATGGCTCAAGTGCAGAAAGTCGCTTTGATCACCGGCGCCGGCACCGGCATCGGCAAGGCCGTCGCATTGGCGCTGATGAAGGAAGGCTACGCCGCCGTCCTCGCCGGCCGGCGCAAGGACAAGCTCGAGGAGACCGCAAACGAAGGCAGGCCCGCGAAGAGCCTCGTCGTGCCGACCGACGTGAGCGATCCGGATTCGATCAAGGCGCTGTTCGCCAAGACCAGGGAAGCGTTCGGCCGCCTCGACCTTCTGTTCAACAATGCCGGCATCGGGGCGCCGGCGGTGCCGCTCGAGGAGCTGCCGTACGAGACCTGGAAGAAGGTCGTCGACACCAACCTCACCGGCATGTTCCTGTGCACCCAGGAGGCGATCAAGATAATGAAATCGCAGGACCCGCGCGGCGGCCGCATCATCAACAACGGCTCGATCTCGGCGCACGCTCCGCGCCCGCGCTCGGTCGCCTATACCGCGACCAAGCACGCGGTCACCGGGCTGACCAAATCGACCGCGCTCGACTGCCGCAGCTACGACATCACGTGCGGCCAGATCGACATCGGCAATGCCGCGACCCCGCTCACCGAGCGCATGGTGCAGGGCCAGGGCGTGATGCAGCCGGACGGCCGCATGGCGGTCGAGCCGCGCATGAACGCCGACGACGTCGGCCGCGCGGTGGTCTACATGGCGAACCTGCCGCTCCACACCAACGTCCTGTTCATGACGGTGATGGCGAACCTGATGCCGTTCGTCGGGCGGGGCTGAGCGGGGTGCCACGGCGCGTCGTATGGTGTGTGGGTCACTGCCCTATTGACGTTGACATCAAGACATCAGCGATCCTATGCTTTGATGCATGCGCACGACACTGACCATCGACGAGGACGTGGCCGCCCAGCTCAGGCGCCTGCGGCGCACCCGCGACCTGAGCCTGAAAGAGCTCATCAACGAGGCCCTGCGCCGCGGGCTGCGCGAGATGGCCGCGCCCAAGAAACGCAAACCGTTCCGCACACGCACGTTCGACATGGGAGCACTGCTCGTCAACATCGACAATGTTGCAGAAGCGATTGCGTACGCGGAAGGCGAAGGGTTCAAGTGACTGACATGAGGACGAGGCTGACCATAGACGAAGATATAGCCGCTCAGCTCAACCGCCTGAGGCGCAGCCGCGACGTGAGTCTGAAGGAGCTCATCAACGACGCTCTGCGTCGGGGGCTGCGCGAGATGGCCGCGCGGCCCAAGAGGCGGGAACCGTTCCGTACCTAGGTGGTCAAAGGCGTGAAGCCATTGATCGACAATATCGACAATATCGCTGAAGTGCTGGCCTATGCGGAAGGCGAAGACTTCAAGTGATCGTGGTCGGCGACATGTAATGGTCCAACACATGAGGACTACACTGACGATCGACGAAGATGTGGCGGTTCAGCTCGAACGCCTGCGCCGCGCGCGTGATGCGAGCCTGAAGGACCTGATCAACGAGGCTTTGCGTCGGGGACTGCGCGAAATGAGCGCGAAGCCGAAACCGAAAAAGCGATTCCGGACACAGGTAGTCGACGTCGGCGCAGTTTTCATCGACAACATCGACAATATCGCGGAAGTGCTCGCCATTGCGGAAGGCGAGGCCTACAAGTGATTCTCGTCGATGCTAATTTGCTGATCTACGCGCACGTCCAGACTTATTCGCAGCATTCAGCGGCACGCGAATGGCTTGATGGGCGGCTGAATGGATCCGCGCCAGTGGGATTGCCGTGGGTGGGTCTCCTCGCCTTCCTGCGGATCACGACGAACCCCCGATTGGTGGCGCGCCCGGTCACCATGGCGGATGCATGGCGGCAAGTGATGCATTGGCGCAGCTGCGAGCCGGTATGGCACCCGGTAGCGTCCGAGCGCCACGCCGAAATCCTGGGCGACCTTCTCGCGCAACCCGGCGTGCACGGCAATCTGGTGACGGATGCCCACCTCGCCGCGCTTGCCATCGAGCACGGGCTGACGCTGTGCTCGACCGACGGCGATTTTGCGCGCTTTCGGGGATTGCGCTGGTCGAATCCGCTCCTCCCGTGAGCTTGGTCGGCGCGCTCAACCGGCCGCGGTCACCTTCACCGTCGTCCCTGCCCGCACCTTCGCGAGCAGCTTCACGTCGCCGAGCGCGCGCGCGAAAACATTGCACGGGCTCGCCAGCCGGGTCTCGTTGCCCCGGCTCAGTGGCGTGCGGCCGAAGCCGAGCGCGATCGCGGGACCCTCGGGCCAGTAGGCGATCTCGCCCGGCGTCACCACCGCGCGGGCGTCGCGCTCGCGCGCGACCGTCACCGGCACCTCGAAATAGACTTCCTCGCCCCAGGTGAGCGCCGAGGACGCAAGCGGCAGCGCCGCCGCGATCGCGCGGGCAGTCGCCGTGTCCAAGAGCTCGGCGTCGAGCGCGAGCACGCCGAAATCGAAGCGGATGCGCGCCATGAGCAATCCCCGTCGTCGCGGGCGCGGGCTGGCCCTGGGCTTGACCCGCGCATCCATCTTCTTCGTAAGATGATGGACGGTTTGTGCGCCACAAGTCGGCTATACCCGACTTGTGGTGTCAAGCCCGGCCATGACCGCGGCGGGGGCGATGCAAAATCTTCAATCGGCGCTCGGCATCTTCGGCCTCCTTGCCGTCGCCTGGGCGGTCAGCGAAGACCGCCGCCGCGTCGCGTGGAAGCAGGCGGCGATCGGCCTCCTGGTGACGCTCGCGACCGCGGTCATCCTGCTCAAGGTGCCGGGCGTGGCGCGGGCATTCGGCGCGGTCAACGACGCCGTCGACGCGATCGGCGCGGCCACCCGCGCCGGCACGTCCTTCGTGTTCGGCTATCTCGGCGGCGGGGAGCTGCCCTACGAGCTCAAAGTCCCGGGCGCGGAATTCGTGCTGGCGCTGCAGGCGCTGCCGATCGTGCTGGTGATGAGCGTCCTCACCACGCTCCTGTTCCACTGGCGCATCCTGCCGCCGATCGTGCGCGGCTTTTCCTGGCTGCTCCAGCGCACGCTTCACGTCGGCGGCGCGGTCGGGCTGTCGACCGCGGCGAATATCTTCCTCGGCATGGTCGAGGCGCCGCTGTTCATCCGGCCCTACCTCGCGAGCCTCACGCGCAGCGAGCTGTTCATCGTGATGACCGGCGGCATGGCCGGCATCGCCGGCACCGTCCTGGTGCTCTACGCCACTCTGCTCCGCCCGCTGATCCCGGACGCCGCCGCGCATTTCGTGATCGCCTCGGTGATCGGCGCGCCGGCGGCGATCCTCATCAGCCTGATCATGGTGCCGGAACGGAGCGACAGGCCCGGCGACGGCGCGCCGGCCGAGGTCGGGCCGGTCGCCGCGAGCACCATGGATGCAATCGTCAAGGGCACCGGCGCCGGCCTCGAGCTCCTCCTCAACATCTGCGCCATGCTGATCGTGCTGGTCGCGCTCGTTCATCTCGCCAACGCGATAATCGGCGTGCTGCCGGCCGTCGGCGGCGCGCCGATCACGCTGCAGCGCCTGCTCGGCTATGCGATGGCGCCGATCTGCTGGCTCATGGGCGTTCCCTCGACGCAGGCGGTGACGGCCGGCAGCCTGATGGGGATGAAGACCATCCTCAACGAGTTCGTCGCCTACATCGAGCTTTCCAAGCTGCCGGCGGACGCGCTCGACGCGCGCTCGCGCCTGATCATGCTCTACGCGCTCTGCGGCTTCGCCAATTTCGGCTCGCTCGGGATCATGATCGCCGGCCTCGCCACCATGGCGCCGACGCGGCGCGACGACGTGGTCGCGCTCGGCCTCAAGTCGATCGTGTCGGGCACGCTCGCGACCTGCCTGATGGGCGCGATCGTGGGCGTGCTGACATAGCGGGCGCACGGCCCCCGCACGCCGCTCCCGCGCGGGTCGCGCTCCGGCTGATTTTGCGGTCATGACCGGAGATAGTAAGCTGACTTGATCACCGCGGCGGCGTCCCGGCGCCGCAATCGAGCTCGCAGCCGCAGCGCGCCCCATGGAAGAACGCACCGCCGAGCGATCAGCCGCCCTCGCCGCCGACGCGCACGCCGCGCCGGTCGCCTGGCGTGATCTCCGCGAATGGCTGGCGTTGATCGAGGCGAACGGTCTCCTCAAGCGCGTCGACCAGCCGGTCGATCCGGACGAGGAGCTTTCGGCGATCACCTTCATGGCGACGCGCCGCGCGGACGCGCCCGCGCTGTTGTTCGAACGGCTCGCCGGCGACCGCTCCGGCTCGCGCGTGCTCACCAACATGCTCGGCGCCAGCAAGGAGCGCTACGCGCTCGCCGTCGGGCTCGATCCCGATCTGTCGGTTTCCGAATTGATCGCAGAGACCCGCGCCATCATGGACCGCAGGATCGCGCCCGCGCGCGTCGGCAAGGCGCAGGCGCCGGTCAACGAGATCGTGCTGCGGGGCGACGACATCGATCTGACCGCGTTTCCGGCGCCGAAGTTCTGGCCCGGCGACGGCGGCCGCTACATCGGCACCGGCGACATCACCTTGACCGCACAGCCGGACAGCGGCCGGCTCAACGTCGGCTGCTATCGGCAGATGCTGCATGGGCCGCGACGAGTCGGGCTCTATTGCTCGCCCGGCAAGCACGGCCTGCTCGACCGTGAAGCCTGGTGGGCGCGCGGCGAGCCGTGCGAGGTGGTGGCGGCCTACGGCGTCGATCCGGTCCTGTTCATGCTGGCCGCGCAGGCGTTCGGCGCCAAGGAATCCGAGCTCGACGTCGCCGGCGGCATCCTCGGCCGCCCGGTCGAGCTCACCGAAGCCGAATGTGTCCGCCTGCCGATTCCGGCCCGCGCCGAGCTGGTGATCGAGGGACTGCTGCATCCCGGCGACGTCGCGCCGGAAGGCCCGCTCGGCGAGTTCACCGGCTATTACGGGCGCGAGCGCTCGCCGCAGCCGGTGATCGAGGTGAAGGCGCTGCATTGCCGCCGCTCGCCGATCCTCACCGCCGCGTTGATGGCGAAATATCCGTCGTGCGAGATCGGCGCCTATTACGCCATCATGCGCTCCGCGCGCATCCTCGACGACCTCGAGCGGATCGGGGTGCCCGGCGTGCTCGCGGCCTACGCACATCCCGCGGCGGCCTCTGGCTGGGGCATCGTCGTGGTCTCGCTGCAGCAGCAGTACGCCGGCCACGCCGCGCAGGTGCTGGCGCTGACCGCGCAATGCCCGGCGGCCGCCTACTACACCAAGTGGATCATCGCGGTCGACGAGGACGTCGATCCGACCGATTTCAACGAGGTGCTGTGGGCGCTCAGCACGCGCTGCCATCCGGCCGAGGACATCGACGTCCTGCGCAATACCTGGTCGACCGGGCTCGACCCCAGCCGGTTCGAATCGGAGGCGCGGCCCTACGGCTCGAAGGTGCTGATCAATGCCTGCAAGCCGCACCGCTACCTCAAGCAGTTCCCAGCCTCGACCCTGCTGCGCCGCGAGGTCTACGAGCGCGTCGCCGCACGCTGGGCCGAGCTCGGCTTCTCCGAGCCGCCGCCCAAGCTCGACGTGTTCCATCAGGGAGAAGATTGCGAATAGCGAATGGCGAATGGGAAGCGTGAGCGCGCCCTACTCGCTATTCGCTACTCGCTATTTCGCTGTTCAGTGCAGCCGGAACTCGCCGTTCACCGCCCGGATTTCGGCGGGCCTGATCAGGCGCGAATGGGCGACCGTCACCGAAAAGAGCGGTCCCTCGAGCTTCTCGAGCCAGAACGCCAGAAAGCGGTTGAGCGCCGGAAATCGCGGGCAGAGATCGTAGTCCTGCCAGACGTAGGTTTGCAGCAAGGCGGGATGATCGGGAAGCCGGTAACCGTAGCCGTCGAGCTGGCGCCGAAAATCGCTGGATGCAACGTTCTTGGATGCCATGACAGATGCCCTCCGATTCGGACATCGAGTGTGCTTGCTCACCTCCCGCACAGACAAGCACAAATATTGAAATAAGTTCCTAAAATCAAGGCGTTAGCAGCATCTTGGCAACAGTGCTGACAGATTGCGATCCCGGCCCCTCAGCGGTCGCATCCGAAATTGACGCAAGCCTTTGATCGATCTACGCTTCTCCGAAACCTTCGCCGGCTTTGGCACTCGAATTAACCGATTGCCAAATTCCCCCTGGCACTCCCCGCAATCGAGTGCTAATTATTTTCCGGGCACCTCTTGCGGGCCGAAAGAGCGCCCCTATGTCGCGCCTGGAAGGACCGGCGGAAACTGACCCATCGGCTCCGACCATTCTCCCGTCCCAATCAAATCAAGCGTCTAGGAGGGTATCATGAAGTTTCGTCCGCTTCACGACCGCGTCGTCGTCAAGCGCATCGATGCCGAAGAGAAGACTGCCGGCGGCATCATCATCCCCGACACCGCCAAGGAGAAGCCCTCGCAGGGCGAGGTGATCGCGGTCGGCCCCGGCGGCCGCGACGAGGCGGGCAAGCTGATCCCCATCGATCTCAAGGTCGGCGACCGCGTCCTGTTCGGCAAGTGGTCGGGCACGGAGGTCAAGATCGACGGCGAGGAGCTCCTGATCATGAAGGAGAGCGACGTCATGGGTGTCATCGAGCAAGGCATCGCCAAGAAGAAGGCCGCCTGAGCACGGCGCCGAGCACAAACGGAGTGAACTGACATGGCTGCGAAAGAAGTCAAATTCTCGGTCGAGGCGCGCGACAAGATGCTGCGCGGCGTCGACATTCTCAACAACGCGGTGAAGGTGACGCTCGGCCCGAAGGGCCGCAACGTGGTGCTCGACAAGTCGTTCGGCGCGCCCCGCATCACCAAGGACGGCGTGACCGTCGCCAAGGAGATCGAGCTCGAGGACAAGTTCGAAAACATGGGCGCCCAGATGGTGCGCGAGGTCGCCTCCAAGACCTCCGACGTCGCGGGCGACGGCACCACCACCGCAACCGTGCTCGCGGCCTCGATCGTCAAGGAAGGCTCGAAGGCGGTGGCCGCCGGAATGAACCCGATGGACCTCAAGCGCGGCATCGATCTCGCCGTCGAGGCCATCGTCGAGGACCTCAGGAAGAACTCCAAGAAAGTCACCTCGAACGACGAGATCGCGCAGGTGGCGACGATCTCCGCCAACGGCGACACCGAGATCGGCCGCTTCCTCGCCGAGGCGATGAAGAAGGTCGGCAACGAGGGCGTGATCACCGTCGAGGAGGCGAAATCGCTCGAGACCGAGCTCGACGTGGTCGAGGGCATGCAGTTCGACCGCGGCTACATCTCGCCCTACTTCATCACCAATGCCGACAAGATGCGGGTCGAGATGGAGGATCCCTACATCCTCATCAACGAGAAGAAGCTCTCGGGCCTGCAAGAGCTCCTGCCGCTGCTCGAGTCCGTGGTGCAGGCCGGCAAGCCGCTGCTGATCATCGCCGAGGACGTCGAGGGCGAGGCGCTCGCCACGCTGGTGGTCAACAAGCTGCGCGGCGGCCTCAAGGTCGCGGCGGTGAAGGCGCCGGGCTTCGGCGATCGCCGTAAGGCGATGCTGCAGGACATCGCGGTCCTCACCGGCGGACAGGCGATCTCCGAGGACCTCGGCATCAAGCTCGAGAACGTGACGCTGGCGATGCTCGGCCGCGCCAAGAAGGTGACGATCGACAAGGAGAACACGACCATCGTCGGCGGCGCCGGCAAGAAGTCGGATATCGAGGCCCGCATCGCCCAGATCAAGGCCCAGATCGAGGAGACCACCTCCGATTACGATCGCGAGAAGCTGGAGGAGCGGCTGGCCAAGCTCGCCGGCGGCGTGGCGGTGATCCGCGTCGGCGGGGCGACCGAGGTCGAGGTCAAGGAGCGCAAGGACCGCGTGGATGACGCCATGCACGCCACCCGCGCCGCGGTCGAGGAGGGCATCCTGCCGGGCGGCGGCGTCGCGCTCTTGCGCGCCACCGAGGCGATCAAGAAGGTGCGCACGCACAACGACGACCAGAAGACCGGCGTCGAGATCGTGCGCAAGGCGCTCGCCTGGCCGGCCCGCCAGATCGCCATCAATGCGGGCGAGGACGGCTCGGTCGTGGTCGGCAAGATCCTGGAGAAGGATCAGTACAACTACGGCTTCGACGCCCAGACCGGCGAATACGTCAACCTGGTGTCGAAGGGCATCATCGATCCGACCAAGGTGGTGCGCACCGCGCTGCAGGACGCGGCCTCGATCGCCGGCCTCCTCATCACCACCGAGGCGATGGTCGCGGAGCTGCCGAAGAAGCAGACCGCGGCGCCGGCCATGCCGCCCGGCGGCGGGATGGACTTCTGACGTCGCCGACAGTTCAAGGCGTCGATATCGGGGCGCGGCGCAAGCCGCGCCCCGTTTGTCTAGGTCGACACGCAACGCGCTGGCATTGCCGTTGCCTCGTCGGACGGTTACATTCTTGCGGCGAGGCGCCGCATGAATGTTCAACCTCAGCTGCATATGGACAAGGCGGGGTTCCTCGCCTGGGTGCAGGGGCGTGAGGAGCGTTTCGAGCTTGCCGAAGGCCGTGTTCTCATGATGACGGGCGGCTCGCGCGCGCACGGCCAAATCACCGCCAATCTCTTTCGGACCTTGGATGCGCGGCTGAACCCGAACAAATGGACGATCTTGTCCGATTTCGGCGTGGACGTCGGTCCCGAAACGCTTCGCTATCCCGATATCGTGGTCGATTGCGCAACCGAAGCCCCGCGCGACCTCATAGCGACGGCGCCGGTCCTGATTGCCGAGGTGCTCTCCCCCTCGACGGAGCGGCTCGATCTCGGTGACAAGGCCGCCGAATATCTCCGACTCGGAAGTCTCGCGGCTTATCTTGTGTTCGCGCAAGACGAGTTGAAGGGATGGGTTTGGGTGCGAGGTCCCGGCGGGTTCTCGTCCGGACCGCAAATTCATGCGCTCCCGGACGCCGTGATCCGCATCGCCGCACTCGGCATCGAATTGCCGTTGGCGGAAATCTACGCCCGGATCAAAACGGGTTGATCCTGGCGCCTACGTCCCTCGCCCCGTGGCTGTTCAGCCCCGGCGGCTGAGCCCCAAATGTCAACGACCACGAACGAGAAGGTGCGCGTACATCCGGCGTCACCAACTTGATCGTGGCCGTTCCGGCGACGGAGCTTTACGGCTGCGACATCGCCTCTGCAACAAACTTGGGAACGCGGCAAAGGTTCCACAAGTCCCGAGCGCCGGGTTCCGGCAGGATTATTTCTCCTGCACGCCGGCAATCTTCACTGCTTCCGCCCATAAGGGGATGTCGGCGGCAATCTGGCTTGCGAATTCTTCGGGAGAATTGCCGACCGGGTCGACTCCCTCCCCCGAGAGATGCTCGGCAACTGCGGGATCCTTGACTGCGCGGACAATTTCCCTCGCAATCCGGTCGATAATCTCCTTCGGCGTTCCCGCCGGCGCCATCAGCCCGGTCCAGTTGAGGATCTTGAATCCAGGGAACCCGGACTCGCTCACGGTGGGAATGTCAGGAATTTGCGGCGCACGTTGTTCGCTCGATACCCCGAGCAGCCGGAGCGCGCCGCTCGCCGCGTGCGGAACGACCGCCGAAAGGTTTGGAAAGTATATCTTGACGTGCCCGGCGATGACGTCGGTCAACGGCGAGGCACCACCTTTGTACATGATAGGGGTCATTTCGAGCCCAGCGCGCTTGAGCAACATTGCCATCGCAAGATGAGTCATGCTGCCGACGCCGGCCGCCGCATAGGCGAGCTTGCTCGGTTGCCCGCGCGCGTATTCGACGAGTTCCGAGATGCTCCTGACCGGCAGGCTCGGATGAACGACGAGAACGAAGGGATTGGTTCCGATCTTGCTGATCGGAGCGAAGTCTTTTCCCGGATCGTAGGCGGTTCTCATCATCGCCGGAACGATGGCGATTTGCGGCAGGCTCGCAAGGAACAGCGTGTAACCGTCGGCGGCTGACCGGGCGACCGCTTCGGCCGCCAGTGCGCCGGTTGCGCCGGCGCGATTCTCGACGGCGAATTGCTGTCCAAATACCTGGGACAGACGCTGAGCGACGATACGCGCGATGATGTCGGTATTCCCGCCGGCGGCAAAGGGAACCATGATCCGCACCGGCTTCTGCGGCCAACCTTGAGCTTGCGCCGATCGGGTGAAACCGAGCGCTGCAAGGGCAGCAAGTGACACAATGCACGCTCTTCGGGTTTGCATGACGGTGTTCTGCAGGGAACAGAATATTTGTGTTTCGAATATTACTGCACGCGATGATTGAAACGCTACGTCCGTTTTGATAAAATTGCAAGAAGACTACCATTTTGATTCTGCGATTGTTTTTCTAGTCTGCGGAAAGGTCTGCCAATATGGTTCGGAAAATAGACTGGGAAAGTCAACTCGGCCGCCGCCTGAAGTTGCGGGATCTGCACGTGTTTCTTGCCGTCGTGCAGCGGGGCAGCATGTCCAAGGCGGCAGAACATCTCGGCGTCTCGCAGGCCGCCGTGTCGGAAATCGTTGCCGATCTTGAGCACGCAGTCCGCGTGCGGCTGCTTGATCGGCGGCCGCACGGTATCGAGCCGACCGCGTATGGTCACGCCTTGGTCAAGCGAATCCTGGGAGCATTCGACGAGTTGAAGCAGGGCATACGCGACATCGAGTGCTTGGCCGATCCGACCGTTGGCGAAGTACGGATGGGATGCGCGGAGTCCATCGCGTCCGCGATACTCTCTCCGATAATCGAACGGTTTTCGCTTCAGTATCCGCGCGTGATGTTGGAGGTGAAAACGGTCGTTTCTCCCACGCTGGAATTGCCTGACTTGCGGCAACGAACCCTCGATCTCTTTCTCGCGCGTTTGAATGTGCCGTTCAAGCGTGAGGACAGCGACTTGAACGTGGAATTCCTCGAAGACGACGCTACGCTCGTGGCAGCCGGAGCGCAAAGCCGATGGGCTCGTTGTCGCGAGATCGATCTTGCCGAGCTCGTCAACGAACCTTGGATCCTCACGCCACCGGGATCTTGGAGCTATGTGAACGTGGCAGAGGCTTTTCACGCCCGCGGTCTGGACATGCCAAGGGTATGTCTGAAAACCTTCTCCATTCACCTTCGTACCAACTTGCTCGCCTCGGGCCATTTCATTTCGGCATTCCCGCGCTCGTTCCTGCGTCTCCATTCCGGGCTATTCTCGTTGAAGCCCTTGCCGATCGACTTGCCCGCCCGGCCATGGCCGCTCGCCATCGTTACCCTGAAAAACCGGACATTGAGCCCGGTCGTGCAGTGCTTCATCGAGCACGTCCGTGCCTTCGCGCATACGATGGGTACGGAGGCATCGCATCAGAAAAAGTCGGCTTGAAGCCTGGGTCTGTCGCGTTCGGGGGAAGTAGGCTGCGACCGGTCCGGGCGGCGCCTCCTCGCCAGCTGCCCCGCCGCCCTCACTCCGCCGGCGCCACCGCCCGCGCCTTCTCGACGCCGTTCACCAGGATGGCGATCACCGCCGTCGCGACCACGAAGCCGAGCGCAATGACGGCGGTGATCGCGAGCACGAGCCCGAAGCCGCCTTGGCCGTGCAGGAGCGCGATCATCGATACCGCGGCACCCGACACCACGAAGGTGAGGAAATAGCGCACCGCATAGACGCGGCCGCGCCAGGCATCCGCGGTATAGCGGGCGATGACGACGTCGTTCACGGTCACCTGCGCATAGATCGCCGCCATCGCCACCGCGAGCGCAACGATCAGCGTCCGGCCCGTCGCCTGCGCCGCCCACAGCACGCCCAGGAATTGCAGCGCGGCGATCGCCGCGAACAGGATGTGGAGCGGGAACCTCTCGACCAGACGGCCGACGGCGATCTGTGCCAGCGCCCCGCACATGAACACGGCGGTCGCCAGACCCCCGACCAGGACGATCGGCACGTCGGCGCCGAGCCGCTCGTCCACGATCTTCGGCAACGCGACCGAGATGATATTGAAGACGAGGCCGGCGCAGAGCGCGATCACGACGAACAAGCCGAAGATCGCCACCGCCATCCAGGCGGCGAGCGGAACGTCGGCGGCCGTGCCGCGGGTCGCGGATTTGCGTGCTTCATCGGGGACCAGGCGAGGATAGAGCACCGCGGTCGCAAGACAGACCCCGCCCGGCACCAGGAAGGCCGCGCGCCATCCCAGCACGGCGACCAGCGCGGCGGTGATCCCGGCGGCGAGCGCCGCGCCGAGATTGCCGCAGACGCCGTTGAAGGCGAGCGAGCGCCCGCGTGACGTCGCTTGCGCGATCAGCATGGCCGTGCCGACGGGGTGGTAGATCGACGCGAACAGGCCGAGCGAGAACAGCGCGACGGCGAGCACGACCAGGTTCGGCGCGATTCCCGCGGCCACGAGCGACAAGCCGCAACCGGCATAGAACAGCACCATCATGTTGCGCCGGCTCCAGCGGTCGCCGAGCCAGCCGGCCGGCAGCGAGAACACGCCGAAGGCGACGAACGAGGCGGTGGCGAGCGCGATCAGCTCCGAATAGTTGCGCGCGTAGACGACCTCGAGGCCGATCACCACGGTCGGGAAAATCAGCATCACGTAGTGATCGAGCGCGTGCGCCCAGTTGATGAAACCGATGGAGAGCCGGCCTTGCGGGTCGGCCGATTGCGACGTCGGGGTGCCTTGCGACATGAAACCCTGCGGTGCCCGGCGGCCCGTTTCGGCCGCGCGCTTCCCTATACCGCGTTTGTCGGCGGGATATCCATGGCGGCCGCGGGCTTCCACCGCCAGCTCGTGCTCGTAGCATGTCTTTTCGACATGCCTCCATTGCCCGCCGCCCTGGAACAGCGTTCCACCTCCCCCGTTGCCATCCGACGCCGTGTCGGGGCGCTCGAGCGTGGCGGCGTGCAAACTCGAAAGGAGACAGCGATGCGAGTATCGAAGCGGCCTATCGCCGCCGCCAGCGTGGCGATTGCGTGCCTTCTCGCCGTTCCCTCGGCGAGTGCCCAGACCCAATCACCGGCGCAGCCGCCCGGCCAGTCCGACCAGAGCGTCTCCGAGCAAAAACTCGATGCCGCCGCAGCCGCGATGCTGCAGGTGGCGAGCCTCAAGCAGGATTATCAACAGCGGATCGTCGCGGCGGCCCCATCCGACAAGGAGCGGATTGCCGCGGAGGCAATGGGCGCGCTCACCAAGGCGGTCACCGACCAGGGCCTGACGGTGGAAGAATACACCTCGATTCTGGAGGTGGCGCAGAACGATTCCGGCGTCCGCGAAAAACTTCGCCAGCGCATCGCCCCTTCGAACAAGTAATCCTTCAACCTGCCGGCGGCGCCCAGCGCCGCCGGCAGCCCGACCGTCCTGCGGCAGTCGACCGTTCGATCGTGCCGATCGACTGCCCGTCGACGATGTTGCGCTCAGTGCTTGGAATCGAGCAGGATCACCACCTCCGTGGGCTCGGGCTCGTGCGGCTCCAGGCTGTTAGGGCTGGCGTCGCTCCAACTGGCAAGATTGACGACCGTCGCCGACTCGGTCGCGGACCGATCGCTCTCGGCCGGCTCCACGATGTTGAGTCCATTGTCGTCGAGGAAGAACGTGTGCTCCCCGAACAGGTTCTTCAGCTGAGGAACCACCGGGTGACTCTCGGGAATGGCCTGGGCTTCGAATTGGGTCAGAGTTCGTTCGACCTGTGCGGACGTCAATTTCATCGCACGCTCCTGTTTTCGATCTGGGCTTGCACGTAGCCGCGCTATATCGATCGCGCGCTGCGGGGCCTCCCACGTCGTGGTGGTCGCTGAGGTCGATCGGCCTTCCCGCGTGCGCCCCACGTAAGGTCTTGCCGTCGACCGTCAAGCCGGAAATCGAAAATCGTGCGATCGCGCCGTCATCATGGGAACTCGCATTGCGACGGCAGCCGACACCGAAGTTCCACGCGCGTGTTGCTCGCCGCGGCCGACGCCCGCGTTCACGACGCAGATCAACCGCTTGGCAATAGGCGCAGTCCGGAACCGCCGCCTGAGGGCTCGCGTTGTCAGGCAGGTCGAATGCGCGACGCGCCGACAAGGCGCTCCCGGCAAATCTCTCTAAAATTTAATCCCGCGGCGATCGCAACCGACGCGGCGCGGAGGAACTCGCGAGCGCGCCCGCGAGTTCCTATTCGAATGCATCCATGGCTGCCCGCGCGACCGGGCAGCCCTTACGAGCGGCGCTAATCCAGCGTCCGGCGGAAGCGGGTGATTGCGATGGTCATCGCGATCAGCATCAGGCCGGCGAGCGCGAGGGTGTCGAAGCGCAGGTCGGCGAGCGTCGCCCCCTTGAGCATGATCGCCCGCACGATGCGCAGATAGTGGGTGAGCGGCAGGAACTCGCCGATCCACTGCGCCCAATTCGGCATGCCGGCGAACGGGAACATGAATCCCGAAAGCAGGATGTTCGGCAGGAAGAACATCATCGACATCTGCATCGCCTGCAGCTGATTCTGCGCGACGGTCGAGAAGGTGTAGCCGACCGAAAGATTGGTGGTGATGAACAGCGTGCTCAGCAGGGCGAGGAGCAAGAGGCTTCCCAAGAGCGGCACGCCGAACAGGCCGATGCCGAGCCCGATGATCAGCGCCGCCTGCACGAAGCCGACCATGATATAGGGCACGATCTTGCCGAGCATGATCTCGACCGGCGTGATCGGCATCGACAGCAGGCTTTCCATGGTCCCGCGCTCGATCTCGCGCGTCACCGACAGGGCGGTGAAGATCAGCATGGTCATGGTGAGAATGGTGCCGACGAGGCCCGGCACGATGTTGAACGAGGTGTTGGCGGCCGGATTGTAGCGGGCATGGGTGCGGATCTCGAACGGCGCCGCCGCCCCGTCGGGGATGGCGAGGTCGTGCTGGAGCGCGGTCTGCACGAGGTTGCCGAGCGCCGCCATGGCCGAGCTCGCCGCCACCGGGTCGGTGGCGTCGGCGGCGACCAGCAGCGCGGGCCGATCGCCGCGCCGCACCGCGCGCTCGAAATTGACCGGGATCTCGATCGCGAACAGCACGGTGCCCGATGCGAGCAGGCGGTCGAACTCCGCCTCGCTGCCGATGACGTGGGTGACGTCGAAATAGGCGGTGTTCTCAAGCGCCTTGAGGATCGAGCGGCCGACGTCGCTCTGCTCCTGCAGCAGCACCGCGGTCGGCAGGTGCCGCGGATTGGTGTTGATGGCGTAGCCGAACAGCATGAGCTGCACGAGCGGGATCATGATGATCATCGCGAACGAGACGCGGTCGCGCTTGAGCTGGATGAACTCCTTGATCAGCATCGCCCCGGTACGGCGCCAGAAGTCGCGACGCCGGAAGCCGTTCCGGGAGCGTCGACGCGGCGCCGCCGTCGGAACGGTCATGGTCATTGGAAATTGTCCTTGGCCTTGCCCATGAGGTCGATGAAGACGTCCTCGAGCGACGGCTCTGATCGCGTCCAGACGAGGCCGGGCCGAGCGCGATCGGGCGCAATCGCCGCCTCGAGCGCCGCCTCGTCGCGGCCGGAAACGTGCAGGCTGGTCCCGAAGGGCGCGACCATGTCGACGCCGGCGCGCCGGCCGAGCTCGTCCGCGAGCTCCGCCAGGCCCTCGCCGTTCGCGGCGATCACCGTATAGGTGGCGAGGTGGGAGGCGGCGATCACCTCCTCGACCGGGCCGTGCGCCAGCAGCACGCCGTAGGCGATATAGGCGATCTCGTGGCAGCGCTCGGCCTCGTCCATGTAGTGGGTGGAGACGAGCACGGTGAGGCCGTGGGCCGCGAGCCCATGAATCTCGTTCCAGAACTCGCGCCGCGCCTTGGGGTCGACGCCGGCGGTCGGCTCGTCGAGCAGGAGGAGCTGCGGACTAGGCAGCGTGCAGGCGCCGAGCGCGAGCCGCTGCTTCCAGCCGCCGGAAAGCTCCCCGGCCAGTTGCTCCTCGCGGCCTTGCAGCCCCAACCGCGCCACCATCTCGCGCGCCGCGCGGGCGGGATGGGCGATGCCGTAGAGGCGCGCGACGAATTCCAGGTTCTCGCGCACCGACAGGTCCTGGTAGAGACTGAAGCGCTGGGTCATGTAGCCCACGCGGCGCTTGATCTCGTCGGCCTCGGTGCGGATGTCGTAGCCGAGACAGGTGCCGCGGCCTTCGTCCGGCGTCAGCAGCCCGCACAGCATGCGAATGGTGGTGGTCTTGCCGGAGCCGTTGGGTCCGAGGAAGCCGTAGATCTCGCCGCGCTTCACCCGCATCGAGAGATTGCGCACTACCTTGCGCCCGCCGAACGATTTCGTCAGGCCTTCGACGTCGATGGCGATATCGGGCGCCGCGGTCATGGCCCCGCTTTCTGCCCGAGCACGACGCTCACCGGCTGGCCGACGCGCAGCCGCTCGGGCGTATCGGTCCGCGCCTCGATCAGGAATACGAGCTTCGAGCGCTCGTCCACGCTGTAGATCACCGGCGGCGTGAATTCCGACGTGCGGGCGATGAACGTGATCCTGGCCGCGATGCCGCTCCCGCAGCCGTCGCAGCTGACGGTGACGGGGTCTCCGAGCTTCAGCGCAGGCAGGGTCGCCTCGTTGACGAAGAAGCGCACTTTCAGGTTGCTCGGCGGCAGGATCGCCACGATCGGCTTGCCGGCCGGCACCATCTCGCCCACGCGATAATAGATCCGCTGCACCGGGCCGGCGACCGGGCTGAGCAGCTTGCGGCGCGCGAGCCTGGTCTGGGCCGAATTGAGCCGCGCCTGCGCGGTGCGCAGCCCCGCCTCGGCGTCCTCCAGCGCCTTTTGCGTGCCGCTCTGCGTCGTCAACAGCTGCTTGGCGCGGTCGTAGGCCTGTTGCGCGTTCTTCACCGCCGCCTCCTGCATGGCGACGTCGGCAAGCTGGAGGTCGGCGTCGAGGGTGAAGAGCGGCGCCTGCAGCGCGACCTGATCGCCCTCGCGCACGCCGAGCGTCTCGACGCGACCGGCCTCGTCTGGCGCCACGAAAATAAGATCGGCCTCGACCCAGCCCTGGAAGCTCGGCTCCCTGCCGTTGTCGCAGCCGGCCAGCAGCAGGACCGCGAGCAGGCCGAGGGCGGTGGCGGGCCGGCTCACGGCGCGCCTACTCATGGCGTGCCCCTTGGCCCGAACAGGAGATCGAGATGCGCCCGCATCAGCTCGCGCACGTCGAGCGGTTGAAATCGCTCGAACAGACTCTTCCAGACGATCGCCATCAGAGCCGGCGCGACCAGCAATTGCGGAAAGCGCGCCAGCGCGTCGTGGCCGAGCTCGCCGCGCTCGACCGCGAGCGCAAATCGCGCGCGCACGACCGGCAGCACGCGGGCGATGACCTCGCGGTAGTAGAACTCGGCGAGCTTCGGGAAGCGCGGCCCCTCCGAGATGATCAGCCGGAGCACGTCCCGGCGGCGCGTCCCGTAGATCTCCTTGACGAACAGATCGACGATCATCTCGACGACGGCGCGAATGGAGAGCTCATTCAGCGGCGCGGCGGCGATCGCCCCGACGAGCGGGCTCACCATCGCGCGCACTAGCTCCTGGAACAGGCTCTCCTTGTCGCGGAAGTAGAGATAGATCGTGCCCTTGGCGACGCCGGCGCGCCGGGCGACGTCATCGAGCCGGGTGGCGGCAAAGCCGCGCGCGGCGAATTCCTCGAGGGCGGCGGCGAGGATCGCCTCGCGCCGCTCGCTCCGGTGCTCGCCGCGTTTTCGCCGGGCGCCCTGGCGGGCGCGCTCGGGCTCTGGCCGCGCCGGATTTTCGGCCACATCCTCGACCATGCGGTCCTCGAACTGACTGACTGGTCAGTCAGAATGTACTGCCGCAGACGGGCGGGCGCAAGGGGGAATGGGGACAGGAATCGCGGCGGGGGCGCCAACCCCCGTTTCCGGTCAGCTGTCTTCGCCAGACCACGGTTTGCGCGACATGTGTCGAATGTGGACGATTTCGATTACGTCTTCGGGTTCGAACGGTCGGTAGAAAATTTTGAACCCGTATCTTTTGAACAGTTTTCCCACGTACGCCAGGAATGGCCGTCATCTCTGCTGCGTGCGGATTTCGCCTGATAAACTCGACAGCCGCATAAATTGCGACCATGACCCGGGCGGCACCTCTCGGACTGCGCTCGCTGAGGTACTCACGAATCGAAGGGAGATCTTTGGTGCGCGGCGGCTGTAGCGAACCTTCATATAACGCCGCAGCGCTTCCAGAAGGACTTCATCTCCTCCTCACTCACCCATTCCCCGCGGTCGAGCTCCGCGAGACCCTCCCGAATTGCGGCTTCCTCTTCCTGGTCCAGGACATAGATGCCGGTCCGGCGCGCTTCGATCTCACGGGCCGCTTCGGCAAGCTCTTCCTGGTCCTCTTCGGGCCAAGCCTCAACTCTGCGCAGAATTTCCTTCGCAGTCTGGGTCATGCAGACATCATAGCGCGCGGCACCCCTTCCCGCCACGTCGGCGTTGGAAGACCGCAAAACCCATTGGCGCTATTAGCGGATCGACGGAACAAGTCGGCGTGATTCAGCCCTTGGCGTCGCAGGCCCAGGCGCGGATGACGCAATCCTTGCCGCCGTACTGGTAGCATTGGCGCAGCGCCATGTTCTGCGCCGCTCCGAGCCTCGCCGCGACTGCATAGCCGTGCGCGGCGCATGCGTCGCGCCCATCAATGGCGATCGCTCCACAGGCATGTTTGATCGGCACCACCTTGCATCCGCCCGCGCATTTGCCGAGCGCCGCCCTGCTCGCCGCCGGCGCCGCCGCGTAATCGTAGGCGAAGCCGTAGGCACCGCACGAGCCGACCGCGAGCGCGCCCGCCGCCCGAGTCACGTCGACAGCACCGATCAGCAGGCTTGCCGCGGCGACCGCGCCGCACAAAGCCCGACCCAACGTCTGCATGAAAGCCCCTCCCCCGAGGAACGGTCAAAGGGTAGCGCAGACGCGTTTCCAGTTGGTGAACGGCCCACGCCGGTTCTGCCCTGCTCCCTCCCCCCAAAGTCCCACATAGAATCGCCAAGATGCGCGGGCTAAATCCGCGCTTTCGTATCGTGAGGAGGGCTGAATGGGACGAATTCTAGCTTCGCTTGTTGTCGCGGCCGCCTTGATGTCGGTGGCCACATCGGAAGCCTCGGCATGGGTTTGCCGCGCCACCGGTATCGGCTCGGGCGGTTGGGCGCGCAGCGCCAACATCATCGATGCCAAGCTTTTTGCCTTGCGTCGATGCGAGCGCAACAGCCCGGTTCCGGTGTGCACGCTGGTGTGGTGTCGTCCGGGATACTGAGGGGCGACGGCACGGCGCGGGTTCGAGCCCCCGGGCCGCGGCCCGGGGGGTTCTCATTCGGGCAGGGCACCCTCGATCTCGGCCTTGACGCCGATCAGCGCCTCCGGCGTGTCGATGTCGGTGAGCGCGGCCTTGCCGTCGACCGGCACTTCGACCACCGCCTCGCCGTAACGCCCGATGAGATAACGCGCGCCCACGTCGCCTTCGATCGCCATCAGATCCGGGAAGAACCGCCGCGACCACAGTACCGGGTTGCCGCGTTTGCCCTCGAAGGTCGGCACCACCACCAGCGCGCCTCGGTCCGGGTCGAAACCGTCGATCAGCCGGTCGATCAGGCGCGCGTCGACCCGCGGCATATCGCCGAGGCAGACGATCGCCCCGTCCGGCTCCGCCGGCACGGCGGCAATTCCGACCTTGAGCGATGTCCCGAGCCCATCGGCAAAATCCGGATTGTGGACGAGGCGCACCGGGAGGCCCAAGAGCGCCTTCTCGACTTGCTCGCGCTGATGCCCGGTGACCACGATGACGGGACTGGCGCGTGAAGCCAGTGCCGCTTCGGCGGCGATGCGAATGAGCGGCCGGCGCGCGACTTCCGCCAACAACTTGTTCGGACCGCCCATGCGGCTCGAGCGGCCGGCGGCGAGCACGACGGCGGCGACCTGCCGTCTGGCAACGCCGCCTTCCTCGCGCGGCTGTGGCCGGGTGACGATTTCCATCAGCAGTCCGCCGACCCCCATGCCGGTGATGGCCTCGCGTCGCACCTCGAGGCCGGCCAGCAGTCGCATGAGCACCCAATCGAAGCCGTTCTCCTTCGGCGAGCGGGCGCAGCCGGGCGCGCCCAGCACCGGACGGCCGCGCGCGGCGGCGATGAGCAGCAGGTTGCCGGGATCGACCGGCATGCCGAAATGCTCGATGCGGCCGCCGATCGTCTCGACCGCAGCCGGGATCACGTCGCGCCGGTCGGCGATGGCGGACGCGCCGAACACGATGACGAGCTCGGCTCCCTCCGCCAGCACCTCCTCGATCGCCTTCGCGAGCACGCCTTGCTCATGCGCGACGCGCCGCTCGGCGACGATGACGGCGCCCGCCGGCGCCAGCCGCTCCTCGGTCACCTTCAGGGTCTTGTCGATCACCTTGCCGGCAAGGCCCGGCAGCAGCGTGGACACGATGCCGATCTTGCGGATGCGGTAGGGCGCGACGCGGATCGGCGGCGCCGCCTGGCGCGCGACCGCAAGCGCGCCGTCGCGCTCCTTTGCGGCGACCGCGAACGGAATGATCTTGACGGTCGCGATCATCTCGCCGGCGACGACGGGCTTGAACGCCGGCAGCGTCGCCATGGTGATCGATTCGTCGACCTGATTGAGGCGGTCGACGGCGTTCTTGTCGATCACCAGCACGCCGGCGCGCTCGGCGAACAGATTGGCGCGTCCGGTGAAGGCACGATCGACGCGCACGCCGTCGCCGGCGACCGCCGCCGCGATCTCGGCCGCGGCGTCATCCTCCGACACGTCGCCGGGCTCGACCCGCGCCGCCACGATCTCGGCGATACCGGCGGCCGCGAGCGCGGCGATCTCCGCCTTTCCGATGCGCGTGCCTTTCTTGAGCACGAGGCCGCCCTTGCGGATCGAGTGCACCGCGACGGAGCCCTCGGCCTCGGCGATCGGCACGGCGCCGAACTTCATGACGCCTGCTCCAGCGCCTTCGCGGCGGCCGGCTGTCGCAGGCGGGCCGTGATCTCGCCCATGATCGCGACCGCGATCTCCGACGGCGATACCGCGCCGATCGCGAGCCCGATCGGCGCGTGAATGCGCCCGAGCGCGGCATCGGAGAGGCCCTGCGCCTTCAGACGCTCGATCCTGCGCGCGTGCGTCTTTTTCGAGCCGAGCGCCCCGATATAGAAACAGTCGCGCGCCAGCGCATGGGTCAACGCGGGATCGTCGATCTTGGGATCGTGGGTGAGCGCGACGAAGGCGGTGTAGCGATCGATGCCGAGCGGCGGCAGCGCGACATCGGGCCACTCCGCGATCACCTTGACGTCGGGGAAGCGCTCGATCGAGGCGAAGGCCGTGCGCGGATCGACGATGGTGACGTCATAGCCCAGAATTCCGGCGATCGGCGCGAGCGCCTGGCTGATGTGGACGGCGCCGGTGATGACGAGCTGCGCCGGCGGCACGTGCACGGTGAGGAAGACCCTGCCCTGCGGCGTCTCCGCCATGCCGCTCGTGCCGCTGCGGATGCGCTTTTCGATGATCGCCCCGAGCGGATCGCGCGCGAGGTCGGCCGCCTTCACCAGCCGCTGCTGCCCGCTTGTCACGTCGGTGACGACGACCGCGGCGCGGCGCGCCGTTCGTTCCGCATTCAACGCTCTGAGAATATCGAGTTTCATGGGCGGCCTGTTGCAATGGCGAGTAGCGAATGGCGAATAGCGAGTAGACTATTCGCCATTCGCTACTCGCTACTCGCTATTCGCTACTTCCTACTCCACCTTCTCCACATAGACGCGAATGGTGCCGCCGCAGGAGAGGCCGACCTTCCAGGCGGTCTCGTCGGCGACGCCGAATTCGAGCGTCTTGGGCTTGCCGCTCTCGATCACGTCGAGCGCCTCGGTGACCACCGCCCCCTCGACGCAGCCGCCCGAGACGCTGCCGAGAAAATTACCCTCCTGGTCGATCACCAGGTTCGAGCCGACCGGTCGCGGCGCCGAGCCCCAGGTCTCGACCACGGTCGCGAGCGCTACGGCGCGCCCTTGCCGCCGCCATTCCTCCGCCGCCTGCAGAATATCCTGGTCGCGCGCGAGCATTGCGATCTCCGTTTCCTTTGCCGTCACCCCCGGGCTTACCCGGTGTCCATGCATAGTCTCGACCCTATAGATGGATTGCCGCGTGAAGCCCGGCAATGACCATCACGCCGCCGTCTCCAACCAGGCCTTCGGGTCGGCAGCCCCCGCGCGACCGGCCGAGAGCGCGCGCACGAGCTCCGCCATCGAATCCAGATTGTGGATCGGCCGCAACTCGTCGACGTGCGGCACCATGGCGCGGATGCCCTTGGCCTTGGCCTCGAAGCCGGAAAACCGCAGCAACGGATTGAGCCAGATCAGCCGGCGGCAGGAGCGGTGCAGCCGGTCGATCTCGAAAGCGAGCCGCTCGTCCGGGTCGCGCTCGAGCCCGTCGGTGATCAGGAGCACGATCGCGCCCTGGGTGAGGACGCGCCGCGCCCACAGCTTGTTGAAGACGCGCAGCGAGGTCGCGATGCGGGTGCCGCCCGACCAGTCGGCGACGTTCGCCCCGACCGCCGCCAGCGCCTCGTCGGGGTCCTTCGCCTTGATCGCGCGGGTGACATTGGTGAGGCGCGTGCCGAACAGGAAGGTGTGCACGCGCTTGCGCGCGTCGGTGACCGCATGCAGGAAATGCAGGAACAGCCGGGTGTACTGGCTCATCGAGCCGGAAATATCGAGCAGCGCCACGAGCGGCGGCGCCTTGGCGCGGGGTCCGCGATATTTGAGGTCGATCACCGCGCCGCCCGCCTTCAGGCTCGCCCGGAGCGTGCGGCGAATGTCGACGAGATGGCCGTGCCGATGCGGCGCGAGCCGGCGCGTCCTCACCTCGCCGACCGACAGCACGAGCCGCTTGATCGCGTCCTTGGCGGCGGCGATCTCGGCCGCCGTCATCTGCGCGAAATCCTTCTTCTGCAGCACCTCGCGGTCGGACACCGTAAGGCGGGCGTCGACCTCGAGCTCGGGCGGCTTGCGCTCGCCCTCGCCCAGGCTCTTGAGCAGGGCCTCCTGCACGCGCTGGGCGCCCGGCGGCGGCTTCTCGTCCTCGCGCGGCGGCGCCTGCGGCAGCATGGCGGCCATCAGCTCGTCGAGACGGCCGCGCCGGCGGAAGAAGAGGCGGAACGCCTGGTCGAACAGCAGCGAATGCTCGTGCCGCTTCACGAATACCGCGTGCAGCGTCCAGTAGAAGTCGTCGCGGGTGCCGAGGCCGGCCGCCCGCACCGCCTCGAGCGCATCCATCACCGCGCCCGGCCCGACCGGAATGCCGGCCGCGCGCAGCGCGCGGGCGAAGTGGACGATGTTCTCGGCAAGCCGGCCGGTCGCTGGTGCCTGGTCCATCATGACGTTGCTCGTTCGGAGCGACGATTCACTCCGCCGCGCGCAGCTGCGCGCGCACCTCCTCGATCAGCTCCTTCGCCCGAGCTCCTTCGATGCGCGCGATATCGTCCTGGTACTTGAGCAGGACGCCGAGCGTGTCGGAGACGGTCGAGGGGTCGAGCGCCTTGACGTCGAGCTCGGCGAGCGCCGCCGCCCAGTCGAGCGTCTCGGCGACGCCCGGCGACTTGAACAGGTCCTGCTTGCGCAGCGCCTGCACGAAATGCACGACCTGTTCGGACAGCGCCTTGGCGATCCCCGGCACCTTGGCGCGCACGATCGCAAGCTCGCGCTGCGCATCGGGATAGCCGACCCAATGGTAGAGGCAGCGGCGCTTGAGCGCGTCGTGGATCTCGCGCGTGCGGTTCGAGGTGATCACCACGATCGGCGGATGCGCGGCCTTGATGGTGCCGAGCTCCGGAATCGTGACCTGGAAATCGGCGAGCACCTCGAGCAGGAACGCCTCGAAGGCCTCGTCGGCGCGGTCGAGCTCGTCGATCAGCAGCACCGGGGTGCCGGACGGATCCGGCTCGAGCGCCTGCAACAGCGGCCGCTTGATCAGGAACCGCTCGGAGAACACGTCGTGCTCGAGCCGCCCGCGATCGTGCGCGCCCTCCGCCTCGGCGACGCGGATCGCGATCATCTGCGCGGCGTAATTCCATTCGTAGACCGCGGCGGCGACGTCGAGCCCCTCGTAGCATTGCAGGCGGATGAGGCGGCGGCCGAGCGTGGTCGAGAGCACCTTGGCGATCTCGGTCTTGCCGACGCCGGCCTCGCCCTCGAGGAACAGCGGCCGGCCCATCTTGAGCGCGAGGAAGAGCACGGTCGCGAGCGAGCGATCGGCGAGATAGTCGGCCGCCGCCAGGAGGTCGAGCGCGGCGTCGATCGAGGCGGGCAGCGGACGGGGCATCGTCGGTTTCATCCGGCCGAGCTTATAGCCCCTCGCCGCCGGGCTTGTCCCGACAAGAACGCAGACGTGGCCCGCGTAGGTTGGGTCGAGCCCTAAGCGCGTTCACGCGCGTCTTCGACACGCTATGGCGAGACCCAACGCTCAGCGGATATGCCGAGCCGTGTTGGGTCTCGCAAGGGCTCGACCCAACCTACGGCGGAACTACCCGACCGCCGCCGCCACCGCCCGGCGCGCCAGCACGCCGACGAGATGCGCGCGGTATTCGGCGCTGCCGTGGATGTCGCTCGCCATGCCGTCGGCCGGCACGGTCATGCCTTCGAGCGACTTCGGCCCAAAGCGCTTCTTGAGCGCCTCCTCGAACGAGTTGACGCGAAACACGCCGCCGGCACCGGCGCCGGTCACCGCCACGCGGATGTCCGAGCCGCGCTTCGACACGAACACGCCGACCAGAGCGTAGCGCGAGGCCGGGTTGGGGAACTTCTGATAGGCGGCCTTGTTGGCCTTGGGAAACTGCACCTTGGTAATGATCTCGTCCGGCTCGAGGGCGGTCTCGAACATGCCCTTGAAGAACTCGTCGGCTCCGATGCGCCGCTTGTTGGTGATGATGGTGGCGCCGAGCCCGAGCGCGCCGGCCGGATAGTCGGCGTTCGGGTCGTTGTTGGCGATCGAGCCGCCGATGGTGCCGCGATGGCGCACCGCGGGGTCGCCGATCAGGCCGGCGAGATGCGCCAATGCCGGGATGTTCTCCTTCACCACCGCCGCGTTCGCGACCTCGGCGTGCGGCGTCATCGCGCCGATGACGAGCGAGCGCCCCTTCATCTCGATGCCGGTCAGGCCCTCGACCTTCGACAGGTCGACCAGGTGCTTCGGTCCGGCGAGGCGCAGCTTCATGGTCGGGATCAGGGTGTGGCCGCCGGCGAGGAGCTTGGCCTCCTCCTGCTTGGCCAACAGGCCCGCCGCCTGCCGCACGGTGCCCGGGCGGTGTTGCGTGAATGCGTACATCGTGATGCTCCTATGCCGCTTTTTGCCGGTTTTGCGTCTTCTGCAAGGCCTGCCACACCGCCTGCGCGGTGGCGGGCATCGCCAAATCCTCGGTGCCGATCGCGTCGGTGATCGCGTTGATGACCGCGACCGGCGCCGCGATCGCGCCCGCCTCGCCGCAGCCCTTGATGCCGAGCGGATTCGACGGCGATTTGGTCGTGGTCATGTCGACTTTGAGCGTCGGCAGATCGTGCGCCCGCGGGATGCAATAATCCATCAGCGAGCCGGTCACGAGCTGGCCGTCCTGGTCGTAGACCGCGCCTTCGAGCAGCGCCTGGCCCACGCCCTGCGCGATGCCGCCGTGCACCTGCCCCTCGACGATCATCGGGTTGATCACCGTGCCGAAATCGTCGACCGCGGTCCAGGCCACGATCTCGCTCTCGCCGGTCTGCGGGTCGACCTCGACCTCGCAGATGTGGCAGCCGGCCGGGAACGTGAAGTTGGTGGGGTCGTAGAACGCCCCCTCCTTCAAGCCGGGCTCGAGCTCCTGGCCGGCGAATTTGTGGGCGGTATAGGCGTTGAGCGCGACCTCGCCCCAGGCCGCCGACTTGTCGGTGCCGGCGACCGTGAACTTGCCGTCCTTGAACACGATGTCGCCCTCGGCCGCTTCCAGCATGTGGGCCGCGACTTTCTTGGCCTTGGCCTCGACCTTGTCGAGCGCCTTCACGATCGCGGAAATGCCGACGGCGCCCGAGCGTGAGCCGTAGGTGCCCATGCCGAACTGCACCTTGTCTGTGTCGCCGTGCACGACGCTGACGTGCTCGAGCGGGATGCCGAGCCGCTCGCAGACGACCTGCGCGAAGGTGGTCTCGTGGCCCTGGCCGTGCTGGTGGCAGCCGGTGAGGACCTCCACCGAGCCGGTCGGGTTGACCCGCACCTCGGCGGATTCCCACAAGCCCACGCCGCAGCCGAGCGACCCGACCGCCTGGCTCGGCGCGATCCCGCAGGCCTCGATGTAGGTCGAGAGGCCGAGGCCGCGCAGCCGGCCGCGGCGGGCGGACTCGCGCTTGCGCTTGCCGAAGCCCGGATAGTCGGCGATCTCGAGCGCCTTCTTGAGCGAGGCGTGGTAATCGCCGGCATCGTAGTTCATGATCACCGGCGTCTGGTGGGGGAATTTCCTGATGAAGTTCTTCCTGCGCAGGTCGGCGGGATCGATGCCCATCTCGCGTGCGCCGACCTCGATCAATCGCTCGACCACGAAGGTCGCTTCCGGTCGCCCGGCACCGCGATAGGCGTCGACCGGGACGGTGTTGGTGTAGACCGCGTCGACCTCGCAGTGGATCGCGGGAATTTCGTACTGGCCGGACAGCAGCGTGCCGTAGAGATAGGTCGGCACCGACGACGAGAACGTCGACATATAGGCGCCGAGATTGGCGATGGTCTTGACCTTGAGCCCGGTCACCTTGCCCTCGGCGTCGAACGCCATCTCCGCACGGGTGACGTGATCGCGGCCATGGGCATCGGCGAGGAAGGCCTCCGAGCGCTCGGCGACCCATTTCACCGGCCGGTCGACCCGGCGCGACGCCCAGAGACAGACCACCTCCTCCGGATAGATGAAGATCTTCGAGCCGAAGCCGCCGCCGACGTCGGGAGCGATCACGCGCAGCTTGTGCTCGGGCGCGACGCCGACGAATGCGGAAATGACAAGGCGCGCCACATGCGGGTTCTGCGTCGTGTTCCAGAGCGTGAAGCCGCCGGTGCCGGCATCATATTCGCCGATCGCGGCCCGCGGTTCGATCGCGTTCGGCACCAGGCGGTTGTTGACGAGAGCGAGGCGGGTGACGTGGCTGGCGGATCGAAGCGCGGCCTCGACCGCCTTGGCATCGCCGATGTGCCATTGATAGATGGTGTTGCGCGGCGCTACCTCGTGGATCTGCGGCGCGGCCTGCGCCTTGGCCGGATCGGTCACCGCCGGCAGCACCTCGTAGTCGACCTTCACCTTCTCGGCGGCGTCCTTGGCCTGCGCCGGCGTCTCGGCGACGACGACCGCGACCGCGTCGCCGACATGGTTGGCCTTGCCGTGGGCGAGCGCCGGACGCGGCGCCATTTTCATCTGCGAGCCATCCTTGGACGTGATCATCCAGCCGCAAATGAGGTGGCCGATCTTGTCGGCGGCGAGCTCGGCGCCGGTCAGCACCGCCAGCACGCCCGGCATCGCGGCCGCCGCCGCGGTATCGATCTCGCGGATCCTGGCATGGGCGTGGGGCGAGCGCAGGAAATAGGCGTGGCTTTGACCGGGACGGCTGACGTCGTCGGTGTAGTGGCCCTTGCCGGTGATGAAACGCCGGTCCTCCCGGCGGCGCACCGCCGCTCCGATTCCGGTCGCGCTCATCGCGGTCTCCTCCCTGGATGACGCCTTACGCTCCTCCCGCTCAAGCCGCGTGGTGGGCGTGTCCTTTCGCCATCGCCTTGGCGCCGGCCGCGATCGCCTTGACGATGTTGTGGTAGCCGGTGCAGCGGCACAGATTGCCTTCGAGCTCGTGACGGATGGTGGGATCGTCGAGGTCGTGGCCCTTGCGGTTCACCATGTCGATTGCGGTCATGATCATGCCGGGGGTGCAATAGCCGCATTGCAGCCCGTGGTGCTCGCGGAAGGCCTCCTGCATCGGATGCAGCGGCCCGTTGGGATCGGCGAGCCCCTCGATGGTGGTGATGTCGGCGCCTTCGACCTGCCAGGCGAAGACGGTGCAGGCCTTCACCGCCTTGCCGTCTATGTGCACCACGCAGGCGCCGCATTGCGACGTGTCGCAGCCGACATGGGTGCCGGTCAGGCGCAGGTTCTCGCGCAGGAATTGCACCAGCAGGGTGCGCGGATCGACGTCACCGGTGACGGCCTTGCCGTTCACCGTCATCGCGACGGCGGTCATGGCTTCCTCCATAAAAGTCCGGCCAAAGGCCTGGTTTTCAACGCCGACGGGCGCGGCCGGCGGCGGATCGGGTCAAAATCGGGCCGATTTTGCCTCGTACGTGGATTTCGAACAAGTCAACTCTGAACCCCCGACGCCGGCCCGGTCAAGGGTGTTTCATGCTATCCGAGATGCGGTTGCTAGGATTTCATCGCCTGAGTTGCATCTCCGAGCACAATCCCGCAGCCGCCCGTGGTACAATTCGTAATGCGCCGCGAAGACGTAATCGCCAAGCTCCGCGCCCACGCCGACGCCATCGCTTCCTTTGGCGTCACGACCTTATACCTCTATGGCTCGGTGGCACGCGATGAGGCGGGGGATCAGTCGGACGTCGACCTGTTCGCCGACGTCGATTACGACCGATTTGGGTTCGTTTCCTTCATGGATCTACGCGAGTTCCTGGCGTCGCTGCTCGGACGCAAGGTGGATTTCACGACCCGGCAGGCCCTGCATCCCGATCTCAAGGAGAGGATCGTTCGGTCCGCGATCAAGGTCTTGGACAATGCCTCGGTCGATCCGGTCCCGGTTGAATGACATCATTCGCGCTATCGACGGAGTCGCCGACACCATCGGCGGGGTCGATTTTGATACATACCAAGCGGTTTTTCACATGCCGCGCACCGTCGAGAGGTGCATCGAAATTGTTTCCGAGGCTACCAGACACATTCCCAGTGACCTCAAATCCGGGTATCCGGAGATTCCCTGGCATCAGATTGCCGGCATCGGTAACGTTCTAAGACACGATTACGACCTCGTCGATCAACGGTTGATCTGGGAAGTGGCCACAGTTCATTTTCCGCGGTTGCGCGCGGTGATTGTCGAACTCAGATCCGAGCTACCGGCAACCGACTGACGGTCACCGACTCGCCGCCACCGCCGCGGCGAATTTCGCGAAGAAATCGTCGGCGGTCTTCTTCGCCGCGCTGTTGATGAGGCGCTGGCCGAGCTGGGCGAGCTTGCCGCCGATCTGCGCCTCGACGTCATAGGTGAGCAGCGTGCCGCCATCCTTGTCGGAGAGCGACACCTTGGCGCCGCCTTTGGCGAAGCCGGCGACGCCGCCTTCGCCTTCGCCGGAGATGCGGTAGCTGTTCGGCGGATCGAGGTCGGAGAGCCTGACCTTGCCCTTCCAGCGCGCCTTGACCGGGCCGACCTTGACCGTGGCCACGGCTTGAAACTCGCTGTCGGAAATCTTGTCGAGCTGCTCGCTGCCGGGAATGCAGCTCTTGAGCACCTCGGGGTCGTTGAGTTTCGCCCACACCACCTCGCGGCTGGCGGCGAGCTGGACTTGCCCGTTCATGGTCATCGCCATCGGCGGTTTCTCCATCGGCTCGGTTGGCGCATCGTGCCCCGGCTTTGGCGTTGCGCACGCGCGACGCGGGCAGGCCCGAGTTGCGATGCAGGGATGATCGCTGGCAACTCCTTATAGGGCGCCGGCGGGCGACGGGGAAAGCGCTCCGACCGAGGCCCAGCCCTGCCGCGGCGGGGGTTGGCGGCCGGCCTGCAGGCGGATAAAGGTGTCCCGCACCGCCATGACCGATCCGCTTGTTCCCTCCTCGCTGCTCGCGCCGTTGATCTCGAGCGCGACGATGCGCAGCATCCTCGACGATCGCGCCCGCCTGCAACGCATGCTGGATTTCGAGGTCGCGCTCGCGCGCGCCGAGGCGGCGGTCGGCGCGATCCCGGCGCTCGCCACCGAACCGATCGCGACCGCCGCCCGCGCCGAGCGCTACGACATCAAGGCGCTGGGCGAAGCGGCGCGTGCCGCCGGCAACATCGCCGTCCCGCTGATCGAGGCGCTCGCCGCCGAGGTCGCCAAGACCGATGCCGCGGCAGCCGGCTGGGTGCATTGGGGGGCGAGCAGCCAGGACGTCATCGACACCGCGCTGGTCGTCGAATTGCGCGCCGCGATCGACGCGCTCACCGCCGATCTCAACCGCGCCATCGAAGGCTTCACCACGCTCGCCGGCCGCCATCGCCGCACCGCCGCGGTCGGGCGCACCTCGCTGCGACACACGCTGCCGATGCCGTTCGGGCTCAAGCTCGCCGGCTACGCGGCGGCGCTGGCGCGCTCGCGCGAGCGGTTGCGCCGGCTGCGCCGGGAAGCGCTGGTGCTGCAATTCGGCGGCGCGGTCGGGACGCTCGCCGCGCTCAATGAGCGCGGGCTCGACATTGCCGAGCGGCTCGCCGCGCTGCTCGACCTGCCGCTGCCGGAGGCGCCCTGGCACACCCACCGCGACCGGCTGGCCGAGGTCGCGTCCGCCCTGGCCATCCTCAGCGGCACCTGCGGCAAGATCGCGCGGGACGTATCGCTGCTGATGCAGAACGACGTGGCGGAGGCGTTCGAGCCGGCGGTGCCGGCCGGCTCCTCGATACTGCCGCACCAGCGCAATCCGACCGCCGCGGCGGTGGCGCTGGCGGCGGCGGCGATTGCGCCCAATCTCGCGGCCACCATTCTCGCCGCGCAGGTGCAGGAGCACGAGGGCGGGCTCGGCGGCTGGCAGGCGGAATGGCCGACCTTTCCGGCGCTCGCGCTCGTCACCTCGGGCGCCGTCGGCGCGATCGTCGAGCTCGCCGAGGGCCTGGAGATCGACAGCGAGCGCATGCGGATCAATCTCGGCGGCACGCGCGGACTGATCATGGCCGAGACGGTAGCGTTCGTGCTCGCCGGCAAGCTCGGCCGAGAGGAGGCGCAGCGGATCGTCGAGGAGGCGAGCCGCAAGGCGGCCGCCGCCAAGCGCGACCTGCACGAGGTGCTCGGCGAGGACGATCGGGTCAAGCTCAGTCTCAGCGTCGGCGAGCTCGCCAAGCTGTTCGAGCCCATGGCCTATCAAGGCGCCGCCCAGACCCTGATCGACCGCATCGTCGGCTCCTTGCAGGGGCGCGGCGGCAAGCGCTGACGAGAGAGAAACGCCAACGGAGGGTGAACCATGCCCATGATCAATGCCGACGACGGCTGCCCGATCCACGTCGAGGTCGAGGGCGCGGAACACGCGCCTGTGCTCATGCTGTCGAACTCGCTCGGCACCACGCTCGACATGTGGGACGAGCAGGTCGCGCCCTTCACCCGGCATTTCCGCCTGGTGCGCTACGACCGGCGCGGCCATGGCAGATCCGGCGTGCCGCAGGGCCCCTACACGATGGAGCGGCTCGGACGCGACGTGCTCGCCGTGCTCGACGGGCTCGGCCTCAAGACGATCAACTGGTGCGGCCTCTCGATGGGCGGCATGGCCGGCCAATGGCTCGCGGCGAACGCGCCCGAGCGCATCGGGCGCATGGTGATCACCAACACGGCGAGCTACTTTGCCGACAAGAAGGCGTGGCACGACCGGCTTGCGCTGGTGCGCGAGAAGGGCGTCGCGGCCTTCGCCGCGGCCAACATGGAGCGCTGGTTCACCAAGGGATTCCGCGAGCGCGCCCCGCAAACGGTCGCGCGCGTAAAGGAGATGTTCGCCGCGACCCCGCTCGAGGGCTATCTCGGCTGCGGCGCGGCGGTTCGCGACATGGACCAGCGCGACCTGTTGCCGAAGATCAGGGCGCCGACCCTGGTGATCGCCGGCCGGCACGATCCCGCGACCCCGCCGGAGGCGAACGAGTACATCAGCAATCACATCCCGGGCGCGAAATTCGCGCTGCTCGACGCCGCCCACCTTTCCAACGTGGAGCAGCCGCAGGCCTACACCGAGGCGGCGCTCGGGTTCCTGCGCGGCACGTGAGACCGAACGTACGACGGCGCGCCATGTTGATGCCGTCCGTCGGCTGATTTCGGAGGATAACATGGACGACAAGGAACGCTACCGGCGCGGCGCCGGTGCCCGCCGCAAGATACTGGGCAGTGCCTGGGTCGATCGCGCCGACGCCGGCAGGAATGCCTTCAATGCCGACTGGCAGGATTTCATCACCCGTTGCGCCTGGGGCGAGATCTGGACGCGGCCGCATTTCGACGAGCGCACGCGCCGCGTCCTGGTGATCGGCACCATGATGGCGATCGGCCGCTGGGAGGAATTCCGCATGCACGTGCGCGCGGCGCTCATCGAAGGCGGATTCTCCGCCGACGACATCAAGGAGATCATTCTGCAGCAGGCGATCTATTGCGGCGTGCCGGTCGGCAACCACGCCTTTCGGGAAGCGGCCGCAGTGCTGGACGAGGCCGGCAAAGGACGGTGACGGTGGCTCAGGCTGCTGCGTCCGCCGCTCGGCCGCGGGCGAGGCTTTGGGCGGCAGCGGCAGGCGCTTCCTCGAGCTGGCGCTCGACCGCGATCACGACCATCGCGCCGGTCAGCAACAGAAACTGCGTCGCGAGCGCGCGAACGAGGCCGCCGTCGCCGGCGCGGAGCACAGGCCAGGCCCACAGCATGATCGCGCTCCCGGCAAGCAGCAGCACCACGTCGAGCGTTTCGCGATTGGGCTCTCGCCCGGCCATGAGCGCGCGGATAAAGTCGATCAGGTAGGCGACGAACCCGGCCGCTATCACGAGCTTGGTGCCGGCAAGCACATTCGACGTGCGCACCAGGCCTTCGAGCCCGAGATCGAGCAGGGCGCGGAAATAGCTGGCCGCAGTCGCCTGCAGGCGATCCTCCATTCCGAAAAAGGGCGAGGTCAGCGCGCGCACCGCGTCGATGCCCCAGGCCGGCGCGAAATAGACCGAGACAAGCGCGGCATTGACCGCGCCGAGCCGAGAGCGATACGGCATTGCGGCCTCCCGAGGGCGCGGCAGGCCATCGCTCCGTGGCGACGGCATCCTTTCGCGCGACCACTTGCGCTCTATCGGCTCGCGACCCGAGCCTCAACGGAAACTCTTTCTTAACCTTACGGAGAACGGAGCTGTAGGATGGGTTGAGCG
>WNFG01000361.1_pt1 | contig 45240 bp, 43 predicted proteins | sample 5400431 | NCBI WGS metagenome assembly WNFG01 (sample SAMN13153346, study PRJNA577476) | soil metagenome | isolation source: 120 cm saprolite under Douglas fir tree site 2 hole 3 replicate 2 | place: USA:California | collected 2015-04-18
ACTGACACGAACCAGGAAGCCAGGCCGCTGGCGGACCCGCAGGATTATGCCGATCCCGTAAGAGGAACGACCGCTTTTGACCAGGGAAAACTCACTCGACGCCGGCATAATCCGGAGTTCGGCATAAGCCGACGATCATCTCCTGGGGTTCACCGGACCAAAAGCCGAAGCCGAGGAAATCAAAGATCAGCTGGCACGGTTCCTGCGCGGCGAACTCGCACTCGAACTCAACCCGGATAAGACGCTGATCACCCATGCCCGCACCCGGGCGGCCCGGTACCTCGGCTACGAGATCATCGTCCAGCACGCCGACCGTAAGATCACCGGGGGCCGCCGTGCGGCCAACGGGGTCATCGCGCTGCGCGTGCCACTCGATGTGATCAAGGCGAAACGAGCCCCATACCGGCGCCACGGCAAACCCTGGCACCGGCCTGCCATGCAGAACCTGGGCGACTACGACATCATCCAGGCATATGCGGCTGAATACCGGGGCATCGTCGGCTACTACCAGCTCGCCAGCGACGTCTGGCGGCTCGGCGCGCTGCGCTGGGACGCCGAGACATCCATGCTGAAAACCCTGGCTGCCAAGCACAAGTCCACGGTGTCGAAGATCGCGGCCAAGCACAAAGCCAAGATCCAGGCACCCTGCGGGCTGCGTACCTGCTTCGAAGCCAGGATCCAGCGTGACGGCAAGCCGGACCTGGTAGCCCGGTTCGGCGGGATCCCGCTCGTGCGGAAGAAAAACGCGGTACTGCACGACCACGTGCCCAGGCCGGTCCCCTGCCCGCGGAAGGAACTGATCCACCGGCTCCTGAAACGGCGATGTGAGCTGTGCGGGCAACCGGGCAAGGTGCTGGTGCACCAGGTCCGCAAGCTCGCCAGCCTCGGGGAACCCGGACCAGGCCAGCCCGCCTGGGCGGCGAAAATGGCACAGATGCGGCGCAAGTGAGCCTCACGGTCTGCCCATCCTGCCACGACGTCATCCACGGGCACCCCGCCCACAGCACGGCGTAAGTCACCAGAGAGCCACGTGCGCTGAAAGGCGCCCGCGTGGTTCGGAGGAAGGCCGCGCGGAAAAGGACCCGCCACCCGGCAGGCACCTCGCCGCGCGGCCCATCCTGTGCAGACGTGATCCTGACGCGCTGGCTGTGAAGGTCGCTGCCTGAAGAACTGGGAGCTGCGGGAAGACGCGGAGTTCCTCAAGGCGACGGGGACCTGGTGTGGGTCAGTGCTTCGTGGAAGGTACGTGATTCTCTGCGGCCGGGCCATCGGGCGGCGAACTCGCCGTCCAGGGTCTGCAGCTCGCGCATGATCCGGGCGGATCCGGTGCGCCGCGCGGCATCGATCGCTGTCATGCCGAGCTGGGCGGCCCGGCTAGGGTCGGGCTGGCGGGCCTGGGTCACGGCGACGGCGAGTTTCGCGGTGAGGTGGCCGCGGTCCCGGGTCAGGCGCGCGGGCATCGCGCTGATCTTGTTTTCCAGGATGGCGATGGCGGTGTCGGCGCGGCCCGCCGCGCGGTAGCAGGCCGCGGTCTGCTCCTCCAGCACGCCCAGATCGTAATGATGGAGGTAGACCGGGGCATTCGGGTCCACCGCACCGCAGTGGCCGCCGAGAGCCCCTGCCGCCTGATCCAGCAGGGCGAAGCAGGTACCGAAATCGCCCAGGAGAGCGTGCCCGCGGGCCTCCTGCTGGCTGGCCAGGGCGGTCAGCTTCGGGTCCATGGGCCCTGGCACCCGGCGGGCGGCTGCGGCCAGTTGCACGACAGCGCCGTGGTCATCGGTGAGGCATGCGATGTTGGACTGGCGGACGAGCATGTAGGCGGCTAGCTGGGTATCGTCGGCGCACTGGGCCCACTCGGCAGCTCGCCGGGTCCAGTCCGCTGCCGCGCCGAGGTTGCCGATGTCCTGCTGGAGCCATCCGGCTGTCTCGCCGTACTGGGAGAGGACCTGCAGCAGCGGCTGCGCGTACGCCGGGCGCGCGCCTTTACGCAGCTCGTCGATCACCTCGATCTGAGCCAGCACCGGGCGCAGGAGCCGACGGGCGCCCAGCATCTTGTCAGCGGCATAGTGCTCGGCCAGTATCCGCCGGAAATAGCCGATTACCTCGCCGTCAATTCGTGCGGGCTGCTCCATCGCACGGGTGATCCTCTCCGACTGGCCGGGGCCGGTGATGCCAGGAAGGACCGGTGACAGCGCCGCTGTCGCGAGGAGCTGGCTGAAGTGACGGCGTGAGATGGTCACCTGGACGATCCTCCCGTCGGGCAGCCGGAGTTCCAGCATGACCGGTTCGCCGTCCGCAGCGCCACCCGGTCTAGCTGCCAGGCTGGGCGCAGGGCCGCCGGCCGCTTCGCGGAGCGCGATGAGCATCCCGCGGGCCTGCAGGACCTCATCGAGGAGGCGGACTTTCCCGGCGGGGATGAGGGTCTCGCCGTTCTCGGCCCGGGACAGGCGGGTGTAGTCATACAGCGCGCGTTTGCCCAGCTCGCGGAGTGATAAGCCGACCTGGACCCGCAGCTGCCGCAGGACCAGCCCGAACATCTGCGCGCTGCTACTGGACGGGTCGGGTTCCATGCCGACTCCCTTCGCGGGTTGCGGCAACAGGACAGCAACAGCCGCCCCCTGGGAATCGGCCCGCCTAGAGGCCACCGTGAGTGAAGAGGCGGTTGCCCGCAGCGTAAGCCCTGTGGCAGGCCACGCCCAGACATCGGCGAGAGGCGCCGACTGCCGGTACCGTCCGGGGCTGGGAAGGGAGGGCAGGGTGGATGTGATCGAGATCGATGCGCTGCGCCTGCGGTGCGTGATCGGCTGCCGGGACGAGGAGCGCCGGGACCGCTCAGATGTCGTTGTTGACCTGCGCATCGGCCTGGACATCCGGCCCGCTGCCGCCACCGACGACATCGCCGACGGGTGGGACTACCGCACCGCTGCGAAGGCGGTTATCGCGATGGTGGAAGCGTCGTCATACCGGACCGTCGAGGCGCTCGCCACCGCGATCGCCCGGATCCTCGTCACCGATCAGCACGCCCCGTATGCGCGGGTGGGAGTCCGCAAGCCCGGCGCGTTACGGTTCGCCGACAGCGCGGGCGTGGTCATCGAGCGCACCCCATCGGACTTCGCATCCGGGGCGCCGTCATGACCGCCGACCCGGCCCACCTTGCCCGGCTGCGGGTCCGTCATCACCCTGTCCCGCGGGACCTGGGCGCAGCCGAAGCTGCCGCGGCGGCGCTGCTGGGCGCGCTCGGAGTCGATCTGCGGAGCGAGAGCCTGACCGAGACACCCGCCCGGATGGCGCGGGTACTGGATGAGATGCTCACCCCCCGCGACTTCGACGTGAAGACCTTCCCTAATGACGAGGGATATGAGCAGCTGGTGATCGAGCGGGAGATCGGTTTCCGGTCGCTGTGCGAGCATCACTTCCTCCCGTTCGTCGGGCATGCCTACGTCGCCTACCTGCCGGGTGAGCGGATCCTCGGGCTGTCCAAGCTCGCCCGGGTCGTTGAGCTGTTCGCCCACCGGCCCCAGGTCCAGGAACGCCTCACCCAGCAGGTCGCCAACTGGCTGCGTGACAACCTCGAACCCAAGGGTGTCGGGGTGGTAGTGGTAGCTGAGCACATGTGCATGACGCTCCGTGGTGCCCGCGCGGTCGGTTCGACCACCGTCACGTCCGCCTTGCACGGCCTGCTGCTGGCAGACGCTCGCGCCCGCGAAGAGTTTTTCTCTCTCGCCAGCATCCGCCCCTGACCCTTGGCCTGGAGGTCCGCATGCCTGTCACCATCGAGATCAGTGGGGGCCCGTTCCAGTTCAGTGCCGCTCACGCGGGCCTGCACGACGGGCAGTTCGAGCCGCTGCACGGTCACACTTACACTGCGGGCTTGCGCCTGCATGGCGACATGGGCGCCTGCGGGATGGTCACCGACTTCGCGCTGATCAAGAAGTCGCTGCGCGAGGTGATCGCCCCGCTGCGCCGCCGTACCCTCATGCCGCAGCACCCGCCTGGCGGATCCTGCTGGTTCGAGGACGGGCAGGCGTTCATCGAATGCGGCGCGACCCGGTTCAGTTTTCCCGCCGCCCATGTTGCGCTGCTGCCCGTCGCCAGCACTACCACGGAGGCCATCGCTGGCTGGCTGCTCGGCCAGCTCATGCCTCATCTGGCAGGCGAGCCCGGCCTCACCTGCGCGGAACTCACCCTCGCTGAAGCTGCCGACACCTCTGCCACCATCACGGCGGCGATCCCTGCGGGACGGCGGGAGTGACCTCTCGTCCTGCGTGCATGCCACGCGCTAGCTCCTGGCCGGCCAGGCACCTGCCGCAAGCCCTGCTCGGTTACGTGCTGGAAACCCGGCTCGCCGGGCTATCCGCCGGGGCGCCCGTGGTGACCGTGACCAGCCCGTGGGATCTGTGGTGGGTGTGCTTCCGCACCGCCATCCCCGCCGGCCAGGTAGGCGTCACGGCCACAGCGCCTGCGCCGTCGTGTGCGGCCTGCGCCGATGACGCCCGCGAGTTGGCCGCCGCAGATCCGCCACGCCACCCGGGCATGACGCCGGGCCGGGCCTGCGGATGCCTGCTGGAGTGGGCGGTGCGGATGCGCGCCCCGGCCGCCCCGGTGACCTGGCCGCCGCTGTCGCTCACCCTCGCGCTGATCAAGCCCGGCGCCCCGGTGCAGGCGCTGCGGGCCCGCCTGGAACGCACCAGCGACGTCCTTCAAGCCCGCGAGCAGACGCTGACCACCGCCGATGTCCGGCGACTCTACCCCGAAGCCTACGGCGCCGCATTCGTCGACGCCGTCGACGCCTTCCTGACCAGGGCACCCGTGCACACCCTCGTCCTGCGATGCCGAGGGGGGGCCTTCGGTGAACCCGGGGAACTCAAGAAACGCCTGCGCCAGGAAATGGGCGCCACCGACGTCATGCGCAACCACCTGCACATGGCCGACAATCCCGCCGAGGCACTGGCCGACATCCGCCACCTAGCCGGGCAAGACGTGCTCGCCGGTCTCTACGAAAGGCACGAACGTGACCGAGCCGCTGACCGCATTGCGTTCTACCGGGCTGCACTGGGAATCAGGCAGCCCGGTGCTCACAGCGACGAGACCCGCACATGACCTCACCAGCCGGCTGCGGCCAGGACTCGGCAGGCAGGGCCAGCCGGAGCACAAGCGGGTCCTCGCCCTGGGGCAGCGAATCGACTGGACGCTGCGGGGCGCCCGGGGCTGCTGCGGCATCTGGACCGGCAGCCACCGCATCGCCTGCCCGCTGAACTCCGCACTGGAGGACGGCACCGATCCGCAATGCGCCGCGTGCGCCGCGGCCGACCGGGGCAAAGCCCTCGCCCGGGACGCCATCACCGACGACGGCCGCACTTACGGCCTCTACCTGGCCTGGTTCGGGCCCGGCCTGCTCAAGATCGGCCTGACCGCGGCAGAGCGTGGCCGCGACCGGCTCCTCGAACAGGGCGCCATCGCCTACACCATGCTTGCGGCCGGGCCCTACCCCGGCATCCGCTACGCCGAGCGCCTCATCTCCGCCTCCGGCCTGGCCAGGGAACGCATCCCGGCCCACGCCAAGTCCACGGCCTGGTGGGCCCTCCCCGCCGCGGCCGGGCGCAGCACAGAGATCACCGTCACGCGGGCGCGGATCACCGGGCAGATGACCTGGCCCGCTAGCGTCGAAGAGACGTCTGGCCCGGTCGTCGACCAGGCGGGTGACTTCGGCCTCGACCGGGCTTTCCCCAGCTCCTGGGACGAGGTCACCGCCGTCACCGGCGGCGCGCGCCCGGCCGGCAAGGTGATCGCTATCGTCGGCCGGCAGATCCTGCTCGACACCAGCCCCGGTCATCTCTTGATCGATATGCGCCGGGTTGCTGGATGGTCCTTCACCTCTGGAGCTGTCCCTGATGCCAGGCCGGCGGCGACCGGGCTCACGACCACTACCCGGACCCGTCCGAAGGAGCTCGATGATAGTCAGCACACGCTCTTCTGAACCGTCGGGCAGTACCGGGCCCCGAGCCGGGCAATTAATCGTGCTTGAGGGAATGCCGCGCGCGGGCAAAACCACCCTCGCCCATGCCCTGGCCGCCGGTGGGGCGAGGGTACTCGGTGAATACACCACGACTAGCGGAGCCACCATCCCCTTGAGCGGCCATCCCGGCACCGTTGACGGCGCTGCCCACGACGCGAACTGGCTCCGCAAAGCGGGCCAGGCCGGCGCCGCATTACGCGACGGTGCGGCCGTCTACGCGGACCGCGACTGGCTCAGCGCCCTGGCCTACGCCTACTCCATCGCCGGCAGCGACGGCGGGCGGCTGCTGCGCCAGCGTTGCGCATGGGCCCAGGACTGCCTAGCCTCTGGGCAGCTCCTGCTGCCCGGCACCTACGTGATCTTCCACGTCACGGCAGCGACCAGCCTGCGCCGCCGGTCCGGGCTGCTGGACAGCGACCACCCGTGGAGCCACCCCGGGCACTTACAGCGGCTGCGGTACTTCTACACCTGGCCCGCTCAGGTCATCGCCACCGCGCACCCTGGCCTGGCCGCTGCGCTGCTGGAACCCGCCTGGCACCGCGTACCCGGCACCGGCAGCCCGCAGGCCAGGCTACGGCTACTCCGCGAGCTTGGAACCCGCCAGTGACCCGGCCCGGCCGGATGCCGACGATCGCCGTGGCGCTGCACGACGGGTTCTTCAGCTTCGGGACCGGAGCCGGCAGCGCCAACCGCGCCTTCCTGACGGCGCTGACCCCGATACTCGCGCCCGGGGTCCGGCTCGTTGTCCTCCCGATCAGCGTTGTGCCCGACAGCACCGAATACAACCCAGCCTGGCACGCCGACATGCACGCGCTCATTGAGGCGGCAGACGGCGAAGTCTTCCCCGTCGAAAACGGCACAGGAGGATACCTGCGGTTCGGCGGCGTCGCTGCGTTCCGGCGAGCCTGTACCTCCGCCGCCCAGATCATCCGCGACAAGGTGCTGCCACACGCCAGCCAGCTCCTCATCATCGCCTTCGACACCCCGTTCTACGGGCTCGCCGGGCAACTGCCCCTGACCGCACGACCAGCCGTGGTGGCCGTCGTGCGGTCCACCGCGGTACTGCACGCCCCGCACGACAGCACCCGGATCCGCTGGGACCGCGACGGCCTGCACGCCACCGCAGCCGCAGGCGGGCACATCGCGGCGATCTCAGCCCACATCCGGACTCATCTCGCCGAGGATTACCAGATCCCGCCCAGCGCCCTGATCGACCTGCCCGACGGGGTCACCGACAGCGAACGGCAGCACACCGCATCTCCCGGCACCGTGCCGCTTCCCGCGCCGGCCCGCGCCGGCTTCATGCTCGCCATGGGCCGCGCGCCGCCTCGCCCGGCATATCAGCGCCGAGCAGCTGGATGCCACACTGATCACCCGCTTTGACCCCGGATTGCGGGCCTTGCTCCTGCATCGCGCGCTCGCCGCAGTCGTGGTGCCATCCCGGGTGGAGCCCTTCGGGCGGATCCCGCTGGAGGCATTCACCGCCGGGGCCGCGCCCATCGTGGCCACCACCGCCGGCGGGCTCGCGGAACTCGTCACGGACGGCGTCACCGGTTACACCGCCAGCCCGGCTGATCCCCGGTCCCTGGCCGCAGCAATACACCGCGCCCTGGCCGCCGACATAGCTACACGCGGCCGGCTCCGGGCCGCCGGACGGCACCTGGCCGCGACCCGCTTCAACCACCACCGCGCGGTCGGGGCATTCCTCTCAGCCCGGGCCCCATGGGCGATCTCCACCAGCCAGCACGACACACCGCCCCAGGCCGGCTGACGGTCCCCGGATCAGTCCACGTACCCCGCAGGCTCGGGCACGCCGACCGGAATGCGCCACAGCTTTTCGGTCATCCGCGCCGCCAGCGCCGCCTGAGCCTCAACGATCTCACCCCAGCCCAGCACAGCCGACACATCCGCTAGCGGGCACATCAGGCGCCGCAGCAACCGCCCACTATCGGCATCCGGGCAGCGTGGCCCGAACCAGGTGATCAGGCCAGCCATCCGGACCTGTGCATACGGTGCCCAGCCCCGCCGACGTACCTCCTGGTAGCCCAGATACGCCGCCTCGGTTACGACCACCTGGCTCTCCTCGAACGCCTCACGCGCAAGCGTTCCGGAAAGATCCGCATCCGCCGGCTCCGGGCTCCCGCCAGGAAGATTGAAACTGCCTTCGCACTCCTGGACCAGAACCCGGGCCGTGTCCGCACAGATCAAGAAGCCGTGCACCTTCGCGATCTCCAGCCCTGGAGGCACTGCTGCCTCATGCCAGAAGTAACTGACATCCACATCTGCAGCCACCCGGGCACCGTAACGGCACCCGGCGCTCCCGTAGCGGCGACCCGCCGCACCCCATGAGCGTTCCCGCCGCGGCCTTCCCAGATAGGCATGCACCGAGGCGCCGGCCAAGAGCGACGCCAGGGTTTGGCCATGCGTGCAGTGATCGAAGGTGAGTTCGCGTGGCCGACACCGCCCGGCCGCACGACACGACGGACGTGCCGACTCAGACACCGCCACAACCCCAACCGGCTGCCCAGCCCCTACATGATGCTGGCCTTCAGCAACAGAGCCGACACGGCGCAGGACTTCATCGCCGCCGTCCACGGCGCCGACGTCACCTGCCGCCCCCCGCTCATCCCCGCTGACTCCGACTGGCTGTGGCCTCGCGCACATCCTGCGCGCCTACCAGGCCCGCACTGGACGCGGCGTCCTGCTGAACACCTCACTCAACCTGCACGGCCAGCCGATCGCACGCACCGCCCAAGACGCGCTTCACGTTTTCGCCTGCTCCGGACTGCTATACATGCAGCTCGACGATCGCCGGCGGGCGCTCCTGCATGATGGGCGCCTACACCACGGTCATCACCTCGGCAGGCCAATCCCCGCAGGCCCTGGATCTCGCCCGGCCTCACCAGCCAGGCCTTCGCTGCAGCACCAGTCCTCGCCGACGTCGCAGCTGAACTCACAGCACGGCTGGAAGGGAAGACCATCATTAGGCAACCCAGGTCAGCTGACTCGCGGCGCGAGGAGCGTGGCCAGGTCGAAACTGACCGGCTCCTCAAGCTGGGCGTAGGTGCAGGACCGGGGATCGCGGTCCGGGCGCCACCGGACGAACTGCGTGGTGTGCCGGAAGCGCGGGCCCTCCATGTGGTCGTAACGGACCTCCACCACCCGCTCCGGGCGGAGCGGGATGAACGACAGGTCCTTTCCCGCGTTCCACCGGCTCGTCTCGGCTTCCCGGGGGGTGCGGGTGCCTGCTTGCTGCTGAGCCCAGTTCCAGGGGTGGTCCTCGAACGTGGTCACGAGGGGCTGCATTTCAGTGAGGAGCTCCTTGCGGCGGGCCATCGGGAACGCGCCGATCACGCCGACGCTGGCGAGGTCACCAGAGTCGGTGTACAGGCCGAGCAGCAGTGAGCCAACAGCATCCGCGCCAGACTTGTGCGGCCGGTAGCCAGCCACAACGCAGTCGGCCGTGCGCTCATGCTTGACCTTGAACATGACCCGCTTGTCCTGCTCGTAGGTCCCGGTCAGCGGCTTTGCCACCAGCCCGTCCAGGCCGGCGCCTTCGAACTGCCGGAACCAGTCCTCCGCGAGGGCATGATCTGTGGTCGCCGGAGTCAGGTGGACCGGCGCCGCCGCCTTAGCCAGGGCCGCTTCAAGGACGGCGCGGCGCTCGGCGAACGGGCGGCCGGTGTAGTCCGTCTCATCGAGGGCCAGCAGATCGAAGGCTACAAAGTGCGCAGGGGTCTGCCCGGCGAGCAGGGTGACCCGGCTGGCGGCCGGATGGATGCGCTGGAGCAGCGCGTCGAAGTCCAGGCGGCGGCCGTCGCCAGCGGGAATCACGATCTCCCCGTCGATCACGCAGCGTTCCGGCAGGTGCAGCCTGATCGCCTCGACTACTTCGGGAAAGTAGCGGGTCATGGGCCGCTCGTTCCGGCTGCCGATCTCCACTTCGTCGCCGTCACGGAAGATGACTGACCGGAAGCCGTCCCATTTGGGCTCGAAGCTGTAGGGGCCATCGGGAATCTGCTTGACCGGCTTCGCCAGCATGGGCGCGACCGGCGGATTAACCGGGAGATGCATGCTCCTATCCTGCCTGGTGCCTGATCGCAACGTGGCACCACCCGGTCATCGATAGCCTGGCCAGGCACCTGAGCCTGCCAGCATGGCGGCCTCATCAGTCCATCCAGGGAGCCGGGCATGGCGCTGCACAGGAAGATCGACGACGGTGGCGATCGGAACGAGGTCGACGTCAACCCGGTCTATGTCCAGCTGGCCCGCGAGCGGGTGCCCCGCCGGACGATGCCGCAGCGCGGCATGCTGCCCGACACGGCGCTCCAGGTGGTCAGGGACGAGCTCATCCTGGACGGAAACGCACGGCTGAACCTCGCCACGTTCGTGACGACCTGGATGGAGCCGCAGGCGCGGCGGCTGATGGCCGAATGCCTCGACAAGAACATGATCGACAAGGACGAGTACCCGCAGACCGCGGAGCTCGAGTCCCGGTGCGTGAACATCCTGGCCGACCTGTGGCACGCACCGGCGGGCTCGGCCACCGGGTGCTCCACCACCGGCTCGAGCGAGGCCTGCATGCTCGGCGGGATGGCGCTGCTGTGGCGGTGGCGGCAGCGCAGGCAGGCGGCTGGGGCCGGCGTCGGCCAGCCGAACCTGGTGATGGGCTCCAATGTGCAGGTCTGCTGGGAGAAGTTCTGCCGCTACTGGCAAGTCGAGCCGCGCATGGTGCCGATGGAGCCCGGGCGGCTGCACCTGCGCGGGCCGCAGGCCGCTGCCCAATGTGACGAGAACACCATCGGCGTCGTGGCCATACTGGGCTCGACCATGGACGGCAGTTACGAGCCGGTCGGGGAGATCAGCGGCGAACTCGACCTGCTCGCCGGGCGCGGCGGTCCCGATGTGCCGATCCACGTGGACGCCGCGTCAGGCGGCTTCATCGCGCCCTTCCTCCAGCCTCAACTGGTGTGGGACTTCCAGGTACCCCGGGTGGCCTCCATCAACGCGTCCGGGCACAAGTACGGGCTGGTCTATCCCGGAGTGGGCTGGGTCGTGTGGCGGGCCGCCGCGGCGCTGCCGGAGGACCTGGTGTTCAAGGTGAACTACCTGGGCGGGGAGATGCCGACCTTCGCGCTGAATTTCTCCCGGTCCGGCTCGAATGTCGCCGCGCAGTACTACAACTTCCTGCGGCTCGGGTTCGAGGGCTACCGGCGGGTCCAGCAGGCCTGCCAGGACGTCGCGCTGCACATGTCCGGGCAGATCGCCAGGATGGGACCGTTCGAGTTGCTCAGCGACGGCAGTGAACTGCCCGTGTTCGCGTTCAGGATCAGCGACGAGTCGGCCGGATACACCGTCTTCGACCTGTCCGAGGTGCTCCGCGAGCGTGGCTGGCTCGTGCCGGCCTACACGTTCCCAGCCAACCTGCAAGACACTGCCGTGCTCCGCGTGGTGGTGCGCAATGGGTTCGGCATGAACCTCGCCGACGCGTTCCTGGCGGACCTGCGCCGCTACTCCCGCACACTAGCGGCGCATCCGCACTCGCACATGCCACTCGCCCCCGAGTCAGTCCGGCACGGATTCGCCCACTGACCGGGTCAGGGCTTCCCTCGGGGGCTGAGCGTCCTGGGGCTGAGCGTCCCGGGACCGGGCCGTCCCGGAGGCCGGGCGTCGCGCGGTTAAGCGTCTCTGCGCAGCCTGTCCAGCGCCTCGGCGAGGATCGCGGCCCCATCGGTATCGGTCCGCCGCTCCTTCACGTAGGCGAGGTGCGTCTTGTAGGGCTCGCTGTGCGGTGGCCCGGGGGGGCTGTCCTTCTCCCGGCCGGCGGGGAAGCCGCAGCGCGGGCAATCCCACGTCTCGGGGACCGCGGCGTCGCTGGCGAAGCTCGGGCGGGTCTCGTGCCTGTTCGAGCACCAGAAGGAGATCCGTATCCGCGGCGCCGCCTCGCCGCGTTCCGCCTCGCCCATCGGGCCCGCGCCTACGCGGCTGCCCCGGATGGCGTTTCCACTACTCACTGCTCACCCCTCGCTTGGTCCGCTGCCAAACCCGGGCCCGGGTGGCCCGCCCAGTTGTCGTTCGCCGCGGCTCCGCTGCCGCCCAGCGCCCCTGCGGCGCCCGTGTATTAGTGATTCAGTAGCAGGTTCAGGCCGACGATGCAGAGAAACCAGACGGCTCCGGTGAAAATGGTGAGCCGGTCCAGGTTTCTCTCCACCACCGAAGACGAGCCGAGCGATGAGGTGACCCCGCCGCCGAAGAGGTCGGACAGTCCCCCGCCCTTGCCCTTGTGCAGCAGCACCAGCAGCATCATGAGCAGGCTCGTGATGATGAGGACGACAGAAAGACCGATTACCACCGCTCATCCCTCCGGGTAGTCTGCTCAGGCTTGGCGTGCCACTTCACGGTACCGGCATATTTTCACGAATTCACCGGCATCGAGGCTGGCCCCGCCGACCAGCGCGCCGTCAATATCGGGCTGCGTCATGATCGAGGCTATGTTGTCGGCTTTCACTGACCCGCCATACAGAATACGCACACCTGCCGCCTCTCCGTCCCCCTGAACCGCCGAAAGCCTGCCGCGGATCGCGGCGCAGACCTCCTGTGCGTCCTCCGGTGAGGCCACCTCGCCGGTGCCGATCGCCCAGACAGGCTCGTAGGCGACCACCAGGCCGGCCACCTGTGCGGGCTCCAGCCCGGCCAGCCCGCCACCGAGCTGCGCGAGCGTGTGGCTGATGTGGTCACCTTCGCGGCGCACGACCAGGTTCTCGCCGATGCACAGAATCGGCGTGATGCCGACCCGCAGCGCGGCTTTCACCTTGGCGTTGACCAGCGCATCGTCTTCGCAGTGGTACTGGCGCCGCTCCGAGTGTCCGGCCAGCACATAGCTGCAGCCGAGCTTGGCCAGCATCACCCCCGACACCTCGCCAGTGTAGGCGCCCTTGTCGTGCGCCGAGATGTCCTGTGCGCCGTAGCCGATCCGCAGCCGGTCCCCCGCCACCAGGGTCTGCACGCTGCGCAGCCCCGTGAACGGCGGGAGCACCACCACATCGGCCGCCGCGAAGTCCTTGTCGTTGAGAGAGAAGGCCAGCTTCTGGACCAGCGCGAGCCCCTCGAAGTGCGTGTTGTGCATCTTCCAGTTGCCTGCGATGAGCGGTTTGCGCTCACCATGCCCGGGGGTCCGGGGGGTGCCCCCCGGGAAGGCACGGCCTGCCGTCATCCGGGCTCCTCCAACGCGGTCAGGCCGGGCAGGGTCCGGCCCTCCAGGTATTCCAGGCTGGCTCCGCCACCGGTGGAGATGTGGGTGAAGGCGTCCTCAGGAAAACCAAGTTGCCTAACGGCCGCCGCCGAGTCGCCGCCACCCACCACCGTCAGCCCGCTCACCCGGCTGATCGCCTCGGCCACCGCCCTGGTTCCGGCCGCAAACCTGGGGAACTCGAAGACACCGGCCGGCCCGTTCCAGAACACGGTCTTCGCGTCGGCCAGCTTCTGGGCGATCAGCGTCCGTGTCGCGGGGCCCATGTCCATGCCCTCACGCTCGGCGGGGATGGCGTCGGCGGGCACCACCAGCTGGTCGGCGTCCGGTGCGAACCGGTCGGCGGTGACGATGTCCACCGGCAGCACCAGCTCGACGCCACGCCGGGCCGCCTCGTCGATGAGCGCGGACACCTGCGGGATCTTGTCGGCTTCCAGCAGCGACTTACCGACCTCGTAACCCCGGGCGGCCAGGAAGGTGTAGGACATCCCGCCGCAGATGATCAGCCGGTCGGCCCGGCTGAGCAGGTTCCCGATCACCGCCAGCTTGTCGGACGGCTTGGCGCCGCCGAGCACGACCACGTAGGGCCGGGCCGGGTCGGTGGTCAGCTGGCGGAGCACCGCGATCTCGGCGAGGACCAGCTCCCCGGCCGCGTGCGGGAGCAGCCCGGGCACGTCGTACACGCTGGCATGCTTGCGGTGCAGCGCGCCGAACCCGTCGCCAACGTACAGCGAGGCGAGGCCAGCGAGCCTGGCCGCCAGCTTGCCGCGTGCCCCGTCATCCTTGCTCGTCTCCGCGGGCTCGAAGCGCACGTTCTCCAGCAGCCCGACGTCGCCGTCGCCCAGGCCGGCGGCCACGCTGGCGGCGGAATCGCCGGTGACGTCGGCCGCCAGCGCCACCGGCCGGCCGAGCAGTTCCCCGAGGCGGCCGGCGACCGGGCCCAGCGACGGCCCGCGCGCGGCGCGCTGCGCGTAGTCATCCCCCTTCGGCCTGCCCAGGTGCGCGCAGATGATGACGCGAGCGCCGCGATCGGCCAGCTTGGTGATGGTCGGCAGGCTAGCCCGGATCCGGCCGTCGTCGGTGATCCGGGTGCCGTCCAGGGGCACGTTGAGGTCGGCACGGAGCAGCACCGCCTGCCCCGCGACGTCCAGGTCGTCGATCCGCCTCATCCCAGCTGCCCGCCGACCAGCACGGTGAGGTCGGCCAGCCGGTTGGAGTATCCCCACTCGTTGTCGTACCACCCGATCACCTTGACCTGGTCACCGAAGGTCATGGTGAGGCCGGAGTCGAAGGTGCACGAGTACGGCGTGCCGACGATGTCGGAGGACACGATCGGGTCGGCGGTGTAGTGCAGATATCCCTTGAGCGGGCCCTCCGCGGCGGCGTGGAACGCGGCGTTCACCTCGTCCTTGGTGGCTTCCCGGCTCAGCTGCACGACCAGGTCGGTCACCGAGCCGTCCATCACGGGAACACGCATCGACATGCCGTCCAGCTTGCCCTTGAGCTCGGGCAGCACCAGCGCGGTCGCCTTCGCGGCGCCCGTGGTGGTGGGGATGATGTTCTGCGCAGCAGCCCGCGCCCGGCGCAGGTCCTTGTGCGGGAAATCCAGTATCACCTGGTCGTTGGTGTACGCGTGGATCGTGGTCATCAGGCCCTTGACGATGCCGAAACTTTCCATCAGCACTTTCGCCATCGGCGCGACGCAGTTCGTGGTGCACGAGGCGTTCGAGATGATGTGGTGGCTGGCCGGGTCGTAGGCGCTGTCGTTGACCCCCATCACGATGGTGATGTCCTCACCCGAGGCCGGGGCGGAGATGATCACCTTCTTCGCGCCCGCCGCGAGGTGCCGCCCGGCGTCCGCGGCCTTGGTGAACCGGCCGGTGGACTCGATCACGACGTCGACTCCCAGGTCACGCCAGGGCAGTGCGGCGGGATTCCGTTCGGCCAGGACTTTGATTGTGTTCTTGCCGACCGTGATCGCGCCGGCGTCGGTGACCACGTCTTGCGCGAGGGTGCCAAGGACGGTGTCGTACTTGAGCAGGTGGGCCAGGGTCGCCGGATCAGTCAGGTCGTTGGCGGCCACGATTTCGATGTCGTCGGCTCCGCCTCCCGCCTGGGCGGCATTGACGGCGCGCCAATAGTTGCGTCCGATACGGCCGAATCCGTTGATACCCACGCGGATGGTCACGGCGGCTTTCTCCTCGTCGCTTGCTGCATGTCGAGTGGCTTTCCCCTCTTGGCGACCCTATCGGACGGCCGGTACCGGCCCGCTACGACAGGAGCATGTCCGGGGTCAGGCTGGCCTCGGTGCCCGGGACGCCGAGATCGCGGGCCCGCTTGTCGGCCATGGCGAGGAGCCGGCGGATCCGGCCGGCGATCGCGTCCTTGGTCAGCGGCGGGCTGGCCAGCTGGCCGAGTTCTTCCAGGCTCGCCTGGCGGTGCTCGATCCGCAGCCTCCCCGCGATGGTCAGGTGCTCGGGCGCCTCACCGCCGAGGATCTCCAGGGCGCGCTCCACCCGCGCGCCGGCCGCGACCGCGGCCCGGGCGCTGCGCCGCAGGTTGGCATCGTCGAAGTTGGCCAGCCGGTTCGCGGTCGCCCTGACCTCACGGCGCATCCGGCGCTCTTCCCAGGCCAGCACGCTGTCATGCGCGCCGAGCCGGGTGAGCAGGGCGCTGATCGCGTCACCGTCCCGGACCACCACCCGGTCCACACCGCGGACCTCGCGGGCCTTGGCGTGAATCTTCAGCCGCCGCGCGGCCCCGACCAGGGCGAGCGCGGCTTCCGGCCCCGGGCAGGTGATCTCGAGCGACATCGAGCGGCCAGGCCCGGTCACCGAGCCATGCGCCAGGAACGCGCCGCGCCAGGCGGACTCACAGTCGCACGCGGTCCCGGACACCACCTGCCGGGGAAGGCCGCGCACCGGGCGGCCGTGGTTGTCCACCAGGCCGGTCTGCCGGGCCAGGCTGTCCCCGTCCTTGCGGACCCTGACCACGTACCGGTTGCCTTTGCGCAGGCCGCTCGGGGCGAGCACGATCAGGTCGGACGTGTGGCCGAAAACCTCGGCGATATCTTTGCGCAGCCTGCGCGCCGCCGCGCCGGTATCAAGCTCGGCCTCGACCACGATACGCCCGCTCGCCAGGTGCAGTCCTCCGGCGAAACGCAGCAGCGTGGACACCTCCGCCTTGCGGCAGCACGGCTTCAGTACCGTGACACGGCTCAGTTCGTCCTTCACCAGGCCGGTCATCGCCACCGGCATCACTCCCCCTCGAAGATCTGTGCGAATGCCCCCGCGAGCTGCCGCGGGTCGTGCCGGGGCGAGCCATCCCGCATCGCCAGATCCGCGAGGACGAGCCTGCCGCCGAGGAGGCCGGCCGCCTTATCGAGTTCCGTGGCGGCGCTCCCGGCAGTTCCCCGGTCGGCCAGCACGACGTCCACCCGGAGCTGCGGCGCGTGATCCGCGAGCACTTCCAGATGCGTCTGCGGGGAGAAACCCTCCGTCTCGCCCGGCTGGGCGGCCAGGTTCAGCACGACCATCCGGCGGGCCCTGGTGGTGATCAGCGCCCGGGCCAGCCCGGGCACCAGGATGTGCGGGAGCACGCTGGTGAACCACGAACCGGGGCCGAACACCACCCAGTCCGCGTCCTGGATCGCGGTCACCGCCTCCGGGCATGCGGGCGGATCCCGCGGTACCAGGGAGACCGACCGGACCCGGCCCGTGGTGGACGCGCAGGCGACCTGACCCCGGACGGTGCTCATGACGTGCGGCCGGGCGGGATCGGCCCCCTCGACCTCGGCCACCAGGTCCAGCGGCACCGACGCCATGGGCAGCACCCGGCCGTGCGCGCCGAGCAGCCGGCCCACCCAGTCCAGGCCCTGGACGCTGTCGCCGAGAAGCTCCCAGAGCGCGACGATCAGCACGTTGCCCACCGCGTGCCCGCCGAGCCCAGCGTCTCCGGCGAACCGGTGCTGCACCACCCGGCTCCAGGTGGTCCCCCATTCGTCGTCCCCGCACAGGGCCGCGAGCGCCATCCGCAGGTCCCCGGGGGGCAGGACGCCGAATTGGCGTCGCAGCTTGCCGCTGGACCCGCCGTCATCAGCGACCGTCACGATGGCGGTGAGCTGGCGGGTCACCCGGCGCAGCGCCGACAACGACGCGAACAGGCCGTGGCCGCCGCCGAGCGCCGCCACCTTGGGGTTGAGCGGCCGCCCCGGGGGTGACACCGGAACACCGTTGCCTTCTGCCATTGTCCTCACTCGCGCCCCAGGTCCCTGTGCACCACCTGGACACCTGCGCCGTCTCCGGCGAGGTCTTCCGCGATCTGCTCGGCGATCGCGACGCTGCGGTGCTTCCCGCCGGTACAGCCGATCGCCAGCGTGACGAAATGCTTTCCCTCCCGCTCATAGCCGGCCAGCACCACCCGCAGCGCCGACAGGTAGGAATCGAGGAACTCGGTGGCACCCGGCCGGCTCAGCACGTACTTCCTGACCGGCTCGTCTTGCCCGTTCATCGGGGCCAGCTCGTCTATCCAGCGCGGGTTGGGCAGGAAGCGGCAGTCGGCCACGATGTCCGCGTCCACTGGGAGGCCGTACTTGAAGCCGAAGGATACGACGCTCACCCGTGGCGCGGTAGCCGCGTCCCCGGCGAAGTGGTCGTGCATCCGGGCTCGCAGCTCATGCACGTTGAGCGCCGACGTGTCCAGCACGAGATCGGCTTCCTCCCTGACACCTTGCAGCAGGGCCCGTTCCGCCGCGATCCCGTTGACCACCCGGCCGTCCTCCTGCAGGGGGTGCGGCCGCCGCACGCTCTCGAACCTGCGCACCAGGGTGTCGTCGTTGGCCTCCAGGAAGACCACGCGGGGCCGGACACCCTGCGCGTCAAGCGCGCCGATGGCCGACTGCAGGTCGGTGGTGAAGGCGCGGCTGCGCACGTCCATCACGGCCGCGATCCGCGGCACCGCGCCCTTCGCGCGCCGGGCCAGATCGATCATGGTTGGCAGCAGGCCGGGCGGCAGGTTGTCGGCGACGAACCAGTCCAGGTCCTCGAGCGACTTGGCCGCGGTGCTCCGGCCCGCGCCCGACATTCCGGTAATGATCACGATATCGGGCGGTGGGCCGGCCTCCGCGCCACGGCTGTCCGGCCTGCCCACCTCTGCGCCCGACTGAGCGGTACTGCGGCGTCTCACGACGCTCCCCCATCCCTGACCTGGCCGTTATCCCCACCGCGACGGGCAGGATCCCCTCGGCCATCCCCTGTGCCATTCTGCTCGCCGTTCTCTTGTGCGTCCAACTCCCGTGCGTCGGACACCTGTGCGTCCAGGCCCTGTGCGTCCACCGCGCCACTGTCGGCCGGTCGGCCGGCATGCAGCGCGGCGAGGATCGAGGTCGCGAGGCGCGGGCCGATGCCGGGCAACTCAGCGATCTCAGCCTCGGTCGCGCCGGCGATCCTGCGCACCGAACCGAAGTGCCGTAGCAGCGTAGCCCGCCGGGCGGGGCCGAGTCCCGGGACCGCGTCAAGCTCGCTGACGGCCAGCGCCTTCGAGCGCTTCGCGCGGTGATAAGTGATAGCAAACCGGTGCGCCTCGTCCCGGACGCGCTGCAGCAGGTACAGGCCTTCGCTGGTGCGCGGCAGGATGACCGGCGAGTCGTCGCCCGGCAGCCAGACCTCCTCAAGCCGCTTGGCCAGGCCGCAGACGCTGACGTCGTCGATGCCGAGCTCGTCGAGGGCCCGGACGGCCGCCGCCACCTGGGCGGGACCTCCGTCGATCACCACCAGGCTCGGCGGATAGGCGAACTTGCGCCCCCGCGCCGGGCCGCCGGCCGCGGCCTCGCCCGCCGCCGGGGTCTCGGACTCGTCCCAGCCGAGCACGTCGAGCTCGCCAGTTGCCTCGCGCTCCTCCAGGTACCGGCGGAACCTGCGGGTGATCACCTCGTGCACCGAGGCGACGTCGTCGGTGCCGCCGATCCCCTTGATGCTGAACCGCCGGTACTCCGCCTTGCGGGCCAGCCCGTCCTCGAACACCACCATGGACGCCACCACGTGGGTGCCCTGCAGATTCGACACGTCGTAGCACTCGATCCGGAGCGGGGCCTCGGGCAGCCCGAGAGCCTCCTGGATCTCGTGCAGGGCGCGGCTACGGGTGGTCAGGTCGCTGGCCCGCCGTGTCTTGTGCAGCGCCAGCGACTCCCCGGCGTTCCGTGCCACCGTGTCCAGTAGTGCCTTCTTGTCCCCCCGCTGCGGCACCCTGAGGCTGACCCTGCTACCCCGGCGGTCGGCGAGCCATTCCTCGACCGCTCCCGCGGCCGGCGGCAGCACCGGGACGAGGACCTCACGAGGGACGCTGCCCTGCCGGTCTCCCCGGCGGGTGATCTCCGGCCGGCCGGTCCGCTGGCCAGTGGCCTCGCGGGTGACTTCGGCCCCGGTGCCCGCGATGCGGTCATCGCGGTAGACCTGGCCGAGGAAGTGCTCCACGAGTTCGCTCGAGGTCACGTCCTCGACCTTGTCGACCACCCAGCCGCGCTGCCCGCGTACCCGGCCATTGCGCACATAGAACACCTGGACTGCGGCCTCAAGCTGGTCTTCCGCGAGGGCGATGACGTCGCAGTCGGTGCCGTCACCGAGCACCACCGCCTGCTTTTCCAGCGCCCGCTGCAATGCCGCGATGTCGTCCCGCAGCCGCGCGGCCCGCTCGAACTCCTCGGCCGCCGCGGCCCGGCGCATCTCCGCCTCCAGCCGCCGGGTGAACCGGTCGGTCTGGCCGGCCATGAAATCGCAGAACTCCTCCGCGAGCAGCCGATGCTCCGGCGCGCTGATCCGCTGCACGCACGGGGCGGAGCACTTGCCGATATACCCGAGCAGGCACGGCCGCCCGATCTGGCCCGCGCGCTTGAACACCCCGGCCGAGCAGGTCCGCACCGGGAACACCCGCAGCAGCGCGTCCACCGTCTCCCGGATCGCCCACGCGTGCGAGTAGGGGCCGAAGTAGCGGACCCCGCGCCGCTTGGCGCCGCGCAGGACCATCACCCGCGGGTATTCCTCGTCCATGGTGACCGCGAGGTAGGGGTAGCTCTTGTCGTCCCGGTACCGCACGTTGAACCGGGGGTCGAACTCCTTGATCCAGGAGTACTCCAGCTGGAGCGCTTCCACCTCGGTGCCGACGACAGTCCAGTCCACGGCCGCCGCGGAGGTCAGCATGGATTGGGTCCGCGGATGCAGGCCGCCGAAATCGGCGAAATAGGAGTTCAGCCTGGACCGGAGGTTCTTAGCCTTGCCTACGTAGATAACCCGGCCATGTCCGTCACGGAACCGGTAGACCCCTGGGGACTCGGGGATCGAGCCGGGAGTTGGCCGGTAGCCATGTGGATCTGCCACCCAGCAACTCTATGCGCGCTCTCCGGCCGCCGAGCGCGCGGCGATCGCCGCGCCCCGCGCCCCCGCCTGGTCCAGATCGGGGACGAGCGCGAAGCCAGCCGCCAGGGCCTGCTCCTCGCGCAGCACAGTGTTCTCACGAACCTTGGCGAGGAACCAGTCCCGGAAATGCGGCTCAGCCTCGACCACACCGCCTCCGACGAAGTACGTGTCGGGGTCGGTGAATCCGGCGGCGATGGTGAAGATCCGGCCCAGCGCCATCGCCTGCTGCTCGAAGATCTTGAGGGCAAGCGCGTCACCCGCCTCGCCGTAACCCCGGATCAGCTTGGCGGCCTTGCTGCGTGGCTCCACCCCGGCGAGATCATGCCCCTCGAACCGGCTCAGCCAGTAGGGCAGGAGGTTCTGCTCGATCCCGGTCAGGGACGCGATGCTTTCCGCGTCGCCGGGCAGCCCGCAGTTGCAGGCCGGCACCGGCTGCCCCTCGTCGAGCAGCCCGTCGAGCGGGATCTGGATGTGGCCGAACTCGCCCGCCATGCCCGCCGCTCCGCGCACAATCCGGCCCGCCTCGACCACGCCGCCGCCCAGCCCGGTGCCGACTATCGCCGCGACGGATGAGTAGCGCCATGCCTCGGCGCCATGACGGACCTGATGCGCGTAGAGCGCCGCCGCGTTGGCGTCATTGATGTAGACCACGGGCACGCCGAGCCTGGCCTCCAGGCCGGTGCGGATGTCGAAGCCGCACCAGCCCGGGTGGACGAAGTTCGCGGCCCCCCTGGAGGACAGGACGCCATCGGCGCTCGCGGGGCCGGGGGTGTCGAGGCCCACGGCGCGCACCGCCGCCCGGGCTGTGCCGGTGACCTTGAGGACGTAGTCGAACGAGCCGGCCAGCGCCTCGATGGCCGCCTCGGGGCCCTCCCGCACCCGGCTGGGCATTTCCAGCATCTGCTCGACGAGAAACCGCCCGGCCGAGTCGAGCACCGTCGCGTTGTTGGCCGTGCCGCCGTTGTCCAGACCTACGACGACCCACTGCGCCGGATCCGTCATTCTGTGCCTCTTCCACCGTCTCGCCCGCAGGAAGCGTAGCCCGGTTGCGGCTTGCCTGCCACGACCGAGGTCATCCCGGCTGATCTTCCATTACTACGGTAGTTATCAGTCGTGGTGACTGAGAATGTGCCGCGCTCATGGCGGGCGCCTGCGAGGGGATCAGTCCTCGAAGGCCTCGGGTGGCGGGCAGGCGCAGACCAGGTTGCGGTCACCGTAGGCCTGGTCGATGCGGCGCACCGGCGGCCAGTACTTGGCCCGTTTGTCGCCTGGCCCCGTGTTGGCAAGAACCGGGAAGGCGCCCTGCTCGCGCTCGTAGGGATGCTTCCAGTCCGTCGCGAGCAGCATGGCCGCGGTGTGCGGCGCGTTCCGCAGCGGGTTGTCCTGTGCGTCGTACTCGCCGGCGGCCACCTGGGCGATCTCCTGCCTGATTGCGATCATGGCGGCGCAGAACCGGTCGATCTCGGCCAGGTCCTCGCTCTCGGTCGGCTCGATCATCAACGTCCCGGCCACTGGGAACGACATGGTCGGAGCGTGGAACCCGTAGTCGATCAGGCGTTTCGCCACGTCCTCCACGGTGACGCCGGTTTCCCGGGTGATCGGCCGCAGATCGATGATGCACTCGTGCGCCACCAGCCCGCCGCGGCCGGTGTAGAGCACCGGGTAGTGCGGCGCCAGCCGGGCCGCGATGTAGTTGGCCGACAGGATCGCCACCTGGGTGGCGCGGCGCAGGCCGTCCGCGCCCATCATCCGGATGTACGCCCAGGAGATCGGCAGGATGCCCGCGGATCCATGCGGCGCGGCCGCGACCGGGCCGACCCCCCCGTCACGGGGGGTTGCGGGCCTTCGGTCCCCGGGGGCCTCCCCCGGGGAAGCACTGTGTCCCCCCGGAACGACACCGGCCGGCAGGAACGCCGCGAGGTGGGCGCGGACCGCGACCGGGCCGACCCCGGGTCCGCCGCCGCCGTGCGGGATGCAGAACGTCTTGTGCAGGTTCAGGTGTGACACGTCAGCGCCGAACCTGCCCGGCCGGGCCAGCCCCACCAGGGCGTTGAGGTTGGCGCCGTCCACGTACACCTGGCCGCCCGCCTCGTGTACCAGGCCGCAGACCTGCGTGATGCTCTCCTCGAACACACCGTTGGTGGACGGGTAGGTCAGCATGATGGCGGCCACGCGCCCCGCGTGCGCCGTGAGCCTGGACCGCAGGTCCGTCAGGTCGATCGCGCCGTCGCCGCCGCACTTCACCACTGCGACGCGCAGTCCCGCGAGCACCGCGCTCGCCGCGTTGGTCCCATGCGCCGACTGCGGGATCAGGCACACATCGCGCCCGGCCTCGCCCTGGGAGGCGTGATAGGCGCGGATCGCCAGCAGGCCAGCCAGTTCGCCCTGCGAGCCCGCGTTCGGCTGCAGCGACACCGCGTCGTACCCGGTGATCTCCGCGAGCCACGCTTCCAGGCCGCTGATCAACTCGGCGTAGCCCCGGGTCTGGGCGGCCGGGGCGAAAGGATGCAGTGCCGCGAACTCGGGCCAGCTCACGGGCTCCATTTCGGCCGCCGCGTTAAGTTTCATCGTGCAGGATCCGAGCGGGATCATGGAACGGTCCAGGGCAATGTCGGAGTCGGCGAGGCGGCGCAGGTAGCGCAGCATCGCCGTCTCGCTCCGGTGCTCGTGGAACACCGGGTGGGTGAGATAGCCAGAGGTCCGGGCCAGTTCCGCGGGCATTGCCTCGCCCGCCTCCGCGAGGCCGGCGGGCGGCGCGAGGCCGGCGGTGAGCGCCGCGGCGACCTCGACGAGATGCGCATCCGTGGTGGTCTCGTCGCATGCGACCTGGAGCGTATCTCCGTCGGCCAGGTACACGTTGTATCCAGCCTCACGGGCCCGCTCCGCCGCGCTCGCGGCGCCCCCGGGCAGCCGGACCGTGATCGTGTCGAAGAACCCGGCCGCCGGAACCTCCAGGCCGCTTCCGCGCAGTGTCGCGGCCAGCCGGGCCGCCTTGCTGTGGACCCGCCTGGCGATGGCCGCGAGCCCGTCCGGGCCGTGGTAGGCCGCGTACATCGCGGCGATGACAGCCAGCAGCACCTGGGCCGTGCAGATGTTGCTGGTCGCCTTCTCCCGGCGGATGTGCTGCTCACGGGCTTGCAGCGCGAGCCGGTAGGCCGGCTTGCCGGCCGCATCGACCGACACCCCCACCAGCCGTCCCGGCAACTGCCTGCGCAGGCCGTCACGGACCGCGATGTAGGCGGCGTGCGGCCCGCCGAACCCCATGGGGACACCGAACCGCTGCGTCGTGCCCACGGCGATGTCCGCGCCCATCTCGCCGGGGGGCATCAGCAACGTCAGCGCGAGCAGGTCGGCGGCGACGGCCGTCACCGCGCCCCGGCCACGGGCGGCGGCTATGACCGGCCGCAGATCGCGGACGGTCCCGCTGGCCCCCGGATACTGCAGCAGCACGCCGAACAGCTCACCGGCCGGCTGGGCCTCGATGAGGTCGGTCGTGACCGGAGCCACCCGCAGCTCGATGCCGAGGGGCTCGGCCCTGGTGGCAAGCACCGCAAGGGTCTGCGGCAGGCAGTCGGCGTCCGCCAGGAAGATCCGGCCCTGGCCAGCCGCCCGCAGGGCCAGGGTCATCGCCTCCGCGGCCGCGGTAGCCTCGTCCAACAGGGACGCGCCTGCCACCGGGAGCCCGGTCAGGTCGGCCACCATGGTCTGGAAGTTGAGCAGGGCCTCCAGGCGGCCCTGCGAGATCTCGGGCTGGTACGGCGTGTACGCGGTGTACCAGCCGGGATTCTCAAGCAGGTTGCGGCGGATAACCGCCGGGGTGACGGTCCCGTAGTAGCCCAGGCCGATCATGGACACGGCTACCGTGTTGCGGCTGGCCAGCCGGCGCAGTTCCGCCAGCGCCTCCTCCTCGGACAGCGCGGGCGGCAGCCGCAGGCCACCGGGCTCACCGGTCGCGGGCTCACCGAGCACGGGCGGCAATGCCGCCGTGGTCAGCTCGTCGAGGGAGGAGTGGCCGGTCACCGCGAGCATCTGCTCCTGCTCGGCCGCAGACGGCCCGATGTGACGGGCCGCGAAATTCGACGCCGCGTAGCTCGGCGCCGCAGAATCCGATGCCGCAGAATCCGGCGCCGCAGAATCCGATGCCGCAGCGTTCAGTGTCGCGAAATTCGATGCCGCGAAGTCCATTGGGAGCCTCCAGAGGGAGCAGCAGCCAGGCGCGCCGACGCCGGGTCGTGGACCTCCCCCTCTGTCATCACAGGCTCTGCGGTTGCGGGCTGGCCTCGCCGGTGCGAGGCCGGTCAGCTCGAGCTGAGACTCCAGAGACGCCTGTCTCGTCCGGTCCTTTGTGCCTGAGAGGTTCCGGGGAGGTTGCCCCTTCGGCGCCCCGCGCTGGGTTGCGCGAGGACTCTCCCGAACGATGTAGTCGGCTCCTGCGATCTTACCCGAGGGCCGGCCAGGCCGGCTGGCGCCGTGCCCGCGGGCGGCTCAGATCTCGTCCCACCGGAACACCCGCACCGCGATCCCCGTCAGCACCGCAGTGAAGCCGAGCAGGATGGCGATCGCGGGCAGTGCTGACGCCGGGCCCAGGCCGCGGGCCATCACGTTCTGCACCCCGACCACCAGGTACCGCAGTGGCATCACGTAGGAGACTTTCTGGATCCAGCTCGGCGCGAAGTCCAGCGGGATGAAGGCGCCGCCGAGAAAGGCCATCGGCAAGATGATCAGGTTCGCTATTGACGTGGCTGCCTGCTGCGTCTTGGACACCGCCCCCACGAGGAGGCCGATCGACATGAACGCGAGCGTCCCGATGATCACCACCGGAATCGCCATCCACCAGTAGGCGGTGAGCTTCAGCCCGAAATAGGGCGTGATGGCGATGGCGAGAAACACGAACATCTGCACGATCGCGATCGCCACGCTCATCCCGATGCGGGCCGTCACCACCGACGACGTGCTCACCGGCGCCAACCTCAGCCTGCGCAGCAGCTTGTCCTTCCGCCAGCCAACGAGGGTGATCGATGCGCCGAACGCGGCACCGGATGCGATCGCCCAGCCGAGCAGGCCCGGCGCCAGGTACTGGATTGGCTTGAGCGACTTGTCCTCGACCTGCGCCGCGGTCAACTGGTACGTGGGGGGCCGCCCGGTGGCGGCCAGGTTGGCCTGCTGCACGATCGAGGAGAACACCGCGTTCGCGATGGCGGCCTTGGTCGGGTCAGCGACCGAGTAGTGCGCGATGAGCCGGGTGCCCTGCTGCTGGACCGCTGCGCCGTCGGTGCCCTTGCGCACGTCGGCCAGGGCGACAGCCAGATTGCTGGTCCTGGTCACCGTCATCACCTGGCCCAGCGAGCGGGGGCTGGCCGCCCGCGCCTGGTCGAGCATGCTGACCTTGCCGACCTCCAGCACGGTGACCTTCGGCGTTGCCGAGCTCTTGTAGATGGAACCAAGGAGAACGAGGAACAGGACCGGGATCAAGATTGTGAAGATCAGGGCCGTCCGGTCCCTGATGAAGCCCAGGAACATCGCCCGGGACAGACTGCGGAAGGCTCTCATGTTTACCTGGGATCCTGCCGTGTACGCCGTGTGCTGGCCGTCAAGCCCGGTACTCCCGTCCGGTGAGGTGCAGGAACACGTCTTCCAGGGTGCCGCCCCGCACCTGCAGGCCGGCCAGTGCCTGCCGGTCGGCCAGCGCGGCCAGGACACTGGCGGGCTCGCTGGTGACGATGGTCAGGGAAACTCCGTCGTCGGCGACCATTGCCCCGTCACCCACGGCCCCGTCTCCTGAAACGCTGTCCCCGGTGCGGCCCGCGGCCGCCACGAGAGCGCGAGCTTCATCGAGGCTGAGCTGACCGGCTTCAACGCTGATCCGGACCGGCTGATCCAGCTCACGGACCAGGGCGGCCGGCGAACCGATCTTGAGGATCTGGCCATGGTCCATGATGGCCACCCGGTCGCAGAGCGTCTCCGCCTCGTCCATGTGGTGCGTGGTGAGCACGACCGTGTGGCCTTCCGCGCTGATGGCCCGGAGCAGGTCCCACAGGTTCCGCCTGGCCTGCGGGTCCAGCGCCCCCGTCGGCTCGTCAAGGAACAGCACGTCCGGGCCGTGCACGAGAGCGCAGGCGATGGACAGCCGCTGCGCTTGCCCGCCGGAGAGCTTCTCGGTCCGGGTGGCGGCCATGTCGGTCAGGCCCACCACCTCCAGCATGGCGTCGGCCCGCTCCGCGGGGATCCCGTAGAGGGCAGCGAACGTGCGCAACTGCTCACGCGCAGTGAGGTGCTCAAAGAAGGACGATGCCTGGAGTTGGACGCCCATCCGGGGCAGCAGTGCCGGGTTGCGCGGCCACGGGGTCATGCCCAGCACGCTCACCTCGCCGCCGTCAGGCCGGCGCAGGCCCTCGATGATCTCCAGCGTGGTGGTCTTGCCTGCCCCGTTGGGCCCGAGGATGCCGAAAAACTCGCCCCGCTCGACCTCGAATGTCACCCCGTCAACCGCGCGCAAATCTCCGTAGGACTTGCTCAGGTCCCGCACCGAGATCGTCGCTGACACGCCCGAAACCATAACATTGCCTAACGACCGCGCCGCCGGGCACACCACCGCGCCCCGGAGCGCTACGGGGCTGGTCGGCTCGTCTTCCGCCACCGGCGCCGGTGAGCTGCGGGGCTGGTCAGCCGGTCTTCCGCGAGCGGCGCCGGGCGAGTTCGTCCGCGGTCTCGCTGACTCCGCTGGGCGCGGCGCCGCCCCGCCCGTGATCCTTGTCCGGTTCGGAGTCGTCGGCGCGCTCGGCGGGCAGTTCCGCGAGAGTCCCGTCCACCTCCTGCCAGACGCGGCCAAGAGCGATGCCGAACACGCCCTGGCCGCCTTGGAGCAGGTCCACCACCTCGTCGGAGGAGGTGCACTCGTAGACGCTCACCCCGTCGCTCATCAGCGTGACCCGGGCGAGATCGTCCGTCCCCCGGTCGCGCAGGTGGTTCACGGCGGCGCGGATCTGCTGCAAGGAGATACCGGTGTCAAGGAGGCGCTTCACGACTTTGAGGACGAGGATGTCCCGGAATCCGTACAGGCGCAACGACCCTGATCCGTGGGCGGCCCGGACGCTGGGCTGCACGAGCCCGGTCCGTGCCCAGTAGTCGAGCTGGCGGTAGGTGATCCCGGCCGCCGCGCAGGCGGTGGGCCCGCGATAGCCGACTCCCTCCGGCCGGGCGGTGAGATCCTCGCCGAACAGGAGTCCCTGCTCGCCAGCGTGCTGGATCGCCGCGCCGCGAATGCCCGACGTCCCGCTCTCGCCTTTGGTTACCGCCACCACGCCTGCCTCCGCCCCGGGAACTGACCACCCTGGGTACTCGTTTCGCACGTTAGGCCGACAGTGGTGACTACGTCAACGATCGCCGACGGCGCGTCGCCGACCGGCTACATCCCTCGGCCCCCCCGGGACTCACGTAGCGCGACCGAAGTCTTCGGGGGTGATCGTGTCGAGGAATTCGCGGAATTTCTCGACTTCGTCTTCTTGTTCGTCCGGGATCGCGACCCCGGCCTCGTCGAGGACTTCGTCGCTGGCGAAGATGGCCGCGCCGGTCCGCAGCGCCAGGGCGATGGAGTCCGACGGCCTGGCGCTGACCTCTTTCCCATTGGAAAAGATGAGGTCAGCGAAGAAGATCCCATCCCGGAGCGCCGTGATGTTCACGGTCTTCAACTGCACGTCCATCGCCTCAAGCACGTCACGGAAGAGGTCGTGGGTGAGCGGGCGCGCCGGGACCATGCCCTGCTGCGCGAACGCGATCGCGGTTGCTTCCACCGGGCCGATCCAGATCGGCAGATACCTGTCCCCCTGCGTCTCCTTCAGCAGGACGATGGGCTGGTTCGTGGGCATCTCGACCCGGACGCCGACGACCTCCATCTTCCTCACGGTGGCTCCGTCCTCACGCGCGGCTGAGGCGGTGCCTCAGTCCTGGACCCTGCTTAGGCGCTTCCTTGTCAACGTACACCCCGCTGCGGTGAGCGCTATGCTCACGCCCCGGCCCTCCTCACTCCTTGCTCGCCGAAACGGACCTCGTCCCGGCGGCTGTCGGCGCGGCCCGCATCGGCCCGGTCCGGCTCCGCGAAACCAGTCTCCGCGAATCCAGTCATGCCGGTCTCGGCGAAGCCGGCCTCGGCCAGCGCCGCCCCGACCAGGGCGGCGTGCAATTGCAGCGACAAGGCCGCGATCTCGCGTGCCATCTGGCCGGCTCGGTCCCGCGACCCGGCGCTGCGCTGCTGGAGCATGGGCGCCACCACCTGCTCGATCAGTGAGGTCTCCCGCTCCGCGGAGGCACGGACGACCCGCAGGTGCCGGGGCTGGACCCCGTACCGGTCGAGGGCGACGATCATCCGGGCCGCGTTCAGGGCGTCCGGCCCGTACTGCCTGCCTGACCTGCGGACGAGGCCGTAGTCTTCAAGTTCTGTCAGGTACTTGTCGTCGATGCCGACGGCATCGAGCAGTTCCCGCCGGCTCAGCAATGGGCGGCTGGGCGGCCTGGCCGACTCGCTGGCCAGGCCTCGCGGCCCCGGGCGCTCCTTGGCCTCGAGCTGATCCTTGATCACTCTCAGCGGCAGGTACTGATCACGCTGGGCAGTGAGGATGAAGCGGAGCCGCTCGACGTCCCCCGGGCCGAACTGGCGGTATCCGGATGGCGAGCGTGCTGGCTGGATCAGGCCCTCGGACTCCAGGAAGCGGATCTTCGACACGCTGATGTCGGGGAACTCGCCTTGTAGCTGCGCGAGTACCTCGCCGATACCGAAGTATGCCCGGGCGCTCACGTGGTGTCTCCCGCTCGCCTCCGGGGCGCTATAAGGCGCCTCCTTCCCTCGTCGCTCGTGCTCTGCTGCCCGCTCGCCTGCTCAGTCCGGGCGCCGCGCCCCTCCGGCTCGCTAGTCACGCGCCGACCTGCGCGCCTCCGCCACCGCGCTCGGCCTGGGAACGACGGCCGGTGAGGAAGACCAGGCGGAATTTGCCCACCTGAACCTCATCCCCGCCGCTCAGCGCCGCTTCCTCGATGCGTTCCCGGTTGACGTACGTGCCGTTGAGGCTGCCGACGTCGCGGACCGTGAAGCGATCCCCGCGCCGGTAGAACTCGGCGTGCCGGCGGGACACCGTCACATCATCGAGGAAGATGTCGCTCTCCGGATGACGGCCGGCCGTGGTCAGGTCGCTGTCGAGCAGGAACCGGCTGCCCGCGTTGGGCCCGCGCCTGACCACGAGCAGGGCCGTGCCTGCGGGCAGCGTCTCCGGGGCCGAGGAGTCAGTAAGAGACTCGTCTCCGTACTCGGTCTCACCGAGGTCCACCCCGCCAAGGGAGATCGTGGACGTGGTCTCGCCGGGGCGGTCGCCGCCCATCCGCGCCAGCATTGTGCCGCAATGCGAACAAAAACGGGCACCGTCGGGGTTGGCCTGCCCGCAACGGGTGCAGTAGACGCTCGGCATGTCTGGGCCCAGCCTCTCCTCCGCTGGCCATGGGCTCGGGGCGGGAACCACATCTGCGGGGGTCGCCCGTGGCGTGAACTCGTCTCGTGCTGCTGTCCACGCTACCCGCGCTACGGGTGACCGGTCTATGCGCCACGCTCGGCGACCAGCCGGGGTGAACCGGCTGCCCCAGCCACGGCGGCGCCCGCCACCGCCCGGGGATGGCTCCGCTCCTCGGGAGCCACCCGGGGAATTGTCGCGCCGCCTCCGCCACATCTGGTCGCACCTCCGACGCATGCCCGCTACGATGTCCCGGATTCTCTCACGCATCACGATGTTGGTGCGCGGCGCTCGGCAGGTCGGGCCCGCGTGAGCGGGTCAGCTTCCGGCCTGCTCCACGACATCGGCCCACTCGTCCAGCAGTACCTGGGCTGCGTCGGCGTCGGATCCCTCCGCCCAGAGGTGCGTCACGGCGTCTGCCGGATCGGGCAGGACAAGCACCCAGCCGCCGTCCGGCTCGATGATCCGCACCCCGTCCGTGATGTCAACCTCGCGGTCCCCAGCGGCCTCGACGACCGTCCGCATCACGCTCCCCTTGGCCGCCCACGGCGTGGGCATGGAGCGCTTGAGCAGGTGCGCACTAGGAATCCTGGCATCGATCTGGCTCAGCGTCAGCCGCGTACGCGCGACCAGGCCGAGCAGCCTGGCGAAGACGGCGATGCCGTCCACCGTGCGGCTGAATTCTGGCACCACGAACCCGCCCCGGCCGTCCGCACCGAAGATCACGTCCTCGGCCATGGCGGCCTCCGTGAGGCCGTGTGGCGAGGTGGGCGTCCAGTCCACCTGGACACCGTGGAACCGGCTGACCTGCTCAGCGACCCTGGTGGTGGTCACCGGCAGGGCGACCCGGCCCGTTTGCCGCTCCGCGGCGATCAGGTCGAGGACAACGAGCAGCGCCCGGTCATCGCTGACCATCGCGCCCTTGTCGTCGACGAGCAGGATTCGCTCGCCGACCTGGTCGAACCGGATGCCGAAGTCGGCCCGGGAAGAAGCCACCAGCTCGGACAGGCGCTGCATGCCGGCCCGGAGCTGCGCCAGGCTCTGCGTGGGAGTGGCCTCGTCGAGCCCGTTGTTGACGGTGAGCGCCTCCACGCCGATCCTGCCGAGCAGCGCGGGCATCACCAGTGACGCGGTACCGCCCGCGCAGTCCACCACGACTTTGAGGCCCGCCTCGCGCACGCCTTTCAGGTCCACGGAGCGGACAAGCTCCTGCGCGTAGGCCTCCACGACGCGGGGTGGGTACGACAGCTCGGCGATCTCGCCCGGAAATGCGCGCCTGAATTCCTGCCGGGAGACGATCCGCTCAAGCCTGCGGGCCGCCGCCTGGGAAAGGTCGGCGCCGCGCTCGTCGAAGAAGATGATGTCCAGTGACTGCGGGTCGCCGGGCGTGGTGCGCAGCGCGATACCGCCGCCGGTGGTGGACCGCGCGGTCTCGAACCTGGCTACCGGCAGGGGCTGGGCCTCCAGGTCGACCACGTTGATGGCACTGGCGTTGAGCGCGCTGTGCACGGCCCGCTTGAACGCCCGCGCCGCGCGCGAGACATCACGCGATGTGGTGACGACCGCCCCCTTCTTCAGCGTCGTGGCGTACGCGCTGGCGAGCCGGACGCAAAGTTCCGGGGTGATCTCGACGTTGATCAGGCCGGACACGCCGCGCGGCCCGAACAGGGTGCGGTGGCCGCGAGACTCCCAGATGACGCTGTTGTTGACGACCGCGCCGGCCTCGATGGTCTTGAACGGGTAGACCTTCACCCCGGCGGACAGGTAAGCCTCGGGCTCGATCACGCACTCGTCCCCGACGACGGCGGACTCCTCGATCCGGGCCCCGCCCATCACGTCGGTGTTCTTGCCGATCACGCATCCGCGCAAGGTCACGCCCTGGCCGATGTAGACGTTGTTGTGCACCACGGCACGGTGCAAGAACGCCCCTTCCTTGATCACCACGTTGCTGCCGACCACGGTGAACTCGCGCAGCTGGGCGCCGGCCTCGACCTTGGCGTAGCCGCCTATCACGAGTGGCCCGGACAGCAATGCCTCGGGATCCACCTCCGCGCCCTCAGCCACCCACACCCCGGGTGACATCTCGAAGCCTTCGATCTCGGTGTCCACCCGGCCCGACAGCACGTCCGCCTGTGCTTTCAGGTAGCTTTCGTGCGTCCCCACGTCCTCCCAGTAGCCGTCTGCCACCCAGCCGAACAGCGCGGCGCCGGACTCGAGCAGCTGCGGGAAGACATCGCCCGACCAGTCCACGGCCTCGCCGGCTGGCACCTTGGCCAGCACTTCGGGTTCCATGACGTAGATACCGGTGTTGACGGTGTCCGAGAACACCTGGCCCCAGGTGGGCTTCTCGAGGAAGCGCTGGATGCGGCCGTCGTCGCCGGCGATCACGATGCCGAACTCAAGGGGGTTCGGCACCCGGGTGAGGGCTACCGTGACGAGCGCGCCATTCTCCTTGTGCGCCTGCACAAGCGCGGAGAGATCGATATCGGTCAGCGCGTCTCCCGAGATCACCAGGAACGGCGTGTCCCGCAGGGCGTCCTCCGCGTTCTTCACGCTGCCCGCAGTGCCAAGCGGCGTTTCCTCTGTGGCGTATTGCAGGCTCATGCCCACGTCCTCGCCATCGCCGAAGTAGTTGCGTACCAGCGAGGCCAGGAACTGGACCGTGACCACGGTCTCCGTGAATCCGTGCCGCTTGAGCAGCCGCAGAACATGCTCCATGATCGGCTTGTTGGCCACAGGGAGCAGCGGCTTGGGCTGATTGGCGGTCATCGGGCGCAGCCGGGTACCCTCCCCGCCCGCCATGACCACGGCCTTCACCGGTGACAACTCTCCCTTCGCCCGTTCATTGTCATGTTGTGTCCCATCATCGCGGGCCGGCCGCGCGGGGACTATCGCCGGGTGGGCCAGAGCCGCCGGCCGAATCGGCTATTGCCTCGCTCCGTGCCCGTGAGACCAGGGCCCGTGCCTGGGCGAGGTAGAGTCCCGCCGCCCACCAGTAGAGGGCCGTCCCCCAGATCGCGAAAGCCCAGCCGACGATTCTCGCGATCATGGCCGGTGTTCCGGCGTGCGCGCCGAGGAAGAGCAGCGGGAACGCGTACAGCAGGCAAAGCGTGGCGGCCTTGCCGACGAGGCTGACCTGGAGCGGCGGGTAGCCATAGCGCCGCAGCACGAGCAGCGCTGCACCCAGGACCAACTCGCGGGCCAGCAGCAGCCCCACCAGCCACCAGGGGATGATGGCGCGCACCGCCAAGCCGAAGAGGGTGGCGGCGATGTAGAGGCGGTCGGCCGCGGGATCGAGCACCTGCCCGAGACGGGTCTGCTGGTTCCACGCGCGGGCTATCTTGCCGTCCAGCCAGTCGGAGATTGCGGCCGCAATGAGCAGGCCGACAGCCCAGCCGTCGGCCTTGGGCCCGAGTACCAGCCACAGGAATACCGGTACGCCTGCTAGACGGGCCAGGCTGATTCCGTTTGGCACGGTCCAGATCCGTGCCTGGCCGGGCAGTTCATCAGGGTGCGCAACGGCACTGGCTGCCGCAGGCTCCTCCGTCGCCGCAGGCTCCGCCCGTGCCGCCTCCCCCGCGGCGCCCTGGCCGTTCGTGCCTCGGTTCACGGTGCGGCCCCCTCGCTCGTGGTGCACACCCGCGGCCGACCCTACCCGGCGGGCGCGCATGGGCCCCGGGCGCGCCGTCCCCCGCGTGGTTCCCCCCGGGCACGCGGGCCCGTGCGGGAGGTGGTCTTCGCGATGGGCGAGGCGGCCGGCCGGCCCGCCGTCGGCCCGGTACCCGGCCGCGGCCACGTCACCTCCCCAAAATCGGCGCGACGCTCATCACCTGGCCCAGCGCCGCGATGCTCAGTTTCGTCACGCTCAGGAGCATCTGGGCTACCCAACCCTGAGGAGGTCAAACATTGCAGAAGAATGCACGCCCCTGTACCGATTATTATTAAGGTTGAGAAAGCCGAGAATATAAAAACGCCGCCAGATTATAACATGGGAGAGGATAATTGTCGAACGGAGAAATGGCGCAGGAGCAGGAATACGTCTCCATGCTCTACGGCCGGCTCGACAGTATCCGGGAGCGAGCCTCGGCCCGGCTGGCCAGGGTGATGAGGGAGACGGGCGGGACCCATCAGGCTCGGTCCGAGCGCGACGCGCTGACCGGCCTGTACTACCGCCAGATCGCCCAATTCGACGCAGCGGAGAACGGACTGTGCTTCGGGCGGCTCGATTTCGATGGCGGCGAAGCGCACCACATCGGGCGGATCGGCCTCCGGGACGAATCAGCTGACTACGAGCCGCTGCTAATGGACTGGCGGGCTCCTGCCGCGCGCCCGTTCTACCTGGCCACGGCGGCCTCGCCCGACGGCGTACGGCGGCGCCGGTACATCAAGACCAGGCAGCGGACGGTGGTCAGCCTGGACGACGAGGTGCTCGACCTGGCCACCGCCGACCCGGGCCAGCACCAGGGCCTGACCGGTGAGGCGGCCTTGCTCGCGGCGGTCACGGCTGGACGTACCGGCAGGATGAGCGACATCGTCGAAACCATCCAGGCCGAGCAGGACGCGATCATCCGCTCCGGCCTCAGCGGCGTGCTCGTCGTTCAGGGCGGCCCGGGCACCGGCAAGACCGCTGTGGCGCTGCATCGCGCGGCCTTCCTCCTGTACACGCACCGGGACCAGCTGTCCAAGCGCGGTGTGCTGATCGTCGGCCCCAATACGACGTTCCTGCGCTACATCGGGCAGGTGCTGCCCTCACTGGGCGAGACCGGCGTGCTGATGTCCACCATCGGCGACCTCTTCCCCGGAATCAGCGCGCGCCGGGCCGAGCCGCCAGCGGCCGCCGAGGTCAAGGGCAGGCTGGCCATGGCCGACGTGGTGGCCGCCGCCGTACGGGACCAGGAGTCGGTGCCGGGCGACGTGCTGGAGATCGTGGTGGACCGGGAGACCCTGCGGCTGGACCGGCGCACCTGCGCGGCGGCACGGACCCGGGCCCGCCGATCCCGCAGGCCGCACAACGCGGCCAGGCCGATCTTCGCCCGGGAAATCATCGGCGCGCTCACCCAGCAACTGGCCGACCGGCTCGGCGCGGATGTGCTCGGCGGGGAGAACCTGCTCGGCGCCGAGGAGATCGGGGATCTTCGCCGGGAAATTGCCGCAGATGCGGGAGTACGGGCGGCGGTGGAGGAACTCTGGCCCGCCCTGACTCCGCAACGGCTGCTTGATGACCTGTTCTCCTCGGCTGAGCGGCTGTCTTCGGCCGCTCCGGACCTGAGCGACGCGGAACGGGATCTCCTGCGGCGGGACCCGGGCGGCGAGTGGACCCCCGCGGACGTGCCGCTGCTTGACGAGGCGGCCGAACTGCTTGGTGAGGACGACCGGGCCGCCCGCGCGGCGCGGGAGCGGGACCGGCGCCAGCGCGTCGCCTACGCGCAGGGAGTGCTGGACATCCTGGCCCGGGACGTGGCCGACGACCCGGATCCAGAGATCCTGACCGGCTACGACATGATCGACGCGACCAGGCTGGCGGAGCGGAACTACGACGAGGCCGCCCTGACCGCAGCGGAGCGCGCGGCGGCGGACCGGACGTGGGCCTTCGGGCATGTCATCGTGGACGAGGCGCAGGAACTGTCCGAGATGGCCTGGCGGATGCTGATGCGCCGCTGCCCGGCCCGGTCGATGACGCTGGTCGGGGATGTCGCGCAGACTGGCGACCTGGCGGGCACCTCATCGTGGCAGCGGGTGCTCGGGCCGCACCTGGAGCAGCGGTGGCGGCTGGAGCGGCTGACCATCAACTACCGGGCGCCGGCCGAGATCATGGCCGTCGCCGCCGACGTGCTGGCCGGGATCGACCCGACGCTGGAGCCTCCGCGCTCGGTGCGCGAGGCCGGGGTGGAGCCGTGGCGGGAGCAAGTGCCACCGGCAGAACTGCCCGCCCGCCTGGCCGACCTGGTGGCCAGCGAGGCGGCCCAGATGAGCGATGGGCGGCTCGCCGTGATCGTGCCCGCGACTCGCCTGGGTGAGCTGGGCCAGGCGATTCGCGGTGCGGTGCCCGACGCCGCGGTCGGCGAGGATCCCGAACTCACCACCCCGGTCGTCGTGCTCAGCGTCGCTCAGGCCAAGGGGCTTGAGTTCGACTCAGTGCTGGTCGCCGACCCTGACCGGATCCTGGCCGATTCCACCCGCGGCGGCGGTGACCTCTATGTGGCGCTGACGCGTGCCACCCAGCGCCTGGGCGTCGTGCACAGCGGTGAGCCCCCCTCCGTTCTCGCGCGGCTACGCCCCAGGAAAGAGACGGCAGGCACCATGTCCTCCAGAACTGGACAAACTACCTCATAGGGCGTCCAGATCGCGGGGATGCGGAATGAGCCAGCCCTGAGTGGGTAGTGGGGGCGAATCTGCCCAACACAGACGAGTGGAGGAAATACGCAATGCTGACGCTCACCGACAGCGCCGTCACGGCGATTCGGAGCCTGACCGATCAGCCCGAGCTACCGGAAGAGACCGGCCTGCGCATCATGGCGCAGGATGCCGAGGCACCGTCGTTCCAGGTGACGCTGGCCGAAAACCCGGTCGCCGGGGACCAGATCATCGAGGCCAACGGCGCTCGCGTGTTCCTGGAGGCCAACGCCGCGGTCGCGCTTGACGACAAGGCGCTCGACGCACAGGTCGACGACGAGGGCACGGTCGCCTTCACTGTCGCCCAGCAGATGCGCTGACCCCGCAGTTGCCCTGACCCCGCAGTTGCCCTGACCCCGGCGGATGCCGTGACCCCGCAGACGCCGTGGCGCGGGCCTTAAGGGGCCTGCCATAGGGTCGCTATGCCCTGGCCGACACCGATGCACATGGTGGCGGCGGCCCGGCTGGCACCACGCCTCCGGAACTCGTGCAGCAGGGTGGTGGTGATCCGCGCGCCGGAGCAGCCGAGGGGGTGCCCTATGGCGATGGCTCCGCCATTGACGTTGACCCGGTCAGGGTCGATCTTGAGCTCATCGGATACCGCCACGGCCTGCGCCGCGAAGGCCTCGTTGAGCTCGATGAGGTCGAGGCTGTCCAGCTGCCAGCCAGCCCGGATGAGCACCTTGCCCATGGCGGGGACCGGGCCGATGCCCATGTAGTCGGGATGCACACCCGCCGCGGCGGTGCCGGCGTACCTGGCCAGCGGCGCCGCTCCGGCGGCGGAAAGAACCTTTTCCGACACGAGCAGCAGCCCGGCTGCGCCGTCGTTGAGTGGCGAGGAGTTCCCCCCGGTCACCGTGCCCCCCGCCCGGAACGCCGGCCGCTTGGCCGCGAGGTCGGCCAGGGTCAGTTCCGGCCGGATTCCCTCGTCCTGGCTGACCTCACCGCCCGGGGTGGCCACGGGAACGATCTCGTCCGCGAACTGCCCCGCGGACCAGGCTGCGGCCGCGCGCTGGTGGCTGCGCAGCGCGAACTCGTCCTGGCGTTCGCGGCTGACGCCGTAGCGCTCCGCGACGTTCTCGGCGGTCTCGCCCAGGGTGATCGGCGGGTACAGCTCCTGCATCCGGGGGCTCACCAGCCGCCAGCCGAGCCTGGTGTCGGCGACCCCGGCCTCGCGGGGAAACGGATCCGGCGAGCGGGGCAGCACGAACGGCGCCCGCGTCATCGACTCAGCGCCGCCCGCCAGGACGATGTCGGCCTCCCCGGACGCGATCGCCCGCGCCGCGCTGGCGATTGCCTCCAGCGAGGACCCGCACAGCCGGTTCACGGTCGCACCAGGGACCTCCACCGGCAGCCCAGCCAGCAGCACGCCCATCCGCGCGACGTTCCGGTTGTCCTCGCCGGCCTGGTTGGCGGCCCCCCAGTACACGTCGTCGATTCGCGCCGGGTCCAGCCACGGGCTGCGCGCGAGCAGCGCGCTGAGCACATCGGCGGTGAGATGGTCGGGCCGGACGGCCGAAAGCGCCCCCTTGATCTTGCCGACCGGGGTCCGGCACGCGTCCACCGCGAAAACAGCCGTCATATCTGCCTCCGTGCCGTTCTGCCGCTGCCTGCGATGAGATTACCCGCAGCCACCAGCCCGGCCCGGCCGCCCAGGGGCGCTGCCCCACGCCCTCCGATCCGGCGAATGTGCCATTGCCCGGTTGCTGGCGGGTACGGGAACGTCCGGCTCTGCATGATGAGCGAGCGGATTAAGCTGAGGTGTGATCACCTGCGTCGTTGAGTATGTGATCGATCCTGCGAAGATCGACGCCTTCGAGCGCTTCGGCCGCCGGTGGATGGAGCTGGTCGATTCCCATGGTGGCATGCACCATGGCTACTTCCTGCCGGCCGAGGGAGCGAGCGACAAGGCCCTCGCCCTGTTCAGCTTCCCCAGCCTCGCCGCCTATGAGCAGTACCGTGCCCTGTTCGGCACAGATCCCGACTTCATCGAAGCAGACCGCATCAGGGACGAGAGCAGCTGCGTGCTCCGCTACGAACGCACCTTCATGCGCCCGCTGCTACCCGGGCAGCAAGCGGAGTAAGCGGCCCGCGTAACGGTCCACAGTCCCGCTGAGCAGCGGCGAAAGGTCTTGTGCCGGCTGCGGGCACGGAATCCGCTATTGCCGCTTTGCGCCAAGAGCGACGTCGGGGTCAGCGACCGCAGATCGGGCTTGAGTAGCGGCAGGCGACCGGTTGCGGGGTCTCGACCGGCGCGCCGTTGTCGATGGACCACGCGAGCCGGATGAACTGCGCGTGCGTCCAGGCGAGCGGGGTGGCGGAGAAGGTCGGCTCGCCCGGTTGAAAGTCCGGCCCTGTACCCGCCGGGGGCTGATGGTCCCACACCTGTTCCGGGAGCAGCCAGCTCGCGTTGTCGGCGGAGCGGGCGATGGTGTCGAGATAGTTCTGCGCGTCCGATCCGGCGGCTGAAGCGCCGAACCCTAAAGCCATGACCAGCGCCGCCGCTGAACCCAGCGTGACGACCGTCCGGATCCGTGCGTGCATGATCTGCACCTCCGTCGTGTCCGCCGAACGACGACAAACGTCGCAATCCGAAGACCCGAGCTGTCCCGGACGTTACCCGGACGCGAACGCCGGGCGCAACACGGTCGTTAGTGCCCCGGCGGATCCGCGGTTACGGCCGGCCACCCGCGGTCATCCCATTGCGCGCGGACGGTGAGCCCAGTGATCCCGGCCTGCCCCGCGATAGCCAGCGCCGCCCGGTAGCCGGGCGGCGAGGCCACCGGGGTGACCGCGCAACCGTGCACGGCGGCGCCTACGGGACCGCTGATCACGGGGAAGTCGCCGAGCCCGTGGCCGATGCCCTCCCCGGTGCACTTGAGCACCGCCTCGGCCCGCACCCACCAGCCGATGACCGCCTCGTGCCGCTCCGGCTCGGGCAGGGTGGCCATCACTGCCGCGTCGGCAGGGTGCATGGCCGAGGTCATCGAGCACACGCACCCGCGCGGGTCCTGCTCCACGTCGATGCCGACCGGCTGGCCCGCGACCGCCACGACCACGGCGTCGCCACTGTGCGCGAGCGAGAAATGCGGGCTGCCAGCGCCGGGCAGCGCTGGCCGGCCAGCCGGGCCGCCGCACTGCGGGCATGGCTCCCGGTGGAACACGAGCCGACCGGGCGGGACGCTGACGTAACCGGACAGCACGCGGCGCAGCAGGACATGCGCGGCCTGATAGCGGTGCCGGTCGGCGGCGAAGGCGAGCGAGGCGGCCCTCGCCCGCTCGGCTTGGTCGAGTTCGGCCAGGTCGGCCGGGCCTGGGCGGACGGTACCGATGTCGAGCCACCACAGGTCCGCGCCTGACGGCGGCGGCACCGGCCGCATCACCCGGCCTCACCAGGGCCGCCCGGCGCCCGCTCGCCGACGAACGCCGCCAGGGTGCCGAGCGTCGCCAGCGCGTCGAGGTTGAGGTCCTCCCCGGCCACGTCGACGCCGAACCGCTCGCGGATCTCGCGCAGCAGGAGCGTGCCGGTGAGCGAGTCGAGCGCGACGGCCTGGCCGAAAAGCGGCGCATCCGCCGGTATGTCCAGCATCTCCGCGCGGCCGGTGGCAGCGGCGAGGATGCGGCGTATCTCATCAGCGATCAAAGTCGTGGCAGCGTCCGCCGAGCGGGCGTCCGCCGAGCTGGCGCCGCCCGGCGCGGCAGTCACGGCTCGCCCGGCCCGGTGGCCCAGCCGGGCAGCTCCGGCAGCGGGCCGCCGAGGTCCAGGCGGAACACCGCCCGGCCCGGGCCGACGGCCCCGCCCGGGACACCGAGTCCGCCACGTCCAGTGGCCTGTCCCGCCGCCTGGCCGCCCGCCGCCTGGCCCTGCGCCGCGTGATCGCCCGCCGCCTGATCGCCCGCCGCCTGATCGCCCGCCGCCTGGCCCTGCGCCGCGTGATCGCCCGCCGCGTGATCGCCCGCCGCCTGATCGCCCGCCGCCTGGCCCTGCGCCGCGTGATCGCCCGCCGCGTGATCGCCCGCCGCCCGGAAGCCGGCGGCCGCCAGGGCGAGCCGCAGCGGCACGTTCCGGTCGTTGAGCGCGCAGGGCACCTCCAGGGACTGGGCTCCCTCCCGGGCCGCCGACCGGGCGAGCCAGGCCAGCAGCGCCTCGATGACGCCACGGCCCATGGCCCGGCAGGACATCATGAGCAGCCGCACCGTCCAGGTCCCCGCTCCGTGCTCGGTCACGCAGCCGCCCACCAGCCCGTCGTCCCCGAACGTGTCCCGCAGCCGCACCGTGAGCACGCCGCTGGCCGGTGAGGAGATCAGCGACCCGAACTCATCCTCGGCCAGGTCTGCGCCCGCCGAGTTGAACTGGCTGGTCCGCTCGGACAATTCGTGCAGCCGGGGCACATCCGCCACCGACGCCGCGGCGATGGTGACCCGCGTGCCGCAGGACCGCAGGAACTCCTCCCTGGACCCGCCGAACGACCGCTCGGCCGCCAGCCGGCGCCGCCGCTGCGCGTACATCGCGCCGCGGCGACGCCCCTCCGGCGTGACCACCGAGGGGCTGAACTCCGGCCAGCCCACCGCGTCAGCCATGTCCTCCGGGGAGAGCACGAGAACCGGCGGCAGGGCGAAGGTCACCTCGGCCCGCTCGTACGGATCGTCGTCCACGAAGGCCAGCGCGCCAGCGGCGACGTTCAGTTCCGCGGCGATCCGCGCCACCGCGTCCGACTTGCGGCCCCAGCCGCACTCGGCCGCGGCGAACTCGCACCCGGTGACCTGCGCCGCGTGCTCGGCCGCCGCTGGCGGGTTGCGGCTCGCGATGGCGTGCAAGATGCCGCGCCCGGCCAGTTCCCTGAGCACTGTGGCCATACCGGGATCCGCGGGCGGCGGCTCCGCACCCGACTCCAGGTAGACGCCGGCAAGCAGGGTGTTATCGATGTCCCAGACCACACACTTGACCGTGCCTGCCTTGACCGCACCTGCCTTGACCGCGCCTGCCTTGACACGGCCTGGCTCGACCGTGCCTGGCTCGACCGTGCCTGGCTCGACCGTGCCTGGCTCGACCGTGCCTGGCTCGACACGGCCTGACTCGACGGGGCCCGTCACTGCGGAGTCCATGGGGCGCGCTTTTCCATGGTGATATGAGTCGCCTCGAAGCCGAACTTCCGGTATACCGCGCGCATGCCGAGATTCCTGGCATGGACCTTGCCGGTCAGCTGCCCGAACCCGGCCTCTCCAGCAGCGGCCAGCACCGCCGTCATGAGCAGCTCGGCGACCTGCGCGCGGTCCGGGATATCGGCCACGGCGAGCGACCGGAAGTTGCCGTACCTGGCCCCGGTCAGGGAGTTGGTCCGGCCCGACAGCCATGCCCAGCCCACCGCCGCGGTGGGCGCGTCCCGCGCCGCGGCCACCAGGGTGATCTCCGCTGGCTTGCCCAGCGCGGCCGACACCCGCTTGCGGTGCAGCGCCGGATCGGCGATGGCGTCGTCGCCGAACGAGACCCGGGCGATCTCGATCTCGAAGCCGGCCAGCGCATCGAGGTCGCTTTCGGCTGCCCGGCGGACCAGGTAGCCAGCCGCGGCTAGGCCCGCCGCGGCAGGGCCAGCTGAAGTGGGGGGTGTCAACGCCGCTCCAGCGCCATCGGCCGGAACACGGTCCCAGCGCAGTCGGGGCACCCGGCCGACTTCAGCTCACTGATGCGCGGCCACGTCCCGCCTGGCCCGACCGTGTGCACCGCCGCGCACCCAGCGCAGCGATAGGGCCTGGTGGCCGCGGCGCGCAGGTCGGCCGTGTATAGCGGTCCGGGGTAGTCACCGGTGACCGCCGGCCTGGTCAGGGCCGTGGTCCGCAGGTGGAACAGGTGCGACGTGCCGGCCAGGATGCCGGCTCCCAGGTACTCGTTGAAGCCGGGCAGCAGGGACCGGATCGTCAGGCCCATGCCCGCGATCAGCTGCTGGGTGCGCAGCGTCTCCTCCGGGCGGCGCGCCCCGAACGAGAAGAACACGTGCTGGCCGACGTCCGACGTCAGCGCGGACACGGCACGGGACAGGAAGAGCTCCGCACCAGCCACCGTGTAGGGCGGGTCGGTGCAGGCTACGTCGAACCCGGCCAGCAGGCCGCGCGGCAGCGGGCTGCGCACGTCATGCTCGATGAGTTCTACTTTGACGCCGGTGCCGGCCACCTGGGCACCGATGAAGGCGAGCACGTCTGGGTCGCAATCCACCACCGCGAGCCGCCTGATCCGGGCTCCCCCGCCGGCCAGCGCCGCGAAGGCAGCCACCGCCACCGACGTGAGGTCGTCGTCCCCGAGCACGATGATCCGCTTGCCGTCCAGCGCCCCGGCATCGTGCATGTGCAGCACGCGGCGGATCTTCGTGGCCACCGTGCAGTGCGTCTGATCGAGTTCCGGCTTGGCCTCCGGGGCCGCCGCCGACAGCGGCTCCAGCTCGGCCGCCAGCGAGACAGCCGCGTCGGGGACGACAGTGCCGCGCCCTGCGCACCGCGGGCACTGCCCGGAGATGTCCGCGAGCCCGCCACCGAACGCGCTCCTGCCCTCCGGGGTCAGCCGCACCGGCCTGCCCCGGTCCACCACGCCCCGCTTCCGCAGCTCGTTGCAGACCGCGGTGACCAGGGGCACGGGCAGTTCGGCCGCCCGGCTCACCTCGCGGGCCGCCACCGGCTCCCGGCGCGCGATGGCGCGGAGAATATCCCGGACCCCCGACTGGCCCTCGGCCAGCCCAACCGCCGAGGCAACCTCGGCAACGACTGCGTCAACATCCATGCGTTCAGGTTCTCCGTGCCGCCGCGGCCGGGGCCGTCCCACCGGCGGCAAGTACGGTATCCTCCCACATCATGCCGGGCAAGGGAGCACCAAGCACGCACGCGGCGCCGTGGCCGCCGCAAGCGTCGCCGCCCAAGGTCCTGTACGCGCTCGACGCGGCCCTCACCCCGCTCTCTCCGGTTGCCGACATCGGCCAGCTCACCGTATCCGCGACCGCCGCCGTCCAGGCCGGCCAGGGCCGCGTGCTCGACGCGAGCCACGTCATCTTTCCCAACGGCGCGATCACCCTGGTCCTCATCCTCGCCGAGTCACACCTGAGCATCCACACCTGGCCCGAGGAGGGCCTGATCGCCATCGATCTTTTCAGCTGTGGAGCGATCGATGGCCGCAAGGTCATTGATGAGCTCGCCCGCCTGCTGAGACTGGAGGGCGTCTCGGTCCAGCAGATGGCGCGCGGCGCCGACGCCGACCACAACGCCGTGCCACATTAGGAGATCACCGAGGACGAGGCCGGGTCCGTGGATCAGATGACGGGGTGGCCTTGCCGCAGGCGGGCATCGATGGTGGATGGCAGCCGCATAAATCAGGTGCGTCGCCCGGTGGCGCGCCGATATGTTGCTGAGGTGCCTGAACTGAGCGCAGGCCCTCCTCCCATTCCCGGCCTGCCCTGGGAGTTGCTGTCTCATCGCCAGGTCCTGGCCGAGCTAGCCGCAGGGGGCTGGGTGCCATGCGGGGTGGGCGACTGGGCGGTGGCGCTGCGGTCCCCGGAGGGAACCGTCGTCGCGAGGGTATGTCCGTTTGACCCGGCATATTGGGCATTCGTGGACCTGTGCCGCAAGTGCGCCGGCAATCGATGGCTGCCGAGGATCGAGCTGTCCTCCGGCCTCGAAGGCGGCGGTTCGGTCGTCTTCCTGGAGTTCGTCGCTCCCGTGGACCATCCGGTCGTCAAGCAGTTCGCCGAGCAGTGGCGGACCGCGACGGGCGATGCGGAGTTCGAGGAGGTACGCCGGGCAGCGCAGATGATCGATGCGGAGTACCGGGAATCGACGCCCTGGTGGGGCAGGTGCGACTTGGACGACGCCCACATCTTCAGAGCCGCCGACGGGCGGCCGGTGCTGATTGACGTCTTCTGCATGGCTGGGACGGAGCTGTACCGCGCGATCCTCGAAGACGTCGCCGAGGTGCACCGCCGGATTCCGCGCGAGCGGATGCGCTACGCACTGGACATCCCGTATATCGCCCGGGAGAACAGTACCGCCGAGATCCTTGCCCTCAGAAAGGCCTGGGCACGCGCTGCCGGATGACCACGCGCGGGGCTGCCGGGAAACAGCCGCCGATGCTCCAAGCCGCTCCCGAACACCAGATCTGCCGACCCACTCAGCCCACATCCTGGCAGTGGCAACCTGCGCCAGATCGGCGGATATCGCACCTCAAGCGGTGCGCAGCGCAAACTACAGCGTGTGACAGGTCCAGGCCGATGCCGTCCCGGTAGAAGCGCAGGCTGGCTTCGAGATCGCGGACCACCACGGAATGATGAATGCCTCCGGGCACAGCACGCGAGGCTAGGGCTAGGAGGCGGCATCACGGTGTCATACCGGCATGCGCTGAACCGCATGGGTAGCTCGCGTTCAGGCAATGTTGGTGGCGGTATATGCTGCGGGACTCCCCGTGGGTGACGTGATGAGGATCTTCAGGTAGCGGAACGCGGCTTAGCTTATCTGCCGGTAGCGCCATACGGACAGGGGGATGAATACGGCCAGCAGGCCGCCGATCCATGCCGTGGTGGCTCCCAGCGATGCCGGGGTGCCATAGAACGCGAACGAGCGGGCGGCGTCGGCGGTGACGGTGACGGGGTTGATTGTCGCGAACGCCTGCAGCCAGTGCGGCATGGTGGAGACGGGCACGAACAC
>WNFG01000948.1_pt1 | contig 45159 bp, 43 predicted proteins | sample 5400431 | NCBI WGS metagenome assembly WNFG01 (sample SAMN13153346, study PRJNA577476) | soil metagenome | isolation source: 120 cm saprolite under Douglas fir tree site 2 hole 3 replicate 2 | place: USA:California | collected 2015-04-18
GTTGCAATCGCATTGATGGCCACATCGTTTCCCAGTATCACTCTCAGGGTGTGATTGTCGGCGCGCTCGGTGCTGCTGATCGCTTTCCAGTCTTTATAGACTGGCATGAAAGAAATTCCATTCGGAGCCGGGCGCACTTCTGGCTGCGCGCCGCTCGCATGAATCCACTTACTGAACTGTTCGTTGGCTGCAGTAATCTGAGTGGTGTTCGCCGGCTGACTTGTCGTGTAAGGATCGAGGTACTCCTTTAGGACTGCCAGCTTCTCCGGGGTGATCCGCGACTGGGGATGCACGGCCTCATAGTTCTTGGGCGGCATGGCGCCCAACATGACGTGGGCCACGGCTTCATATAACCACCCCTTCTGCTGATCTTGCGGCAGCTTTCCCAGTTCCGAAAAGTTCAGGTGCTTCCTGCCCCGCTTTACATCGTTGGCGACGATCCAGTACGCCGGAACCAGATGATCAAACCAAAGAAGCTTCGTCTCATTCGAATGGCAGTCATAGCAGGAGTTCCTGAGTATCTGCTTCACCTGGGGAGACGCTACGATATCCGCGGTAACTGGTGGGTTTGTCAGTTGAGGTCTGACGAATTGGACTGCGAGGAAAGCGACAATACCGCCGGCCAGGACGTATATGAGTTTCTCGAGGCCGGTCTTCGACTTGATGTTCATACCATTTCCTTGTTCAGGCCTGTCTGTGCCCGCCATTGACGAGGAGTTCGCCTTCGGTTTTCGTTCCTGTCAGCTGGTCGTGGAAGCGGCGTTCCTGGCGGAGCATGGAGTATTTCGGCGCCTCAATCCAAACGCGGAGAGCTGGCCAATGCCAACAAACCAAAAGGATGGCAAACCGTCATCAAAGGCATGTCCTGCAAAGGCCGCTGTGCGACATTAACACTCTCTCCGTTTAACCTATCCGTCAGAAAATCAAGGAGGAGAGGTCTATGCTTATTACCGACCGGGACCTCCCTACCCACACGCGTCTGCGTGGCTAACCTTATGGCGGATGATTTGCATTTTCACCGAGTCCCCGGGGAAGTCGAGGTACATCACGTGCTTCGTTATGCGTAGCGGAACGTGATTGTTGGGAGACAGTGTCGGGGGCAGATCGTCTAGTTCGGACTCGTATCGGCCCACGTAAATATCGCAGTTCAATTGCACGGAAACGTTGTAGAGATAGTGCTGCGACTGCAATGGTGTACGAACAGGATCAGCACCTGCTCTTACAGACGGGGTCGCGATGTCCTCCTTGTGAACATCCAGGATTATGCCTTCGTGCGATGGCTTAGACTGGCCGGTTGCGAAAGGAACCGCGAGAGCGCTGACGACCGCAAGAGTAACGATCAACAAAGTGATTTTCATACTTGTTCTCCAAGACCATTCGAGCAATCCAGTTGCCAAGGCCTCGCAGCCTAAAGTGTTCGCCGAAATCGGATTATTCTTCTGATTCTGCGGGCGCCGTCGGGCGGCCGACACGGGGACAGGGCGGCCAGGATGAATGTGAGCGGGCTGGCCCCGCTGATCCCAAGACTGTTCAGAAAGGGAAGCGCACGGAGAGAATCCAGCGATGATCGTCCTGGTGAAACCGCGTCACGGCGATCTGCAGCCCACCGCCGACGGTCAGATGCAGCCGCTCCGCCAGTGGAAAGCTGCCCAGCACGAGTCCCGGCGTCAGGAAGACTTGTTTTTTCCCGTCCAATGTCCCGCCCGACCAAAACGTGGAATTTTGCTCAATCATCGGCCAGATTTTTCCCTTGATCCTGTAATTGACGGCGGTGTTGAAGATAATCGAGCGACCCAAGATACTCGCGCCGCTGGTTGGAAGGTTCGCGCCAATCGTGCTCTGAATGTCCACAGGACCCAGGCCTTTCGCCGCTGCGAAAGTGGGGGACAAGACGGTGTGCCCCAATCCGTTCGGTGTAGCTCCCGTGGGGAAAGAACCGCCAAGGAAAAATCCCACAAAGTAATCGCCTTTGCCCTCGCTCGCGGAAAACGCGCGAAACTTCACCTGCCACGAGAAGTCCCCAAATCCATCTTGAGTCTTCGATTGATGCACCAAGTAAGCCGGCGGAAATAGTCCGACCTCTAGGCGCGTTGTGGGAATGATCTCCAGACCGCGAGAGGCGCCATAGTTCGAGGTTACTGTGCCTCCAGAGGGATCTTGCTGCCACGACATGTCATAGCGGAATTGCTGCACCAGCAGAACGTGCGTAGTGACAATGGGCGAAACAAAGTGAGGTTGGTTCGCGCGAACCTGGTCCACTTTACGGAGCCACGTATGCACCCAGTCGTCCTGGCGGCGGCTGTTGCTGCTGTCGGCATGGTTCGGATTGGAAGCGTCTTGACTGAGTTCGGCAGAATTCAGTAAGCAAACGTCTGCCGACTCGCCGCACAACGAAAGAGATGGAGCCGAACTGGAAAACAGGTGCGCATCGATTTCGCCAGAAGTCTGAGCCTGCAGTGGGGCCGCAAAAATGGACATCAGGACAGCGAGGAAGCAGAAAGAACGTTCTGCAAACGAGGTTCCTAGTTTGAATGCCATTCTTTTGATCCCTTTTCATCAGAGGTTCAATCGGTACCTGTCGCTATGACTGAGCGCACCATTTTGTAGCCTGCCGGCACCATCCATGATCCTTTTCAGTTGATATGCATCCATGTCTCCAAACGTCGTCTCGACAATAAGCACAAGGTTCTGCTAGGTCAAAATCAGCACCGCACAGCAGAAAGAACCATCGCAGCGTCAATATGCGGACAGTGAGTCAGGTAGTCGACGGTGCCAGCGTTGTTGATCTTTCGAATCCTCAGGACGATGAACTCACAAAGCTCTGCACCAGAGAGTCAAGGTGGTTGTTTCTGAGTGCAACAGGGGTTTTGGAAATGCAAATGCATTCTAGACATCTGAAAAGGAGATCTACATGAAAACCGTACTTCGTACAGCACTCTGCACTCTGCTGTTCCTGACTACGCTGGGACCTGCATTTGCCCAGCACGTCACAACCGATTTTGATCATCAAGCCAATTTCTCTCAGTACAAGACCTATTCCTGGCAGTCGATCCAGCCAGCGAATTCCCTCTGGGACGCCCGAATCAAGAATGCGGTGGATGCCCAATTGGCTGCCAAGGGCTGGACTCAGGTGGACAGCGGTGGCGACGTGGCCATCGTGGCGATTAAGACCACCCAGACTCAGAGATCACTTCAGACCTTCTATGACGGTATGGGTGGAGGATGGGGTTGGCGAAGATTTGGAGGCGGAGGGTTCGGCGAGGCGACGACAACCGAACAAGACTATAAAGAGGGAACCCTGGTAGTTGACATGTACGACGCGAAGACAAAGCAGCTGATCTGGCGAGGCAGTGCCGAAGACACGCTCTCCAATAAGGCCGCGAAAAATGAAAAGAACCTGGACAAGGGCGTCGCGAAGATGTTCAAGAAATTCCCTCCGGAGCCGGCAAAAGGCTAAGCACAAGGCTTCCACACCGACTCGAGCGAGCAGCATTGTTTCAGAATCCAAAGAGGAGAAACTATGGAATTCACTCGCGAACCTAAACCGGCTGTGCCTACGCTGCTCGGGCGACAGCACAATAACGATGGCAGGCGGCACCTGGAGCTGAACCGGCGCCGTTTGCTGAAGCTTGGCGTCGCCTCCATCGTTGCAACTTCGGTGCCGGGACGGCTGCTTCACGCGCAATCGGGGCCGCAGTCTTGCTCTCCGCCCATCTCGCAGAACCATGCCCCATCCAATGGTGGTTCTTGCCCCTATCCAATTCCCTGGCTCGACAAGAATGGCAATCACAATCAGAGCCCCATGCCAAATGTGGAACTTTCGAACATCTATCACTTCAAAGGAAAGCTGGCGCGCTGTAACGGGTTCCACGGCATGGGCACAGACAACAAGGGCAACCGCCTCGCTTGGGGCACTCCCACCACTGACTTTAGCTACATGGCAGGTGAGTACTGGGCTGCCCGCCAGGCGCACCAAGCGGTCTTCGCCCACACTTGACTGACGGTATTCAAGGGACCGGCGGTCCCGCAGAACCAGATCCATGATTTCCATCCTCCCATCTCGCCCGAAGGCCTGTACTGGGTCACACCTGTGCCATCAACCGATCTCACGTTCAGTGCGGACGAAAAAGCTGCGACGCTCCAGATGACTAACGTCGCCATCATTGATCAGCCTCGCTGGCCGGCGATGGATGCTGAAACTACTCCGGCATTCATGGATTTCAAACTGGTCCTGAAGCTCACCGACGAGCCGGTCAAGTACGAAGACCCGACCCGGCAGTACCGATTCGACGGCTTCAAGGCGGACGCACAACTCGAAGCCACAATTCGCGTGCCCTCGATCGAGTTCACCTTCAAAACAGATCCAATGGACACTTCTAAGTGTGATTTCGCAGTGATGGGCGACGAAGTGAACGGCAAGTATTACGAAGCAGCGAAAGGCGTTGGCAGTTAGATTGCATTCGAGAATGGAAGAAGGTGCTCCAACGTAGCGCTGGAATGCGATTTTACGCAAATGCTCATTCGGAGGAAACCGGGATGCACAGCAACTATGTGTTTCCTTGCAGAGTGATGTGGTGGTTCGGACAGCAAGATGCAGGCAAGGAATACTCAGGGCTGCTGTTTGCAGGGATCCAGAAATATAAGCCTTGTGTGGGCTTATTTGCTCTTGCTTGTTCTTGGTTACAGAGCACGAATGTGGTCGAATTCACCATGGATAAGGAAAAACGCGATGAATGAAGAGAAGAAAGAAAAGATGATGGATGCCGCAGTTTCCAGAAGGAGTGTCCTGGGAATGGGTTCCGCCGCCTTGGCTGCGGCTGCATTCGCAGGACTAAGTGCCCACGCACAAACGCGGGAAGGCGCGCGAAAGGCAGAAGGCGATCATTCTACGAGTAATCCTGGACAAGAGAACAGGCCACTCCTGGCTGAGAACCCCAACTCAAATACACCTCCGCCCACGGATTTTGGGGATGTCGGTCCTATTTGGTACTCCTACGATCTGACGAAAAAACGAGTTCAAGAGGGCGGCTGGACCCATCAGGTGACGCAGCGCGAGTTGCCGTCCTCAACGGAACTAGCGGGCGTCAACATGCGCTTGACGGCAGGCAGTTTCCGCGAACTGCATTGGCACACAGCCGACGAGTGGTCCATCATGCTATATGGAAATGCCCGCGTCACGCTATTGAATCCGGATGGGACGATTTTTATCGACGATGTGAGCAAGGGCGATCTGTGGTATTTCCCGGCTGGCTATCCTCATTCTATTCAGGGCCTGGGGCCGGATGGATGCGAGTTCCTCCTGGTCTTCGATCAAGGTATGTTTTCGGAAGACGGTACAATGCTTATCTCGGAATGGGTGGCGCATACGCCTCCTGAAGTGTTGTCGAAGAACTTTGGACTGCCGGAGAGCGCTCTCACCGGTCTACCGACTGGTTCTCTTTACATTTTTCCCGCGGACTTGCCGAAGTCGCTGGCGGAGGATAGGGCAGCAGTTGGCGGGCAGAAAGTGCAGTCTCCCATCCAGTACACCTTCAAAATGGAAGCGATGGCGCCGACCAAGCGAACTACCGGGGGCGAAATACGCATCGTCGACTCGCATAACTTTCCTGTCTCGAAGAATGTTGCCGCTGCCCTGAACACGATCAAGCCCGGAGGGATGCGCGAGCTCCATTGGCATCCCAACGCCTCCGAGTGGCAGTTCTGGATGGCCGGGAAGGGAAGAATGACTGTGTTTATGCCCGTTGGGTCGGCACGTACCATGGACTTCAACGCCAACGATGTCGGCTTCGTTCCATTCAATGCTGGTCATTACGTGGAAAACACTGGCGATACTGACCTGGTGTTTCTGGAGCTGTTCAAGGCGAGTGAAGTTTTGGATTTCTCTCTCAACCAGTGGATCCGGCGGCTTCCTCCCGAAATGGTTTATTCGCATTTGAAGCTTGATAAGAATGCGATCCAAGCCATTCCGGCGGAAAAATTACAGATCGTACCGCGATAGCTCTTCGTTGGCAAACCCAGCGGTGGGAGGTGCTTCTCCGGGCGCGGGGGAGCGGCGTCTGTAATTCTCAGACTGCGATGTTTTGTAACTGACATGGGGGGATTTATGTTCGAAGGACTCTTGCAGCCCACGCATCTGTTGGTGATCTTTGGAATTGCGTTGCTAGTATTCGGACCCAGGAAGCTACCAGAACTGGGCAAAGGAATCGGGGAAAGTATCCGTGGTTTCAAATCGGCGATGAAAGAGCCCGAGGATGGCCGCGACAAAACCACCGTCGCCGATCATGACTCCATCCCCCGATGACCTTTATTTTGGCGCCGGAGAGTGATGGGGCTACCGACTGCTTGTGTTAGCGGGGCCTTCCGATCGCTGGAGATTACTCCGCTCGACGAGCGGAATCTCCTTACAGTGCAATTAAATTTATAAGGAGATTTCATCGATGCCTCATAAAGAGGAATCAGTCACGCTTCACTCCGAACAATCCAGCACTGTCGTTTCACGGCGAACGTTCTTGAGTGCGGGCTCCGCTGCAATTACTGCTGTCGGCGCTAGTCTGCTGTCAACTCCAACCGTGGCGCACGCAGAGACCGAACCGCAGATCGTCTGGTCAACGTCACAATGGAAGATAGCCGACTTCCGCAAACTCGTGGAGGACAAAGCGCCGGTTAAGCAGTTGTTCGACGCTCGACAGATCAATCAGGGCAGCTTTCTGGATGAAATGAAGAACTCATCGAATGCGTTGCATTTCGGCTTTGGCGTGCCGGTAGACCATATCAGACTGGTCGGGGCGCTGCATGGACCAGCCAACCTTCTTAATTTCGATGACTATGTCTGGAATAAATACCAGATAGGCGCGTGGTTGCAAGTCAACGATCCCGATACAGGAACGCCCGCAATCAAAAACCCCTTCTATCGCAGCCGCACATCGACGAGCTCCGATTACAACTCAACCGATCCTGACAATATGAATTCAAGATTTCAGGATGCAAGCATTGATACCCTGCACAAGCGTGGAGTACAGTTTTGCTGCTGCCATACCGCACTTGAAGAGCAGGCAAAAGTGCTTGTTAAACGCAATGGTTTATCGATCGGCTCTGAGATGTTGGTAGAAGAGATGCTTCGCCATACATTGCCAGGCGTGTTGGTAGTCGCGTCTATGGTTTCCGCGATCGCGTTACTTCAACTTCAAGGCCACTACAGCTACATCAGTGTATAAGTCACGAAGAAGAATTTCCACTCTGGTTGCTCCTTATAACGAAACAATCGACCCCAGATGATTGTTGAGCAGCAATCTCGGCACTGAAAGAAGCTAGACGGAGCTCCCCAGTGCTATCCGGATTACTGCCGACACGAAATTGCTGGAAGAGAAGATCATCGTGGCCGAGGTGACAACATCGCTCCAGGAGGTTGCGAGAAATCTTGCCAGTCTCCGTAAGACTGAATCTGTTTCTCCTCGCCGCTCTGCCCAACTAAGTCCCTGCTGGCGTTTTTCTGTTTCCCCGCCTGCCATGGCTTCCGGCATTGGCTGGTAAGCAACCGCAGTCGGGACGCAAGCTCTGCTACCCGCTACCGCCTCCTCGCGTGAGGAGAAGCCCAACGCGACGATGGAGGGTGCGGCTATGAGATCGCGCAGTGATTCCTCGTTCGGGTAGGAGATCACGAGGCGTTCAGGACCAGTGTCGGTACGAAGCCCTGCTATTACTGCGTATTGCACGCCTGCAGAATCAACCACCTCTTTCACAACCCCTCCTCCGTTACTCATGCTCGTGTTCGATATGTCTTGAGCACATGATGACCTGCCTCTTCGGCTCACGTGCCGTCATGCATCGAATCACAAGCGATGAATGCACTTTATGTTCCAACGTGAGGGCTTGATTTCAGGTCGCAATTTGCCGAATTTGGCGGGGCCCATGCGCCAAGAACAATGCTATTTGTAGATGACCGTCATGATTTGGACACGCGCCTCGCAGGTCCACCGCTGGGAAGGCTTGGGAACTCCAGAGAGTGTTGCCGAATCCAGGGATCGCCACACTTGCTTTCAGCGCGACCGTCTGCCAACACTGAAGAGTCGGTCGTGTGTTTTGTTCTGATGCTGTGCATCAAGCTGAACCCATCGAGCTTCTTAAAAACCACCACTGTCCCAAAATGCACCAAAGTGTCTGTGGAATGACACCTGACTGGCTCGGAGGGTCTCGACGAAGTGCAGACTCCGTCGCCAGTAATAGTTCTGCAGGTGGCGGGCGGCAGAGTTGTCGTGTTGAGATCGCCGCCGATCAGATTGGGGTTCACTTTTTAGGCCGCTCAGCCTCTACCCTTCCATTAGACCGCGCCTGCAGTGCCAGACCGACTAAGGTTGCTATCAGTATCGAGGGATAGAGTTGTCCAATCAGCGCTTCCGCCATTGCCATCGATCGCGCAACCCGATGTATTGGATATGCGTCACCATAACTCACGCTGGTAAGCGTGGCGAAGCTGAAGTAGATCAAACGGCTAGGTTCCCCAGTCGGACTTCCGGCAATCGAGGATTGGAAATGGATTGCATCGGGACGCTCTTCCATGAGCACCTTGTATCCGAACGCCCAAGTGAGCCCAATGAGCAAGTAAGCGGCGACTCCTCCCATGACCCGGTGCACGCTAATCGGGCCGGGACGAAATGTGTGCCGCAATGTCATAACTACCAGGATGGCCAGCCCTGATACTTTCAGCGCCGTATCCCAGCCCAAATGGCCGAGCGATGAGTTGAATTCGACGATCAAATCAGCTGCGAACTCGAAAATAGTCAGCGCAACGACTAGATACATGAGAGTTCTCTGGCGAATGGTTGCGACAGCGCCCGAGAAAAGCATGAACGCAAAAATCAGGTCCAATCCAATTCGCCCGGACCGGGACAGACGAATCATGGGAACGAAAATAGTAATCAGCACCAGAAACGCCACGAAGAAACTCAATCCCCGGTCCGCAACCCAAAAGGGAAACAGCGGAGCGTCCTTCGGTTTCAATATCGTGTGATTGTCCCGTTGTTGCATAATCCTCGAACAAAATACCCTCGAGCGTAGCGGACCCCCGGCTAGGGAGAAAAACGTTGAGACCCATCCGTGATCGCGCCAGGGCGGGCTCGTGTGTTTGCCTTCACACCGCCGGATGCCAATTCGAACCGGTGCGGGCCTTAACTTCATGATCAATTCTCCCTAAGGCGGGACCGCATCACGGCGTATTGCTCCGCAGTCGTGTCGTTATGAGGCGGCAAAGTCATCGGCACTTCGAGGTGCGAAGCGCCGAAATGTGAGTGGACACGCCGGATGGTCGCACTGACATGCGATTTCCACGTCTTCACTTCCCGCGTAACGACATGCCTCTCCGCAGTACTCTTCTCCATCTGGTACATTGCAGAGGCATGGGATGTGCGCGCACTTTCTTGTATTTTGATTCGCCATTACGACTCCATCCTTTCCTGGTCACTTCCGGGCTCACGGCAGCGTTTTCCGCGGCTACGTCACCTCGAGTTGATTGCATGCACATCTCCAAACTCGCCTCGCGCTAGCACGCGACTTCCAGGATTTTAGGGTTCAGCAGTACAACGCAACGAAGTCTCAGGTGTCGGCAGAATGAAAGTGCGTCAGTATTTGGGCGGTCTCGAGGCTACTATCCATGGCGAGATTCTTGCGTGAGCGGGGCAGAGCCGCCGCGCTTAGCGAATTGTTCCCTGAACACCGAAAAATGCTGCCGACTGCAGGGTCGGTTTGACGGACGCGAGGACCGATCTCTCCACGGATCTGGAGTTAGACCACGGTGCAAAAAAACTCGTAACCTGCAATAGCGGCCGAGCATCCGGCTCGATCCGCCGGGGGATTGCCACAGCGAAGACTGGTCTATGTATCCACATGTTTTTTGCTTCTCATGCAGGGGTTGGTGCGTCTTGCTCTATCAATTTCTGAGCTCTCAGCTCAGCCCAGAATTCAGCCGGAATCTTGAGAATTCCAGCGACTTCGTTAGCGCAAGATATTGCTTATTTCTTAGACACCTGCGGACGGCATGAATTTACCAGTTGAATCACCGTTATTCTGCCGCGTGCCAACTGGAAGAGGCAGTTCCGCCAGTCATTTTCTTTGCCAGCTTCGCGGAATCAGGCCCGAGATCTTTCTTGTACACAATCCCGTGTTGGGTAACGGCGAAAGTCATTACGCCCGACGAACGGTATTCCGCGGGATACGCTATGAAGGCGAACTCGGCCTTGCCTGCAGCGCCACTCTTCCGTTGTTCAGTCAACATTCGGAAATAGTATCCGTGGAATGGCCCTGACGGTTCCTTCCCGCTGGCGGAGGCCTCGCCGCCTGCGTTCGCACTGACAAGGGTGTGGGCGTATTGAGCGACTGGGTCGCCGTCCCCTATCGCAGTGGTCTCCTGTGGTTGTCTCGTCAGAACCAGGGCGTGGCAGGTTTCAATGGCAGTCGCTTCATTTTCTCCGATTCGACGAAACAGGACTTCTTCCTTCCCGGTAGCGGCGTCGAAATACCACGCCCCGGCTTTCGAAACCAGGGGAATGGGAAATGGCCAGTTCTCGGCGCCGACATACAGAACCGTGGTGCCATCTGGCTCCCGCACAAGACGGTGCATTTCCTCATATTTCTTGCCGAAGTGCTCGCGCTCGAGTTTGTCTTCGGCTGTATCATCGGTGGAAACCAGTTCCGTTTCGCCGCCTAGAATCTGCGTCACCGCCTGCTCGCTGTCGCTCTGGACCGCGACATAGAGCGCGTGACTTGCAGCTTCAGCGGAGGGGAAACTCTGCGGCGTTGATTTCTGCGCGAAAGACAAAGCAACTAGGCTCACAACTACTAGAACCGCACCGACGGCAACTGTGGTTATGTGCCGGAGTCTCCGAAGTACATCGAGCTTCTTAACCGTGACCTGCTGCATGATCCTCTCCTATGAGCAATTGCCGATAATCTTGCCAAGACCGCTACAAACCCGAACTACCTATGACCACCGCCGCCACCGTGGCCCCCGCCACCGTGGAACCCGCCGCCGCCGAAGCTCGACCGTCCGCCAACGGAGTTCGACCGCGCAACACCGCCGTGATTGAACCCGCTGAACGCACCGGAGTGCGTACCCGCCTGGCTATGCCCGGCAAAACTATGTTGGGGGCCGCTGAATCCTCTCGCGGGAGCGCCACCATGAAATCCGCCGCCACGATTGAAGTTGTTGCGGTTCACGAAGACTCTGCTGTGGGATACGTACGTGTTGTGGTTGAACTCAACCCCATGCCGACCCCGCCAATCGTCGCCCCAGTGGTGCCATCCCCAGCCATACCCGCCAAAGAAGCCGATTCCAAAGCCGACGCCAAACCCAATTCCTGGTCCGGCAAGGAACAGTCCTGGATACGAATACCAGCCGGGCCAGATTCCGATCGGCTCCCCATACGCGAGCCAAGGATCGTATTCAGGGACGTAAACTACCTCAGGATCGGCTGGTTCAATCACAATTGTTTTCCCCTGCTTGCTCACTTTTTCCTGCGATGTGCTGTTTAAGTTACCCGCCTTTTGCGCACGGTCACGCATTACTTGAATCGAGTCCATCACTTCCTGCTGTTGGTTGACGTAAGCATCGCCTAGTGACGACGTCCAGGAAAGATTCTTGTCCATGTTGGCCAGAACCGAAGGAAACTCGACCAGGGCTTTCACGCTGGGATCCCAAGGTTGCTTGTTCACTTCGTCACCCAGTTGTTTGTCCTTGAGATCAGGATGCTGCTGCATCCACCGCTCCGCTTCCACCACCTGATCAGGATAGGTAGCAGCTGCCAGGATCTGTGCCACCAGGGCGTCCGGATAAAGGGCAATTGGCGCTACCAGTTGCTGCAATTGCTCGGGCGTCTGCTGCGCCGCCTGGACCGGAGCAGTCGCCGCAGGCTGATCTGTTTGAAGCGCGAATCCTGCGGGAGCGGATGCTACTAATAATGAAACAACAAGTAAAAGAACCAAACTCTGCTTTAGCAATGTCACAAGACATCTCCTGGCGCAACGCAGACTGTGTGGGTTACCAGTCCGAATTTGCGCGCCAATTACCATGAAGCAATCGGTTTGCCAACAACCGCGTAAGCTAAGTCCTGTGTTGAAATCGGATTTGTTCGACCTCGCTTGGCGCGCAACGTCAGCCGCCTGACACGCTGACTACATGCGGACGCCAGGGAAGCCTCATCTGTCTTTTCAAATAGAGATTGAATGGCATCAATAAAGAGGAATGGCAGGACCGACATCACCGTGGCGGCAGCGCCTGCCATATTGAAATTGTGCTGGCCTTCGGTCTTTCTCTGCTGTTCGACCGATGGAATCTAATATCGGGGCCCTATAGATCCTTGCCCTATCGCGCTGGTGCGCTCGGACTTTAACGTGGCACAATCACCAACTCGTCTCTTGATATTGCGTCCAGTGTTGCCTTGTCGATATTGAGATGTGCCATCACTAGCTCCGGTGGGGTGTTGGTCAACCACTGCGAAAGCGAGAGGTCCTGATAGAAGCTGCTCTTAAACATCTCCAGGAAAATCAGGTCTGTATCGCCCGTGTTCTCGATGTAATGCAGAAGGGTTTTTTCCACGTACCCGACGTCGCCCGCCTGAAAGTCCATGGTGCGAGCGCGGTTACCTGTTGAGACTACAGTCATTCTTGCCTTGCCCGAGATGTAGTACTGCCATTCGCTGGCGTTGGGATGCCAGTGCAGTTCCCGCATCCCTCCCGGGTGAACTGTCACCATTGCCATGGCAACCGTTGTTGAGACTTTGAAGTTGTTCGAATCAACGATGCGCACGTCACCGCTTTTCGTACGTTTTGTCGGCTGCATTTCCATCGTACGAAAAGCGAAGTCGGTCGGCGACTTTCCACGTGCTCCCGCGGCCGCACTCTGGTCAGCCTCCAGTGGTCCGGGAACTGCAGCTTGGAAAATGAATAGCTCCTGCTTGGGAAGATTCTTAAGAGCCGGTTCGGGAACTCCAAAGTTCTTTGACAGGACCTCGCGTGGAAGGTGCGCCATCGAGTCGCTTAGTAGGACGGTTTCTGACTCCGAGAATTCTCCATCGTCGAACACCAGCATGAACTCCGCACCGTCCGGCCCGAGACCCTGAATCGAATGCGGAATCCCGGTGGGGAAATACCACAGATCGTTTTTGTTCACGTCGGCTACAAAACTCTTGCCGTCCCGATCAATGGCAGTGATCCGCGCCTTCCCGTAGAGCATGATCGACCATTCGGCCGCCGTGTGCCAATGCAGTTCGCGAACGCCTCCGGCCGTGAGTCTCATGTTTACGCCTGCCATGGTCTTCGAGACGGGCAGTTCACGAACGGTCACCTCCCGTGACCAGCCGCCTTTGTAAGTCCGCTTGTTCGCGAAAGAGAACGGGTATTTGAACGTTGGAACTAAGCTCTTGGAATCCGTTCCGGGTGGCCCCGCGGAATCTGGATTCTGTGCGTCCATGGGCGCATTTGTGGGGCCGGGATCCGTTGCGCTCGGGTCGGTCCGGGCGTTGCCAGCCTGTTGGCCTTCCTGCGCCATAGCGTTGCTCACCGCCAATCCGCCCGCCACGGTGGCCAGAGCAGCCGAGCTGATTCCAATAAATCCGCGCCGCGAAAATCGATCTTTGGCGCTGTCATTCGCCATTTTGCTAGCCTCCTCCAGAACACTGCCGATCGAAAGATGGTTGCGACCTGCGGATCAGAGGCCTTGTGCCCAAATGCCGCACTCGCGCATCGCCACACAGACAACCAAGCAAGAACAGTTCCACTTTGCTTTCGAATTGACATTGCCGGCAAGTCAATTTGTTTGGGCAGCTTGCGGGTGCCCTTCGGTAAAGTGCCTATGGGGAGGATGCAGGCGATGTCAATCCTTGGACACCATGTCTAACCATGGTCGTCAGCTTAGAAGGCGGGCACCACCGCGCGTAGTCGTTGCTTTATCGAGTCGTATCATCCACGTCACCCTTAGATCGGTGCTGCCGGTGGGCTTTGCCATTTACTTAAACAGTATTTTGGCCATCATTCCCTTGTCTTCGTGGTTCAGCAAATGGCAGTGGAAGACCGCCATACCTTTGATAACGGAGTCAGTGAAGTCCAGGATGACATCCACGGAACCGCGGTACGGAACATTCACCGTGTCCAGCCAGGCAGGATGCTCGAGCGGCACACCATTTTCTGCATACGCCAGGAAGTGGGCCTGGTGCATGTGGAAAGGATGTAGTTCGCCAGTGCGATTCTCGATCCGCCAATGCTGATAACTGCCAACGCGAACGCTAGTCATCGGCTCTGCATCCATCGCAAACTTTTTACCGTTGATGTAGAAGCCGTTTTTGTCCTCCGTGAAGATGACAGTAAAGCTTGGCGCGCGCTTCTTCAACGGCTCCACATTGACATTGATATTGATCGGCTTGTAGAGGAGCCGCCCGCCGTGGACCGCATGTGCCGCCACAGGCCGTGCATTTGCATTGTGCTGATCTGTACTAACCTTATCCGGCCTGGGCTGGATCAGATCGGCGAGCACCATCTCTGGATTGGGATCCCCGTCTGGACCGGTATCGACGCAAAGGGTACGCAGGGCGCCATGCGCGCCACCTGGTGGGCCGGTGACAATTGCTTCGACCCGTCCCGCAGGCGCCAGCAGTATGTGATTGGTGGTCCTCATCCGATGTTTGGGATCGTGATACGCGAGCGGCATTCCATCAAGCGCCACGATTTCAAATGGCTGTCCATCCACCTGCAGGTCTAGATAGCGGTCCGCTGATGCGTTCACGATGCGCCAGAACTGCCGTTCTTTGGGCGCGATCTCGATTTGCGGACGAAGTGCGCCATTTACGGTAAAGATTTCTTCCACTCTCTCCGCTTCTCCCCCGCATCCCTTAGCCGGCACTTCTACATAATGTCTTAGTTCATTGGCGTTTGGATCATGCTCGATGGATCGGCCGCGCACCACGAACACACGCTCACGAAGCCGCTCGACTTCGGGAACATAACGTTCCATGCCTTCAATCACGATGGCTCCGGACATCCCGTCCAACACTTGCCGCTGACTCTCTCCATGAGGATGAGTGTGGTACCAGAACAGGCCCGGAGGATGCTTTCGCGGGATCTCAACCGAATAATGCAAAACTTGGCCGGGCATAGCGATCATTCCGAGCACATCATCCTGCGGAGCGTTCGGCGACACAGTGAGTCCATGAAAATGTAGGTTCGTCATGTTCATGCACGGATTCACCGCACACGTTTCCGCCGACTTGGCAGGCAGATTGTTCACGTAGGTGATTCTGAGCGTGTCACCGGGGGAAGCGCGAATGACCGGAGCAACCGTCTTACTCTCGAACGCGAAGATATCCCGTCCATTTTCGGTCACAGCATCAAGCGTGAGGGATACAACGTGGCCCTTCGCCCGTACTTGGGGCGGCTCCGGCACCGATACGGTCTGAGCCAAGGCGAAACGCGCGAGTAACATCTGGACGCCAAGGAACAGGATCAGTGGGAAGTTTATTCGACCAGTCAATAACAATTTCATTCTTCCAGCTCTCAGCGCGGTCGCATGACACGCGATTCTTACCCCTTCGCTTTTTCTGGGTAATTGCATGCAGCTCGCCAAACGTTGCCTTTACTCTTAAGCAAACGTTCTCCAAGGTTCTTTGGTTATCTATGAGCAGAAACTAGCTGACGCAGTGTCGAAAGCGTGATTGCGGTGTCGGTATGTGGACTGTTGCAACCCCGGCGCTTCTGCAATGTGCAGATTTCAAAGCGCTCCAGGAGGCCGTAAGTGAATGCATCGATTCGCCAGTTGCCTCTCTTTCCCTCCTTTTTCCCTGACTGGAGGTGGACTTGCACTTGCCCTCGAGGGGTCGGATCAAATGAGACAGCGCCAGCTTCACTGGCAAGTTTGTACTTTGTCCCGGCGCTGTTCGACGAGGCTCCACACAACGCAAAGAAGGTAATCTCCGCAAGCTTTTCATACCATGACAAAATTGCAGATCATGAAATGTTGTATCGCCAGTATGGTTGTGGCTGCCTTCGCTCACGCGCAGTCGACGATCCCACAGGTTGCCGCAGGGGCGGTTTCCGTCAGGTCAAAGACCCCTGCAACATCGGAAGTGCTGAAAGCCTTTGACGACTCTCTTGAGACTGTCGTCTCCAGCGTTGCTCCTGCGGTGGTGCAGATAGTCGTCGCCGGGTATGGTCCCTTAGAGGATCACGGGCATGCCACGGCGCGAATCGTCCGGCAGCATGCCATTGGCGCCGGGATCATTGTTGACCCTGACGGCTACATCATGACCAATGCCCACGTGGTGGAAGGGGCGCAACGGATCCGTGTGATTTTGCCGGCTCCCTTAGCAGACTCTCCTTCGGGCCTCCAGCCCATCCATGCCGGGCAGATCGTGGAAGCCAAGCTTTTGGGGACACATAAACAGTCCGACCTGGCACTGCTCAAGATAGAGGCAACGCATTTGCCCGCTGTGCGTCTGCGTAGCGACCTGCGAGTCCGCCAGGGCGAATTGGTTTTCGCAATCGGCAGCCCTGAGGGACTCCGCAATTCCGTCAGTATGGGCGTAGTCAGCTCGGTCGCCCGGCAACTTGGTTCGGACGATCCCATGGTGTACATCCAGACCGACGCCGCACTCAATCCCGGAAACAGCGGTGGCCCGCTGGTAGATATCGATGGCAACGTTGTAGGTATTAACACCTTGAAGCTAAGCGAAAGCGGAAGCGAGGGGCTAGGCTTTGCCATCCCCGCAGCGCTGGTCAATTTCGACTATCAGAGTCTTCGTAAGTACGGCCGTGTCCAAAGAGTTGCGATCGGAGCGAAAGCGCAGAGCATCACGCCCAATATGGCGGCGGCCCTGGCGCTGGAAAGGAGTTCAGGGGCGATTATTGCCGACATCCTGCCCAGAGGCGCGGCGGAAGCTGCAGGCCTGCAGATAGGCGACGTCGTACTAAACATCGACGATCACCCAATTCTGACGCTGCCGGACTTCATGAGCGCCCTGTACCTGCATCCCCTCGACCAGGTTATGAAGATCGACGTCGTTCGCGGCGCGAAACAGATGTCTTTCAACGTCCCGGTTACGGTATACCACGAGAAAATAGACGAATTGGCCGAAGTTCCGAATCTGCAGAAGACCTTAATCCGGAAACTGAGCATTTTTGTCACTGACCTTGACGACAATTTGAAGGCTTTATTGCCAAGCACTCGCAGTGACTCCGGAATCCTGGTCGTGGCCCAGATCGCCGGGCCTAACGCGGATACCGGACTGGCAACCGGCGACATCATTCGCGCAGTCAATCGCACACCGGTGCAGTCGATGTCACAGTTTCAGGAGATGGTTCGGGCGATCAAATCTGGGGATGCTGTTGTCCTTCAGGTTGAACGAAACGGAAGCCTGCAATATCTGGCATTCGAGATAGAGTGAATTTTGAATTGGTGGCCCGTGGGTTGTGAGTACCAAACATCTACGCTAATTTCTGGTTCCAAGCCAGCGCCTAACCTGCCAGCAAGGTTAATACTCCTTCGCCGCCGGTTCCATCAGCGATACTTGCGCTATCATGTTTTCCCATCAGGACGTGGTTCAGAATACGTCTGATGAGAACGAGGCGAGGCAGGCGATGCCCCTGCATCAATGGCGTGAAGTCGGTTACTTCTGCAGGCAGCATTGTTCTTGCGGGATTGACCTTTGTCTGCGCGCGGCTCCGGCTTATATTGCCTACGAAAGTCGAGGCGCGTGAATGACACCCCCAGCCACGCCCCCCATGGTGTTTGTCGTTGACGACGATGACTTGGTGCGCGCCTCTATTCGCGGCATGCTGAAGTCGGTTGGCTTGCGTTCTGAGACCTTCGCAACGGCGCAACAATTCCTGGGCAGCAAGCGCCCGGACGGGCCAAGCTGCCTGGTTCTGGACGTGAGACTTCCCGGAGTCAGCGGTCTGGATTTTCAGCGCGAGTTGGCGGACGCCGGCATTCGAATTCCCATCATCTTCATCACCGGTCATGGGGATATTCCGATGAGTGTTAGGGCCATGAAATCCGGCGCGGTGGAGTTCCTGACCAAGCCATTTCGCGATCAGGAGTTGCTGGATGCGATCCATCAGGCCTTGGAGCGCGACAGAGTGTTGCGCCAACAGCAGAGCGAGCTTGGCGAGTTGCGAAAGCGCTATGAGTCGTTGACTACCCGAGAGCGCGAGGTCATGGGCCTGGTGGTTTCGGGCAAGCTCAATAAGCAGGTCGCGTTTGACCTTGGAACCAGTGAAATCACCGTGAAGATTCAACGCGGGCACGTGATGCGGAAGATGCAGGCCGAGTCGCTGGCGGAATTGGTCAGAATGGCGGCGAAGCTCGAGCTGCCATCCGGCAGTCGCATATGAAGGTCATCTCCAAACTTGAACATTACGGTCTGGCGACGATTTCCTGCGCTATCGCCCTGGCAGTGGCTCGGCCGATCGACGCCCCTTCGTCGTGCTTCCTTTTGGCGGTCACGGTGAGCAGCCTTTTCGGAGGCTTGGGGCCGGGTCTCTTCTCTGTTGCGCTCTCCTGTCTGGCCTTCGGCTACTTTTTTCTGCGAAGGTCCTTTCCTGTGACCACCGAGCCGGTTACCTTGTTGCGGTTTGCAGCCTTCCTGGCTGCGGCATTACTGATCACCAGCTTGATGGAGATAAAACGGCGCGTTGAGCAATCCCGCAACCGCGCGGAAGATGAGTTGCGTGAAGCTCATGCCGACCTGGCGCACATAAACCGGGTGACCGCCATGGGAGAGTTGACCGCCTCGCTGGCGCACGAAGTAAATCAACCTATCGCCGCCGCCGTCACCGACTCCAGCACCTGCTTACGCTGGCTGACGCGGGATGAACCCGATTTGGAAGAGGCTCGACTGGCGGCGTCAAGAATGGTCAAGGATGCAGCCCGAGCCTCCGAGATCATTAACCGAATTCGTTCGCTCTTCAAGAGGGGAACTCCGCAACGAGAGTTGGTGGATGTGAACGAAGTCATTCGAGAGATGCTCGTGCTCTTGCGCGGCCAGGCAATCCGATACTCCATATCAATGCGGACAGAACAGTCGGAGAGTCTTCCCCGGATCATGGGGGATCGCGTCCAATTGCAGCAGGTGCTGATGAATCTCATAATCAATGCCATCGAGGCGATGAAAGATATGGATGGTCCGCGCGAACTCACTGTCAAGTCGCAGAAGGCCGAAGACGAGCAGGTGATGGTGACTGTCAGCGATACCGGTGTAGGACTGCCTGCACAGCAGGCGGACCAGATATTCAATGCCTTCTTTACCACGAAACCGGAAGGTACGGGCATGGGACTTCGGATCAGCAGGTCCATTGTGGAATCACACCGCGGACGCTTGTGGGCCGACGGCAACTCTTCGCGCGGTGCAAGTTTTCACCTCACTCTGCCCAGCAAGCCTGATACTCACGAATAATCTGCCACTATCCCCGTACGTGACCTATCACCGTGCCTCGATGCGTGCGGCTCTCGAGGCGTTCCAAAACCATGGGGCGGTATAAGGACTCACATACCAAAGTATGATTGTGCGAATTTGACGAGGCTGCTAGCTTTTTAACTATGGCCATCCAACGGAAGACGAAGTTAGTGGCAATCGTCGATGACGATGACCTGATGCGTAGCGCATTGCAAGGCATGCTGAAATCAGTTGGATTGCCGTCGCGAGCCTTTGCGTCAGCGGAAGAGTTTCTGTCGTCCGGTCAGCAGCACCAGACTGCGTGTCTGATTGCCGATATTCGCATGCCGGGAATGTCTGGCCTGGAATTGCAGGCCAAGCTGAACGCCGAGCATTGTCGGATTCCGACCATCTTCATCACGGCACACGGCGACGCAAAAATGCGGTTGCAGGCGTTACGAGCCGGCGCAGTGGAGTTCCTGGCAAAACCATTCGACGATGAAGCCCTGCTCGGAAGCGTTCGGGCCGCTCTGGAGAGTTGAGCCCCGAAAAGAAATGTGCACACGCGCGCCAGGAGGTTCTCTGTGGGAGCTTTCGAAAGATTCGCGAGTACTGATGAAGTTTCTTATGAGCGCAGATTCGAACAAGTGATAGGCAACAGTCCTGCGCTGGAAGCTGTGCTGGAACAGGTCGAACGCGTCGCGCCTACGGATTCCACCGTTCTCATTCAGGGAGAGACGGGCACGGGCAAGGAGTTGATCGCCCGCGCAATTCACAACATCAGTTCACGCTTCGGGCGCGCGTTCGTAAGGCTTAACTGCGCTGCGATTCCGCTGGATCTGCTGGAGAGCGAGCTTTTTGGCCACGAGAGAGGAGCGTTCACGGGAGCAATCGCGCAAAAGATTGGCCGTTTCGAACTGGCCGACAAAGGCACGCTCTTTCTTGATGAGGTGGGCGATATTCCTCCGGCTTTGCAACCCAAACTACTGCGCGTACTGCAGGAACAGGAGTTCGAGCGCCTGGGTAGCGCCCGGACTCATCACGTGGATGTTCGGCTGGTGGCGGCAACGAACCGCGATCTGACGGAGATGGCGAATCAGGGCCAATTTCGCAGCGACCTCTATTACCGGCTGAATGTGTTCCCAGTACTGTTACCACCGTTGCGGGCCCGCCGCGAGGATATACCCGCCTTGGTGATGCATTTTGTCGAGATTTTCGGCAAACGTATGGGCAGGCAAATCGAACACGTTCCTGATGAAACGATGTCTGCACTCAACTCTTACCAGTGGCCAGGAAACATCCGCGAACTGCAGAACCTGATTGAACGCGCCGTAATTCTTTCAAAAGATGGCGTGCTTCCCAATCCTTTGCCAACTACAGGGATGCCGAGTCTTGTCGTCCCCACGGCTGAAACCACTTTGAAAGAGTCGGAGCGCGCTCTAATTCTGCGCACTCTGGAGCAAGTCCGCTGGGTGGTCGGCGGCCCGAAGGGTGCGGCCGCAAAACTTGGCCTCAAGCGTACTACCCTCATTCACAAGATGCAGAAGCTGGGAATCTCCCGGCCTCCTCTCCAGAGCCAGGAGGGGATCCCACCGGCGGAGGAACCTGCTCCGCTGTCGCAATTGGACTAGCGCAATCGCGCATACCCTTCGAACGGCGCGTCGCGCCCCCGAAACCTCCCACCGCAATCGATCACGCGAGTTTTGACCGTCACTTCATGCTCCGATACAATCGCTATCTGCTCGTAACATAGTTTTTCCGGCGGCTTCGGCAGAGGAGTGCGTGCCACCGATCGTATCCGCCTTCAGCCTTGAGTGAAGTCCGAACAATATGGTGAGAGCGAATCGTTGAACTTTTCCGGCAAGGTGGCCCTCATTACCGGCGCAGGCAGTCCGCAAGGGATCGGCTTTGCAACGGCTCGTTTGTTCGCCTCCCAGGGTTCGAGAATCGCGATCACGTCGACGACTGAACGAATTGAAGCGCGCGCCCGCGAACTCGCCGCAGAAGGCGCCGAGGTCTTTGCTTTCCCTGCGGACCTGCGCGATCACGAAGCCAGTCATGGGCTGGTTCGTGAGGTTGTGGCTCGCTATGGACGTCTCGACATCCTCGTCAACAATGCCGGCATGACTCAGATCGGCAGTCCAACCGAGACAACCTCGGTTCCTCTGGCGGAGCTTTCCGAAAATGACTGGGATTACAGCATTGCCATCAATCTCAAGACGGCTTTCAACATCACGAAGGCGGTTCTGCCCTTCATGCTGGCAGCGAACTATGGGCGCATCGTGAACGTTTCTTCGGTCACCGGTCCTGTCGTCAGCAACCCTCGCGAAACCGCCTACAGCGCTGCCAAAGCTGGCATGGTTGGGCTGACTCGCAGCCTCGCTCTTGAACTCGCCCGCAAAGGAATCACTGTGAACGCCGTTGCGCCCGGCTGGATCGAAACTGCGTCCTCTACTGAACACGAAATCGTCGCAGGCAAAAATACTCCCATTGGCCGCCCCGGTCGGCCTGATGAAGTCGCTGCCGCCATCGCATTCCTCGCCTCTGAATCCGCTTCCTACATCACGGGACAACTGATCATCATTGACGGCGGTAATGCTCTCCAGGAGTACAAAGGCCCGCCCGAGCTGTACTACTAAGCTGGCGTCCGCTTCGTTCGGCAAGATTCGGATACCATCGGGACTGTCATCACGCATAAGCCAGCACCGTTGCCCCAGTGAAGATGAACAGCCCTCCGACCCAGTGATGCCAGGTGAGTTGCTCGTGGAGAAAGATTGCGGCTAAGGCGATTGCAATCACTACACTCAATTTGTCCACAGGGGCAACCTGAGAGGCTTCCCCAAGTTGCAAGGCCCGGAAATAGCATAGCCAGGACAAGCCGGTAGCGATGCCCGACAGGATCAAAAAGATCCAGGTTCGTCTTCCGATGGTCGAGATAGACTGGGTCTTCGTGAAAAAAGCGACTGACCACGCGAAGATCAGAATTACCACCGTTCGGATCGCAGTGGCCAGATTGGAATTAACGTGCTCCACGCCAACCTTCGCGAGTATCGCAGTAAGGCCCGCAAAAAACGCCGAGAGCAACGCCCAGATGAACCAGTTCATTTTTTCCGTTCTCCAAATTCCCGCAACGCCCGTGCGTGGGAAGCTCTCTCACTTTTGCACACATAGCGACGTCCCGCAATCTAACATGTAATTCCGAGGTCGCGGAGGGGGCCGCAGCTATCGCTCAATTCCCGCTAGCAGTTGGTAGCCAGCTTTGCATAAATCATCCATCGCTGCAATTTCCAACCTCGCTGAGGTAAACTTCAATGTGGACGCTGCCCGCCGCATCATCGCTTTTTGCACGCTGTTTTTCGCGAGCACTCTTCTGCTGTTTTCGCAGACCCTGAAATATCCCAAACCTCCAAACGCCAGGAACGGCGAGCATATCTTCAAGTCTGGCTGCATTGCTTGCCACGGCACCGACGGTACAGGCACTCCGCAGACCACCGCAGGATTCGAGCGGCCGAACACCTTTCCGGATTTCACCAGGTGTGATCAAACCACGCCGGAAGCGAACTCCGTATGGAAAGACGTGATTGTGCACGGCGGCCCGTCACGCGGCTTCTCGCAAATCATGCCCGCATTCGGAGAACTGCTGACTTCGGAGCAGATCGATGACGTCATCGCCTACCTGCGCACCTTCTGTACCAATAAACATTGGGCAAGGGGAGAGTTGAATCTGCCACGCGCGCTGATTACAGAAAAGGCCTACCCCGAAGACGAGGTCGTGATCTCGACGGCAGTAAATGCCCGCTCAGCTCCGGGCGTAACTACGGACATCATCCACGAGCAGCGCTTCGGAGTAAAGAACCAGATCGAGATTGACGTTCCTTTGACCTTTCAAGACCAGAATCACACCTGGTACGGAGGCGTGGGTGACACCACGATCGCAGTGAAGCGCGAGATGTTCTCCAGCCTGCGTTCAGGATCCATTCTTAGCCTTCAGGGGGGATTGCTCGTGCCGACAGGCAACAAGACGCGAGGCTTCGGCACCGGCACCACTACCTTTGAGACCTTCGCAGCGTTCGATCAGCTATTTCGTACGAACACCTTTGTGCAGACGCAGGTAGGAGCCGATCTGCCGCGTCATACCAACATCGCCCCGCAATCGATGTTTTGGCGGGTCGCAGTCGGCCAGAGCTTCGCAGCAAATCGTGGCCTCGGCCGGCTCTGGTCGCCGATGGTCGAGTTCGTGGCCGCCCGTGATCTGAGTACCGGAGCGAAAACCAACTGGGACATTGTTCCACAGATGCAGGTAACAATTAGCCAAAGACAGCACGTCCGCGCCAATCTCGGGGTACGCACACCCGCGACGAATACAACCGGCCGGCCGGTTCAGGTGATGATGTACCTTCTGTGGGATTGGGGAGATGGAAAGATAACCGAAGGCTGGTAATGCGCAAACACATCTACTCAGTCGTTATCGCAGGGATATTGCTCGCCTCTCCCCTTTTTGTGCGAGGGGGACCGGGACAACGTCCGCTGAAGCCCGAGTTTCATACCTCGGACCGCTGCGTTGCCTGCCACAATGGGATGCGAACGAAATCCGGCGAGGACATCTCCATCGGCTTCGATTGGCGCGCCAGCATGATGGCGAATTCCGCGCGCGATCCATACTGGCAGGGAAGTGTGCGGCGCGAGTCTCTTGATCATCCGGAGTCGAAGCCTGTAATCGAAAACGAGTGCTCGGTCTGCCACATGCCCATCATTCATTTGCAGGCCCAGACTAAGGGCCGCCAAGCGGAGATCTTCGCGCATCTTCCGTTTAATCCTGACAACAAGGACAACGCTGCCGCCGAGGACGGAGTCTCCTGCTCCGTGTGTCATCAGATCGCGAAAGAAAAGCTGGGCACGCGCGAGAGTTTCAACGGTGCATTCGCCGTCGATATTCCCGAGAGCGATGACCCCCTTCGCTATCGACGCCGGACACCAGCGCGTGATGCAGTCCTCTACAGGTGGCTTTCTGCCTATGCCGGGCGCTCATGTTCGAGAGTCGGCGATGTGCGGTACCTGCCACACGTTGTACACCCAATCTCTAGGGCCAAACGGAAAAGAGATCGCCACTTTCCCCGAGCAGATGCCGTTCCTTGAATGGTTGCACAGCGATTATCCAAGCAGAAGCAGTTGCCAGTCGTGTCACATGCCTGAAGTGCACGAGAAAGTACCGGTCACCGCCCTCTTCGGCGAACCGCGCGAAGGTATGCACCGGCACGACTTCGTCGCTGCCAACTTTTTTATGCAACGTCTGCTCAACAACTATCGCAACGATCTGAGCGTCGCCGCGCTGCCGCAAGAACTTACGGCGGCAGCCAACAGAACGGTTACATTCCTGCAGACCCAATCCGCTCGGGTGAGCATTCGTAACCTCGAATCGACTTCCAGCGGGCTATCCATGGAAGTGTTTGTCGAGAATCTGAGTGGGCACAAGCTTCCTACCGCGTACCCGTCGCGCCGGATATGGCTGCACGTCGTGGTCCGCGACAAAGACGGGCAAGCTGTTTTTGAATCGGGAGCCCTTAATCCCGACGGTTCGATCAAGGGAAATCATAACGATAGCGACCCGTTGCAGTTTGAGCCGCACTATCAGGAGATCACAAGCCCCGAACAAGTCCAGATCTACGAGCCAATCTTGAAAGATTCGTCAGGGCACGTGACCACCGGCCTGCTTTCCGCCATCGGATATTTGAAAGACAATCGCCTTCTGCCGTCGGGATTCAACAAGCAGAACGCCGAGAAAGATATTGCCGTAATTGGCGAGGCTGCTGACGACCCCAACTTCACCGACAAAGGCAGTGTCATCCGCTACTCGGTCTCGACCGGAAACGTTGCCGGCCCCTTTCATATCCAGGCCGAACTCTGGTATCAGCCGATCGGATTTCGCTGGGCTCACAACCTTTCTCCGTATACCGCAGTGGAGCCGCAGCGCTTCGTAACCTACTACGAATCGATGTCGTCTAGCACAGCCGTGATACTGGCCAAGGCGGAAGCAACACACTAGGATTGCCGGGAAGCTTTCCTGGAACTATCCCCTGGTTATTTGCAAATCATCGGGGGTGCTCTTGTGTCCCCGCTCTGGTGATTGCAATGACAAAAGAAGTATGGCGGAGAGAGTGGGATTCGAAAGCACAGTACAACGTATATTCAACAACATGCAGAGCCAGCGATGACACGTAAGACCACCGAAAGCTATGGTAAGCACGCTAACAGAGCGCAAATAGAGCGCAGGATCAAGTCCGAAGAGATTTCCCGCCGAGTGAACTGTCACCATTTCGACCAGTCATATTCTTTTCGGAATGCACAAACTCGTCAATGGAATCGGTCACATTGGAGAGGAGGTCGAGAACCTCGGCGTATTCACAGCTCAATCCACGACCTGCTGAATGTCTTTCTTTTCTTCATCAGATAATAATTTCCGTTTGCCGATGCTTTCTGCCATTACTTTCGCAAAAGCTCGCTGGCACAATCAGCCTCCTATCATTCTTGCCCGATGCGAGAAGTCCTTCCGTCCAGTACGAGAACGTTTGAAACCCGAGTTGGTGGCATTAGCAGCCGAGCCCGCACCCAAAGTAGTCAGGGCGAGCGTATGTGACAGTTGCTCCGGGATCGTGCTGAAGAGATCTCCGGCGAGTGGACTTTGCAGGCGTGGAAGACGTAAAGTCTGCACGTGATCAGCCGCACGAATCGCGATCTTCTTTTTGTTCACGCCCAGCGCCACGCAGAACGGACTGCGGTAGTGGATTCGCAGGGCTCGTACACTTACCGCCATTTGTTGGATGCGTCGTCGCGGGTGGCCACTGCGCTGCTCGCTGGCCACGAAGATCTTAACGAAAAGCGCGTGGCGTTTCTGGTAACGCCGGGATTTCCGTGGGTTTCGACGCAATGGGGCATTTGGCGGGCGGGTGGCGTCGCTGTCCCGTTACCCCTCAACTCCACAAAACCTGAACTCGAGTATTTTGTCGACGACATCGCGGCATCGGCATTGGTCTTCGATGCACACGCCGCCCCTTTTCTCGTACCAATCGCAGCCGCCCGTGGTATTCGCGCATTGCCGTATGAGCACCTTCCCGCCTTCCAGTCAGCGAAATTGCCGGAAGTCAACACCGATCGGCGCGCCATGATTCTCTATACCAGTGGCACGACGAGCCGGCCGAAGGGCGTGGTCACAACTCATGCCAACATCACGGCGCAGATCATGAGCCTGGTGGAAGCTTGGGAGTGGTCAGCTGACGATAACATTTTGCTGTGTTTGCCGATGCACCACGTGCACGGCATCATCAATGTTGTGTCGTGTGCCCTGTGGTCGGGCGCGACCTGCCAGATGCTACCGCGCTTCGATGCGAACACCGTGTGGGAACGCATCGCCGAGGCGCGCATGACTGTGTTTATGGCGGTGCCGACGATTTATACGAAGCTAATCGCCGCCTGGGAAGCGGCTTCGCCGGAGCGCCGGTCGTGTCTAACACAAGCGTGCTCCAGGTTGCGCTTGATGGTGTCCGGTTCCGCTGCGCTGCCGGTGAACACTCTCCATCGCTGGAAGGGAATAAGTGGTCACACACTTCTGGAGCGCTACGGGATGACGGAAATAGGCATGGCCCTTTCGAATCCTTTACGGGGCGAGCGTGTGCCGGGCAGCGTCGGGACACCGCTTCCAAGCGTCGAGGTTCGGCTTGTCGGAGAGAACGGCACACCGGTTACCGCTGGAACCCCAGGCGAAATCGAAGTTCGCGGTCCAAGCGTATTCGCGGAATACTGGGGCCGGCCCGACGCAACCCGCGATGCCTTTCGCGATGGCTGGTTTCGCACCGGCGATACTGCAGTGTTCGAGAACGGCCGTTATCGCATTCTTGGGCGAACCAACATTGACATCCTGAAGACTGGTGGACACAAGGTGTCGGCTCTGGAAATTGAGGAAGCGTTGCGCGGGCATCCCGCGGTGGCGGAATGTGCCGTAGTCGGCCTGCCCGATCCAGAGTGGGGCGAGCGCGTCGCTGCTGCCGTCGTGCTGAATGAGGGCGATGCCCTGGACCTGTCATCTTTGCGCGCATGGGCCCGGGAATTACTGGCAGCTCACAAACTGCCTTCCGGACTTCGCGTGCTGGATGCGCTTCCGCGCAATGCGGTCGGAAAGGTAATGAAGACCGCAGTGGCGGCGCTGTTTGAAGCCGCCAGTGGCGATTCCGCTCCGTAGGCCCCCACCTCGACTCAACCGTGTTATTCTCCTGCCCACGAACGAAGGAGGACGAGTGTCCGATCAAGCAGTGGCTGATCAAGTAGTGAATTGCGTGGTCCGTACCAAGCTCTCACGCCAGCAAGTCGTGGGATTCTGGGGCGCATGGGCCGGCTGGACGCTGGATGGAATGGATTCGGTAATCTATGCACTGGTTCTCAGCCCGGCACTCACGGAGTTGCTTCCCAAGTCGGGGTACAAGGCCACTCCAGCCAATGTGGCGTTCGCAGGATCGACACTGTTTGCAATCTTTCTCGTGGGATGGGGACTGTCTTTAATTTGGGGACCGATTGCCGACAGGTTTGGCCGCAGCCGCGTGCTCGCTGCCACCATCTTCGTTTATGCGATCTTCACCGGAGCTGCCGCATTGTCGCAGACTGTGTGGCAATTGGGATTGTTCCGATTGCTGGCGGGCATCGGAATTGGTGGCGAATGGGCACTGGCGGGAACCTACATTGCCGAATCCTGGCCGGAAGACCGCCGCAAGATGGGCGCCGGATATTTGCAGACTGGCTATTACGCCGGTTTTTTTCTGGCTTCCGCCCTTAACTACACCGTCGCGGCACGTTACGGCTGGCGCGCCATGTTCTGGTGCGGACTAACGCCCGTCGTAGTGGCAGTCATGGTGCTGTTCCGGGTGAAGGAGTCCGAGCTCTGGCGACAAAAAACCAAGGTGAAAACCGAAGGCGGACTTTCTTCTCTGCGGCGGATTTTCCGTCCTCCTTACACTCAGCGCACGCTGGTTAATACCGTCCTGCTAGCCTCGGCCATCTGCGGTCTCTGGGCTGCGGCAGTATATGCGCCGACAGCGATCATCAGCCTGGCGAAACGGGAGGGCATGTTGCAGCCTCAGGCTGTTCGAATGTCATCCCTCGGCATGGGCCTGCTGTCACTGGGGACTATTCTGGGATGCTTGGCGGTTCCTCCATTGGCCGAACGCGTGGGCCGCAAGCGAACTCTGACCTTCTACTTCCTCGGGATGGCGATCTGCATCGTGTTCAGCTTTGGCTGGGCGTTCTACCTGCCTCAGGGACTGCATCCGTTCATCGCCGTGCTGTTCTTCTTAGGTTTCTTTGGCGGCAACTTCGCTATCTTCAGTCTCTGGCTGCCGGAACAATACGGGACCACGGTGCGCGCAACGGCATTTGCTTTCACCACTTCGTTCGGACGTTTCATTGCCGCTGGGTTCAACTTCGGGGTGGGGGCTCTGGTCAGCCGAATGGGGACTCTCGGCAAGCCAGTTGCGTTCACCGCGATTGCCTTTGGGATCGGCCTGCTCACCATCCCCTTCGCAGTTGAGACCCGGGGCAAACGGCTGCCTGACTAGTAAGAACTTTGCGGCATCGAAGTTGCGATCCTCTTAAATCTAGACGTTATCGTACCGGACGGATAGCTGTCGAAATCAGACGGCTATCGAAAAACTCCGCGCCGCGAAATTCGCGAAAATGAAATTGGATCACCCCTGGCGTCCTGCATCAAGTCTTGGATTTTTTTATGTGCTTTCTGCACTGCGGGATGGCCTGGGCCAGCGCCGGGCGGTGGTTTGCGCAAGCGGAAGCCGAGTTGACGGAACATACGCTGGCACTGGCGAACCCCGATGGGGATGCCGTACCTTTGCTCAATCCAGGTACTGAGTATTTTTCCATCCCACAGGTTCCCGCTCAGACCGAAGTCCCGCCAAAGGGCGATTTCCTATGAGCCACAGCGCGTAGTGATTCGACTGCAACAAGCTGAGTCCAACACCAGGGCAAACACTGGCAGACGAAGTGCAATAGGTCTTTGGACCAAAGCAAGGGCTGTGATCAACGTCCGAGAAGTGCTCAAAACCAATGAATAACGCTCGTTATTCACTGATACCGTGTCATTCGAGACATTGGTCCGCGTTTACGAGTAGCCACGCGAGACCGCTGATGACGGTCACGAGGGAAGCAAAGTCGAGAGCGTAACTCCAGCCAAATCGCGCGGCAATTCCACCGGTTACGACCGGCGAGACCCATCCCCCGAGGCTCCCGAACGTTGTCATGATCCCGGATATGGAGCCGGAGAATTTTGCAGAGATATCGTTGCACGCGGTCCACAAAACCGCTGAGGCAGCGAAGTTGAACCCGGCAGCAAGAGCGAGTTGCGCAAGGGCCAGGTTATTGCTGGCGGTGTGACTTCCCGAAAATAGAAGCACGGCCGAGCACCCAATTCCCAGCCATGCCGCAACGCGTCGTCCTCGACGCTTGCCGAGCCGATCGGCAATCCGGTCGGAGAGCCATCCCCAGAGCGGAACCATCACAAGATTCGCGGCGAATGGGGCCGAGGCCCAAAAACTGGCTTTAGAGATGGAGACGCCGCGAACTCGCAGCAGGTAGATAAAGAACCAGGTGAAGAATATATAGACCGGATACACCAAACAGAAATGGCTGATCATCAGTCCCCACATAGAGGGACTAGAGAGCACGCGCAACCACGGAACACTCAGCTTGCCAGGCGCCCGTCTCGCGTTCAGGTCAGGAGTGAGCGACCGTCGAATGATTGCCAGTTCTGCCGCGTTAACCCAGGGGTGCTCGTCCGGCCGATCCCTTACCACCACGTACCACAACGCCGCTAGCATGACACCAGCTATTCCCAGGAAAATAAAAGCAGGTCGCCAGCCCCAGCCTTTGACAATCCAGGCAATAAGAAATGGCGCAGTGATTCCGCCCGCTCCCACGCCAGCTAAAAAGATGCTTGTACCGAAAGCGCGTTCTTTGTCGGAAAGCCAGTAGGCCATCATCTTGTTACCTACCGGCATGGCTGCAGCCTCACCAAGTCCCATCACGAAGCGGACGACGACAAACAACCACGCCGCTCCTAGCAGCTTGACGATTGGTAAACTCGGCGCGATCGCGGTCATTGCGGTAAAAACAGAAAACCACAAAATCGCTCCCGCTAAAACTCGCCGGGCTCCGAAGCGGTCCGCTAGCCATCCCCCAAGCACATGAAAAAGTGCGTAGCCAAGGCTGAACGCTCCCAGAATCCAACCCATGGTTTGTGTATTAAACCGGAATTCTTCCTGGATATACTTTCCAGCGATGCCGAGATTAAGTCGATCAATGTAGGTGAGGCCTGCGGTGACTGCCAGGAGTAACACCACATACCACCGCACTCGGGTTGGGGATTCCGGTGTTGACGTAGTCGGCCAGATGGCTTTACGCGAGGAGCTTAGGTTCGGACTTGATGTCTCGACAGGTTCTTTCAACGCCAAAGCTCTCCGATCGGGAAGACGGCCCAGCTTGAGAGGCAGCGTTCCAGCGCATTCAGAACGCGCGGTTCACGCTAAGGATGCACCTCGTATACCCGGACCTCCGCCTGATGCTTTTGCATGACGAGGAGCGGCCAAGTCCGTTCCGGCACGAGCAATCCAGTCTTGGCCCGGAAACTGCCGGGGACTCTGCTTTTTAGACCCGAGCTGAAACCAAAGTGGTATACCATGGGTGTACCGGCTGGTCAATAGGAATCCGTTGGTGTAAAGTTGCTGCCATCCGCCTGGTATTGAGGGCGGCCAACCGGGAGCAGTGGAGGTTTTCTGCGGAAATCAGATGGCAATAAACGCCGCGAACGATCTGTTCCGGTCGGAACAGCTCGCCGAAAGCTTCGGACTTCGACCATTATGCCAGAGCGATCGGCGCATATGCGATCGGTAGGCCAACGGGCGTACGACCGCCTCCTGGGCATTCTTCTTTCTGGGGAGCTTCGGGCAAACGACGTTGTCATGGAGCGTCGCCTCGCCGAAAAGCTTGGCATCTCCCGCACTCCGCTTCGCGAGGCCATCCGCCGATTGGAGGGTGAAAAGCTCCTGGAACGGCAAAAAGGGGGAGCGATTGTCGTCTCTCCGATGTCGGTTGAAAGCTTCCTGAATATTCTCAGCGTGCGGCGCCTGTTGGAGGGCGAAGCCGCAAGACGGGCGGCGGAACGCATCTCCAGCGAGGACCTTTTGCGTTTTCGGGAGCGTGTCGTTGCGGTCCGCCACGGATCGGATTCCAAGGAGCTCTCTGAACTCGGTCGTGAGTTGCACTTATACATCGCACTTTCTTCCGGGAACCCGGTGCTCGCGTCCGTGATTGAAGATATGGGCAAACGGACGCGGCTGTTTATCCGCTCGTTCATGCGGGTATCTGAACTTCGAGAACAAGTCTGCGAGGAACACATGGTGTTGATCGCCGCTCTCCTGCAGAAGGATGGTGAAGCAGCCAAGGCGGCCAGAGAGCAACACATCGATAATATTCGGGCATATATCTTGGGGAAGCTCGCAGCACTATAAGAGCAAGTTCGCGACCACGGGAGTCTTGTGCAGGATAATCAACACATCTGGGTTCGGAGGCTAGCTTGGCGCAAAAGATAAAAGCCGTTGCAGCGACAGGCAACCTTAGCACTGGATTTCGCGAAGAGAGCCTGGTTCATGCCGTAAAAGATGGTGCGGATTTTATTGGGTGCGACGGCGGTAGCACTGATGCGGGGCCCTACTATCTCGGCTCAGGAAAGCCGCGTGGACCTCGCGAAGGCGTGAAGCGAAATCTCCGCCTGATGCTGCGCGAGGCGCTCAAGGCAGATATTCCCGTCATCATCGGCACCGCTGGACATGCAGGCGGTCGCCCCCACCTGGAGTGGACCGTCGGAATTGTTCGAGAACTGGCAAGAGAGAACAATTGGCACTTCACGCTCGCCGCCATCAACAGCGAAGTCGAGAAAGAGGTACTCGCAGAGGCACTGGCTCGGAGGGAGATCGCTCCGCTATCGCCTGCTCCTCCATTCGAGCGAGACGACATTCTGAATGCGGAGCGATTTGTTGCGATGATGGGCATCGAGCCCATTCAGCGTGCACTCGATGCCGGCGCCCAGGTCGTCATTGGGGGGCGATGCAGTGATGTGGCGATCTATGCCGCGCTGCCAGTCGCGAGAGGCATCTCAAGGGGAGTTGCCTTTCACGCAGGAAAAATTCTCGAGTGCGGCGCGGCCAGCGCTGTCCAGCGACCCTATCCTGACTGCATGGCAGCGGAACTGGACCAGAATGGCTTCACCGTCGCACCTCCTAACCCTGATCTTCACTGTACGCCACAGAGCGTGTCGGCCCATACTTTGTATGAAACGGGAGACCCATATCATCTCGTCGAGTCTGGAGGAACCCTCGATACTAGCGACGCGAAATTTGAGGCCTCGGGCAATCGCGCGGTGCGTGTCACCGGCAGTCGATTCGTCCCGGCAACCAAGTACACGGTGCGCATTGAAGGCGCTACCCTCGTCGGCTATCGTTCGATTGTGGTCGCTGGGATCCGGGATCCCCTCGTTCTACGCCAATTGGATAGCTTTCTTTTGACTCTGCGCAAAGTGGTGGAGCGAAAAATTTCGGAGAATCTGAATCTGACCACCAACCAATACACGTTGAACTTTCGAATTTATGGCCGCAACGGCACACTCGGCGAGGTAGAACCCGAGACGAGCATTGATGGTCACGAGATAGGTTTGATCATTGACGTAGTAGCACCCTCGCAGTCATTGGCCGCCGATATCATGCCCATTGTCTCGCACACCGGGTTGCACAATCCTATTCCGGAACACGAGGGCCTGATCAGCAACTTCGCTTACCCATTTTCACCCGGCGGTATCGACGCCGGACCGGTGTACCAGTTCTGCGCCAACCACGCGTGGGAATTGGACGATCCATGCAAGCCGTTCCCCATGTCGCTCGAGAATGTATAGAGCCGGTCGTGCTGAGGCGTGTGCCGGACTGAGGAGGACAGGATGCGCGAATTGTGGCAATTCACGAAACTAATTCGCAGCAAGAATGCAGGTCCGTTTGAACTGACGTTCGACATCATGTTCAAGGACCAGGAAAGTTTCAATCAGGTGCTAGAGAGCGGTGTGCTCACGAAGGAGAGAATTTCAGAGCTTTATCAAGTAGGCATTGACGAAGTACGCTTTTTCCAAATCAACAAACTTTTGACCGTCAAAATTACAATTCCAAGGAAGGTCTTTTCCGGCGACGTGCGAGATACGGATATCTATGGCGGCCAGTTTCACGGGCCCCTAATACAGGTGCCAATTCCGGATTCTAGTAGTGCGCATCTGAGACAACCGCAATAGCAGCGGCTTGACCCGGTAATCACTCAGCTTTCACACACGCAATCAAGGCTCGATTCCCACGAACATCCAGTGCACTTGCCAGAAATCCTGACTCGCCGAGAACCTTCAAGTTCTCTTGCAGCGTCAAAGGCGAATCGCCTTCCCGTTCCAGATAGCGCTGATGATCCACGAATGAGCGTCCCTCATCAATCGATGCGGAGTAGGCCGAGTTCTGCTTCTTCCAGACCGACTGATGACAAGAGAACAACTCCGCTCCGGGTATCGCAACTTTGTCCATAAAGAAGAAGAAGCTTGGGGTAGAGAGAAGCCTGTACACCCACGACATTACCTTTCGCTGATTCTGGCACGGCAGGTTATGAATAGTCTGAACGGAGAATGCAACTTGGTAGTCCCTTTCAGGAAGCTTTGCACATTCGATATCGCGGAGGTCATGCCGCACTGTGACAAATTGCTTCTCCTTGTCTGCCAGGCGCTTCTCCGCCATAGCCATTAAAGCTGGTGAATAATCAATTCCGACAACCAACGCCTCCGGCAAACGCCGAAAGAGTTGCTCCTCAACCAGCCCGGAACCCGATCCGATGTCGAGAATCGTGGAACCAGGAATGTAGTGGTCCGCGACAAGGCTGAGGAGCAAATCAACTTGCTCGCCCCGCACGGGATTTCCAGAAATGGGATCGCTATCCCACTTCGATATGTAATTTGAATTGAGCCATATATCCGTGTTGCTCATGGGATATCACTTTACAATAATCGATCTAAGCCTGGAGTCATGATTACCTCCGTAGGCGGAAGCAGTCCGTAGCTTTAACCTCGCTCATGTCTAAATCCCAGTTTCTGGCTCGCTCGCAGCAGCTGCCAGCTGCAGCAGTTCGGCTAAATGAATTGATTTCCGCGTGGTGGTTTGGGATATTTGCTCTCGACAGCTAAACCCATCGGAAACGATCAGAGTCTCTGGCTCTGCTTGTCGAACCGCCGGGAGGAGGACTCGCTCTCCCACAGCCAGGGACACCTCGTAATTGTTCCTTTCGAACCCAAACGAGCCAGCCATGCCACAGCAGCCTGAATCAAGCGATTGCAGATCAACGCCCATCTTCCGGAGAAGTGCCTCTTCATCGTTCATCTTCATTAAGGCTTTGTGATGGCAATGACCATGAAGCAGAACCTTCCCTGAAAAGTGTGGAGGGCGGAACCCAGGCGCGTGGTGTTCGAGAAATTCGCTCAGAAGGAAGGTCTGCTTACGCAGACGAGCAGCGCGTGGATCTGTGGGAAAGAGATTGTGCAATTCATCTCGAAAGACCGAGGCACAACTCGGCTCCAGCATGACTATCGGAATGCCACGGTCAATCTGCTTGCCCAGCACTTGCATTACGTTTTCCAGATATCGCTTCGCTCGATCAATCATGCCGAAGTCATACAGCGGACGTCCGCAGCATAGGTGTTGCTGCGGGACGATGACCTTGAACTCCGCGCGGTCGAGGACGTCCACTGCTGCCCGACCTGTTTCCGGATGAAAATAATTGTTAAATGTATCCGGCCAGAGAATGACTTGCTTCTGTGAGGAAGATGCAGAATCTGATTCGGCTGCACCTTCTAGCCCCGCAACTCGGGATTTCGCGGCCCACTTCTGCAGGCTGACCTCACCAAATTCCGGTATTGTTCTCTGCTTCGGAATATTCAATACCTTGCGTATGATCGTGCTGATTCCGGGGTCTTGGTTTACAAAATTAGCCAACCTGGGTGCGCGTGATGCCAACCGAGCCCAGCGATCGATCATGCCAAATGCGTAAGCGTATAGTGGACGGCGCTTGTTTTCGTAGTAATGTGAAAGAAATTCAGCCTTGAACGTCGCAACATCGACATTGGCCGGACACTCCGATTTGCACGCCTTGCAGGCCAGACATAAATCGAATGCTTTCTTGACGTGTTCATCCTGCCAATCTTTGGCCAGTACCTCACCCTGAAGCAGTTCAAACAGCATGTGCGCTCGGCCGCGGGTGCTGTGCTCCTCCTCCAACGTGACCATGTAGCTGGGGCACATCGAACCACCGTCACTCTTACGGCACGCGCCCAATCCGATGCATCGCAGCGCCGCTGTGGCGAGAGAACCACCATCGTCGGGAAATTTGAAATGAGTGTCTGGCTCGATGGGCTTGTAGTCGATTCCTAAACGCAGGTTCTCGGTGGGGAGGTAGGAATCGACCAGTTTGTGAGGATTTACCTTGTTGTCGGGATCCCAAACGGCTTTGAATTCACGAAACGCAGTCATTAATTCCGGACCGAACATTTTGGGCAGCAACGCCCCACGAGATTGCCCGTCGCCATGCTCACCGGAGAGCGATCCTCCATAGCCAACCACAAGGTCGGCCGCCTGCTCGATGAATTGACTATATTTGCGAATGCCGATCTCTGTCTGGAGATCGAAGTTTACGCGCATGTGGATACAGCCGTGCCCGAAGTGCCCGTAGAACGTGCCGCGATACTCGTATTCGTTCATTAGCTTCCGAAGATCGCGCAAATAGGCTCCCAGCTTCTCCGGCGCGACAGCCGCGTCATCCCACCCCTCCCAGTCAAGCGCCGCTCCCGGCGCAAATGCCGCCGCACGTGGGCCTGATTCCCGGAGATGCCAAACCGCCCTCGCCTCAGTTTTTGAATAAACCCGGCTGCTCGGTGGTTCGCTTACTGTTTTCAATCGGTCAAGGAGCTTCAATGCGAGATCTTCAGAATGCCGGGGATCATCCGACCCGAACTCTACCAGCAGAATGCCCCTGCCTTCGGGAAGCAATTCAAGATTAGGCGCACCCTTCTTTCGAAGACCGTCGACCATCGTTCCTTCAAAACCCTCGAGGCCGATAGGTCTAAATTCCAGGATCTCTGGAACGTGATCGGCTGCCGAAAAAGCATCGTGGTAACCAAGCCCAACCAGAGTCCGGTGTTGCGGACTGTGAATTAGAGAAAGCTTTGCCTCCAGAACGATCGCGCAGGTGCCCTCCGTCCCGACCAGTGCACGCGCCACATTGAATCCTTTCTCCGGAAGTAATTCGTCGAGGTTGTAGCCAGAGACCCGCCGAGGGATGGCGGGAAATTTAGCGCGGATCTTGTCGGCATATTGATCCCGAATTGTCCTCAGGCTGCCGTAGATCTGCCCGTGACGGCTACCCTGCCGAACCATAAGATCGATTTCGTCTTCCGAAGTTGGTCCAACAGTAAGTTGAGACCCGTCATAGAGCAGGATGCTTAACTCTTCCACATTGTCGACAGTCTTTCCGCCAAGCAAAGAGTGAGAGCCGCAAGAATTATTGCCGATCATTCCACCAATGGTGCAGCGATTGTGAGTCGAAGGATCGGGCGCGAACGTCAGGTGATGAATCTCCGTCCGGTTTCGAAGAGAATCCAACACCACTCCGGGCTGAACCCGCGCAATTTTCTTATCTACATCAATCTCCAGTATGCGATTCATGTACTTTGTGAAGTCGAACACCACGGCAACATTGCAGCATTGTCCCGCCAGACTTGTCCCGGCACCGCGAGGCAGGATCGGAGCACCGTACTTCCTGCACGCCGCGACCGCCGCGACCACATCCTCCACATCTTGTGGGATTACCAATCCGATTGGAACTTGCCGGTAGTTGGATGCGTCGGTTGCATACAACGCTCGACTGCCGCGATCAAAGCGTACTTCACCTCGAACTTTACGCTTCAGTTCCGCTTCAAGTTCGCTCGCCTGCAAGAATGAGTCAACTGGCTTGCCGTGTGAGCTGAGCGGCAATGGAACCAGCGAGGACAAATTATGCGAGGTGGAATGGTCGCCGGTGGTTGCCATTAGACTGCCGGTTGGTCCACTGCAGTAAACGAGCCTCCGGCGAGTCCTTCTCCCGGCTTCATCAAAAACGCCAGGACTGAACCTATCAGCAGCAACCCGATACTGCCCAGGAACGGCAACTCCCAATTTCCCGTTTTATCGATTACGTATCCGAAGACCAGAGGAGAGATGATCGCGGCCAGCGCCGATCCGGTGTTCATTAGGCCGCTCGCAGAACCGGAGAAGCGGGGAGCAATGTCCATGGGGATCGCCCACATGGGTCCGATAGTGAATTCTGAAAAAAAGAAAGCCACGCTCAGACAAAAGGCAGCCCACCTGACATTGTGCAAGAACAAAATGGGTATCATGAAAGCCAGTGAGCAGAGAAAGCCGAAAACCACCAGGTTGCGGCGCGCCCGATTCAAGTTGTTCGTTTTGCGAAAAATGGAATCGCTCACGATGCCTCCCAGCGCGTCACCTACAACCCCACCGAAAAATACGCCCCCGGAAAACAGTGCTGACGTCTTCAAGTCGAGATTGTAGCTGTGAAGAAAAAACATCGGTATCCACGCCAGATAGAGCCAAAGGGTCCAGGCATAACAAAAGTAGACAGCCGTGACGGGAAGCATACGCCGAGTTAAACGTGACCAAGGCACCGGATCTCTCTGTTTTCGTAATGCGTATCGCGGGAGCACTTCGAGTTCCGCGGGTGTGATGCCATGATGCTTCCCGGGATCGTCCCGGAAATACCAGAGCCACACCACTGCCCAAGCGAGACTTACTATTCCTAGCAGCACGAACGATCCCCGCCACGTTACCAGCGCAATCAGCCAGGCGACTAAAGGGGGCGTAAGCGCATTGCCCAGCCTGGCACTGGAATGGGTAATGCCCTGAGCGAACCCGCGTTTTCCTTCCGGTGTCCAGTCAGACATTGCTCGCGTTGCAGTAGGGAAAGTTGCACCTTCTCCCAACCCGAGCATGAGCCGAGCGACGAGCATGCTGGCGAGGCCGCCCACCAGTCCCGTGAACAAGGTTGCAGTGGCCCAGATTATCGCCGAGATAGTCAGGGTCAGGCGCGCTCCGAAACGATCGCTAATCCATCCTCCAATGATCTGTAAGATCAGATAGGGATAGGCGAATGCGGAGAAAACAAGGCCGACCTGGGCGTTTGTGAGGTGAAGATCCTTTTTGAAGATGGAAGCGGCCGTACTCACGTTCACGCGGTCGATGTATGTGATCGCGTACATCACACAGAGGAGAATCAGCACAGTGTTTGTCGAAGAGAGTCTTCGAGAACGAGTCGCGACGTATTGAGGTGCAGTGGTCATTGTCGAATCCCTTTCTGACAAAACTCGCTTCCTGCGCTCACAGCTGGACCGTCACTTGCCCAACATCACTGGTTCAGCCTTTGTCTTTGTTTCGAGCAGGCATTGCAGGGCGGCGGTAACGCCACCTTTCCTGTGGGGAACACCCGCCACGGCAAGGCCCATTTCGATGCCACTGAGCGTTCCCGCAAGCATGAGGTCATTAAAGCTGCCGAGATGCCCGATTCGAAATACTTTGCCAGTGAGTTTGGACAGTCCGGCACCGATCGACATATCAAAATTCTCAAGGATGATATTTCGCAGCCGGTCGGCGTCGTGACCTTCCGGCATGAAAGCCACTGTTACCGAGTTCGAATACTCGCCAGGGTTTTCACAGACGATTTCCAATCCCCAGTTGCGTACCGCCACACGCGCCGCTTCCGCGTGCCGTGCATGCCTGAGAAACACATTGGGCAAACCTTCTTCGTGCAACATCAAGAGTGCTTCCCGCAAACCGTAGAGCAGATTCGTGGCCGGGGTGTAAGGAAAGAAACCCATTTGGTTGTACTTCAACATCTCTTGCCAGTCCCAGTAGGAGCGCGGCAGTTTGGCCTGCTTGTTTGCGGAAAGGGCCTTTTCAGAAATTGCATTGAAGCTCAGCCCCGGCGGAAGCATGAGGCCCTTTTGCGACCCCCCAATCGTGACATCAACTTCCCATTCCTCATGGCGATAGTCGGTGCTTGCGAGGGAAGAGATTGTATCCACCATCAGCAGGGCAGGATGATGGACGTTATTCATGGCGCGGCGAACTTCAGAAATTTGGCTGGTCACCCCAGTAGAAGTTTCGTTGTGCACCACCATGACTGCTTTGAAGGTATGCTGCCGGTCCGACTCGAGGCGTGCTTCCACTTCTGAAGCTGCAGCGCCGCCGCGCCAGTTCCCCGGAACATACTCGACCTTCAGACCGAATCTTTCCGCAACTTGGCGCCAAAGCAGAGAGAAGTGGCCGGTCTCGAACATCAGCACACGGTCGCCCGGAGAAAGCGTGTTAACTATCGCCGACTCCCATGCGCCGCTACCCGAGGCGGGATAGATAATTACCGACCCACTTGTCTGGAAAATGGGACGAATATTTTCCAGAACCTCCATTCCCAATTTCGCAAACTCTGGGCCTCGGTGGTCAAGGACAGGACTGTCGATGGCCCGAAGCACTCGATCCGGAACATTCGTTGGCCCCGGGATTTGGAGGAAATGTCGACCGGTATGAATCATGAGTTGAAAGACTGTGACGCGACCCGTTCAGCGATGTCAAGCGCACCAACGATTCACGTTGGCAACGGCGATCCGGCGTTTGTTCTCCGGCTAGAAGCTAATCCCACGCACATGCAGCGGGTACGCCACATGACTGAGTGATAGGAAGCAGGACCCCGAACATAAGCTCCAGCTCCCCCCTCGACGGATCTGCGAACTTACCAGCAAACAGCGTCACGGAACTTTATAGACCCGGATCTCAGCATTGGCATTGTCATGCTGCGGCACGGCCAGAAAGTACCGACTCAACTCAGGCACGAACCTCCCGTTTCTGGTTCCAGGGCCCGAAAGCAACTGTCCGGCCGACTCATAGTGGTCAGGATCAACCTGTCGATACAGGTCAACCGATCCCGAGCCCGCACCACATGCCGCAAATAACAGCTTGCTGTGCGGATCGAAATGAAGGTCATCAATATCTTCTGCAATTTTCAAGGCCTGCAGTTCTTTGCCTGTCTGAGTATCAAACACCACGATGTGCCCGCTCCGGCAGCCCACAAATAAACGATGGTTCGCCTCATCGTAGGCCATGGAAACGTTCTTTTTTCCCAGGGTGACCGGCCAAGTCTCCACAATGGCACGTTTGTCGCGATCAATCACCTCAATTTCATTCTTCGCACGGTTGTTGAGGTACAGTCTTGAACTTGACTGCTCGAGCGACATGACCTCGAGGGTATCGCCATCAACCTTGATGTCTGTGAGTTTCTCTCCAGCGGTCGAATCCACGACACTCAAAGTGGAATACGTCATTTTTACGTCCTTGCCGCCGCTGACAACGTAAAGAAGTTTTGTGGAAGGGTCAATGCTCATTGCGTCTGCGTCGAGTTGGAGCGGAACGCTTTTGATAATTTTATAGCTTTTACCATCAATGACCCTTACCACGCCGGCTTCACCGTCGGTGACGTAAATGCGATCAAGATCTTCGCGATAAGCTACGGCATGCGGTTTTTCAATACCGTGAACGGTCTGAAGTATTTTCCCGTTCCGGTAGTCAAGAACGAGGAGAGCGTGATAGTCCTCAGGAGTGGCGAAGAGGCGATGATTTTTCAGATCGATTCCGAAGTGGTCGAACCTCCCTTTGACGTCCGCTGGCAGCTTGAAAGTTTGCTCCAGCGTCACTGGCGCTTCCTTAGCATGCGCCGCACCTATGGTGAAAAAAACTAGAATCAGGACAAAAGCCATTCGGGATTTGTTCATTTTCTCTCCTGGGAGTTTTTTGTTAGTCTTTCTACCTACCAGATAATTTTCACAGCCAACTGAATTTCTCGCGCTGTAGTTGTCGTCCTTGACAGCAAACCTGGTGCGCCAATGGCCCCTGTCGGATCAAAGATATCTGTGTTGTCCGGGGTAGTCGGAGGCGCGAAGTTGGCGTGATTGAGAACGTTGAAAACCTCCGCACGGAACTGGACATTGAAGGTTTCCGAGATCTTCGGGATGTAGTTGTTCTTGAACACCGAAAAATCCATGTTGATTAAGCCGGGGCCGTTGAGGATATTGCGCCCGGCGTTGCCACGCAGGTTAAAGCACGGATAAGCAGGAAGGTAGGAAAGTTGTGGATTGTCAAGAGCTGGGTTTTCCGGATGGTTGATAACGATCTGGTTTCCATTGTTGTCTAGCAAGGTGTTCGGCATTGGGTTACAGTACTGGCTCCAAAACGCAGGGGTCGGCGCGGTGGGAATACTGAAGCACTGGGTTTTAATGTAGTTGTTCGGATTTCCGGCGTTTATCACGTTCTTACATCCGGAGCCACCAAGACGGTTGGGGAAAGCCCAATCGTCATTGCTGCCTGAGTTCGACGGATCGCCGCCTGTACCCCAGGTCGCGCTAAATGGGACGCCATCGTTGGCCGTGAGGATGAGTCCGAGCTGCCATCCATCCGTCGCCCACTTGGCAGGTCCCGAGAACGATTTGGCAGATGGGACCTCCCAGGTGCCGTTAAGGACTAGGGTGCGTCCGATATTGAAATCGGACAATCCCCGGTTTGACCGGAGGTCATAAAAAGGCAAGCTGGAGATCGAGTTCCCGAACGCGTCGCCTGCCATGCTTGCCGAACTTGTGTCGATGCTTTTGGCCCAAGTGAACACTCCCTGCACCTGGAACCCATGGTTCATGCGTTTCGCCAGCTGCAGTTCGAGCGCGTTGAAATACGAGTGTCCCCGGTACCACAATCCGCGAACTGAGCCGAAGTTATCGTTGTTAACACCTAGAGGGCTCCCATCCGCAGGGTTGAAGGGGAAAACATATCCCGCGGAAGTTCTGGTCGGCACCTCCATTCTGGCGTCATCCACGCGAAATGGCTGATGTATACCGCGCGAACCCACATAGGCCACCATTCCCGTCAGATTGGGGGTTATCTGTTGCTGGATGTTGAGGTTCCACTGCATGACGTAGTTGCGTTTCGGGTTGGGCTCGATATAGGTGGCCCGCAATTTGTTCGAGGGCAGTTGGACGGTGTGATTCTGCAGATCGTAAAAGTCTCCTGGGTTAACATTGGTCGCGGTGTACTGGAAAAACGGGGCCGCCAGGGTCGTCAGCAGTGTGAATTGGTAAGGGAGCGGCAGCACATCAAACATCCCGATTCCGCCGCGTAAGGCGGTTTTGCCGTTCCCGAATGGATCCCAGGCAAAACCGATGCGCGGTTCGAAATTCCTCAGTGTGGGGTTATTGAAAAAGGGGTTGCCGAGGTGGGGTAACGCATCGCTGAGGTTCGGCAAGTTTGATAGTTTATTCCGGGTCTCCGTCAGCATAGTATTCATCTCGTAACGCAAGCCCAGGTTCAGTGTCAGGTTAGGCTTCCAGCGCCAATCATCCTGTACGTAGACGCCAAACAGAGTCGTACGGAGGTTGCGCGGCGTCAGAGTGCTGGCAATGCCGCCTTGAAACTTGTGGGGAATGTTTTGCAGAAAGTTGCTTAAGCTATCAAATTTGAATATTCCATTGGGATCGGAAAGCGCCCTGATATTGAGCCGCATGGGCTCGATCGCAACACCAAATTTCACCGTATGCTTCCCGTGAGTCAGTAAACCGTCGTCGTACACTTGCAGTGTGTTCCAGCGGTAGAAATACGTGGGTTCCCCTCCTACTCCGCCTAGGAACGGCGTGACATGGGGAATGAACAGCTGCGTCGCGGTCCTACCCGCAAAAGCACCAAGGGATGCGTCTGCAGCTAGTGGATTGATGGCGGAGACGCTGGAATTGTTGTCTACCCGTTCATGGTTGAAGCCCAGGCGTACGGTATTTGCGAAACCTGTGCCGAAGAGGTGTGTCCATTCCAATGCGGCGATTTGCCTAGAGACGAGACTGCCTTGCAGCACGTCATTCACGCCATCAGGAGCCGAATAGGGCGTCCTATCGAACACATAAGTGCCGAAGATTAAATCTTTGTTTGAGATGTTGTGATCGACGCGAGCGGTGAGGAAGTTCTCATTCACGATTTGCTGGCCAGCGAATGTGTAGCTGGCGATATCGCCGTTGCATATGTTGGGACTCAATGGGCACGGCCCATTCGGCGCGTGAAAGAACGGAAGGTAAGCCGCTGCCTTGGGATCTACAGTTACCTGTTGAGGCGTGCAGGAACCGTCTGGGGGCGGGTTGGAGCACAACTGCCCGCTTCGCGCCGCGTTCGTCGGCACGGTCGTCAAGGCAGAGATCCCTTTTGATTGCCGGATCCCTTCATAATCGGCGAAGAAGAAAGTCCGGTTCTTAAGAATCGGGCCCCCGATCGATCCTCCGAACTGGTTGCGTTTGAAGGGCGGAATCTTCGACGTATCGAAGAAGTTTCTCGCGTCGAGCGCGCTGTTGCGGAGAAACTCGTAAGCATTCCCGTGAAAAGCATTCGTCCCAGAGCGCGTAACTGCATTGACAACGCCGCCGGAAGTTTTGCCGTATTCTGCCGAATAATTACTCGTCAGTACGGAAAATTCCTGGATGGCATCTACACCCAGGCTTCCACCCAGCACGCTGCCAGGTCCACCATTGGCGTAATCATTGAGACTGATGCCATCCAGACGGTAGTTGTTTTGCTGAGGACGGGCGCCGGAGATAGTCAGCTGTTGTCCGAAACCACGATTGCCGCGATCTGCGCCGACCGTGAACGCAGGCTGCGTTTGAACGGCATCAACCCCGGGCTGCAGGGTCGCGAGGTCTGTCCAGCTGCGTCCGTTCAGAGGCAGCTCACGAACCGTTGTTCCGTTAACCACGGCGCTGATGTCGGAAGAGGACAGCTGCACCGCAGGCGCTTCCGTGTTGACCTCAATCGTTTCCGAACTCCCCCCTACTTTCATGCGCATGTCCAAACTCTGGTTGGCCCCGACGGTCAGGGTAACGTCGGCCACGGATGTGACGAATCCCCGAGCCACGACGGTGACCCGATATTCCCCCGGAACTAAATTCGGTGCCGTGTAAAAGCCTGCGGAGTCTGACGTCACAACCCGCGTCACTTCGGTCGCAACATTCTTTATGGAAACCTGCACCTGAACTAATGCGGCGCTGGAAGCGTCGGTGATACTGCCGGAGAGTGTGGCGCCAGCTACTTGCGCGTAAACCAGACCCACCGGTACGTGAACTACGATTACTATCGCAAGCACTGCTAAGACACTGCGGTTCCGCGAATTCGAGTTGTTCACAAGAGCACCCCCCAAGGGCGGGTGCACATTAACACAACACGAACTAAAAACAACATGAAGTGAGAATTAATTTTTATTCATGTGAGGCGGGTGATATCTGCGAAGGACGGCAAACCTGGTAGTTGCCGACTTCAACCTTAGAGGCGGGCGAATGATTGGGTGGGCGTGTCGCGCAGTCGTGCCGGCGTGAATCATCAGGGGGAATAGAGCTACCAGATCTCTCGTCATATTGTCCTCCGTCCGAACAGACTCACCCCGGCACTTCGACGACGGGATGCCTATGGCTCGACTTCGTATACCAATATTTTGGCGTCCTCAATGGACGCTTCGGTCG
>WNFG01000541.1_pt1 | contig 45125 bp, 46 predicted proteins | sample 5400431 | NCBI WGS metagenome assembly WNFG01 (sample SAMN13153346, study PRJNA577476) | soil metagenome | isolation source: 120 cm saprolite under Douglas fir tree site 2 hole 3 replicate 2 | place: USA:California | collected 2015-04-18
AGCGCGTAACTCGCCTCCATCTAGCCTCCTACTGGTACGTCGAATTTGTATTTCGGTAAGGAGAATCATGGGGTTTTCCTCGCTTTTTAGTGCTTAGATTCCGGACCCGAGGTTCATCCCAGCCCGGTTGGTAGCACGGCGCTAATGGTAGCATTGCGCTACCTCCCTGTCAACTGCTTATCATGAGGTAGTTCATCCCAACAAGCGTAGCCCAGGCCTTCTCAGGTTGGATGTCGCATCGGCGTTTATTTTGGAGTTTATGGCGAAGGAGCTTTTGCGGAGTCCTTGCGGTCCTTCCCAGTTGCACTCGTTTCATTCCTCTGCGGTCGCGCGATTTCCGCCTTTATCTTCCCATACTTGGTAATCCTTATACGCTCTCCGCGCATCGCCCGTTCCACTAATTCTTCAAACCTTCGTTTCGCTTCAGTCAATCCAACGGTCAGCATGACTGGTTACTCCTGCAGATCCAATGCCATGTTGCGTTGGACATAGGAGCGGCGTCAAACATAATCGCCAGTCCCACCGGTTCGCACGCATTTATCCTGTGTTTAGAGACCAGAGAGTAACTTCGCTTCAACGGGGGGCGATCTCCCGCGTTCAGGAGGGAACATGAAAGCAAATCTATTCGTTGCATTGGCGGCCGGCGGTTTACTACTTGCAGGAACCGCCTCCGCCCAGGAGAAGAAAATCAAGCGGTCGGACCTTCCACCCGCTGTCGAAAAGACGGTAGCCGCCCAAAGCGCAGGCGCCACCATTAAGGGATTTTCCACCGAAAAAGAAAACGGGCAAACCATCTATGAGGCGGAAATGACCGTCAATGGCCACTCCAAAGATATTTCCATGGCCGCCGATGGTTCAATCGTCGAAGTCGAGGAACAAGTCGTTCTCGATTCCCTCTCCGCGGACGTAAAAGCCGGACTGCAGGCTAAGGCCGGCAAAGGGAAAATCCTCAAAGTCGAGTCTCTCACCAAGAAAGGCAAGTTGGTGGCCTACGAGGCTCAGGTCGATACCAACGGGAAGAAGTCGGAAGTCCAGGTAGGCCCCGACGGCAAACCACTCGATCACGAAGAGTAGGGCCTGAGGATTCAATTCGTCTACAACGTGTCATGCGCCGGGGAGGGTGCGCCGCCCCGGCGCTCTTGTAGGTTTCACTCCGGAAAAGCTTTCGCGTCAATCCCCGGTACGAGTTTCAAAGCATTTTTATAGTAGACCTTCTTCAGCACTTCGTCGGGCGCCTGGAAGCCATAAATCCGCCAGAACGCATGGCGCTTGCGGTAATACTCAAAATATTCGTCCCGCGTCTCCAGTGCCCGGAAATACCATTTGTATTCATTCACGTCGTAAATGTCTTTCCCCATCAGCACGCGGTCCTGATACTTGACCAGAAAATCGTGCGCCGAATACGGTTGCCGTCCCAGTTCCGCCAGCACCGCCGCGATATCCACGTACATGTTCGGCAGCGAGTCCAGAGTTTTGCCCAGCCGCTCCAGATCATTTCCGTGAAAGGCTAAGTGAGCCGCGATGAAATTCGTTTTTGGATGTTTAGCGAACAGGTGATTGCGCTCTGCCATCAGCGTTTCGAACGGCGGATATTTCGCCGGCGGCCGCGCGCGCCCCGGAAATTCCTTCAATTCCTCCCAGCGTTCGTTGTGGTAATCCCAGGGATCGAAAAACGCCGCAGGCTCCGCCACATGAATCAGCACGGGAATTTTCAGCTCCGCGCATTTTTCAAACACCGCGTCAAATTCCGGATCGTCCACATGTACGCGCTGGCCGTTTGCGTATTTCAATTCCATTCCGAAGTTCTTGAAGATTTTCAGCCCTTGCGCGCCGTTCTTGACGTCCTCTTCCAGCCGCGCCGCCACGCGATTCCCGAATCCCGGCGTGTTCAGGTCGTCGTAACTCATGTTCGCAAACACCACAAACCGGTCGGGATATCTTCCCTTCATCACCGCCACAGTATTCTTCAGCCGTTCCCCCGTCCCTCCGCTGAGGTTCACCATCACTCGCAGGTTGATCGTGTCCATCTCTTTCACCAGCCGGTCCACTTCTTCCGCCGTGGGATTCCAGTGATGGCTGTGAATATCGATGAACGGAAATCTCGCTCGCTCGATTTTGTGTTCCTTGGTGACCAGCGTCGATTTCGGCTGGTATTCGTCGATCGTCGGCGTCTGCTGCTTTTTGGGAGCCTGCTCTTGCTCTGTCCTCGCGGCGCGGGGCCCAACGATGAGCGCCGCAAATAGCACAACGAAAACAAAGGAAAATAAAATCACGCTTCGCCGGAATTTCATAATGCCCCTTCGTTTTGGAACGTCCAGCTTATTTTCCCACAGGAAGGTGGACCACCGCCGCGCAATCCTCTGCTAAAATTTGCCGCCATGCCGCAGCCCAAGCTGTTCCGATTCCTTTTGCTCGCCGTGCTTGGTCTGATTGCCGGTTTTCTTGCCCTGGCCGTCGCCGTACCAATCGAGCCGCAAGTTCCCGCCCCGCTAATCGCTCTCTTTTCACCCGGACTGAAGCTGGCCGAATTGCTCACGCCGGGGACCGGCAAATCCTTCGCGTGGACCTTCGGCTGGTTTCTGCGCATCGCCATCCTGACAAACGCTGCTTTCTATTTCGCGCTTTTCTCCGTTGCCGCACACTTCGTAGATCGCCTCCGCGCTAAATAGCGTGCAACCTCGGCAACTTTCAGGCATTACATGGAGTTCAAGTGCTGGAAGGTAAAGGTGTCGAGGCAAACCGAAGGGACAGGGGGGAGCACAACTCTCCCAAGAGTGCCCCCCGCCGGTCAACCCCTCAATGGGAACAAACAGCCACAAGGCGCAATGTCTTTAATGCGGTCACTTGTTCCGATTGGGCTAGGCTGTCCAAGTAGTGTCGCACTCCCCCAATTCGTTTCACGCCGGCTCTCTGATTTTCTCTCCATAGTGTTGCCTCCCAAAAACATTCTGAAATTGTCTCCGCCGTTCATTTCCGCTCTGTGTCCTCTGTGTTCTCTGCGAACTCTGTGTTGAGTATTTTTCTGCCCGCCAACGAACACCGCACTTTCACGGTAGTTGGCGGGACACGACACTATGACTGGCGAATCGGAGTAAATCTCGCTGCTGCGCAGCTCAACCGGAAAAAGACCGCTCCATCCTGTCCGAGACGGCAGTGATGCCCTGAAAACGAGTATCGCCGCTCGAATCGAACCATCTCCCTTAACGCAGGGCCGACAGCGTGTTTCGCCTCACTTTGGATTCGATTTCCCCACGGCAGAAGCGCAGAACCTCATTTGTATTCCGAACCGACTTGCCGTCCTTATCTCCTTCGTCCGTCGGCAGGAGATCAACCAAATGGCCAAATTCATGCAACAGGGCAAGGATTTGCGCGTACAGCGTTTCCCCCGCATAGGGCCCCACCCGCAACGTGCGTGCGCCGAGCAATCTCCATGGCCCGCCATCGCCCTGCTCTTTCACCACACTGGCGGTCGCGGAAAAAAACGCTCCTTTCATGTTGATTGTGATCGTCGCGTACCTGCCATCGGCCTGGATAACCCTCGCGACGTACGGACTCCGGAAAAGCTTCATATCCCCGGCGCCAACGGATTCCCGGACGAGCTCTTCTCCCTTGTGGTCTAACTCATAGTTGAGCGTCCGAAAGGTGGATGCCGGATTCGAATCCTTTTCCCGGAACCACGCCGAACAGCCATTTTCCCCCTCCAGGATTTCCAGAACTCTTTCACGCGCCCGCAGGATTTTTTGGCCTGGCTTCCCCCGGCTTGCCAGGTCCTCTTGCACCAGATCTCTTGGCGCGAGGCACCCGGTTTTCTCCAGGCTTGCGGGAGGGCAAGGGTCTACCGAGGCAGCGCTCACCGGCGACGCATCGCACGGTAAGTCCAAGCCCCCCGTTACCGCTGCGGCCGCAGGCGCAACGGCTCGCGCGCTTCCTGCTTCCCTGAAGCACTCTCTCCGGCCAAGCGGCACGGCGGCGAGAGGCAATGGATCGACGGAGGGACGGATGAAATGGACGGCTTGCGGGAATGCGTTCGTTCCGGAAAAGAACGGCGCAAATAGAAAAACGACGGCCCGAATCTTCCGAGGGGCGGAGTACATCTTTTTCTCCCGCCCGGACCTGTAACGCACCACAGGCCGTTCTCGAAGGCTCGCTTCCTGATGGCCGTCAACCGGAAGCGTCCAGGGAACGGTAAAACCTCGATCCGGGACTAAAGAGAAAGACGAAGCTCGCGGGACAAACCCACCTCAAACGTTTGTGGAATGATTCTCAGCGGAGTATGGAGTTCTGGATTCTGAATGTGCGGATTCGCGCTGGGGGTTAAGCTCGAGAAGTAACGTCGCTAAATTTAGAAATTTTGCTGCCGGGAATGGCGCGTTCGAATGCCGGGAGAATCCTCTTCATCCCGCGCAATGTGAAGCGTTGCGAGCGCGGGGGCTGGCAATTGGCGCTACGAACTTGCCTGCTGCTCTTGCGCGGGAGTGCCTCCCTTGCCGAGCATCCAGCCGTACGTTAGAGAAAGATAAGCGAGAAAGACGGCGGAGAAAAAAATCCATCCCGCGGAGATGTGGAACCGTGAAACGCTTTCAGCGAAGCCGCGGTTTCCAAACACCACAAAAGAAGTGATTCGGATGGCATTGCCAAGCAGCATGGCCATCAGGCCCGCGAAGTAGCCGAACAGGGCCCGGCCCTTTCTGAGGCGCTTCCAATCCAGAAACACCACCACGCTAAAAAGATAGTCGAAGAGTTCGAGCCCGTCGATTCCCGAACATCCTGGAATGATGTTGACGTCCAGTTCGGCGCCGTTCAGTGTCGGATTCGAATTGGCGAGGTAGGCGAGCCCAGGCACGAAAATCCGCGCCAGGGTGTAAACAAACCGCCCCAGCGCCTGCCCGTACCACGGCCAGAGTGTGCCCAGCGCGCGGCTGGGAAAAAATGTCAACAGCACGATCAGGCCGGCGATGGCTTCCGGAAAATAGATGCGCGCGATTTTTTTCCACGCCGCGAGCGGAAAAAGAATCAGCGTCGGCGCCAAAACGATCAGCTTCCACGCGGCAATAAGAGTTCCCCCGACGGTCATCGCGCCGGAAGCAGTATGAAGCGAGTTGCCCCACAAGCGCGCTGAAAAAATAAGCACGCCATGCGCTGCGACGAACGCCGCCAGACGCGCGGCCGGGATGGAAAGTTCGAGAGGAAGACCGCCCGTAGGGAGAGAAATTTCGCCGCGTCGCCAAACGAGCAGCAGGCAAGCAGTTGTGGCCCAAAGCGGAGAAGTGCTGTGGAGAACCGGCGCGGCGAACTGATCCACTGCAATCGCCACTAGCGTGAGGAAGAGAGCGAACAAAAGAAATCGGGGAGCTAAGAAGCTCCCCGCTCGAAAAAATCCGCGCGAAAAAAAGCCCGAGTCGGGTGTAGGCGCCGGAGACACTCTGCTTTTTCGAACCTCCGACGCTACTTTAACCGACCACAGCCGCTAGGAACACGGCGGCTTAAGCCGAGTGACGGCGGCGGAGGAGGAGGTAGCCGGCCAGCCCAACCAGGGCCGCTCCCCCAGCTCCGAGGCCAGTCATTTCGACCGCGTTCATGTGAGGCTTGGACCCACCGCACCCTTGAGAATTTTCATTCCCCTGACAATTGTCATCTTGAGCCCTTGCGCTGAGGGGAGTCAGGGCAACGATCAGAAAGGCCAACATTAAGAGTTTTTTCACACGCCTCTCCCTTCCAAGTCCAGCCTAAGGAGAGCAATCTGAGAGCCAAATTCGAAGCATATAAGGATCTGATCAATGTGCGTTAACCTTGTATTTACAATAGGATAGAAGCGCTCCTCCAAGTGCTCAAAAGCCAGTCTGGTTAAGGTTCGTTCTCTTTGCCCTTATCACTGCCGATAGATGGCAAATCATTGCAACTCCTTGGCTTCACTTGGCAGCCTGTTCCGAGATGTAATAGGGGGCGCTGACAGTAAAAATCCGCTGGTTGCCGCGGACCAGGAGTGTCCATTCCAGGAGCCGGGCGCGTTGGTTGTGGAGGAAATATTCATACCAGCGGTCTTCGACCAACTCGGGAATCACGACGACAATATGACGATCGGGGTGCTTTTCCGAAAGCTCGAGAATGTATTGAACGAGCGGCACAATGATGAAGCGATAGGGAGACGGCAGCATGACAAGGCTGGGCGGCTCGGCTCCTACGGCGCGAAAAGGCTGCTCGACGTAGCGCTCCCATTCTTCGCGCAAGAGCTGGGAATGTTCGCCGGGCTCGACGTGCACGGCGATGATCTCCGACGAGAGCCGTGAGGCAAATTCCAGGGCTTGCTTGCAGATGGAGCTCCAGTGATCGATGGGTACGACGGCGATCGGCGGTGCGTTGTGGTTGGCGGGGGCGACGGGAGCGATGCAACTAGTGGCGACACTGATCATGTGATAGTGGCGCCGCACGAGCCGGAAAAGAAAGATCAAAAGAGGGATGAAGATGACGGTGATCCAGGCGCCTTCGGCAAATTTCGCGACCAGGACGACGATGACGGTGATTCCCGTGACGAATCCCCCGAGGCCATTGACGAGAGCGCTTTTCAGCCAATGCGGGCCGCGGTTTTTCCGCCAGTGCATGACCATGCCGAATTGCGAGAGCGTAAAGGCCAGGAAAGCTCCCACGGCGTAGAGCGGGATGAGTTTGTCCGTGACACCATCGAAAATAACCAGCAAGAAGCAAGTGAGCACGGCGAGAACGACGATGCCGTAGGTGTAGACCAAGCGGCGGCCGCGATAGACGAAGGCGTGCGGCAAGTAATTGTTCTGCGCGATGGCGCGGCAGAGACGCGGGAAATCGGCGAACGCGGTGTTCGCGGAAAGGGATAGAACGAAGAGAATTGAGGCGATGGTGAGGTAATAAAAAACTCCTTTGCCGAAAACCGCGGCGATCAGCATGGAGAGCAGGCTCTGGTAGCCGGGCCGGCCCGGGTCGGTGGCCGCGATGCCGTAAACTTTGACGAGATAGGAAATTCCCGCCAGCAAAATAGCCAGGAGAAAAATAATGATCGTTAGCGTACGCTGCGCATTTTTCACGGCAGGCTCACGGAAGGCTTTCACGCCATTGCTGACGGCCTCGACGCCGGTCAGGGCAGTGCAGCCGCTGGCGAAAACCTTCAGTAAAAGCCAAAGGGTGACGGCTTCGGTCATGGCCGGCGGGGGTGGCGAAGGCGTCACCGGTATGGGATGCCCACCGCTAAGGGCCACGCGAACGAGCCCGCCAATAATGGTAATGAGCAGCGTTCCGACGAAGAGATACGTTGGCACCATGAAGGCCACGCCGGCATCGCGGACGCCGCGCAGATTCAGGATCGTGATGACGACGAGAATTCCAACGCAGAGGGACACGGTATGCGGCTGCAACGAGGGAACGGCGGAGACCAGCGCGCCGACACCGGCGGAGATGCCCACGGCTGCGGTCAGAATGTAGTCCGTCAGCAAAGCCGCTGCAGCAAGCAGGCCGGCGAAAGCGCCCAGGTTGAAGCGGGCGACGGTGTAGGAGCCGCCGCCGGTCGGATAGGCGGCAATCGTCTGGCGATAGGAAAAGTAGACGATGACCAGCAGGGTGATGATGGCCGCGCTGATGGGAATGATGTACTGCACGCCGAGCAGACCGAGCGGAATCAGCAAGCTGAGGGCGGCTTCCGGGCCGTAAGCCGCGGAACTGAGCGCATCCAGCCCGAAGATGGGAATGCCTTCCTGGATGCCGATCTGTTCGGCGCGCTCGTCGCTGGTCTTGATGGGCTTGCCGATAATGGCGTCGAGGATGTTCATGAGCGGGTGAGTTAGAGAGCGATTGAGTTTCCGGCGCTTCCATTTGTAATGAGAAGCCGCGGAAAGTCAACTGGCGGAAAAAGGGGAAGTAAGCAGGTAAGGAGGCAACGACGTGAGGAAAGGAGTTAGATTCGACTCGCGATCGTTGCCGGGGGAAGCACAGCCAAGATTGGCTGTGCCACAAGAACCTGAAGAGGTGCTTGGTCGCGATGCTCGTCAGGACAGGAATTCTTATCGGATACCTGATTAACCATAACCGAGCCCCTACCCCTGGTTTTTTGTAAGTGTTGCATCTAAAGGTTTTAGCTGTGCCATAAGTCCTTTGTTTGCAACACTTGCGGGGAGGGCTATAAGTGTTGCAGCTAAAGGACTTAGGGAGACTAGGAGGTTGAAGGTCGAAAGCGTCACAACGGTGGAGGGTCCAATCAGGCTTGGACCCCTCCCCCCCACGTTTTCGTAAAAGATTGACACGGCAGGGTTTAGGGGGTGGGGGTCGGCAAAAACATTGAGCCGTAAGGAGTTAGGGGAAGACTGAAAAACAGCATCGAATTTTACACCCCGACCGAGTCGGGGCAGGCGCCAGGCGCGGAGATCGCCCCGACCCGGTCGGGGTAAACGCCGTTCACGGAGACGCGGAGAGCCCAGGAGGTAGTGCGCCGAAGGGAGTGAAGATAGAGAGGTAGCGGACAAAGGGAGGCGCTCCTTTCTCCGCCAGGGTCAAAGACAAGAGTACTATAGCATAGAGGGTACTGGCGGTCAAGGATAACTATGTTGTTATTCGAATGAGCGTGGGCTATTTGACACAGTGGGGTTCAAGTTGGCGGAGGGGAAAGGTTTGCGGGAGGGGTGGGATTCGAAAGAATTGTGGAAAAGTGTGGAAAAGTCAAAGAACGCACGGAGTCGACAGTTGAAAGTAAAGACGCTAGAAGAACCTCGGCAGGAAAAATCAAAGGCCCCGACTGATGGGGCGCGCCCATGGCTAAAGGAGATCGATCACTTCGTCCACGGACATTTCAACGTCGCGCAGTATGGCACGCAGCAAGCCGGGACCAAGCGTTTCGCCGGAGTGAACGGGGACAGCGGTGGCTCTGCCGTCCGGGTGCTTGAGAAAGACATGGCTGCCGCGCGTCCGATCGACAACAAAGCCGCGTTTCTCAAGGGCGCGGACTATCTCTCTTCCCTTGGCGCGGGGAAGACGTGTCATACGTAGACTTGCTGAATCCCGACGAGCTCAAGCGGACCGACGTGATTGTTAGTGTCTTCTAGGCAAAGTGCAATGACCTCACGCACGCGTTTCATAAGGGTGTCGAGACTCTTGGCCTGGGTGTGACAACCGCGAAGGGCGGGAACAGTGGCGACGAAGTAGCCTTCTTCGTCCTGCTCGATCAGCACGGTGAATTTTCTTTTGGGCTTCACGCTAGTACCCTCTTGCAGGAGATTTTAGCATGAAGAAGGCAAGCCGTTGCTGCGATGGCAGGGTTGACACAGTGGGGGTCAAGTTGGCCGAGGGAAAGGGTCCCGGTCAAAAGCACCGGGATGCAAAAACCGCAGTTTGCGGGAGGGGTGTGTTCGAAAGAATTGGGAGACCTGTGGAAAAGGCAAAAGCCGGGGGGTTAACTGTCGACAGTTAAAAGTTGAAGAACCTAATCTTTCGCGGGGCGCGAAAGATGAGCCGGCCGCCGCATCAGTCCAAATAGGTCATCTACCATGACCCAAAGTTTATGACCTTCTCGTCTTTGTTGACTAGCACGTGGAGATTTCGATCCTTGTAGGAGTGAAAGCGGGATCCGTCAGCATTCTTGGTTGTTCTCACGTTGCTGCCCCATAGGGTCTTGCACTGCGTCCACGTGAAGTCCCACGGATAGCCATAAATTGCGATAACTTTCTGTGTCCTAGAATCGAAATTCAACTCCATTTCGCGCAATAGCTTTGTTGGATCGTTGTAAGCATATATTTCTCCGACTATTCTGATTACGCAGTCAGCCGCGAAGCGATGTACGAAGGCCGCGACGACTGGCGCGTCCTGGTGGACACGAATATTCTGCTCCGCAGTGTCCAACCTAATCACCTACGATGCCAATCGGGAGATTGGCGTTCCCTGATGCATTCCGCTGGACCTAGCCCGCAATTCTAACGATCTGCCCAAGTTGAAAGGCTGCCGCTGCGGAAAGAGGAAGAGAGATTCCTCGACTGCGCAGGGCGACGCTTTCGTCCCGCAAAACCATCCGGGACGCAAAAAGCGCGCGGGAGCGAAAGCGGAAGAAAAAATCGGCCTGCTTCGTTCGGAATGACGGTGTGGTGGCGGGCGAAGAGGAGCTGTCCGCCTCCCCGACCAGGTCGGGGCAGGCGCGAGGAGGACCCTACATGGAACCGGGCGGGAGCCAAAACGCGTGGAACTTATTGGCGGGCGGGGCGTATTATCTGGCAGGGGGTGGACCATGTATTGCGATGGATGCGGGAACCAACTCACCTCTGGTGGGCAGTTTTGCACCAAGTGCGGGAAGCCGATTGTTCCGAGCGGAGTGGCGTCATCTGCTGCGACGGGTCAAGGTATGGGGCAAGTGGCGGGACCTGCGGGAGGTTACGCCGTGCGAGCGAGCACGAGAGCTGGGTCCGATGGGCGGGTGCGGGGCAACATCCACCGTTTGGCGACGCTATGGATGATCAGCGGAATTCTGCGGCTGGCTGGAATCGGCTGGATGATGATGTTCGGCAGGATGTTTTTCCCGCAGATGCGGGGCTGGGGAGGGCCGGTGGTTTGGCCTTTCGGGGGTAGATGGGGCGGGGAGATGCTTTTCCAGGGCGGGCTCTTTTCGCTGGGCATTGTTCTCGGAATCTTTGGCGTGCTGCACCTGCTTCTGGCTTGGGGGCTATTCGAGCGCGAGCGGTGGGCGCGGATGCTCGGGTTAGCGCTGGGGTTCCTGGCGCTGGTGCGTTTTCCGCTGGGTACGGCGCTGGGAATTTATACGCTTTGGGTGCTGCTGCCGCAGGAGTCTGGCGCCGAGTATGACCGGCTGGCGCGCGGTGAGGGGCGGGTGAATTCGGCGGCGGTCTCTTCGTGAGGATGGGGAAAAACTAGAAGGCAGAAACTAGAAAGCAGAAATTGAAGAGCAGAAAGTTGGAAGATCGAAAATGGAAATTAGGAAGTTGAAAGTTAAAGGTTAAAAGTTGAAGGGAAGCGGGCGGCCTCAGAAGGCCGCCCCTACGCCGCGAAGAGGGGCACGATGTATCGTGCCCTTACGAAACCACAGGGAACCACGAATCACGAGCAGTTCGATAGGCGATCGGGAACGCAGCGAAACCTTGACAGCATGAAATAGACGGCCTACGCTCGCGCGAACTGCGCACAGGGAAAGAAGCGCAGAGTCAGGAGTGCGTCAAGTTCCAGTAAATCGTTTGTGACTTGTTATCGAGAGGTCCTTTCCAACCGCGACAGGGAGATTGACAGCAGAGGGGCGGCGGCTCTATGGTTTCGCGTAGAGATAAGGTTGAAATTGGAGTAGTGGACCAGGCGTAAGTGGAAGCGAAGAAGCGGTGGAAGTGGGGGTGACCTCGCCCGTTCGTTCAAAACTTTCCCAATCAGGCGTGAGAAGAGTTAGGCCTGGGCCAAGGGCTGAATTTTAGGAAGGCGCGAGCAGTTGATGGTGCGAATGCGAATGCGAATGCGAATGCGGCCGCGGGCCAGACGAGAGCGAAAGGAGAATTCCCATGAGGAGAACAGGGGCCACGCTGGCAGGAGTTGTGGTTTTGGGCGGAGCGGCGCTGATTGTGTCGTGCGCGAAGCCCTATCATGAGGAAACCGAACGGTATGTGTTTGTGGCCACGAATATTAACTTGCCGTACTGGCGGGAGGCGGAGGCGGGATTTTTGGACGCGGCGAAGATGATGGGAGTGAAGGCTGAGCTGATCGGTCCGGCGACGTACGACCCGGACGCGGAGGTCGGGATGTTCCGCAAGGTGGTGGAACAGCAGCCGGCGGGAATCTGCGTGTCGGCCGCGCGACCGGAGGTTTTCCAGGCGGAAATTAACAAGGCCGTGTTGCAAGGCATCCCGGTGATCTGCGTGGACGCGGACGTGCCGAATTCGCAGCGCGCGCTGTATATAGGAACGGATAACTTCAAAGCCGGCAAAGAAAGCTTGAAGCGGATGGCCGCGCTCCTTTCGGGTCGAGGGAGCGTCGCGGTGATCACCATTCCGGGACAGCACAACATGGATGACCGGGTGGCGGGCGTGGCGGACGCGCTGAAAAACTTTCCAGCGCTGAAGCTGACAAAAATTCTGGACGACAAGGGCGACGCGAGAAACGCGTTTGACCAGGTTTCCGAACTGATCCAGAAAAAAGAAAAAGTGGACGGAATTATTTGCCTGGAGGCGACGGGAGGTTCGGGGGCGGCGGACGCGCTGCACCGCTTCAGCATGGAAGGCAAATTGGCGGTGGTGGCGTTCGACAACGATCCAGAAACGCTGGATTGGATCGAGCGCGGCGCCATTACGGCTACCATCACGCAGAAGCCGTACGTGATGAGCTACTACGGGCTGAAGTTCCTCGACGACCTGCACCACAACGCGGTGCACCAGTTCAAGGATTGGCGCACGGCGCTGGCGACGCCGCTGCCGACGTTCGTGGATACCGGCACGGTGGTGGTGGACAAGAATAATCTCAAGACTTATCGCGAGGCGCTGACGGCGCACCCGGCTCAGTAGAATTGGCGGGACGTGGACGGCTCGGCGGCGGGATGGCGTTCGAAACGGAAAGGATCGCGGTTTCAAGCGGGAGACGGCTCTTCCATTCGGGGAATCTCTTCCATTAGCGCGCACTTCCGGTTGCCCTGTGTGCGCGCGTTCATGAAAACGGGTGGCATCCAAAATTTCATCCAGCAGAGCTCGTGCGGCAGCGGGCTGCCGTGCTTGCAACAGCGGGTGGCAAGCCGCTTGCCAAATCAGCGGGGGTTTGTTATTCGAGGTCTTGTAAAACAGTTCATCCAGGGACGGGCCCCATGATTGACGAGACCACCAAGCAGGCCGCGCAGGAATACCTGGCCGCGAAGCTTACGGAAGAAGAGCAGATTTACGAAGCGACGCAGAACCAGGCGTTAGCCGTGGCCCGCGCGCCGCTGGTCTGGAAGCGGGTCAAAGATTCGATTTTCACGAAGTGCGACGAGTGGAACGCGGTGACGCAAGAGCAGACGCTGACCTGCAAGGAAACGGCGATTGGAGACCTGAGGATCTGGTGCGCGGCGCGGTCGAAGCAGATGACGGTGCATTATGATTCCAAGAAACTTTTGATCACGGTGAAGAATGCGGGGCGGCTGGAGCATGAAAAAGACGTGATCCTGCACATGGAAGGATACCGGACGGGCCCCGAACGGACCGACCGGGACGTGCACCTGGTGAGAAACGAGCAGGCGGTGAATATCGATTTGTTGATTGTGGGCGAGCTTCGCGTTTTGACCGGAATGGAGCGCCAACGGAAGGCGTAGGGGTAAACGAGGATTGCCACTTCCGCGCGGCGCTATCTCTAAAAATCACAATACTTGAGGTTTCAGGCGACGGTGTTCACGGTTTTGGCCGCCTTGGCAACGCTTTGGGCGCGAGCCGCATCAATAACAGGCCGCGCTCTAACAAGGGGCGCCGCCGGCAGGATCGATTTCTAAGCACCCAAAACCGGCGTCGCCTTGACATGGTTGTTAACTCGGCCTACACTACGGAGTTTTTAGATGGTCCCGAAAAGCAGGCAGGGGAGCGGGACAATCGGGACGAGAGCAGGAGCAAGGGCGTGCCGATAGGAGCATGCACAAGAACATGGCTAAGGGCATCGACAAGGTTAAGGCTGGCATGGACAAGAAAAGGCTGGAGTATTACAAGAAGAAATTGCTGGCGCGGCGGGAAGAGTTGACCAAAACCATCGCGCGAACCCAGGAAGAGGGCCGTACCGCGGACGACGATCCGACAGTGGACTTGGCGGACAAGGCGGCCAACTCCTATACCAAGGAGTTTCTGTTTGGCATGACCAATACGGACCGCACGGTCCTGAACATGATCGACGCGGCGCTCAAGCGCATCCAGACAGAAGACTATGGGGTGTGCGCGAATTGTCAGGAAGAGTTGCAGCAGAAGCGGCTGGAGGCGGTGCCGTGGGCGAAGCATTGCATCGCTTGCCAGGAGAAGATGGAGCAAGGGTTGCTGCAATGACTGGTTGGGAACGTTTGAAAGCGGGGGGATCCCGGTTCGGTCGGGGTAGGCCCTGGTATAACGGTGGAATGCGGCTTCGGGAGAAAAAGAAAGAACGGGTCTAAAAGACCCGCCACTACAAGGCCCTCCAATTACTGCGGCGTACATTTCCTCTTTAATTAAAAGGCAAAAAAAAGTAGAGTTCCTGGTGCATGGCGGACGGAAGCTCATCCAGCGGCGTGTCAGCAGAGCGCCGTACAGGTGTGCGCGCCGGGACGGGACGAGGCCGGGTCTGGCTCGCGGAGATCAGCGATGCGCTGGTCAGCGTGTTTTTTTCCTCCGGATGCCGCATCTGCGAGCGGTTGCTGACGAGCGCGAGCCGAGTTCCTCTTTGCGAGGAGTGCCTTTCGTCGTTCTCGCGTGTGGCTGGGGTGATATGCATGGTATGCGGGCGGCCGATGCTTGGATTGACAGGCGAACCGGGGCAGCCGCTGCTCTGTCCGGCTTGCCGGGACAAGACGTATGCGTTTGACAGGGCCCGCAGTTTTGCTTTGTATGAAGAGACGGTGGTGCGGGCGATTCTGCTGCTGAAATTCGAGCAGATCGAGCCGCTGGGGGCGTGGTTTGCGGAGCGGTTGGCCGAATTGGTGAGCGCTGAAGCGGATACGCTGGCGGCGGATGTGGTGGTGCCCGTGCCCTTGCATCGCCAACGAGAGCGGGAGCGGGGGTACAACCAGGCGGCGCTGCTCTCCAAGCCACTGGCGAAGCGGCTGAGATTGCCTCACCAAGCGGTGCTGCTGGTGCGCACGCGGGCGCGGCCGGACAAGCAAGTTCTGAGTTTGGAGGAGCGTTGGGAGTCCGTGCGTGGCGCTTTTGCTACACGTCCAGGCAGCCAAGTTGACAATTTGCGCGTCTTACTGGTAGATGATGTATTGACCACGGGAGCGACACTGGATGCCTGTGCACGAACACTGCGCCAGGCCGGTGCCAAGTCCGTGATTGGACTGACTGCGGCGCGAGCCGCCAGAAACCTGCCGTCGAGCACCAGATAGTGGTAAGATAGGGTCAAGAAGGCGCGATGGGCACAAACCGGCACATGTCGGTGGATTCCCGGGGGCGCTATACCCCGGAAGCAATGGGCGAGGCCATGCCCGGTTCCGAAGGTCCCACAGGCAGTAGATCCCACAACTTGCTTTCGACCCGCCGTGCATCCCTGATGCAGGAGCCGGTGCTAGTACTGAACGCGACGTATGAGCCCATCAACGTGACGGCGGTGCGGCGCGCGATGGTGTTGATGCTGAAGGGCGTGGCGCAAGCGGAAGAAATGCACAACACGGAAGTGCATTCCGCGGCGCACGCGCACAGAGTGCCGTCGGTGATCCGTCTGCTGGCGTACCGGCACATTCCACAGCAGAGCCGGGCGCTTTCCAGGAAGAACATCCTGTTGCGGGACCGCAACACTTGCCAGTTTTGCGTGCGGGTATTTCCGAGTTCGGAGTTGACGCTGGACCACGTGGTGCCGCGATCGCGCGGCGGGCGTTCCACCTGGGAAAACCTGGTGGCGTGCTGCTACCGCTGCAACAACAGCAAGGGCGACCGGACGCCGGAAGAGGCTGGGCTGAAACTGGCGCGGAGACCCCGGCCTTTCACCCTGCACACCTCCCGGCAGCTCATGCGGCTGATTGGGCACCGGGACGAACGGTGGCGTAAGTATTTGTTTTACTGAGATTTACGCTGCTAAATCGATTTTTTGAAAAAAGTTTGCCGGCTAGGTAACCTTTTTCGCTGGCGGCCATCTAAGTAAGTAATACCACTTCGAGGACACACCCCGGGAGGCGGTTAAGGCAAATGCCTTAACCGCTTCTCTCCTTTTAGGGCCCATTTCATTCTTAGCAGACAACGAAATTACTGGCGCAGCACGACGCGCAAGCCGCGCCGCCAGCTTTCGGCAAGACCCACGCGCACGATCTCGAGTTCCGGCGAAAGATCGATCAAGAGATCGTCCGTTGCCGGATGGAATCGCAACGCCGGCGCAACCAGATAAACCAGCGGCGGAGCCTGCTGCAAAGCGATGCCTGGAAAATATCCGTAGCGGGCGATTTCTCCATTCTGCAACTGGCGGCGAACGCGCAGCCAATAATCGGCCGCCTGCAGCGGCAGATGAAGGTGCTCGCTGGCTTTCAGTTCGATGATGGCCAGCCGTCCGGAACGCGTCACGGTGAGGAGGTCGAGGATACCGTGCTCGCCGCCGGCGTTGGCTAAAACCTGCGCGTAGACGAAGCGCTGATCAAGCATGGCGTCGATGCGTGTGACGTCCTCGCGAGCGATGGATTCCATCCAGCGCTCCGGGTGTGCACGGTAGAGCGAATGGCGCGTATCGCTGGCCAGCGGGTGCCGGTAAATTTCCAGATCATGCAGCAACTGCTTCAGGGCGGGGCGGGAAGAAGGAGTAAGCTCCTCGCGGGCCTCGTTGATTCCAAAGAAAACGCGTCCATCCCTCCAGCGGGCAAAGGGCAGGCCCCGAAAACGCAGCCACACTTCGCGAGATTGCGTCGCGGGATGCAGAGTTGCAGACGCCGGCGCTGGCGCCAGCGCGAGGACGGCATTCAGCGCAGGCCGCGCTTGATTGAGCAGAGCTTCCGATTCGCGGTGCGGGACGAGCCAGGTATCCAGGTTTCCCGCGCGGCGGGGATCCATTTTTTCGAGGGTGTTCAGAGCGGGCTCGTGCTCATAAAGTTCCACGGCGAGTTGCGGACTCAGCGCGGCGAATCGGTGCGCGACGGTGCGGCTGCTGTTCCTGGGAAGAATCAGGCGCAAGCCGGTGACCGCTCCCCGGCAATCCGATTGGCGCGCGCGCCGGAGCCAGAGCAGGGCGAACGTAAGGCTATTGTCGATCGTGTCCGATGACTCTCCCCCGGGCACGGCCAGCACCGCGACGTACGTGGAACCGCGGCGCAGAAGTCCCCGAGCGTAATTGCCGGAGAGGGAGTGTTCGAGATCGGGAGAAACCGCCAGCGATTCGAGTGATTCGTCCGGAAACTGCTCGGCAAGAAGGTGTGTTAGACGGTCGCGGAATTCCTCGCGGGAAAGTTCGCGGGCGCCGCGTTCAAACTCCCGGCGAATGAACTCCAGCCGGTCCGGTTTGCTGCGGCCAAAGCGCTCGACAGCAAGTGCCAGCCGCTGCTCGGAATGATCGGTAATAGCGAGAACGCGGCGAGTGAGATTAAACTGCTCCGACCACAGGTGCAGCAGCGGTTTCTCGCCTTCCCCGCGCACTTCCCAGGACATTCCGGAAAAAGTCGCGACGCTGCCGCCGTTCTCGCGAACTTCGACGATTCCGGAGGCGGTGAACTCCTGGAGGCTGGCCTGCAATTCAGCGGCGAATTCCATGCTCTTATTATAGATGAGATACGTAGAAGTTGAACTATCTTTTCATGGGATTGCTAGAGAATCAGTAACTCTCGTGGATTCAACGGCCCACGACGAGACGCTGGATCAGCGGCTCTGGAAGGCGCGCGCTGCGCATGCGCTGCTGCACGGCGGAAATATCGTAGGGCACGCGGCAAAATTCGATGACTTGATGCTCCAGGTCGGCGATGGCAAAAGCGGCGCGCGGATCGCCGTCGCGCGGCTGGCCGATGGAACCGGGATTGAGGAGATAGCGGCGGGGAAGCTCGATGCGCAGGGCGGCCAGAGGTTCGGTGACGCGGGGATGAATCTGCAGAACCTCGAGCTGCGAGTCCTGATAGGAAAAGCCGCCCTGGTGATGGGTGTGCCCGAAGAAGGTGACTTCGGCGGTGGAATCCAGAAGGCCTTCCAGGGCTTGCGCCGGAGTGAAAACGTATTCGTCTTCATCTTGAAGGGCGCCATGGACCAGCACGATGCCATCCGTGGCCAGAGGGCCGTGGGGCAAAGCCGACAGCCAGGCCAAATGATCGGGCTGGAGCTGCGCGCGAGTCCAATCCACGGCGGCTTTCGCCACGGGATTGAAATCGTCCGTGGGCATCAAGCCGGTGACGGCTTTGTCATGATTTCCGCGAATCGTCTGCGTGCCGAGTTCACGCAGGCGCGCCGTGACTTCATTGGGATCGGGGCCGTAGCCGACCACGTCGCCAAGGCAAACGGAACGATCCCAACGACCCTTCGCGGCTTCAAGAACGGCGTCGAGGGCAGTGGCGTTCGAGTGCAAATCGCTGAGAATGAGAATGCGCATTCCTGATATCCAAAAAGTGACGCCCGAGTATAAAGGAAGCAGCGCGCCGATGCACGGCAGGAGGAACAAAGAATTGCCAAGCGCCGCGAAAAGGGACAAGAAAAATTAAAGGTTGGTAACAAAAACGCAACTCTTTAGGAAGAGTTGAGACGGCAGAGACGCGAAATTAAGTCAGTAGTGACAGGCCAGAGCGCCAGGGACCTGGTGGTCGCCGAGAAAAACAAAATTTTCTGATGCGGTGAAGAAACATTTGCCGTGGGTGCTTCGTCTATACGAGTGCAGCCGGTTACGGGGCTGTTTCTGGCAAGATTCAAAAAACCCCGCGGTGGCAGCCGCGGGGTCACGACACGCAGTCTTTCCGGCCGTTAATCCAGGAAGAGTAGGTGTCTTCACGGGCGAGAGTACTCGTCCGCCTCATGCGTGTCAACTCCCTCTTGCCGGTGGCAGCCTGCGGTGCGGCTGACTCGATCCTGATTGAAAGGAAATTGACGCGCATGAAAACGAATTCATTTGTCCGCGGTATGGCGTTGCTGGCCGCCTTGGCTCTGACCCTTCCGGCTTTTGCAAAACCCTTCACCAAAACCATCACCTTTTCGCAGGCTGCGAAAGTCGGCAAGTCCGAGTTGAAGTCCGGCGAGTACCGTTTGGAAATCGACGGAACCAAGGCCACCGTGCAGAAAGGCAAGCAAGTGGTTGCCGAATCCGAAGGCCGCTGGGAAGACCGCAGCGCCAAGTCCGCGTATGACTCCGTGCTGCTGGGCGAAAATGGGCAGGTCAAGGAAGTCCGATTCGCTGGCCAAGCTCGTGTTTTCGTGTTCAGCGAGTAATCGAGGAAAGTTCGTGACTCCTTTCCAAAGGACGAGAGGGAGGCTGCACCACGGTGCGGCCTCCCTGCTTGTCGTTCTGGCGGTGCAACTCCTGACGTGGCAAGATCCCGTGTCCGCCGTTAGTGGTTTGCTGCAGTTTTTTGAGTTGGGCGTGCGCAAGCTCTTCGCGAATCCTCAAAGGCCTCTCTCCACGCTTTAACGAACCAACATGCAGTCTCCGTAGCTGTAAAAGCGGTAGCCGGCGCTCACGGCGTGTTCGTAGGCCGCCAGGACGCGCTCGCGCCCGGCGAATGCACAGACCAGCGCCAGCAGCGTGGAACGCGGCAGGTGAAAGTTTGTGAGCAGGCCTTCTACGACACGGAAGCGGAATCCGGGAACGATAAACAAGCGCGCTTCGGCCTTGCCGGGAAGCACGAGCTTCGCCGAGCCTGATTCAGCCGCGCGCAAGGCGGCGTCTTCCAGCGCGCGAACTGCGGTTGTGCCGATGGCCAGAATCGGGCGTCCGGCGTCGCGCGCGGCCTGCAGGCGCTCGGCGGTTGTGGCCGGGATTTCGTAGGATTCGGAATGCATCACGTGGCCCTCGAGCGTTTCGCCATGGATAGGCTGAAACGTGCCGAGGCCGACGTTCAGCGTAAGTTCGCGAATCTCAACTCCCCGCGCGCGGATTCTCTCCAGAATTTCCGTGGAGAAGTGCAAACCGGCGGTGGGCGCAGCAATCGCGCCGGGACGCTTGGCGAAAACGGTTTGATAGCGTTCGCGGTCGGAGGTTTCATCGGCGCGCTCGATGTACGGCGGCAAAGGGACATGGCCGAGCCGCTCAAAATGCCGGCTGATGCTGTTCTCGTCACGGGAAGTAAAACGCAGCGTGCGCAAGCCGAGCTGGCCCCGTGACAGAACCTCGGCTTGCAGTTCTCCCTCGCCGAAGAGAACCCGCTCTCCTACGTGCATCTTGCGGCCCGGCCGGACGAGCGCTTCCCAAGTCTCCGCATCGACCTCGCGCGTGAGGAAGATTTCGACCTTCCCGGTGAGATGCTCCGATTTTGTGGCGCGCGATGGCGGCTGCGAATGAACGCCTGCACGCCTTCCAAACAAGCGGGCGGGGATGACGCGCGCATTGTTGAGCACCAATAGTTCGTCACCTCTCAGAAGTTTGGGAAATTCGGTAAACAGGCGGTCTTCGAAAATTCCTGAGGAGCAATCCAGGGACAGCAGCCGCGAGGATTCGCGACGGTCAAGGGGACGCTGTGCAATTTGATCTCGAGGGAGACGGTAGTCGAGTTCTTCCAAACGCATGGGAAGCGGCAGTCTAACAGCAAATCATTTGAGACGAGCAAGACAAACGAATGGCTGGCTAGGAGAGAGTTGAACGAGCGAAGGAGCTGACACGGAGAAAGTCGTCCAAAGCCTCATTCTTTTGTAAAATACTGAAATAAAATGGTTTAGATGATTGTGTGAGGAACTAGAATTTGCACTTGACAAGTGGAGACTCATATTTTATCATGCGCTTGCAATCACCAAGGAGGTGCTTAGAACATGAGAACACTTACTCGAGGGGAACCCTTCCGTGGGGCTACTACCCTGCAGGATCAAGTCAATCGCTTGTTCAATGAAGTCCTGGAGCGCAAAGGCGAGGAATCCAGCCTAACGGCCTGGGCGCCGTCGGTAGACATCTACGAAACTGAGCATGAGTTGGTGGTCAAGGCCGATCTGCCGGAAGTCGATCCCAAGGATCTGGACATCCGCGTGGAAAACAACATTCTGACGATTCGCGGCGAGCGCAAATTCGAGAAGAAAGTGAACGAAGAGAACTACCTGCGCGTGGAGCGCGCCTATGGTTCCTTCGCCCGCAGCTTCTCGCTGGCGAACACCGTGAATTCGGAAGCGATCAAGGCCGACTATCAGAACGGCGTGCTGACGCTGAGCATCCCGAAGAAAGAGGAAGCCAAGCCGAAGCAGATCAAGGTCAACGTCGGGACTCCGGCGGCGGCCGCGGCTGCTGCGGGAAGGTAATTCTGGCCGAGCCACTCGGTTGAGCGGTAGAAAAGGGGCTGGCCAGGGCGCCAGCCCCTTTTCTACAGGAATGGCAAAAGATGAGGTCCGTATGTTGCGATTTGAAAAAATGACCGTCAAGGCCCAAGAGGCCGTGCAGAGCGCGCAGGAAGTTGCCGCGCACCACGAGAACCAGCAGATCGAGCCGGTCCATTTGCTTGCCGCGCTGGTGGCGCAAGCCGATGGCGTGGTGCCGCCCTTGCTGGCGCGTCTGGGAGTGCGCAGCGAGGCGCTGTCGCAGGAAATTGAGCGCGAGATTGCCCGCTTGCCGAAAGTGCAGGGTTTTGCCCAGCAGCATATGGGGAAGGCGCTGAACGAGGTGCTGGAGCGCGCGTTCAGGGAAGCGGACAGCTTCAAGGACGAATATGTTTCGACGGAGCACCTGTTTCTGGCCATCGCCGCGCAGGACCGCGACCCCGCGGGGCAATTGTTAAAGCGTCAGGGCACCTCCCATGAAGCGATTCTGCAGGCTTTGACCGGCGTGCGCGGAACCCAGCGCGTGACCTCGCAGAATCCCGAGGCCACCTACGCCTCGTTGGAAAAATATGCCCGTGACTTGACGGAATTGGCCCGGCGTCAAAAGCTCGACCCGGTGATCGGGCGCGACGAAGAAATTCGCCGCGTCATGCAGATCCTGGCGCGGCGCACGAAAAACAACCCCGTGCTGATCGGCGAACCCGGCGTTGGCAAGACCGCCATTGTGGAAGGCCTGGCGCAGCGGATTGTTTCCGGCGACGTGCCGGACGTGCTCAAGACCAAACGGCTGGTGGCTCTGGACCTGGCCGCGCTGGTGGCGGGGGCGAAATACCGCGGTGAATTTGAAGACCGGCTGAAAGCCGTACTGAAAGAAATCACCGAAGCCGAAGGGCAAATCATCCTGTTCATCGACGAGCTGCACACGCTGGTGGGAGCGGGCGCCGCCGAAGGCGCGATGGACGCGTCCAACATGCTCAAGCCGGCGCTGGCGAGGGGCGAACTGCGCGCCATCGGTGCGACGACGCTCAACGAATACAAGAAGCACATCGAGAAAGATCCGGCGCTGGAGCGCAGGTTCCAACCGGTACTCGTCAGCGAGCCGACGGTCGAGGACACCATCGCGATCCTGCGCGGACTGAAAGAACGCTATGAAGTGCACCACGGCGTGCGCATCAAGGACGCAGCGATTCTCGCGGCGGCCACGCTTTCCAACCGTTATATCTCAGACCGCTTTCTGCCGGACAAAGCCATCGACCTGATCGATGAGGCGGCTGCCAGCCTGCGCATGCAGATCGATTCCCTGCCCGTGGAGATTGACGAGATCGAACGGCGCATCATGCAGCTCGAGATCGAGCGCCAGGCGCTGTTGAAAGAAACCGATGCGCACTCCAAGGAACGGCGCAAGCAGATCGAGAAGGAACTGGCGGTGCTGAAGGAAGATTCCAGCGCGCGAAAGACACGGTGGCAGGCGGAAAAGGAAGCCATCGGAAAAATCCGCAAGCTCAAGGAACAAATCGAACAGCTTAAAGCGGAAGAACAGAAATACGAACGAGCCGGCGAACTGGCCAAGGTGGCGGAAATCCGCTACGGCAAGATCGCGGTGGCGGAGCGCGAACTGAAGCAAGCGCAGGAGCGATTCGCCGCGGTGCAGAAAGACGCGCCGATGCTGAAGGAAGAAGTCGACGAAGAAGACATCGCGAAGCTGGTGAGCAAGTGGACGGGCATCCCCACGGGCCGTTTGCTCGAAGGCGAAGCGCAGAGGCTCGTGCGCATGGAAGAGCGATTGCGTCAGCGGGTTGTCGGCCAGGATGATGCGCTGGAACGCGTGTCGAACGCGGTGCGCCGCAGCCGCGCGGGTCTCTCCGACGCCAAGCGCCCGATCGGCTCGTTCATTTTCCTCGGGCCCACGGGCGTCGGAAAAACGGAACTGGCGCGGGCGCTTGCGGAGTTTCTCTTCGATGATGAAAAACTGATGATCCGCATCGACATGAGCGAGTACATGGAGAAACACAGCGTGTCTCGGCTCATCGGCGCACCCCCGGGCTACGTCGGATACGAAGAGGGTGGCCAGCTCACGGAGCAGGTGCGGCGCCATCCCTATTCGGTTGTATTGTTTGATGAAATCGAAAAGGCGCACCCGGACGTATTCAACGTGCTGTTGCAGATTCTCGAGGACGGCCGCCTCACCGACGGCAAGGGCCGCACCGTGGATTTCCGCAACACCGTGCTCGTGATGACCAGCAACGTTGGTTCGACGGCGATCTTTGAATTGGCGAACAAGGATCCGGAGAGCGCGCGAAAAGAAGCCATGGAGGCGTTGCGCGCTTCGTTCCGGCCGGAGTTCCTTAACCGCATTGATGAGATCGTGATCTTCAACCCGCTTGGAAAAGAACATTTGGAGCGCATCGTCGGCTTGCTGCTGAAGAGCGTGGAGAAGCTGCTGGAAGAGCGCCAGATTGCCCTGGAGCTGACGCCAGCGGCGAAAGAATTATTGCTGCGCGAAGGCTACGATCCGGCGTATGGGGCGCGGCCGCTGCGCAGAACGATTCAGCGGCTCATTCAAGATCCGTTAGCATTGCAGATCCTGGAAGGCAAGGTCTTGCCCGGCGATCATGTGCGCGTGGACCGCGACGGCCAGAAAGACGCCATGAAGTTCGAGCGTTCAAAGACCAAACAACCCGCCGCTGCCGCGGGAATCTAATGGGTAGAAGCGGAGCGGGCTCGGGGAGTTCCGTATTTGCGCGAAAGAGGTAAGATTTCGAGTTGTTCGTACGTATCAAAATACAAGAGGCACAATGAGAATTATTCGCACAACTTTTCTGCTGGGAGCCCTGACGCTTTTCCTGATGCTGGTGGGCCAGTACTTTGGCGGGCGAAACGGGATGACCGTGGGCTTGGGCATCGCGATTTGCACGAATGCATTCGCCTATTTCTTTTCGGACAAGATCGCTCTGCTCTCCAGCGGCGCGCGGCCCGTCTCGCGCGAACAGTTGCCGAGACTCTATGCGGTGATGGAGCGCCTCGCGGCTAAAGCAAACCTCCCGGTCCCGAAGCTGTACGTGATTCCGGAAGCGGCGCCGAACGCTTTTGCGACCGGCAGAAACCCGCGGCATGCTTCCGTGGCCGTGACCGAAGGTCTGTTGGAGCTCATGAATGACGACGAACTCGAAGGCGTAATCGCACATGAACTTTCGCACGTTCGAAATTACGACATTTTGATTAGCTCCATCGCGGCGACGCTTGCAGGAGCCATAACCTGGATCGCACATTGGGGCCTGTGGTTCGGAGGCGGCGACCGCGATGATCGCGAACGCGGTGGCGGCGGAGGCATCCTCGGGCTACTACTATTTTTTCTTGCACCGCTCGCTGCAATGCTGCTGCAACTCGGCCTTTCGCGCCAGCGAGAATTCTCCGCAGACGAAACCGGGGCGCGGATGGTGGGCCAGCCCTACGGCTTGATGAGTGCGCTCCAAAAACTGGGGGCTTACAACCAACGGATTCCGACGACCTCGCTTTCCCCGTCGACCTCCGCGCTGTGCATCGTAAAACCCATGTTCGGCGGCGGTGGCCTATCCTCTCTGTTCAGCACCCATCCGCCGCTCGAGAAGCGAATCCAAGCTCTGCGGGACATGACCGTAGCGCCGCAGCGATAGCGTTGTTTTGGCGTCATTCTGCACATTTGAAGCACATCAAATGTAATCTTTTCAAGTAAACGTGCACACGCATCGCCCCGAAATCTCGCAACCCTGGCTAAACCTTTGATTTGACGGCAGATGTTTTCCTCAGTCCCCACCCTTAGGTTTGGCGTGGGAAATGCACACTCAATGGCAAGCCGAAAAGTTGGCCTTTGGGGATCTGAGGGACGGGGGATATGAGCTGCAAGGACACTATCCATTTGATTTGTTGGTACTTAGAGGGGCGGCTCTCCCAGTCCGTCGAAGTCGAGATCAAGCGCCATCTGGAAGCTTGCGCCGACTGCCACTTGGTTCTGAACGCGGCCGTCAACACGTTGGACCGGTATTTCAGCTCTGAACGTATAGTCGGCACCGAAGCCGGTTCTCGTGCCGCCTAAATTCTCTCAAGCTAACTCATTGAAAAATAAAGTTTTACAGTAGAGCGTATTAGTGTGCTTGCCTGATTTTCACAATTGTCCTTCCCCGGCTCATCTCGACGGCGTTCTTAAGAGTAACGACGGCAAATTATACGGTTTCCAGGAGGGCCACGTAAACTTTACTGGTACTAGTACTTACAAAACCTACGCCTTTGCCTCTCTGCAGTATCTCTAATCTATTGATTTTAAATAGTTTACCTGATCAATGACGGCTAAGACCCCCTTTGGCGAAACGCATGCTCCCTCTCTTGGTACAGGGCAGGAAGCCAAAAGGAGATCCATAGCATATGAGCGAATTTCAAGAATCAGCCCACTCGAATACCGTCGCGGCACCCCGTTGGGTCGGATTGGCAGTAGCGGTGTTGGGCGGCCTTTCGCTGCTCGGTCTGGGAGTAAGCTGGAGCGCGTTGAATCAGGCCAAGAACGCCGAGCAATCGACGCAAGCCACCGTGAAGCAGGCAAATGATGCCCTGTCTCAGCGGCTCGCGAAGGCTGACGAGATCAACCAGCAATTACAGAGCGACGTGAAGGTTGTCACCGACAGGTTGAAACTTACCCAGAGCGAACTCATCGCGGCTCGCAAACAGAATAAGAACGCGACCACCGCGGTCGACCAGAAGGTGACCAGCCTGGCAACTTCCGTGAAAGCCGAACTGGCCACCAAAGCGAACGCGGATGACGTAAACAAGCTGAATGGCGACGTCACCGGCGTGAAGAGCGACCTGGACGCCACCAAGAACAGCATTCAAATGGCCCGCAGCGAGATGGGCACGCTCATCGCGCGGAACCATGACGAAATCGATCAGCTCCGCCACATGGGCCAGCGCGATTACTTCGAGTTCACCGTGCAACGCAAGGGCGGTGCGACCAAGGTCGGCTCGATCCAAATCGAACTGAAGGACACCAACACCAGGAAGAACCGGTACACGATTAATGTGCTGGCGGATGACAACAGCTTTGAAAAGAAAGATCGCTCCGTAAACGAGCCGATCTTCTTCTACACCGGTGGTACCCGCGCGGCTCTGGAACTGGTGGTCAACAAGGTCACCAAGAGCACCGCCACGGGTTACCTGAGCATTCCGAAGGCGGCAGGAACGACTTCGGCCAATGCGACGGCATCCGGGCAATAAGCGAGTACCGCGAAAATTAGTCTTCCATTTTTGCAGAGCACACAGGACGGGGAGGATTCCACGGAATCCTCCCTTTCTTCTTGATGATCACCAGCGAATAAGAATCATCAGTACTACGTCTAAGCCAAGTGTCTGGACACCGGACCGCCTCTATGCGAAGCTTATGGGCGGCCCAGAGGATCAAAAACCGCAGTGGATTTCTGGAGGGGGAAATCATGAAAGTACGATTCGCAGTGGCAATGGCAGCAACCTTGTTCGCGGGAGCACTCACCATGGCCGCCGATGGCACATGGACCGGCTGGATCTCAGACAGCAAGTGCAAGGTGGATGGCGCGAAAGAAGGCCAGGGTGAGTGCACCACCAAGTGCGTCAAGGAGCACGGCGCCAAGTACGTGTTCGTGAACGACGCCGACAAGAAGGTGTACGTTGTCGACGCGCAGGATAAGGTGGCCGCGCACGCCGGGCATCACGTGACCGTGAAGGGCACCGTGGAAGGCGAGACGCTGAAGCTCACCAGCATCGACATGGCGGCTGCAAAGAGCATGTAAGAGCTGTTTGCGGGGCATTTTTTTGACACGGGCGTTCCGACAGGGACGCCCGTTTTGTTTTGTGCCGCGAAGTATTTCCGTTACGATGTTGTGCTGCCATGTCCACCATCCTCATTCATGCCGGCCGTGCGCTGACTCCGGCAACAGAAATCAACGACGCAGGCATCCTGATTCGCGAAGAGGTGATTGAAGCCGTTGGTCCGCGCTCGGGGATGGCCCTGCCCGCGGGCGCGCAGGAAATTCGCGCCTCTGACAGGACCGCCGTTCCCGGCTTTATAGACGTGCACATCCACGGCGCCGGCGGCCACGACGTCATGGAAGGAACCGCCGATGCCTTGCGTGCGGTCACCCGCAAAGTCTCGGAACATGGCACCACGTCTCTTGTCGCCACCACGGTAACGGCCAGCACGGACCAGACTCTCCGCGCCGTCGAGGGCATCGCCGGCTATATCGCCCACCAGCACGAAACCGATGAACCCCGCGCGGAAGTCCTGGGAATCCATCTCGAGGGGCCCTTCATCAGCAAAGTGCGCCGAGGAGTTCATCCTTCCGAATGGATTCAGCTCCCGTCGGCAGAGACGCTCAGCCGCTTCCTCAAAGCCGCTGCGGGCAATGCCAGAATTTTGACCATCGCCCCGGAAGTGCTCGGAGCCGCGCCGTGCATCGATGCGGCGCGGCAAGCCGGCTTGATCGTTTCGATGGGGCACACCGACGCCACCTACGAACAGGCGCGCGCGGCCATAGCTCGCGGCGTCCGCAGCGCCACTCACGTCTACAACGCCATGCGCCCGTTTTCGCACCGCGATCCGGGCGTCATCGGCGCCGTGCTCACTTCACCGGACGTCAATGCGGAGTTGATCGCCGACGGCGTACACGTTGAAGAAGCCGCCATGAAACTTCTTCTCCTCGCTAAAGGAGCCGCGCACGTGACGCTGGTGAGCGATGGCCTCTCCGCCACGGGCATGCCGGACGGAAAGTACATGCTGGGCGAGCTTGAAGTGACCGTGAACGGCGGCGTATGCCGCAATGCCGACGGAGTGCTGGCGGGCAGCACGCTTACGCTCGACCGTGCTCTTCGAAATATCGTGGGGCTGGGCATAGCTCTGCCGGACGCCGTGCGTATGCTGACGCTGAACCCCGCCACTTTGCTCGGAATCGAATTCAAAAAAGGTTCACTGCGTGCCGGCGCCGACGCGGATATTTTGCTCCTCGATGAAGGATTGCGTGTAACAAGCGCGTGGGCGCGCGGCGTACCACTTCATTAGGAAGCGAAAAAAATCCGCCGCTTCACGGATTGCGGGGAATGTTAAGTTCCTCGGCAAGCTGCTCCGCATCGAACGGACTGCACGCAAAATAGCGCCCCCCGATTTCCAGCGTGGGGACTTTCCGCAGGCCATTGTTAGCCTTGATGACGATTCCTTCCGCCGCTGGGTCTTCTTCGATATTCACTTCGCGAAAGGCGACGCCGCGCGCTCTCAAGAAGGATTTTGCGCGCCAACAATCGGGGCACCAGTTGGTGCTGTACATGGTCAGGGGTTCCATCTTTCTCTTTATTCTCCTTGATTAGATGCACTTGGCGGAAGGAAGTCGCAGGCCGTGTGTCGCGAGCGGCATGGAGAAATATTTCAAGAGCCTGAGACAAGGGCGCTGCGCCGCTTGGTGGCCACTTGGATGCGAATCAGCGCGCGCTGCAGCGCAATGTTGGCGCGGTCCCAGTCGATATTTGGGTCGTTCGAGGCCAGATGCTTCTCGGCGCGCGCCAGCGCGTCTTTGGCGCGCTGCAGGTCGATCTCCTCCGCGCGCTCAGCCGTTTCCGCGAGAATGGTCACGCGGTCCGGAAGAACTTCGGCAAATCCGCGAACGATCGCGACGTGCGAGGATTCCTTGCCGCCCCTGTCGTGATAGCTGAGTTCGCCGATCCCCAGTTCTGTCATGAGCGGCGCGTGCCCAGGCAATATGCCCAAATAGCCGTTCTCTCCGGGCATCTGCACCTCGACAGCCTTCTCGCGGAGCAATTGCTTCTCCGGCGTGACGATCACCAGCTCGATGGCGTCGGGCATCATTTTTCGCTACGCGCTCGCCTTCATCTTTTCGGCCTTCTCGAGAGCTTCGTCGATCGTGCCGACCATGTAAAACGCCTGTTCCGGCACGTCGTCGTACTTCCCTTCCACGATTTCCTTGAAGCTGCGAACGGTGTCCTCGATCTTCACGTACTTGCCTTCGAGCCCGGTGAACTGCGCGGCGACGAACATCGGCTGCGAGAGGAATTTTTCGATCTTCCGGGCGCGCGCCACGGTGCGCTTGTCTTCGTCGGAAAGTTCTTCGATACCGAGAATGGCGATAATGTCCTGCAAATCCTTGTAGCGCTGCAAAATCGATTTCACGCCCCGGGCCACGGCATAGTGCTCCGCGCCGACGATCCGCGGATCGAGAATGCGCGAAGAGCTGGCCAGCGGATCGACCGCCGGATAAATGCCGCGCTCGACAATCTGTCGGCTGAGGTTGGTGGTCGCGTCCAAGTGCGCAAACGTCGCGGCTGGAGCGGGATCTGTGTAGTCGTCGGCGGGCACGTAAATGGCTTGCACCGAAGTGATTGACCCGCTCTTCGTCGAGGTGATGCGCTCCTGCAACTCCCCGATTTCGGTGTTGAGATTCGGCTGGTAGCCGACGGCGGAAGGCATGCGCCCGAGAAGCGCGGAAACTTCCGAGCCCGCTTGCACGAAGCGGAAAATGTTGTCGATGAAGAGGAGCACGTCGAGATGCTCCTGGTCGCGGAAATATTCAGCCACAGTCAGGCCGGTGAGCCCCACGCGGAGACGCGAGCCGGGCGGCTCGGTCATCTGGCCGTAGATCAACGCCGCCCGCGACTTCTCCGAATTGCCTGGGACGATAACGCCGCCTTCGGACATTTCCAGCCACAAGTCGTTTCCTTCGCGCGTGCGCTCACCTACGCCCGCGAATACGGAGACGCCGCCATGCTTCATCGCGACGTTGTGAATCAGCTCCATGATGAGAACGGTCTTGCCGACGCCCGCGCCGCCGAACAGGCCAATCTTGCCGCCTTTCAAATACGGTTCAATGAGATCGACGACCTTGATCCCGGTTTCAAACATCTCCAGCGTCGTGGATTGATCTTCGAGCGATGGCGCCGGGCGATGAATCGGGTAGTAAGTATCGCTAACGATGGGGCCGAGCTGATCGACGGGTTTTCCCAGCACATTCATCACGCGGCCAAGCGTTGGCCGGCCCACGGGAACTTCAATCCCTTTTCCGAGATCGTGGGCTTTCATGCCGCGGACCATGCCCTCGACAGGCTCCATCGCGATGGCGCGCACGCGGCCCTCGCCAAGGTGCTGCTGGACTTCCGCCGTCACGTCGAGCGGCTCGGGAATATTGAAGCCTTCGCTGGTGATGTGCACGGCGTTGTAGATGGCGGGAAGGTGCCCCGCCTCGAATTGAATGTCCATCACAGGTCCGATGACCTGTACGACGTGCCCCACGCCTGCGTGTTTCTCTGCCATGCTGCTTTCTCCTAAGCGCCGTAAGAAGCGCCGCTGATAATCTCGATAATTTCCTTGGTGATGGCCGCTTGCCGCACTTTGTTCATGTGCAGCGTCAGTGCATCAATAACATCGCCCGCATTTTTTGTAGCCGATTCCATCGCGGTCATGCGCGCGGCGTGCTCCGCTGCGGAAGATTCCAGCATCGCGCGGAGAACCTGCGTTTCGACGTAGCGCGAGAGCAGCTTGCCGAGAAGCTGTTCCTCGGGCTGTTCGTAGATGTAGTCCACCTGCGAACTCTCCCGTTCGGCAGCCGATTCTTCCTCCGCGTGAACGGCCTCGACGGGAAGAAGTTTTGTGACCACCAGGTTCGGTGTCATCACCGTCTTGAATTCGCTGAACACGAGGTACACCGAATCGATCTCTTCCTTGGCATATAGATCCGAGACGAGCGCGGCGATTTCGCGCGCGGTTGCAAAATCAACGCGCGCGAGGACGTTCACATATTCCGCAATGATGCTGAAGCCCGCTTTTTTCAGCGAGTCGCGGCCTTTCTTCCCGACGGGAATGGTCGAAATCTTCTTGCCCCTGTTCGCGCGGAAGAAATCGCTGGCTTTGCGCAGAATATTGGCGTTGAAAGCGCCGGCCAGGCCGCGCTCTCCTGAAAGCACGATCGCCAGAATTTTTTCTTCCGGCCGGTGGGCCAGCAACGGGTTTTGCGGCTCGGCGATGCGCGACATGATCGAACGCAGCGTGCGCGCGAGTTCCCGGGCGTACGGGCGCGCCGCGAGCGCCGCTTCCTGCGCGCGGCGCAGCCGGGCCGCGGCGACGAACTTCATCGCTCGGGTGATTTGCTGGGTGTTCTTCACCGAGCGGATGCGCCGCCGGAAATCGAGGAGTGTGGCCATCTTTTATCGCTAAACCCCCATTCTCACTTCGCCGCCGCGGCAACCGCGGCTGTGAACCGTTCCTTGAAAGCGTCGAGAGCGGTCTTGACTTCCGCCTTGATGCCGTCGTCCAGTGCCTTCTTCGCCGCGATATTTTTCAGGATCGAAGGATAGTTGGTCTCGACGAATTGCAGGAACTCGCGTTCAAAGCGGCGAACTTCCGGGACCGGCACGGAGTCCAGCGACCCGCTGGTCGCCACATAGAGACTGAGCACCTGTTTTTCCACCGCCAGCGGCACGTACTGATCCTGTTTCAGAATTTCCGTCAGGCGCTGGCCGCGGGCGAGTTGGCCTGGCCCTGCGTCACCTTGTCGAGCTGATCGGATCCAAACTGCGCGAAGGCCGCAAGCTCGCGGTACTGCGCCATGTCAAGACGCAAAGAGCCGGCGACCTGGCGCATCGCCTTGATCTGCGCGTTGCCGCCGACCCGGCTCACCGAAATCCCCACGTTAATCGCCGGACGAATGCCCGCGTTGAAAAGGTCGGATTCAAGATAAATCTGACCGTCAGTAATCGAGATGACGTTCGTAGGAATGTACGCGGAAACGTCTCCGGCTTGGGTCTCGATGACCGGCAGCGAGGTCAACGAGCCGCCGCCGAGCTTGTCATTCAATTTTGCGGCGCGTTCCAGCAAGCGCGAGTGAAGATAAAAAACGTCGCCGGGGAACGCTTCGCGTCCCGGTGGACGGCGCAGCAGCAAGGAAATCTCGCGGTAAGCCTGTGCGTGCTTGGAAAGATCGTCGTAAAACGTGACGGCATGGCGCTTCGTGTCGCGGAAAAATTCGCCCATCGCGCAAGCGGCGTAAGGCGCGATGTACTGCAGCGAAGCCGGCTCCGCGGCGGACGACGTAACCACGATGGTGTAGTCCATAGCGCCAGCGTCGGTAAGCGTCTTCACCACCTGCGCGATCGTCGAGCGTTTCTGCCCGATGCCACAATAAATGCAGACCAGGTCGCCGCCCTTTTGATTGATGATGGTGTCCAGAATGACGGCCGTCTTGCCGGTCTGGCGGTCTCCGATGATCAGCTCGCGCTGTCCGCGCCCAATCGGAATCATGCTGTCGATCGCCTTGATGCCCGTCTGCAACGGCTCGCGCACCGGCTGGCGATCGAGCACGCCCGGCGCGATCTTCTCGAGCGGATTGCGCTGCTTCGTCGCGATGGGGCCCTTGCCGTCCACTGGCTGCCCGAGTGGGTTCACCACCCGCCCAACCAGCGCTTCGCCCACTGGCACCGACATAATCGTGTTCGTGCGCTTGACGACGTCGCCTTCCTTCAGCTCCTGCGACTCACCCAAGAGCACCACGCCGACTTCTTCTTCCTCGAGGTTCAGCGCGATCCCAAAAACGTTGTGCGGGAAAGCCAGCATCTCCCCGGCCATGACCTTTTCGAGACCATGCACGCGCGCGATGCCGTCGCCGACGCTGATCACCGCGCCGACTTCGTCAACCGAAACGGTCTGCTCGTAATTCTCAATCTGCTCGCGCAGAATCTTGCTGATTTCGTCCGCCTTGATATTCGCCATGCCTGCTCCGTCGTTTCCGACCCGCTCTGTGTGGCCGCCGGGCTTTACCCCGGCCTGCCCTAAATCCGTAACTACTCGGCCGCCAGGCGCGCGCGCATCTCATTCAACCGGCTGCGCAACGAGCCATCGTAAATTGTGTCGCCAATTCGCACCACCGCGCCCCCCAATAACCCTGCATCGATTGCGTACTTTGTTTCAATCGCTTTGCCCGTCAGTCGCGCCAGCGTCGCCGCCATCTCTTTCTTCTGCGCCGCGCTCAATTCCACGGCGGATGAAATCTCCGCCTCGGCAACCCCCTGCCTCTCCCGAATGACTTGCTGAAACGCGCCGATAACCTCCGGAATCAGCAGCGTGCGCCGGTGGTCGGCAAGTACAAAAAGAAAATTGCGAATAATTTTGCTCGCCCCCAGCCGCGCCGCGATCTTCTCGATAACCGCATGCTTCGCTTCGATGCTCACCGCCGGGCTCGCCAGAAACGTGCGCAGTTCCGCGGATTCCGCGTACGCCGCGCCAAATTCGCGGAGCTGCTTGCTGGCCGGCTCGGCGGCGCCTTGCGCCAGGGCGATGTCCGCCAGCGCATTCGCGTACTGGAGGCTCGCGGACTTCAATTCGGCCTCCCTTCCAGGCTTTTCACGAAATTGCTGATGAGCGATTCCTGCGCCGTCGGAGTGAGTTGCTTCACGAGCAGCGTTTCCGCGCCATCCACCGCTAGATTGGCGGCCAGCGCTTTCAGCTCCAGGCGCGCGGCGCGTTCCGCGGCTTCGATTTCCGCTTTCGCAGCAGCGGCGATTTTCTGCGCTTCGCTCTGCGTGGCAGCGCGCAGGCGCGCCACTTCCGCCGCGGATTCGCGTTCGGCGAAGGCGCGCAGTTCCACCACTTCCTTCTGGAGATTCGCGAGCCGCGTCTCCGCTTCACCAAGCTGGGCGTCCGCCGCGGCCTTGGCGTTGGTGGCATTGGCGATCGCGGAGCTGATGGCTTCCGCTTTCTTCCGGAACACTGGCGGCAGCAATTTGCCGAACACCCACACGATCAAGCCGGCGACGATGGCAAAATTAATCCACTTGAAAATTTCCGTGGCGCGCTCGGTCGCCGCGTTCCCGCCTTCCTCCGCCGCGTTCGCGCTAACAACCGCGAAGAGCAACACAAATAGCATGCCTACAGTCGAGAAAAGGGAACGATTTCGCGTCATCGCGCCTCTCTCGCGGGAGCACCGGGACGCGGCGGAGTTTGCAGAATGCGGCGCGCGATTTCCGCGGAAAGCGCCGCCACCGTAGCTTCCACGTCGCGGCTAGCCGCAGCCAGTTCAGCCGCCACGCGCGCTTTCGCCGCGCTGACTTCGCTCGCAGCCCTCGTGCGCGCTTCCTTGATCTGCGCGGCGCGCTCCTCAAGTAGCCTCTTGCGAGCGGCTTCCTGCTCGGCATACACCTGCCCGCGCGCCTGCCGCAGCGCCTCCTGGTATTGCTTGGATTTCTCCGCCGCCGCGCCCTGCGCCGCCTCTGAAGCCTTCCGCGCCCCCACCGTGCGGGCATCCCGCTCCGCCATCACCGCCAGCAACGGCTTGAAGAAAATCGCCCGTAAGATGAAGTAAAAAAGGAGGATAATCAGGACTGTAGGCACAGCCTGAAGGAACAGTTCGCCTAACTGTCGAACAATCGTCTGCATCGAAATTGGGATCGCCTAAATTCCGTCAATCGCGGCCGCCAACTGGCCGCTGACCTGGCAGCCGCGCTCCTAACCCGAAGAAGCGCACGGTGGGCTTATCGCTGCCGTCTTGAAACTTCATTTTATAGCATTCACACTGCCGTTCCGTCAACGTGACCGGCCAATGCCCCAAGGACCAAGCCCGAGCCGTTTTGCGTAACAATTCGCTCTCCGGCGGTTCTCATCACGACAACTGCTTCTATCCTTCTCTCGTGGAGGTGATACGCTCGAAGGACTAAGTTATGAGTGGTCCTGCTCTTCTGTGAGAATGCATGGTCCAGATCAAAGGCTCCGCAATTCGGGAAACCATCAACCAGATCCAACGCCGATTCGGCGATGGTGCATTCAAGAAAATCCTCAACCTCCTGGATGACGAAAGTCGCAAGGTCTTCCAAGGCGAAATCTTCGCCTCTACGTGGTATTCCCTGGATGTGTTCACCCGCTTTCTCGAAGTTGAGATCAAGACCCTTGCCGATGGAAACGAAGAGATGGTCACCCGCGGCTCGGAAGCCGTCATCGAAAGGCAGCTCCGCGGCATTTATAAGGCCTTCGTGAAACTAGGCTCGCCGGAATTTGTGATAAAAAGAATCGCCGCGGTCCATGCCACCTATTTCCAGGGTGTGCCGGTCGAGGTTCAGCTGCAGGGTCGCGGCAAGGCTACCGTCAGATACACCGGCTTTGAGAAACAGCACCGCATCATGGGCTTTGCGATTATCGGCTTTTACAAAAAGGCTTTGGAAATTTCCGGCGCCACGGATGTGACCATTCATTTCGCGACGCCCATCGACGAAGGCAAACCTTTCTCGGAGCTCTCCCTTTCGTGGAGTTGAGCTGCCTCGGAGATAACTCCCCCGCTACTTGAGTCCTTAGAGCCGCGCGATTCGCTTTGGAATGGAAACTGGCTTAATGGGTTGCCTGTTGCCGGGTTTGCGCGGGAATGGGAATGTCGTAAACGTAACGGATGATCAGCGGAGAGTTGCTCCGGCCGCTAACCATGTGCAGCGTTTCGTAAAGTTGCCGCCCATCGGAGGACAACTCAAACGTCCGGCTCATCTTGTTGCCGCGAGGATCTTTTTCGTCCGTGATTAGCCGGTTGCCGTCGAATTTCGCGGGAATCTCCTGGTAATTTTCATCTTTCGATTTTTTCAGCTTGCGCCCGTCGGTCATGAACGCCCGCTTGCGGTCCCGTTCATCCACCAGGTCGACTTCCGCGCCCGTCATCGAAATCGTAATGGCCTTCGCCGGCGTAAAGAGTTCGCGCATTTTCTGCCGCTCTTCATCGCTTTCGCCGCCGCGCCGCCCGCCGTAGCCCCCGCGGCCGCCCCCGGGATATCCCCCGCCCGTGCGCCCACGTCCGCCGCCGTACCCGCCATTGGAATCCTCGGAGTTCTGTCGCCTCTTGCTCGGGTCGTCGCTATCGTCCGGATCGAATTTCCACGCGCCCAGAATGGTCGTGCGCGGCGGAGGCAGCGGAATTTCCTCCTGGGCCTTGACCGCGGACCCCGGAACGACTTGAGGCTGCGCCGCCGGCAGAGGCCCCGCAGGCGCCTGCGCGTGAATCGTATCGGGAATAAGCCAGCCGAGTCCAGCGAGAATCGCTAAAATTGGCAGCCGGGTGAATTTGATGTCTGGCATGGATAGACCTGGAATTCATTCTCCATCTCCTATTGTATTCCCAACTCGCCAGGCAAGAGTTCCCGCGCGATTATTTCAGCAAGCGCTTCAGCTCCGTGGCGCGGGGAAGCAGCGCCACCGCGCCGAGTTCCCGGAACCGCGCCGCCCGCTGCCGATAACCGTATTCGCCCCCGGCAATAATCGCCATAAAGGGCACGCCTGCGGCGCGCGCCGCCAGCGCGTCGTCGATGTTGTCGCCCAAATACAGCGCCGTCCCCGCGTCGCGCTTGCCAAGAATTTTCTGCAATCCTTCCGGATGCGGCTTCTTCTTCGCGTCGTCCATGGTCACGATGGTGCGAAAATATTTCGTGCCCGGCCAGCGTTCGAACGTGTACGAGAATTCCTGCCGCGTGCGCCCGGTAAAAAGATTCAGCTCGTAGCTTTGCGCCCATCTTTCAATCTGCCGCGGCGTCACCAGCAGCTTTTCATTTCGAACGTTCCCAGGCTTTCCGTTGCTTCCCCAATAAAATCTCTCGAACGCCACCCGCGCTTCCTCGTATGTCGCCGGATGCCCCAGCGACGTCACCCACGCCGACACCATATTCCAGTCGTCATTGAAACCCGGCTTGCTCTTCCAGCGGTGCAGTTCCGCATAAGTGACGCGCTTTCCGGTGATGTGGCGCACCGTCTCCAGCGCTGATCGCCAGTACGTCCCGCGCACATCCACCAGCACGCCGTCCACGTCAAAGATCAGGATTTGCGGCCGCACCGTTTTTTTCATGGTCTTCCGAGGCTCGCTTGGGCTTTCTCGTCAGCACGCAAGGAAGTCGCGCGCAAGCTTGAAAAAAATGTAAAAAGCAGGATAGCACGGTGGCCGCGGAGAAAAGTTCCCACAGAAGTGCACTGCAAGAAATCAAAGGGTCTGCAAGAAAAGAAAAAAGCCGCACCCGGATCGCGAACAAGCTTCTTGCTCGTCCATCATGCCGGGTGCGGCCGGTATTTAGGGTTTCTGCAGAGCCTGTACGCGGAATCCTCCGCTGTCCAGGCTCCATCGTTCAGGTTCAGTCAGTCCGGAATCCAGGCTAATAGGCTACTTCCCGGAAACTAATCAGCTGATAGCCCGCGTTGGACTTCGGCGCCAGCGCGCTAGCCGTATCGAAATGGAAGTTTCCGTTTCCGCTATAGTTGATCGTACTCCCGACGAGGCGGCCGAAGAAATCTCCGTTACCGGAAACATTTAGCGTGGCATTCGGGGCATCTACGACGGCATAGCTTGCTCCCTTGCCCGAAATACTGATCGTCCCGGTGCCGCCGTAAGTGATTTGCAAGTCCATGGGTATCAACGTTGAGTTCAGGATGCCTTGGCCCGAGATCGTGATGGGAGTCGGGCTATTGCTTGGGAAATTCAAGACCACCGCCCCCGGAGGGTTAACCGTCAGGGCACCGGTTCCCCCGCCGATTGTGAGGCTGTGGATGTTGTAAATGCCGGGAGCCAAAGTGAGCACGCCATTGATATTTATATCCCCGTATGTCCCGGGCACCGCTGGATTTGCAGGTAGGGGACTAGCCGCCGTTGGCATAGGGGTTGGATCCGGCGGCGTTGGAAATACAACAGGTTTGAGCAATTGCTGGATTTGGTTCGGGTTGGGGCCGGCTCCATTAGGGTTATATAAGCCCGCGTTTGCGCCGGTTGTACTGTAATCGCCCCCAGCGCAAGGGACTTGCAGTGGCGCCCCTGGCAGGCTCTGCACGGCAATGTTACCGCCAACCATCGCATGCCCAGTGAGGTTGACGCCACCATTGGCCCCGACAGCCCCTCCAGTGTCAGACACGTTGCCGCCGCCGTATACGCCAGTCTTGGAGTTATAGGCGTCGGTGGCGGGGTTGCTGTTGCCCCCGCCGTTAAAATTCAAAGCAGGGCACGCCGTTCCGGTAGCGAACAGCCCGTAAGGGAAAGGCTGTGCCGGAGGCAGGGCCACCTCGGCCTGCACCATTCTTCGCGTGCTTCCGCTGGCGCTCGCCGCCAAGCTGGTTATCATGAACACGGGAGTAGTCGCTTGGGCCACCAGCGGATTGCCTGGTAGGGTGTTATCCTGGCAATTCAAGGTCGGGGCATTTACGAGCAGCTCGGTGCTCCCATTCCAGCACACCTGTGTCGTCGCATTGGCTACAGTGTTAACCGGATAATTCTGCACCGAACCGTTCTGCTTCAAAGTCACGCGAACCCATTTGTACGGCAAAGCTGCCGCGGTCCCGCTCCACGGATAGTTGCTGGTCACCGGGTTTAGCACGGATGGTGGTGTCCGCACCGCCGCGTTAGGCGCTGTCGTGCAGCGCACGTCTGACGCCGGCTGTTGCACTTGCACTCCGGCAAAGTCATGGCACAGTTCGTCGTCCATATAGGCATTCCCTGCGGTCCAAGGTTGCACCGTGCCTGGCGCCGCCCCTTCGTTTAACACATACAGCACGCTTCCCGCTGCGGGGGGAAAGACACCCGGCGCGGGGTTCCCGTCAGGCAGCAGGCCGGGGAGCAGCGTAGGAGCGAGTTGCGACATCCGGTCCCGAACTTCCTCCATGCCGGCTTTGGCGGAGAATGAGGATATCCGCTCTGCGCGATAATTGCTGTTGACCGATGTTTCGGTGTTGGTCATGAATACCAGCGAAACAGCAATGGCGGAGAGCAGGAGCAGCGTAAACAACGCAAAGAGCAAGGCCACGCCGCGTTCCCGGCTGTTTCTCCGATTTTCAGTTTTATTTCTCATTTCGTTCCTCCGCAAAAATCTTCGCAAGTGCTAATTAAAGTTATGGATCTTCACGCCGGTGGACATGGTAATCGTCGGAAAAATCCCGTTGGAATCCGGCGACGGCGAGAGCACGTTTAAGGTGATTTCAATGGCCGAGATGTTGTTGCACGGATAAGGGCAGGCGCCAGGGAGCGCGACGTTGTTTCCTGAATTGTCGTACGCTTGAAATATGTTCGTATTGTTGACGTTATTCACTTCGGTGTAGTAGAAAGGCTGGGCTCCATTAGCCACCCATGCTGCTTTGGTAACTGTCCCGCGCTGGATTATGCAAGGGCAGGGCCCATTGAGCGGGTTGAGCTGGATGAACACCTCGCTGACCGTGCCGCTTCCGTCGACGTCGGCCTCGAACTGCACGGAGCTTGCCGTCACATTGACCAGTCCGCACGAAACGTTGATGTCGAGGGTGCAATTGTTGGCCGAAGCGAGCGTCGCCGGATCAAACATTTTTAGGGCCGGATAACCCGATTGATGGATGTCGCTCACGATCTGGTCCATGAATTCGCGCGCTTCCTGCGTGAGGTCGACCTTGGTGGTATCCATCGTACTTCTTTGCGTTAACTTCCTCAGACCTTCCACCACCACGCCCGCCACCAGCATTAGGACGGTCATGCTCACGATGAGCTCGATCATGGTGAACCCGCGCTGCCAGTTTGGCTTCTTGCCGCCGCTTATAAGCTTCATTTTCATCAAGCTCCTCTCAGCTTCCGCCAACCGTGCGCAGCGTAACCGGCAAGGCAAAGTACAAGCCGCCACCGGTGCTCAAGGTCCCCAGCCGCCGCGCTGAAGCCGTGATCAGCCGCGTGCTGTTTGCCGTGACGCTGATGACGTTCCAGCGGACGTCATACGTTGTCTGCTGGCCGTTCGGATCACAGTCCACGTACTGCATCGCGAAACCCTGGGGAACAGCGCCGATTCCTTGGCTGAAGTCGATGCCGCCGTAAAAGGGGCTGCCGGCATTGTTCATCAGAGCCGCTCCCTGCCCGGGGAAGGCCGCGCCCTGCGTCGCAGGAATCTGCCAGGCGTTCCCGACGCAATCGGTTAGGTTTACCACTACCGTGGAATTGACGTTCTGCGCCGAAAGTTCTTCGACCACCTTCTGCGCCAGCAGCGTAGCCGTTGTGTCTTTGCTGTTGCGGTTATTCGTGGCCATGCTCACCACAAACAGGGTTGTGAGAGCTCCCAGCCCGATAGCCAGCACCAGCATGGCGATCATCAGCTCGATGAGCGTCGCCCCGCCTTCCGGCTTTCTCTTAAGAACGGTCTTGCGTTTGTCTGTTCGTCTCATGGCGTCCTTCGCTCGCTAGTATCTGACCCACACTGCCGCAGGCCCACCGGAATAAAGCCATCTCTGGATTCTGCCCGCCGGCGTCACGGTTACTGCCGCCCAGTTTTGGCTGACAGCGTTTTGGAAGAAGAACCAATAGGCTTGGGGGCCTCCCAGACTGTCGCAGACTCCGCCCACCGGCAAACAAGGAAGGCCACGTGGGCCAAACGTAATCGGTGTCCCGGCCGCGTTTCCATCTAAAGGCACCACCGGAGAGTTTGCAGGCAATATCAATGCTTTCAGGGCCGCCGTGTTTGGCGCCGCTCCCTGCGGCTGCGGCGTAACTTCGTTGCTTACTTGTACGATCGGGTCTTGCTGATTGATGGTCGTCCCGTTACTCCCGGAAGCCCCAGTTGCTGCTTGCGGGTATATGTCCACAAACCCTTGTTGAGTCCTGTTGTTGTTTGCAGGGAGCACATAAAGTGAATAATAGTGGTCATCATCCACCGCCCGGATTCGCGCTACTTGCACTAGCGAGGCAAAGTCGCTGGCTGCCCCCTTCAATCGGGACGAGTGCATGGCGGTATTCAAATTAGGAATGGCGATGCTCGCAATAATCAGGATGACTGTAAGGGCCACCAACAGCTCGAGAAGGGTCAGTCCGCTCATCCGATTGAACTGCCGGGAATATCTCGTTCTTGGATTGATTCTCATCGTTAGCTGGCTTCTTCCTCAGCAGGCGCTTCGAGCTGCCCGACTGCATGGAAATCCGGTTGGATCCTCTGCTGTACAAAGCAGTTCCGCGACCAACGCCAGGGTCGCCTTAACATGTTGATAACATTGCTCTTAATGGCTTCCATGACGTTGTGGGATTCCCAGCCTGAAGTTCGATGGGTGAAAAAGTTACAGAAGGAGTAGCTTCTGTTGGGCCTTGCCCCGCGCCGGGGAGCGAATTTGCCAAGCCCAGCGATTGTTCAAATCCCTCTGGTAGTTAGTTCCGGCGGTCAAAGGGGATGACGCCGTTGCGCCTTTGTCTTGTCCATGGGGCTTCACGCTTTGGACACCTACGGCTAGTCATCTACTCCCTTACGGTGCCCTTCCGCGTATTCTTTCTTAATGGCTCGTCCCTGGGCCGTGTTGGGGAAGAATCAGGCGGCGAGGCACAGTTTATGTCGCTGAAAATCATGGTTGTAGACGACGAACCGTTGAGCCAGAAACTCATCCGGTCTCTGGCTGCCCCTTCAGGTCATACGGTTTTTACGTTTGCGGACACCCAGGAAGCCGGGCAGCGAGCGGAGACTCAGCGGTTTGATGTGGCCTTTGTGGCTATGGGCACTCCTCAACTTGACGGACTTGAGTTGGCCCGCCGCATCCGGAAGTCGCCGCTTAACCTGGAATCCACCATCGTCATGCTCAGCGCCACCGACGATGTCACGAGTTTGCGAACGGCCTACAGCGAAGGCGCCGACCTCGTGCTGCCCAAGCCCATAACCGCGGCCCGTATCCGCCCGATGCTGGCCTCCATGGATTCCCCCGGGTGGAAAGGCAGAAGGCACGCGGCCCGTTTACCGCTCTTTACGGAAGTTGTGTGCACGTGGGATGAGCGGCAGTTTCCCTTGCGCAGCATGAATATCAGCGAAAGCGGCATGCTGTTGCAACCCTCGCTGGATTTAGAGGTGGGGCAGGAAGTTGCGTTGGAGTTCAAGATCGCGGAGGTTCGTGCTTCGCTGAACGTGCTTGCACGGATCGTACGTAACGAGGGAACTGAGCGCGTGGCCGTGGCATTCATCGGCCTCGCACCGGAAGATCTCAATGCGATTCAGCTCTACGTTCTGGGACGTCTCAAAGACTTGACGCGACCGCGGGATCTATCCAATATCGGCATGCACCGGCTTTTCAATCCTTAGAACTGATTTCTCAGACCCGACCAGCTTCCGGGAGTTCCGCTCTCACCGGAGGAGATCTCCATTCCAGCGGGCGCGGCTTCTTGCTGCCACTTTCCGGGACTTGCTACAATCGCAGAGCTGGAGTTGCGCCAGAATGGAATGCGGTTTAGGGACTGCGCCCGCGGCAAGATCATTTCCCTGTGAATTTTCACGAGTGGCCGCATGGAGAACGCACCATCCGCCCCCGGGCGCGTTGGCCGCACGGGGTCGAGGCACGCAGAAACGAGGAGAGCAGCATGGCTGGATATGGCGGAGTCGACTTTATTGATTTTGATTCGCAGTTGAACGACGAAGAGAAGCTGGTGCGGCAGACGGCGCGGCAGTTCGTCGAAAACGAAATTATCCCGATCATTGAAAAACAAAACCGCGAAGGCGTTTTCCCGAAGCATCTCGTGCCGCAGCTCGGCGAGCTGGGATTTTTTGGCGCGAACCTGCATGGATACGGTTGCGCGGGAATGTCCAACGTGGCGTATGGATTGATGACGCAGGAACTGGAGCGCGGGGATTCCGGGTTGCGCAGTTTTGTTTCGGTGCAGGGCGCGCTGGTGATGTATCCGATTTATTCGTATGGGAGCGACGCGCAGAAAAACAAATGGCTGCCGCTCTTGCAGCAGGGCAAAGCCATCGGCTGTTTCGGATTGACGGAGCCGCAGTTCGGGTCGAATCCGGGCGGGATGCTGACGCGGGCGGTGAAGAAGGGCAACAAATATATTCTGAATGGCGAAAAAATGTGGATTACGAGCGGGTCGATCGCGGACGTGGCGGTCGTGTGGGCCAAGACCGAGGACGACAAAATTCGCGGATTTCTGGTGGAAAAAGGGGCGCCGGGATTCAAGACCTGGGACGTACACGGGAAGTGGTCGCTGCGCGCTTCGGTGACGTCCGGATTGTCGTTTAGCGATTGCGAAATTCCGGAAGAAAATATTTTGCCCGGCGTTGCGGGGTTGAAGGGGCCGCTAGGTTGCTTGAACCAGGCGCGTTATGGAATCGGATGGGGCGCGCTGGGGGCGGCGATGGCGTGTTACGACACGGCGCTGCAATATGCGAAGACGCGCAAGCAATTCGCGAATAAGCCCATTGCTTCGCACCAACTGGTGCAGGAAAAACTGGCGTGGATGATCACGGAGATCGTGAAGGGACAATTGCTGGCGCTGCACGTCGGGCGTTTGAAAGACAATAAGAAAGTCGATCCTTCGCATATTTCGATGCTCAAGATGAACAACGTAGCGATTGCATTGGATACGGCGCGCAAGGCGCGCGACATTCTCGGCGCGAACGGCATCGTGGACGACTACTGCATCATGCGGCACATGAACAATCTCGAAAGCGTGTACACGTACGAAGGGACGAATGACATTCACAAGCTGGTGATCGGTGAGCGCATTACCGGGATCGCCGCATTTGTGTAGAGACCGAGAGGGCGGACTGAAGTCCGCCCCCACATTTTTCTCCCAGCGCAATTGACACTAGGCCGAATCTTGTAAGCTAGAGGGACACGATGTATCGTGCCCCTACAGGAGCTGCGTCCCATGCACCCTTCCAAGTTTCAGATCCCGAATTTTTCAATCGCCAAAACCGTTGCCTCCATTCTGTTGTTCTTTTCCCTAACAGGGCTCGCGCAAGCGCAGCAGAAAACTGCGCCAGTGCAGGAGAAGCCGAAGATTAGGGCGATCACCGCGTTCATCAATCTGGACCGGGCGCAGTATAAGGAGCAGGTGGCGGATGCGCTGAAGCTGCTGAGGCGCGCGCAGACGACGCTGGAATCGCGCGGGTACCAGGTGCAAACGATTCGGATCGCGACGCAGCCGTTTCCGGAATATACGAAAGGATTGACGACGCAACAGGCGGTGGCGTTCTTCAAGGAATACGACGCGCTGGCGCAGCGAGAAAAATTTGCGGCAGCAATCGGGCCGGCGATGTTGAACGAGGGCGATAGCGCCGCGCAAGCGGACCTGCTTGCGGAGATTTTGAGCAACACGAAAACGCTGAACGCCAGCCTGGTGGTGGCGGGCGAGGAGGGCGTGCGCTGGAACGCGGTGGGCGCGGCGGCTCGGGTGATGAAGAAACTCGAGGAGACGGAGCACAGCCAGGGCAATTTTCATTTTGCGGCGATCGCCATGGTGCCGCCGTTGACGCCGTTTTTTCCGGCCGCGTATCACACCGGCTTCGGACATCAATTCGCGATCGCGCTGGAATCGGCGAATGTGGTGGCCGCGGCGTTCAAGGATGCGCCGGACCTGGCGACGGCCAAGCAGCGGCTGACGGATTCGCTGGCGAGCAGCGCGTTTGACATCGAGCGCCACGCGGGGCGCGTCGATCAGGAGACCGGCTGGACGTACATGGGGATCGATCTTTCGCCGGCGCCGTCGGGAAATGTTTCCATCGGTGCGGCCATCGAGAATCTCACGACGCAGCCCGTGGGCATGAGTGGAACGCTGACGGCGGCGGCGACGATTACCGCAGCGGTTAAAGACGTCAAAGTAAAACAGACTGGATATTCCGGATTGATGCTGCCGGTCCTGGAGGATACTCGGCTGGCGCAACGGTGGAGCGAGGGGCACCTTTCCATCGATGCGCTGCTCAGTTATTCGGCGGTGTGCGGCACGGGCCTGGACACCATTCCGCTGCCGGGCGATGTGAGCGCCGAGCAGCTTTCGCTGATCATTGGAGACATGGCCAGCCTGGCGTTCAAGTGGCACAAGCCGCTGTCGGCGCGGCTGCTGCCGGTTCTCGGCAAAGGCTGGGGCGAGATGACGGAGTTCGATGACCCGTTCCTCGTGAACGCGAAGCTGCAGTCGCTGGACGTCAAATGATAGATCCTTCTCTCCCGATAGTCGTTCAGGACGGATGCCCTACATCGGTGTCTAGTTAACCATAATAGGCCCACCCCCCTATGTTTTTTGTAAGTGTTGCATCTAAAGGACTTAGTGTCTCTGTAAGTGGTTTAGAATCAACACTTGGGCTCTGTTGACATCCTGGGCACAGTTTTCGTAGCGAGGGATCGAC
>WNFG01001056.1_pt1 | contig 44969 bp, 37 predicted proteins | sample 5400431 | NCBI WGS metagenome assembly WNFG01 (sample SAMN13153346, study PRJNA577476) | soil metagenome | isolation source: 120 cm saprolite under Douglas fir tree site 2 hole 3 replicate 2 | place: USA:California | collected 2015-04-18
CGTTCTGTACCCCTCCGGCGGAAGAAGTGTGAATCCCGATCCGGCGGGAAGTCAAGCGGGGCGGGCGTTTCGGAGGGCGGAGCCTGAGGATGTCCTGTTCGCGGGCCAGGGAGCGTGGCATGAGAAAAGTATAGCGGGAAGGTGGTGACACCGTGCGGCAGGTGAGGAAGCGAGTCGAGCTTCGCTCGACATGGACGGGCAGGAGTGCCCATCCCCACACAGACTGACAGTTTGCTTCGTTTGCGGTGCAGGAGTGGGCGACGGTACACTTGACACACTCGGCCTGTAGAGGGCGGCGAGGAACCCAGTCGAGCTTTCCGCTCGACCCGGACAGCCGGGGCGGCTGTCCCCACACGAGCTGTTATAGAGGCGGAAATCCATGTTAGTCGTCATGCAGGCGCACGCTAGCGAAGAGCAGGTGCGCGCGGTTTGCGAAAAGATCGAAAAGCTGGGTTATCGTCCGCATGCCATGCCGGGCGCGCAGCGTACCGCGATTGGCATCACCGGCAACAAGGGTGAAGTGGAGCAGGGCACGCTGGAAGAAATGCCGGGCGTGCAGGAAGTCATCAAAGTTTCAAAGCCCTACAAACTGGTCAGCCGCGACGTTAAACAAGACAACACGGTCATTCGCTTTCCGGGGACGGCCGCTACGATCGGCGGTCCTGGATTGGCCATCGTCGCGGGACCGTGCGCCATCGAGAGCCGCGAGCAGGCTTTTGCCGTGGCGGAGCGCGTGCATCGGGCCGGAGCGCAGTTTTTTCGCGGTGGGGCTTACAAGCCACGCACGTCTCCTTATTCTTTTCAGGGACTAGGCGAGGAAGGCCTGCGCATCATGGCCGATATCCGCCAGCAGTATGGAATGAAGATCATCACCGAGGCCATCGATAACGAATCGCTCGACCTGGTGGAAGAGTATGCCGACGTGATTCAGATTGGCGCCCGCAACATGCAGAATTTTTCTTTGCTCAAGCGTGCCGGACGCGCCAAGAAACCGGTACTCCTGAAGCGCGGCATGTCGGCGACGCTCGAAGAGTTTCTTATGGCTGCCGAATACATCCTGAGTGAAGGCAACTACAACGTGGCGCTGTGCGAGCGCGGCGTGCGTACATTTGCCGACCACACCCGCAACACGCTCGACCTTAGCTTGATTCCGGCGGTGCAACGTCTTAGTCATTTGCCGATTTTCGTGGATCCCAGCCACGGGACAGGCAAGCGCAATAAAGTCACCCCGCTGTCGCGGGCGGCGGTGGCCGTGGGCGCAGACGGATTGATGGTTGAGGTGCACAACCAACCGGATCAGGCCATGTCAGATGGTCCGCAGTCACTGTTCCCCGATCAGTTCGACGAGTTGATGAGGCAGGTGCGGCAGATCGCGGCTGTGGTGGGAAGGACCGTACCAGCAATCGGCATGCGGGAGACGGCGGGCGTCACCAAGTAAGTACTCCGCTAAGAGTCGTCGTGAGGATTTATGAGGAATACTCGAGTGCTCGTCAGCTGGATTGTGATGGCATCTGCCACCGCAGTCTTTTTCGGCAGCAACCTTCTTGCCCAAGAGCCCGACAAAACCTCGGAACCCGTATATGAATTGGGGAGCGGCGTTACCCCACCCAAGTCCGTCTACGCTCCCAATCCCAGGTATGATGAGCCCGCCCGCAAGAAAAAAATCAACGGCACAGTCATACTCGCGATAATCGTTACGGCAGAAGGTACGGTCAGGGATATAAAGGTTATCAAAAGCTTAGACCCCGGCCTGGATAAACAGGCGATCGCCGCCGTCCGCACATGGAAATTTGAGCCCGCCACCAAGAATGGCAAACCAGTCGCAGTACACCTCAAGACCGAGTCCGACTTTCGGCTGTATTAGTAAGCTTATAGATAAAGGTTTTGCCTGCTTGTGTAGAATCTGATAATCTGATTTTGTGAAAACGACTCCGATCTCCGTTACTGAAGCGGCTCGCAATTTTGCCGACTGCGTGAACCGCGTCCATTATCAGAATGTGACTTTCGTTCTGCTCAAGAATGGCTCGCCGGTTGCGCGTCTAGTACCGGATGGCAAAAAGGTTTGTACGGGCCCGGAGTTGGCAGAGGCGCTGCGGAAGATAGACCTGTCGCAAGACGAAGCCAGGGCCTGGCATCGAGACCTGATGGCGGCGCGTAAGATCTTGAAACCTCCCAAAAATCGATGGCGATAATCATCGATACCGATGTGATCATCAAAGGCGAGAAAGGCAGCTTCGACCTTGTGGGATGGTTGGCCGCTCAAACAGGCCAAGAATTTGAAATCGCCGCTATTACTATCGCGGAACTGTGGCATGGAATAGAACGAGCTACCGCCTCGCACCGGGCAAAGCGCGAACGTTATGCGCGGGCAATTGTCGAGAGACTCCCGGTAGTTCCCTACACGGAGGCGACCGCCTTGGTGCACGCCCAGATTTGGGCGGCCTTGGAATCTTCCGGCAAGATGATCGGGGCGCATGACCTAATTTTGGCGTCCACAGCTTTGGAGCGCGACAGCGTCGTGGCGACTTTCAACAAGCGGCATTTCGTTTTGGTTCCAGGTCTTCGAGTCATTGAGCCAAAGTGAGGACCGCCCTGTTCCCGCAAAGGGCGCAGGGACCGGGTCAAGAACGGGGCACGCCAGTCCTTATGTTCTGCTAATCTTTCATCTTCTCCAAACAGACCTTGAGAAAGCTCCTCCTCATTATTGTATTCATCCCGATTCTGGGCGGCCTCGCCTGGTGGTACTTCTCCGAGAGCGCGCTGCCGGACTACGGGCCGGCTTACCGCGAGTATGCCTACGTCACCAATGGCAAGAGCAACACGGTCAGCGTGATTGACTTGCGAACTTTTCAGTTGGCGAAAGCCATCCCTGTTGGGACCGGCCCTACCGGCATCGCGGCCAACAGTAAAAAGAATGAAATCTACGTGGTCAATACCGGATCGAACAACGTCAGCGTAATTGACGCCGAGAGGAACGCTGTGGTGGCGACAATCGGCGTGCATGGCAAGCCCTACTTCATTGACGTGGCGAATGACGGCAGGCGCGCCTTCGTGGCCAACTCGGGTTCGGCGAATGTTTCCGTGATTGATCTGGAGAAGCGCAGCGTCGTGGGCAACGTGCGGGTGGGCGCGTCGCCGGGCTTGGCGCGCGTTTCACCCAACGGCGCAACCATTGTCGTAAGCAATCGCGGTGACAATTCAGTTTCTCTGATTGACGCCGGGCAGCTGCGAGTGCGGGCGACTCTTCCCGTCTGCCGGCAACCGGAGGACATCGCCATCCTGCCCGATTCGAGCAAAGCCTTCGTCGCATGTTCCGGGTCAGGACAGGTGGCGTCCATCGATTTGAAGAACGACCACGTGCTGGCTCTGCTGGATGTGGGGCGCACGCCGGTCAGTCTGACGCTCAAGCCAGATGGCGGAGAGTTGATGGTGTGCAACTTCGACTCGGACAGCATCTCGATCATCGAGACCGGTAACGACGAAGTCGGCAGTAGCGAGGTAATTGGGCAGCATCCATCGCACGGATTGGTCACGCTCGACAACTCACGGCTGTACGTAACGAACTTCGGGTCCGACAGCGTTGCCGTTTATGACATTGATCTTGGGCGGCGGCTGGCGACCATGCCGGTGGGAAGCCGTCCTGACGGCATAGCGCTCTCGCAGGATCAAAATTACTTGCTCGTGCTCGACACGCAGTCAGGCGACGTAACTGTCATTCAGAAGCGCAAGCCGCGCAAGCTGGAGCCGACGGAATATTCCCTGCTGACTATGATTCCCGTGGGCGTGCAGCCCAACGGGATCGTGGTGAAATCGTTCATCGTGACCGCGCCGGTTAAGAAATAGAAGTCGCCTTCTCTTAAACCGCAGCCGGCTTGGCGCAGAACTTATCCAGTGCGGCCTTCAGATCGGCGGCTATGGCCGGAGCCTCCCGGCTTTCGATGTCGCGGCGAGGCATCATGTAGACGAGCTCACCGTCGCGCAGGATGGCGATTGAGGGCGACGACGGCGGATATCCAGTGAAGTAACCACGGGCACGGTCGGTGGCCTCTTTGTCCTGGCCCGCGAATACGGAGAAGGATTTATCGGGACGAGCGGCGGCGTTCTTCAGGGCTATACGCACGGCGGGCCGCATGCGTCCGGCGGCGCAACCGCAAATGGAGTTCACCACCACCAGGGTCGTCCCTGGCTGGGCCTTCAGCGCGCGATCCACTTCGTCCGGCGTGCGGAGTTCCTCTATACCCAGGTGAGCTAACTCTTCGCGCATGGGAAGAACCATAATTTCGGGATACATCGGCATATAAAATTTGTTCCTCTCGTTAGGGCTATCGACTTCTATTGTAACGTGTAATTAGCCTCGCATCTGCGACGAAGTTTGCCGTTCACATTTGAAGGCAACAAATCTGACGGACGGCGCGGTCTCTGTATATTCGCAAATCTATTCTTAGCGAAACCAATTCATGCTGCTGCAGGAAAATGTCGCGCTGGCTCCGCTGACCACGATCAAAGTTGGAGGCGCCGCCCGCTATCTCGTCGAAGCGAAAACTGTGGGTGAGGTTCAAGAGGCAGTCACCTTCGCGCAGCCGCGGAATCTTCCGCTGTTCGTTCTGGGAGGCGGCAGCAACCTGGTGGTCGCGGATGCAGGCTGGCCCGGAATGATGTTGAAAGTCTCAATCCCGGGCATCGAAAAACGCAGCGCCTCGGAGGATGGCAAGATAGTTTTCGACGTGGGCGCTGGAGAATCCTGGGACCGGTTCGTTTGGCATGCGGTGATGGCCCAAGGCGGTGGCGTCGAGTGCCTGAGCGGCATTCCCGGCAGCGTGGGCGGAACGCCGGTGCAGAATGTCGGCGCCTATGGACAAGAGGTAGCGGACACGATTGAGTCGGTGCAAGTATTCGATCTCCAGAATCTTCAGGTACGCGACCTGTGCAACGAGGCCTGCGGCTTTAGCTACCGGACCAGCATCTTCAACACGACCGAGCGCGGACGCTTCGTCATTCTGCGCGTTACTTACGCGCTCAATCCCGGCGCGGCGCCGAACATTAGTTATGCCGATCTCAAGCGCCACTTTGAAGGCAGGGACTACACGCCCTCGCTCGCCGAAACGCGGGAGGCAGTGCGCCACATTCGCGCCATCAAGGGCATGCTGATCGTCCCGGGAGAGCCCGACTGCAAGAGCGCGGGATCGTTCTTCAAAAATCCGGTGGACCCTGCCCAGCTATCCCGCCCTGGCAAAGAGCAAGAAGGTTTCCGCGGCGTGGCTGGTAGAGCGCTCCGGTTTCGCCAAGGGATACGAATTAGGACACGTCGGCATTTCGAGCAAACATGCACTGGCCATCGTCAACCGCGGCGGAGCCACAGCAGCCGAAGTGCTCGCCCTGAAAGACCAAATCCAGCAACGCGTCGAGGAAATCTGGGGCATTCGCCTGGAACCGGAACCAGTCATTGTGAGTTTCTAGTTTTGCTCGTGTGGGGCGGACACTCCCTTCGGCTTCGCTCAGGGCAAGCTCTGTCCGCCAAACGCCGACTACAGATAAAATGCAAGGGATCGAGCCAGTCCTTAGTCCTTAAGGCTCTTCGCACGGGGTGGCTCAAGCAGACCAAAGCCTGCCCTGAGCGCAGCCGAAGGGAGTGTCGGCCCCACACAAACAGATCAAGACGGCGCCGCCCCGGTTCGTGGCCCGTTTTTTGATGTGACCCCAGTGGTGGGGAAGGTCGAACGATCCGGCTCCAGCGGCGCCTCAATTCACTCATCGGCAAATTTTGCCGCCCGCTTAAATATTTCCAAAAACATCTCCCGCGTCAGCTTGCCGGTCTGGGTGTTCTGATTCGAAGGATGATACGAGGCCAGTAACACCTTACCGTCGGGTAACCGGTAACTGGCGCCATGTTTGAAGAGGTAACCCTGTTTGCCGGCAAGCACGCCGCTGCGTTTCAGGTAGTTCAGGTAGGCATCGAATCCGATTTTGCCCAGCGCAACCACCACTTTGACTTTTTCGAGTCCCGCAATTTCACGGTCCAGAAACTGCGAGCACTCTGCGAGCTCTTGCGGCAGCGGTTTGTTATCCGGAGGAGCGCAACGGACGGCGGCCGTGATGTATAGATTCTTGAGCTCCAGGCCATCATTGCGATCGGTTGCTGTGGCCTGATTGGCGAAGCCGCTTTCATAGAGAACCGGATACATGAACTTGCCGGAAGCATCACCCGTAAACGGGCGCCCCGTGCGGTTCGAGCCGTGGGCTCCGGGAGCAAGGCCCATGATGAGGACCTGCGCATCAGGATCTCCGAACCCAGGCACGGGCTTGCCCCAGTACTCGCACTCGAGATAAGCGCGGCGTTTCACCCGTGCCACTTCCTCGCGATAAGTCACGAGGCGCGGGCAGCGCGTACAGGCGACAACTTCGCGGTTGAGAATCGTGAGCCAGTCGGCGCTCATGGTGATCTTCAAAAGTACCACCGTCTCGTATGGACGGGCTGGTTCGTTATTCCGCCGCCGTGGCCGTGCTTTGGGGCGGTGGGGCAAGGGACGTTACCAGTAACGTCTAAGGATAATTCGCCGTGAAATTCCGCGTTTGAGGAGGTAAAGGCTTCGCAAGCTGCCCTCCATCGCAGTAAACCAGGCACAGCGGCGCGTGTGCGCCAAGGTTTTGCTTTGTTCCAGCATATTCCTTACCATTAACTCGAGAAGTTGGGCCCACCTGTGCACTCCCGCATGGCCGAATTAATAAAAGAGACTGCAAAAAGAGCGCTGGATTTTCTAGGACTAGGAGTCGCCGTGCGCGATCTCCGAAACCGCGGCAGGTACTTTTTTGACGCTAAGACCCGACGCCAAAATTTAAGGTTCAAGACGAACCGCGCACCTGACGGCCTGCCAATGCCCCCGCCGGAGCTGGTTTATCTTGTCACCGGCCAATTTGACGCCGAGGCCTTCTATCAGAACGGGGTCGTCGGCGCGACATGCATCGAAGAAATGATCGGTAGGCAAGGGTTGGACATGAATGCATTTGGCACTATTTTGGATTTCGGATGTGGTTGCGGCCGCGTCATGCGTCAATGGAAGAAGCTGCAAGGGGCAAAGCTTTACGGAGTCGACTACAATCCGCGCTTGGTAAAGTGGTGTTGCAGCAATCTTCCATTCGCAGAATTCGGCGTGAACAAATCAGCGATGCCTCTCGCTTTCGCGGATAAGACTTTTGATTTTATCTACTCGATCTCGGTGTTCACTCACTTAACCGAATTGAACCAGCGATTCTGGATGGATGAACTCAGAAGGGTTCTCAGGCCCGGCGGCTATTTGCTATTCACCGTTCATGGAATCTCCCGGCTTAACGACCTTCCCGCTGAGCAACGGCAAGCCTTTGAAGCCGGAAATCCGATCATTCTTGGGGACCAGTACTCGGGTACAAACTTCTGTGGTACGTATCATCCACAATCGTACATTAAAAAGGTTCTTTGCAGAGATTTGCAATTTGTGGCCTTTGAACCCGGAGGCGCGAGGGATGCTAACCAAGACGTCTTCCTGATGCAAAGGCCCTCATAACGCAAAAAGGCAGAGTCGTCATCCACATTACTGTGTCCCTTTCCTTGTATTCGCCGTCAAGCGTCCGCTGAAACCCATTGGCAACGGCTTCCCAGTGCCTCGGATGCGGACGACCTCGGCCACGCGAAGGCGCAACGGTGTGTGTCACCGAAACGCCGAGCGCCGATATTGGAGAAAAGCAATCCTTTCTACGATAATTCGGGTCCGCAAGATTCCGCTTTTGGGCCAGAGACTTACGGCCCGAGGACTAAGGTCCGGCCTCCTGCGTTTGACGTTGCTCTCCTTCAGTCTTTACACTCAAGATAACGTGGTATGAATTCAGCGAGGTTCCTTTTGCTCGAAAGGAATTCCTGAATCGGCCTGAAAGGTAAAACGTGAGCCCCACAGAGACGGCAGACGCCAAGACGGCCGATGCGAAGAGTAAAGATGGCGTCAAGCGCGAGATTTCGGTTGAAATCCCTGCCCCCGAAGTTACCCGCGAAACCGAACTCATAATCCAGAAATATCAGAAGATGGCGCGGCTGCCCGGATTCCGCCGTGGACACGTGCCTGCTTCCATCATCCGGCAGCGCTTTGCCGAAGACCTGAAGAGCGATGTGGTCGAGGCGCTGGTCCCGCGCTACTTCCGCAAGGAAACCGAAAAACTTGGCATGCTGCCGGTGTCGCAGCCGCGAGTCACCGATCTCCACATCCATGATGGCGAGCCCTTGCGCTTCAAGGCCAGCTTCGAGGTGATGCCTGAGATTCCGGTCGAGGGTTACAAGGAACTGCGCGCGGATAAACCGGAGATTGCGGTCACCGATGAGGAAGTTGACCAGACGCTGACCAGCGTTCGCGAACAGCATGCGACATTTACCTCCGTCGAAGGACGCACTCTCGCTGAAGGAGATTTTGCTCAGGCATCCCTGGACGGCAAACCGAAGGACAAAGATAAAGAAAAAAAAGACGCCGCCACCCAGCCCGTTCACATGGACGAAGTGCTGATCGAAATCGGCGGCAAGAATACTGTGCCGGAATTCACTGAGAACCTGCGCGGCGCCTCCGCCGGGGACGAACGAAGCTTCGAAGTGAGTTATGCCCAAGATACCTCCGACAAGAGACTTGCCGGCAAGACCTTCGTGTATTCGGTTAAGGTGCATGCGATCAAGCAGAAGACCCTGCCCGAACTGAACGATGAGTTCGCGAAAGAGCTGGGCGAGTTCACCAGCATCGACCAGGTGCGCAAGCAGATTCGCGAGAATCTGGAAGCGGAAAAACGTCACACCGCTGAGCACGCGGCCAAGGACAAATTGGTGGCCGAGTTGGTGAAACGCAACGAGTTCGAGGTGCCGGAGTCACTGGTGGAGCGGCAAATCGATGTGCGCCTGGAGCGAGGCTTGCGCGCCCTGGCGTCTCAAGGCATGAAGATGGAGGATCTGAAAAAGATGGACCTGCCCCGGTTGCGCGTAGGCCAACGGGAGCAGGCGCTTCAGGATGTGAAGTCGTCATTGTTACTGGAACGCGTCGCGGAGTTGGAGAAGATCGAGGCCGGCGAAGAAGAGTTGAATAGTGAGATTGAATCGCTGGCCAAACAGTCCAAGCAGACTCCGGAAGCGGTCCGCGCTCGTTTGACACAGGATGGGGGCCTCGATAGAATTCGAAATAGAATCCGCAGCGAAAAGACCCTCAACTTTCTGTATCACCAGTCCGCATAACGCGGACCACTTTCGATCCTCCCCTAGTTGGACAGGCGTTGTTTAGGGGCGGAGTGTGGCAGGTGAACGTGAAGCAAAATGATCCACACATGATGCTGGTACCCATGGTCATCGAGCAGACCGGGCGGGGCGAACGCGCCTACGACATTTATTCCCGGCTGCTCCGCGACAACATCATTTTCATAGGCACGCCGATTGACGACAACATCGCCAATCTGGTGATCGCACAGATGTTGTTTCTGGCACAAGAAGATCCGGAGAAGGACATCCAGCTGTACATTAACTCTCCGGGCGGATCGATCACGGCGGGCATGGCGATTTATGACACCATGCAGTACGTGAAGAATGACGTGATGACGCTGTGCGTGGGTCAGGCTGCCTCAATGGCGGCGCTCCTTTTGTCCGCGGGTCGGTCCAAGAAGCGGCTGGCATTGCCGAATTCGAGGATTCTAATCCATCAGCCGTCCATGGGAGGATTGTCGGGACAGGCCACCGACATCGATATTCACGCGCGCGAAATCCTGCGCATGCGGGAGATTACTAACCAGCTACTCTCCAAGCACACCACGCAAAAACTCGATAAGGTGGAAAAGGACGTGGAGCGCGACTTCATCATGAACGCGCAGCAGGCTAAGGAATATGGAATCATAGACGATATCATCTATAAGACGGGAAAAGCGGTATGATCGCCCTTCGCGCGGGAACAGAAACGACTGCCGACAGGTAAGGAGTAAAGCCGAGTGAAAAACAAGTCGGGTTCCGACGAGATTCTGCGTTGTTCGTTCTGCCACAAATCGCAGGACGCCGTAGCCAAACTGATCTCGTCCCCCAGCGACTATCCGCGCGCTTATATTTGCGACGAGTGCGTGGCGGTGTGCAACTCGATCCTCGAAGATGACCGCACCGCAACTCCGCAGACCACCACTCCCAATCAGCTGCCGAAGCCCCAGGAAGTCAAGACGTTCCTCGACGAGTACGTGATCGGGCAGGAACAGACCAAGAAGAAGCTTGCCGTCGCGGTCTACAACCACTACAAGCGCATCTTCATGAACCGGCAGAAGACTGGCGACGGCGTCGAGTTAGCCAAGTCGAACATCATGCTGATCGGTCCGACCGGGACCGGGAAGACGCTGCTCGCCCAGACTTTGGCGCGCATGTTGGATGTCCCCTTCGCGATCGTCGACGCCACCACGCTCACCGAAGCCGGGTACGTGGGCGAAGATGTCGAGAACATTATCCTGAAGCTGCTGCAGGCGGCCGACGGTGACGTGAGCCGTACGCAGACCGGCATCATCTACATCGACGAAGTGGACAAGATTGGGCGCAAGGACGAAAACCCATCCATCACCCGCGACGTTTCCGGTGAGGGTGTGCAGCAGGCCCTGCTGAAAATTCTCGAAGGAACCATCGCCAACGTTCCCCCCCAGGGTGGACGCAAGCATCCACACCAAGAATTCACGCCGGTGGACACCACCAATATTTTGTTTATCTGCGGCGGGGCGTTTGTTGGACTGGAAAAGATTATCGGGCGGCGAGTGGGAAAGAAGGCGCTCGGCTTCCGCGGCGGCGAAGCGGCAGAGAAGGAAGACGTCGCGGTCTCAGGCAAACGCAATTACGAATTGCTGAGCGAGATCCAGCCGGAAGATCTGATCAGGTTCGGTCTGATTCCTGAATTTGTCGGCCGCTTGCCGGTGATAGGAATGCTGGAAGACCTGGACGAATTCGCCCTGGTCGAGATTCTGACCCGGCCCAAGAACGCGATCGTCAAGCAGTACCAGCGGCTGTTCGAGTTCGAGAATGTGCGGCTGAAGTTCAATGATGAGGCGCTTCGAGCCGTCGCGCGCCAGGCCATGGCACGCAAAGTCGGCGCCCGCGGACTACGCATGATTCTCGAAGAGCTCATGCTCGACCTAATGTTCAACCTCCCCAGCCAGAAGAAACTCAAAGAGTTTGAAGTAACTCGGGAGATGGTAGAGAAGCGCACCGCATCGTTCGCCTTGATGGACAAGGCGGGTTAAAATAGTAAACTGTCGGTCGTAGAGACGTAGCTTGCTACGTCTTCTGGCGGCGGCACGGGTCTAAGCCAGGACTTGAGAGGCTGCAAGGCAAGACGTTGCAAGCAACGTCTCTACAAAGACGAATCGCCCAGGGGAGATGCAGTGACCACATCCAAGGAAAAATTCGAAACTAAAAAGCTGCCGATGATGCCCATTCGGGACGTAGTCATCTTCCCCTTCATGATGACACCGTTCGTGGTCGGCCGCGAGTCGAGCGTCCGGGCCCTGGAAGAGGCTCTGGCGGCAGACAAGAAGATTTTCCTGGCGACCCAGCACGACGCCTCGATGGATGAGCCCAAAGCCAACGAGATTTACCAGGTCGGCACTATCGTCAACATCGTGCAGAGCCTGAAGCTCCCTGACGGAAACATTAAAGTACTGGTGGAAGGTGTCGAGCGCGGAAGGATTCTGCAAGTCACCGACACGGACGGCTACATGCAGGCGTCGGTTCGGGTGGCGCGTTATCCCGTGGAGGCGAACCAGCAGCAGATCGAAGCTAGCATGCAGCGGGTCACTTCCCTGTTTGAGCAGTACGTCAAGCTGTGCCAGGCGTTGAACTACGAGACCATGATTTCGGCCGTGCGCATGGAAGATCCGGCCAAACTGACCGACGTAATCTCGGCCAACCTTCAGCTTTCCATCGAAGAGAAGCAGGAACTGCTGGAAATTTTCGATCCCTCGGAGCGGCTGACGCGCATTGCCGATGTCCTCGATATCGAGATCGAAAAGCTGAATGTCGATCGCACCATCCAGTCGCGGGTGAAGCGCCAGATGGAGAAGGCCCAGAAAGAGTATTACCTCAACGAGAAGATCAAGGCCATCCAGAAGGAACTGGGCCGCGGCGAGAAGAGCGAATTCGACGAGCTGAAGAAGAAGATCGAAGCCGCCGGCATGCCGAAAGACGTGAAGGACAAGGCCGTCCAGGAACTGAAAAAACTGGAAGCCATGCCGCCGATGTCGGCCGAGTCGACGGTATCCCGCAATTATCTGGACTGGCTGCTGGCTGTGCCGTGGAAGAAGCGTTCCAAGGAAATCCGCAACATTACCCGCGCTGAAAAGGTCCTGAACGAAGATCATTACGGCCTCGAGAAGATCAAAGAGCGCATCCTCGAATTTCTGGCCGTCCGCCAGCTGGTAAAGAATCCCAAAGGCTCGATTTTGTGCTTCGTTGGGCCTCCGGGGGTGGGCAAGACTTCGCTCGGAATGTCGATCGCCAAGGCGACCGGCCGCAAATTTGTTCGGATGTCGCTCGGCGGAGTGCGCGATGAGGCCGAAATCCGCGGCCATCGCCGCACCTACATTGGCGCATTGCCGGGCCAGATCATTCAGATGATGAAGAAGGCGGGAACCAAGAACCCGGTCTTCATGCTGGATGAGGTCGACAAGATGTCGATGGACTTCCGCGGCGACCCCTCGGCCGCCCTACTCGAAGTTCTCGATCCCGAGCAGAACTTCATGTTTGTGGATCACTACCTCGACGTCGAGTACGACCTGTCACAGGTTTTCTTCGTGGCCACGGCCAATGTGATGCACACGATTCCCGCCGCACTGCAGGACCGCATGGAAGTCTTGCGGCTGCACGGCTACACCGAGCAGGAGAAAGTAGAGATCGCCAAACTATTCCTGGTCAAGAAGCAGATGCTGGCGGCCGGCCTGTCGGAAAAGAATGTAAAGTTCACCGACGACGCCATCACCTCGCTGATCCGCTCCTACACCCGCGAAGCCGGAGTCCGCAACCTGGAGCGTGAAATCGGAAACATCTGTCGCAAGGTTGCGCGCAAGGTCGTTAAGGAAGGCGAGAATTATACGGTCGCAGTGACCGGCGCCAACGTCAATGACTTCCTGGGCGTAATCAAGTATCGCGATACGCTGGCCCACGAGAAGAGTGAAGTCGGGCTGGTGACTGGTCTTGCATGGACGGAAGTCGGGGGCTCGATTCTGAGCACCGAAGCCACCGTAGTAGACGGCAAAGGCAAGCTGACGCTCACCGGCAAACTTGGCGACGTCATGCAGGAGTCGGCGCAGGCCGCCATGTCCTATGTCCGCTCGCGCGCGCACCGCCTGGGCCTGAACCGCGATTTCTATCGTAATCTCGATCTGCACGTGCACGTGCCAGAAGGCGCCATCCCCAAGGACGGGCCGTCCGCTGGCATCACCATCGCTACCGCGATATCAAGCGCGTTGAGCAAGATTCCAGTGCGGCGCGATATTGCCATGACGGGTGAGATCACGCTGCGCGGTAAAGTATTGCCTATCGGGGGACTCAAAGAAAAACTGCTGGCGGCGCACCGCGCGGGCCTGTTTGAAGTGATTCTGCCCAAGGACAACGAGAAAGACTTGGCTGAGGTTCCGGAGAACCTGCGCAATGCCATGAAGCTGCATTTCGTGGACACCATGGACCAGGTGCTGCAGGTCGCGTTGGAGTCGCCTCTGCCGCAGATGGAAGAAACCGTGCCTCAGCCGATCGCACCAATGACGTCGGACACGGGAGACAGCCCGGCCACGCATCAGTAGGGACACAGTTGCAAGTACCCAGTTGCCAGTTTTCGAAAGGCCCGCGATCCCGGGCCTTCTTCGCCTGTCCCTTGGGCTTCCAGCAGTGGCTCAGTTTGGATTCTGACTTAGCAATCTCTACCGGCGTCATCCCGAACGGAGCCGTTCTTCAGGCGGAGTGAGGGATCTCGCGTACGTCCCCACAGCGTCAGGAGTCACACTCAGCCACAATCGGGGCAAGGCGTCGCTTGCCAACCTCACCTCCTGCATTGCAAACTGAAGCATGAGGGTCCTGACTCGATTCCTGGCAGCCGCGACTGACGTCGCGCACTTCCCTGCTTTCGAGCTGCCGGAAATCGCCTTCCTTGGCCGATCGAACGTAGGAAAATCCAGCGTGATCAACTCCCTGGTGGGGACGAAGCTGGCCCGCACCAGCTCAACTCCCGGACGCACCCGCAGCATCAACTTCTTCGAAATACGCTGGCCAGGGAAACCGGAGCCGGAACTCATTTTCACCGACCTGCCGGGGTATGGTTACGCGAAGATTTCGCGCGAGATTTCGCAGGAGTGGCCGAAGTTCATCGAGCCTTACCTTCGTGACCGTTCCAACCTTGCATTGTGCGTAGCGCTCGTCGATGCCGGCGTTCCCCCACAGCAGAAAGACCGCCAGTTGCTGGACTTCCTCAGCGCCTCAGGCCGCGATCTCCTGCTGGTCGCCACCAAGAGCGACAAACTCTCGGGCAATCAACTGCGCAACGCTCTAAGAAAGCTCGGGGACGAATATCCCGTGGCGCGGATTCTCCCATACTCCGCGAAGACCAGTGCTGGACGTGAGGAACTGTGGACGCGAATTCGGGAAGCAGCGCAGCGCTTCTGGGTGGGCGAAGCTTCCTCCCACGCGGCGCCCGATTAGAGCGTTCTTATTTCCCCTCGGCATAATCCCACCAGAGTTCCGACCGTGTCATCCAGTCATGTAACTTTCTGCGACGATTTTCCGATAGAGACTTCAGTGAGGTGGTGGGAGGGTAAAGTGCGGAGCCACCGCTCTGCGCGCAGGTTGCCAGCTCGCACGTCCAGTTATGGCTCAAGAAACCAATGAGGGTATCGCGTATCTGATGGCCCTCAAACAGTCGAGCACGCCAGCCGGCGCTGCGACGGCTCCGGCACGTGAGACAAGTTCGGCGGAACCTTCGAATTCCAACGCGACTCCGGCGGCGTCCGCCGGATTCCAAACCTTTGCGAACAACGAGAAGCGGCGCACTCCTCGTTACAAACTGGAAGGCAGTGCGGAACTGCGCGACGAAGGTCGCGATCTGCGAACCTGGGCAACCTTCAGCGACATCAGCCTGCATGGATGCTACGTCGAAGCCACGGCAACCACGGATGTGGGAACGGTGCTGCAGATCAAGCTTGAAGCGAATGGTTATCGCATAGAGACCAGAGGGTGCGTCCGGGTGAGCTATCCTTCGCTCGGCATGGGAATCGCGTTCACGGAGATGTCTGAAGAAAACCGTACACGCTTGCGCGAACTGCTCGCGGCGATCTCGCGGCCCTCGGTAATCGTGGGACCGGGCTTGGCATCTTCGCAGCCCGTGAGCGGTCCGCTGAAAGCTCTGCCCCTGATTTCCGATCCCGGCGCAGCCGTGCGAGCCTTGGTCGAGTATTTCGAAAACCGGCAAATGCTCACGCAAGAGGAATTCTTAAGTGTGCTGCGCAAGAGCCAGAGGGCCAATCCCGCCTTGAGCAAGACTTCGCGATTCTAACCGCCTGGTTACCACCGTCATTACATTCGATTCTGTAGATTCACAGTCCAGCAATTACAGAAACGATGCTATTCGCTATGATGAATGGACCATGGCTCTTTATCTCATCACCGGCATTGGCGGCTTTATTGGATCATCTCTGGCGCGGGCTTTGCTGTCGCGGGGCGAACAGGTTCGCGGGGTGGATAATTTTGCGACGGGCAAGCGCGAAAATCTCGCGGACATTCTTAATCGCATCGATTTTCGCGAAGCAGACATCCTCGATCTCGACGCGATGAAGCGGGCCTGCGCGGGTGTGGACTATGTTCTGCACCAGGCTGCGATTCCCTCGGTCCCGAAGTCCGTCCTTGATCCTCTCGCCAGCAACCGGGCCAATGTGGATGGAACTGTAAATGTGCTGGTGGCGGCGCGCGATGCGAAGGTGAAACGCGTTGTGTATGCGGCGTCGTCTTCAGCCTATGGCGACACACCCACACTGCCCAAACACGAGGGCATGACGCCGAATCCTATCTCGCCCTACGCCGTGGCCAAGCTGGCGAGCGAACACTACATGATCTCCTTCTACCGCTGCTACGGCCTGGAGACTGTGGCCTTGCGGTATTTCAACATCTTCGGTCCGCGGCAAGACCCCTCGTCGCCATATTCCGGAGTGCTGGCAAAGTTCATCACGCTCATGCTGCGGGGTGAGCAGCCCACGATCTTCGGCGACGGAGAGCAAAGCCGCGACTTCACCTACATTGATAATGCAGTCGAAGCGAACCTGCTGGCCTGTGAAGCGCCCGCGCCCGAGGCGGCGGGAAAGGTCTTCAATGTGGCTACGGGACGGCGGATCACGCTCAACGAGACCGTCAAGATGTTGCAGGGGCTCACGTCCTATTCCGGCGAGACCATTTATGGGCCGGAGCGTGGTGGCGACATCAAGCATTCACTGGCCGATATCTCCAAGGCGGAAGCGCATCTTCGCTATCGCCCGAAAGTGAATTTCGAGGAAGGCCTGCGGCGCACGGTGGATTGGTACCGGAGAGCGGACCTCTGACCTCAGACCTTGGACTTCAGCTTTCATCCCCCGCACGTCAGGACTTCGGCCATCGGTCTTCCAACCCCGGGCTTCGGACCTCAGACGTCGGACTTCGGCCATCGGTCTTCCCCCTGATGTTGGACGTTGACCTTTTCGTTGTAGAGCCAAAAGCCGGGCAAAATTGGCATTCAGATTTCGCGGTCATCGAAGAAGAAGAAAAGGATCGACAAGTCGGCCGATCCTCCGAATGTTTTCGGGGCTAAGGTCCGAGGTCAAAGGTCCGAAGTCCGATTCATTACCAGAAAACGGACCTCTGACCTCAGACCTCGGACTTCGGACTTCAGCTTTCATTCCCCCACACTTCAGACGTCGGACTTCGGCCCTCGGTCTTCCCCCTGATGTTGGACGTTGACCTTTCGTTGTAGAGCCAAAAGCCGGGCAAAATTGGCATTCAGATTTCGCGTTCATCAAAGAAAAGGATCGACAAGTCGGCCGATCCTCCGAATGTTTTCGGGGCTAAGGTCCGAGGTCAAAGGTCCGAAGTCCGGGTTGACGTCCGCTTCATTACGTTAGTTATCTACGGAGCGATTACCGACACGGATAAAGTGGAGACATGACGCTCTCTTCAATGGTGGTATCGCGCGACTGGCAGGAAGTCAGTGTTCTGGAATGCATCCTCGGCGCTCTTCACATAGATGTTTCGATTGAAAATCAGCCGCAGCGCGCTCTGGCTCGGCTGAACAAATCGAAGGTCGATGCCTTGATCGTGGACTGCGACCTTAGCGGAACCACTCAGTTTCTGCGCGAAGTGCAGCGCGACCAGCGCGGGACTAATCCCGTACCGCTGGTCATCATGGGCGGATCGCGCTCACGAAACAATCTGGATGCGACCGGCGCTCTCTTTGCGTTTGAGAAGCCAATCTCCGTCGAGCAGGCCGTACGGACACTCTCGGCGGCGCGTAATCTGATCCTCGACGGGCGCTTGCGTTATCACCGGGCCGGCCTCGAGGTGCCCGTGAGTTTGAGTTGCAGCCCGCGCGAACAGGTCGAAGGTCAACTCATCAATGTCAGCCAGGGTGGCTTGCAAATTCACACGGACGATCCCGTCGAAATGAAGAAGACGATGCGAGTCTCATTCGAACTGCCCGGTGCGAAGTGTGGACTGAAGGCTCAGGCGGAAATAGCCTGGCAGGACAAACGCGGAAATATCGGAATTCGATTTGTGAAAGTTGCGCCGCGGCAGCAGCGAACGCTGCAACTGTGGCTGGCACAACAGTACTTCGCGAATTAGGAAGAATCCAGTTCCCAGCTCGTGTGGATCGATTCGCCCAGATCTACCCAGTGAACCCCTGTGCCCCTCTGTGGTAAAGATTTTGATCTTACTCTGTAGGCGAGTCGGCCGCGTCTGCTAGCGGAAGCGATCTGCATCCTCAGCATCTTCATTTTCCTGATCGCCTCCGCTTAACCGTGCCAGGCGAGCACCCAGGCTCGCACCGCCGAAGGCGATAGAAAATCCCAAGTAGAGAGCGGTTACAAGAATTGCCGCGCCGAATCCCGCCTCCAGACTCAACGGCCATCTGGGAAGTTCGTGCGTTACGGAGAGAAAAACCAGTCCGAACATAAGCAACGATGCCACTATGACCAGAGAGTCGACGGTCCATGCAAGGCTTCGTCCAGAAAGCGGCCGCGAAAGCCAATCCAGCTCAAGGGGAGTATCTGCAACCGGGCTGGATGCCTCGTCTTCTGCGACCGAGGAATCGATAGGCAGGGCCTGAGGTTCGAGTTGAATCACCTTGCGCGGGGCGGGCGAGACCACCAGGCCGTCGCTCTCCTCGGTGCTGCCCGAAATCGAAGTCACGTTCCACAACATGGAACTGCCACGCGCGGAATGCTGCGGAATGGATTCCAGTAGATTCCCGAAGATCCACTCATTGATCTGGCGGACCATGCGCGGCGAAAGATCAAGAAAGCGGACTCCACACTGTCCGGAAGAATTTGACCACAGAACTTCTCCTCGGGCCTCGACGCGTACCCGGGGAGAACGCAATTCGAAACGCAGCCGAACCATCTGATGAAGACGCAGTGCAGCAACCGCTTGGACGGCGACGCCCCGGTGATTGAGGTTACGAATGATTCCGCCATTGGCTTCGTCGAGGACGACGTAGGTCAATGTGCGCAGGTCGTGCCGATGGTGGGCTCGCGCTTGCCGCGCGAGTGACGTCACTACTTCCATACTCACCGCCGGAAAATTGCCGATCGGTCGGGAACCCTAGCTACATAGTTTAGTGCCGCAAGAAGGCGCGGCCGCAGTAACTGAAGAGGTTCGCCTCTGGCGTTCCTCTCGGCGAGCCGCGGGATCATTTGGGCGAGTCTTACCAAAGGCCATGCCCGAGAGGTCATGCCCAAACAATTGCAAAGCAGACAAAAGACCGATAACTTTATGGTGTACTCTCGTGCGCGACGCTGCTCATGGAGCTACCGCAAGATAGGGTTCGGCCTCGTCGAACGGAGTAAGCTAAGTGGCTGATTGACGAGCACTTTGCCCGGGCCCACACTGTATCGTTATGCGTCGGCACGGGCTTGGAATGGCGACTACTACCACCAACCCGGACATAGCGGAAGATACTCTGCCTCCAGACGCAGGCAGAGGTGCGACTCCGTGGCCAGGTGAACAAAAACCTGCCGACCCTGCCAACACCCTCGACAACGATACAGATAAAGATACCGATACAGATACAGATAAAGACCGGAAGCCTTCGCATCGCGATGCCCTGCAAGCATTGCTGGCCTTCTCGGCGCTGCACGAACAGGTGCGGCGCAGGAAGTCTTTAGCTGCGCGGTCAAACAGCTTTGACACGGTTGCGCCGGCAAGCGAGTTCGAAGCCGAAGAGCAATTCGTTCTCGACGAGGTGCTGCAACTTGTCGCTGAACGCGCCGTCGCCATCACCGGTGCGGACGGACTCGCAATCGCGCTCGCTGAAAATAATGAAATTGTGTTGCGCGCATCCGCAGGCGCGGTCAGGCCCGACGTCGGCGCGCGAATCGACCGCTCATCCGCGTTCTCCGGCGCTTGCTTCCGCATGGCGCAGATTGTGCGTTGCGACGATACCGAACTAGATCCACGGGTTAACCTGCGCGCGTGCCGGCGCTTGGGCGCGCGGTCAATGGTGGCCGTACCGCTCTGTGGACGGCGCCGCGTGATCGGACTATTGGAAGCGTTCTCAGCCGAGCCCTTTGGATTCAACGACAGCGATGTTCGCAACCTGAGCCTGCTGGCCGAGCTGGTGCTTGGAGCATTGAAGCCCGAGGACGAAGATCGCTTTGCAGAATCTGCGCAGGCAGCGGAAAAGAATTTGGACTCCCCTCCGACTCCCAAGACGGAGCTAAGTCCCGAGAAGTTCGTTCCCAAGCAGCCTTGGTCGCAGGTCGAGCCAGCGAGCGCTGAAATCGGTGCGAGTCTCGCGCCAATCGAAATTGACGCACCGCCAGCGCCGGCAAGAAACCTTGTTTCCAAACCACCTGTTGCGCCGGACAAACCTGACCTGGACAACCTTGCCATACCCCTTGTCACTGCAGCAGAAGCGACAGAGCCGGAAGCGGCGGTGCCAGAAGCCGTTCAGTCCACGCATCGTCCCGGTGTATTGTTGGTACTGGCATTAGTAGTGGTTGCATCGCTGCTGGCGGCTGGTGTTTGGTGGAAACTGAAAACTTCCCAACTGGGCAGCGCGATCATCGATACGCAAAGACCCGCCTCAGAGTCAGATTCTGCAGAGCGCGTGACACCAGCGACCAAGCCAGCGACCCCACAGACTGCGCCGAAGCCTTCGGGCCCGGACCCCAATACAAATCAAGACGCGCTCTCCGGGATGGGAGAAATACAGAACACGCCAGCCACTCCGCAGGAGCTTTCGAAATTTCCACGAGTCACTGGGATCCGGCACTGGTCGTCGTCGGATTCAACGACCGTCGTACTCGACCTCGAAGACCAGGTGCAGTATGAAGCCCACCGATTAAGTCATCCCGACCGTATTTATTTCGATCTGCGTGATACTGCGCTGAGTGACGAAATGGCCGGCAAGACGGTAGACGTCGGAGACACTCTGCTCAACCGCATTCGCCTGGCGCAGCCGGTTCCGGGAATGACTCGCGTCGTGCTGGAGACCAAGGGCAACTCGACTTTCTCTGTGAGTCTCGAACCGAATCCTTACCGGCTGGTGGTGCAGGTCAGCAAGATCGGCGCGGGCCCCAGAGGCGCAGTGAATCTGTTCCCCAACGAAGTGGAAGCAGCGAACCGGCTGGCAATTGTGATTCCTCCTCCAACCAAGGAAGACCTGCAACTGCGTGCTCGCGTGCCGAAGATGCGCATTGTCGTGGATGCCGGCCATGGTGGATGGGATCTCGGGACTGTCGGGCGTCGAGGATTGCTCGAAAAAGATCTGGTCCTCGAGATCGCGCAGCGCCTGGGCAAATTGCTCGAGAGCCGTCTTGGTTCGGAAATAATTTACACGCGTCGGGATGACAGTTACGTTCCGCTCGATGACCGCGCCGGAATTGCGAATCTGGCGCAGGCGGATTTGTTTGTCTCCGTACATGCCAATTACAGCGATCTGCCTTCAGCGCGCGGCGTAGAAACTTACTACACCAACTTCTTTTCGGCGCCGGGTACGAAAGATGTGGAGGAGAATGGCGGCGCAGCCAAGCCGGCTATCGCCGCAGCCCTTTCGCCCGTGGAGTTGCACGACAAAGTTGAGCAGTCGCGGCGGCTCGCAGCCAGCGTGCAGCGGTCGCTCTACGGCATGCTGTCGGTGCAAAATCCGGGCCTGCGCGATCGCGGGGTGAAGGCCGCCGGCTTCGTAGTGCTGACCGAGACGTCCATGCCCGGAATTCTGGCAGAAGTTTCCTTCGTCAGCAGTCCCACCGATGAGCAGCGACTCCGCAGCGATGGCTACCGTGAGCAGATCGCCGAGGCCCTGTATAAAGGCATCGCGCGGTATGCCGCGAACACTCACGCGGTGAAGGTCGCCAGCGTAGCCAAGTAGCAAGCCATCACAACTCATGTGGGGACAGCCGCCCCCGGCTGTCCATCGAGCGAAGCTCGACCATGCCCTTGAGCCAGTCCGAGCGTGTGAAACCCATAGCCTGCCCTGAGTGAAGCCGAAGGGTCTCGCAAAAGCGGCGAGACATCGGGCACCCCGCATTTCACACCCCTCATCTCAAGTGCCCGCTCACCTTACTGCGGCTTCTCACCGACCGTCTCCAACAACCAATTTCTCACGATCCCCTGCATCACCATCCGAGCCTTCTCCGAGCTTACGTGCTTCACTACACTGTTCGCCGCCGCTTTCGGGACGGGTTCAGCCTTCACCTGCACGGCGTCAGCGATGTCTTCGCCATCCGCTTCATTCTCTACCGCGTCTTCATCCTCTGCCTCACCTTCAAAGTCATCTTCAAACCACTGCGGGCCGTTGATGGACGTCGCATTCACAGTATCGCGGTCGATCACGATATCGGTCACTTGCTCCACCTCGAAGTCCGTATTCCGCAGATTGACGGTGGCCGTCTGCAGCGCGTAGAGCATCAGCCCGGCGGTCTTGTGATCCATCCGCCCGCAGGCGAGCAGTTCCATCACCTTCATCAACGCCACCTGCACCGAGTTCGCGTCTTCGAGCACTGGCAGCTCAAACCGGCGCTGTGCGAACACGTCTGCCTGAGTCCTGGCCCGCTCGATGCGAACCTGCTCATGAAAATAGCAACGCCTCCTGCGCCGTAGCGCCGGAGACCCGCACTGCGTCCCATTCACCTTCACATGCTGACACCGTGGAACATTTTCCAGACCCATACTCTCCCCACCTCTCGACTTCGACGCGCCGGACTGTAATTCGCGGGGTATCCCCCTCCCCCCACCAATCTTTTGGAATGATCGGGTTAGCAGGAAATTCCCCGCAAAATCCGCTTGTCAAAGAACTTAGATATCAAAATCCGTGAAACAAAGAACTTAGCGGCGGAGTAACTGGCCTATAAGTGATTGTTGACGGTATTGACCATGATTGCGGAGTTTGTAGTTGGAACAAAAGGGCAGATGTCACATTGGGGCTGTGGAAAGGCAGAGGGACCGCTGACAATTTGGATTGGAGATTTGAACGTCCCCGCCTACAATAGTGTTATGGAGATTTCTTTAGCGCCGGAGGTTGAGGCAAGGCTCACCAGAATCGCTTCCGAAGCGGGTAAAGCCGCGAACCAGCTCGTGCAGGAATTGGTCGCAGATTACCTGGGGCATGACGAATGGTTCAAGCGAGAAGTGCAAAAAGGGCTGGCATCATTGGATAGCGGCAAGTCTGTGTCGCATGAGGAAGTCGGCCGCCAAATAGAGCGCATCCTAAAGTCTTGATGACGGTTCGGTGGTCTCCCGAAGCCGCAGCCGATTTCGCTGCGATTGTCGAATACATCCGCAAGCAGAATCCCGCAGCCGCTGAGCGAGTAGCCCGTAAAATATACGACGACGTTTCGTCGCTCGCATCATTCCCAAATCAAGGGCGCCCCGGCAGAATGAAGGGTACTCGTGAATTGGTGTTCTCGCCTCTTCCGTTTATTGCTGTGTACCGAGTGAAGGTGGAAGCGGTGGAGATTGCAAGGGTGCTGCATGGGTCGCAGCGCTGGCCTTAGTTTTGATGCAGGGACGAACGACACCGCAGAAAGTCCCCGCCCAAGCAGAGCTTGGACCGGGCACCGTCGGGTTAGGATGGGTCGCCTAGCGGTTTATTTCGCACCTTGATTGAGCCAACTCTTCCAAGATTCCATGCTTCCACGCGTTGCGCTCCTCCTCCAATTCGTCCCACCGATTGTGCATTAGGTCCTTAGCCCCAGGCGGAGCGTAGGGCAAATCTAGGCCGCTAAAGATTCCAAGCGGCTCAAGAGGAACTACGTCACGGCAAATTCGGATCGAGAGAATGTAATCCGTCAGGGCGCGCTCGACTCGAATTATAGCTCGCTGAAGTTCGTCGATCTGCGAGAACTTCACGCCCGCGAACTGGTACGCTCCGCGCCTGAAGGCGTCGGCGGAGTGCGCGATAAAGTTGTTGCGGATGTGCTCGATTTCATGGGCGCTGGGAAGGTTCCCTTTTTTTTAGCTTACCCCGGACTTACGTCCGTGGCTATCGTATGCCGCCCCTACGGGGCTGGAGTGGGTGGTTTGTGCCGCGGCTTTCCCCACTGATTCGATTCCGCCTCTGCCATCCCACTCAGGCAACAGTCGCCGCAAACTTCATTTCAGCGCAGAATCCAATGCGGACACAAAGTCAAAGTCCCCGCGCTGTCTCGCAAAAACCGCAAGACAAGGACGGGGCACCCGCTAGCGTTCGTGAATTTCGTCGCGATTGAAGCGCCAGCCGGGGGAGTGGCCGCGTCCGGAGAGGCGCTTGAACTCTTCGACGCTGCGGTTGGGATCGTCTTCTCCGGCGACGCTTTCGTCAATCGAAACAGTGACGTTCATATACACAGTATATGTGGAGACGGATTGCGCGACACGAAATGTCCACGAAACGAAAGTCAAAATCCCCACTCTACTCGCAACAAAACGCGACTAGAGTGGGGCACCCTCGGGATCTTTTCAGATCGAGTCAGTTCCCTGCTGCAACGCTATTTGAACGGGTTCACGATTTGCAGGCCGTCAATCTCTCGCGTGTGTTGCATGTCTTCTGAGAAGAGGACGGTGCAGCCGGACTGTTTGGCGGAACGGATGACGAGTGCGTCCCAGAAGGAAAGGTTGTGGAGGCGGTGCAAGTCAATGGCGGCCAGGATGTCCGCAACGTCGGGAGCGGCGACGTGGAACTCGGCGAGCAGTTCGACCTTGCGGCGGGCGATGGAAGCGTCCACATGTAATTTGCGGGTGACGGTAACGAAATACTCTTGCAGGACCTGGAGCGAGACCACACCGGTTCGCGCGCGGCGATGTTCGGTTACCAGGTCGAGGGCGCGGCGCTGTTTGGCGGGCGCGGCCTTATCGTCGGCGTAAATGAGGATGTTGGTGTCGAAAAAGCTACGAACGGTCATTACCTTGATCTTGTCGAGAATGAATTTCGTCGCGATTGAAGCGCCAGCCGCGGGAGTGGCCGCGTCCAGAGAGGCGCTTGAATTCTTCGATGCTGCGCTCGGGATCGTCTCCGCCGGCAATGGTTTGCAGGTAGTCGCGGATGAGCTGGTTCAGACTTTTGCCGAGGGCTTCCGCTTTCCTGCGGGCGCGGGTAACGAGCTGGTCGTCAAGAGACAGGGTAACGTTCATTCTTTACACAGTATATGTGGACACGTATTATGTGTCAATCAGGAAGTCGCCCTAGGAAAAGGCAGGTCCGTAGAGACGGTGCTTGCAACGTCTTGCCGGCGGCGTCGATGAACTCATAGAGCAGAAATGCCGCAGGCAGAGACGTAGCAAGCTACGTCTCTACGGGACGGCGCCGTATTTTTGCAGCCACTTTAATTCTTCTCTTACTTTGATTTTGCCGTGCCAGGGATTCTTGCTCAGGCTGTGGCCTTCGCCGGGAAAGACTAGCAGCTTGTTTGGAATGCCCAGCGAATACAGGGCGTGCTCCAGCAAATAATCTTCCAGCACGGCTACGCGGATGTCGTCGGCGCCGGCGACCATGTGAGTGGGCGTGCGGACTTTGTCGATTTGGAAGATCGCGGCTTCGTCGTGATAGCGCTGGGGAGCTTCCCAGGGACGTCCGCCGAGGAAGTAGGCGTCGTCGAAAGTTGTGTCGTCGTTGCCCCAGTTGCCGACGTGTTCGACCGCGCCCGCGCCCGTGATCGCGGCCTTGAAGCGCGTGGTTTGCGTGATGAGCCAGTTGGTCATGTATCCGCCGTAGCTGTAGCCGCCGATGGTGAGGTGATCGGCGTCGGCGATGCCGTCTTTTACGAGAGCGTCGACGCCTTCGAGAATGTCTTTGCCGGGGCGCGAGACGATTACGGGAACGATCTGCATGAGGAACTTGTCGCCGTATCCGGTGGAGCCGCGATAGTTGGGCTCGAAGACCAGCCATCCGTTGGTGGCGGCGAGCGCGGCCCACTGGTACCAGTCGGCTTCGAAGTGGTTGCCGTCGGCGTCGGCGGGGCCGCCGTGGATCAGCGTGAACATGGGCAGGTGCTTGGCTTCGAATTTGCCGGGAGGATAAATCAGCATGCCTTCGACGGTGGTGCCGTCGTCGGCCTTCCATTGATATGGCTTGCCCTGGGGGAGATCGCGCTCGGTGAAAAGTTTGTTGAATGACGTGATGGGACGAGCTTGATCGAGTTTCGCGGCGCTGTCGGCGAGATAGACTTCGGCGGGCTTGCCGAGCGAGGTGTAGATGAAGGCGACACGCGGCGAGTGGGCTGTGCTGGAAATACTTTCATACGTGCCCGGCCAATTGCTGAGACGGTGCAGTGATTCCGCGGGCTTGGTTACGGAGTACATTTGGACTTCGGTGCCGAGGCGAGCTGAAGTGAGAATGTTGTCGGCGGTGACGGCGTAGTGCTCGACGGGACCGACGAAATCTTTGCTCCACTGCTCGATCGCGGCGCTGGCGGGCTTTTCGCTGTCGGACTTTTCAGAATCAACCCAGTAGAGATGCGGCTGGAGATCGCGATAGGGACCGGTGACGTCTCCGACCTCGACGCTGAAGAAGATGTGGCGGTTGTCGTTGGCCCAGTGCAATTTTGTTTCGGCGGCCTGGTTGTGGGTTAGACGGTGGGGCTCTGCTAGCACGGCTTCTGCGGTGGTGCCGGCATTCGCGGGCAGAGCCTGCCCTGAGCTTGTCGAAGGGAGTGCCCGCGCCACACTTGCTAGATCAAGTGCGTAGATTTCTATGTCTTCGTACTTTTCCTGGCGCTGGTTGACGGCGTTGGTTACGAAGGCAAGCTTGTTGCCATCGGGCGAAGTGACCAAGTCTTCCACGCGTAACGGAGACTTCGCGATCGCGCGGGTGCCGGGAGTCAGGTCTGATTCTTTTTCTGATTCGGATTCTTCTTTGGTTGCCTGGACAGCGTGGCGGGCGAGGGCTGTCGCTAAATCGAGGGCGAAGATGGTGTCGCCGCGCTCGGCGGTGCGGTATTGCAGCACATCTTTCCATTCTTTCTTGTAGTCGTTTTTCTGTTGCTTGGTCCACGGGTTGCGTGTGGCGAAATAGAGAGTGTGCGAATCGGCGGACCAGGAAAAGGTGTGAACCTCTTCTTCGCCTTGAGTAACGGCGAAGGCCTCGCCACCGGCAGGCGAGATCAAGTAAATCTGGCTGACACCTTCGTCTTTATCTTTATCTTTGTCTCTTGTATCGGATTCAGAGTCGGAGCTTTTCTCGGACGAGGATTTACGTTCCGAGAGGAAGGCGATCCAGCGGCCGTCGGGCGACCACTTGGGACTTGAATCGTGACCGGACTGGGTCAGCTGAATGAGCGAGCCGCCCTTGGCGTCATCGCGGTAGAGCCATAAGTCGCCGCGGAAAATCTGCTGGTCCCAATCGGCGCGCTCGGTGCCGATTACGACGGAGTTGCCGTCGGGCGACAGTTCAATCCCGGAGAAACTTACGGAGTTGAAAAATTCGTCCAGGGTCAGCTTTGGCTTGCTATCGGCCGAAGCGAAGAATGCGCAGCCTACGATTACGACGACGACGAACACAGTTCTTTGGATTCGCATAGGGGTTCCCGGTGGGAACAAGGTTTATACAACGTGGGAATCGAGGGAGGCAAGTCTGTGACTGGGAGTTCGGGTTGCGAGGCCGGAGATCTCGATTGCGCCGTTAGCTCTTTCAAATCTGGGCGAAAGATATATGTCGAAATCAAGCCATCGTAGAAACTCCCTTTGACGCCGCTGGTGGCGCAAGCTTGCATGGGGTTCTTCGCTTCGCTCAGAATGACAGACTAGAAAGCTTGTGTTCGCTCACAATGACAGACCAGGAAAGGCCTGGCCTTTTCACTGCGCGGGTTCGGCGTTCTTGAGGGCGTCGTCGAGGGGCTGGCCGCCGCGAGGAGCGCTCTGTAAGATGCGCCATCCGTCATCGTATTTTCGAAATCCTGCGATTGATTTGTAGTGCACTTCGGGAGAGTAGAAAGCTGCACCGACTTCGTTCAAAGGAGTCCATTTCCAGGTGAATTCGACATCGGCGGAATTGCCTTGCCGGCTGATGCCGGTGATGGCTATCAGTTCCCTTCGAGCGGCGGGGACGGCGAAGGCGGGCTTCTCAGCATCCGTTGGTGCCGCCAGTATTCGGAAAGTGTCGACGCCGGATGGGGTGAGCAGGACATCCCAGCAAGGCGGGGGCGCGATAGCAGGAGGACACCAGGCGCGGGTGGCGGAGATCCATCCGTGCTGCTGGAGTACGAGGGATTCGGGGGCGAGGAAATCCTTGTTGGAGATCACACCTGTGTGCAGCCAAAACTGCTGCGTATTCTTGAACGTGCTGGATGCGTCGATCAGGTCGGCGGCGAGGCGGCGGGTTAGAAAGTCGCGCGGAGAGCAGGAGGAGAGCAGGAGCGCGGATAGTAGGCAGGCGACGATTGGCGGTGTTTTTTTCATTACGCTTGCACGCTGCTACTGCTGCCGGGCTTCGCCCGGCGGACAGCCGAGGCGGCTGTCCCTACGCACTGGCTCAACGCGTTGTGATTGTAAATAAACGCGATCTTTTGTGGGGCAGGAAAGGATAAGCGGTGATCTGGCCGTCGAAGTGGGGGGCCCAGCGGCCTGGAATCTGCGTGGCACAATGGGGACAACGGCCGTCCGGAGTCAGGCGATAATCTTCGACCAGGTAGCTGGCGATAATCTTCGACCAGGTAGCTGTGTCGCTTGATGACTGTTTCGCTACACTGCGGGCAGCGAGTGTCTTCCCAGTTGCCGACCATGCCCGGCAAATTGCCCGCGTAGATGTAGCGAAGTCCTGCCTGCTGGCCGATTTCGACGGCACGTAGAAGATCGTCGGAACGTGTGTCCCGAGGATCGGTCATTTTGTAGTCACCATGAAATGCGGTGACGTGCCAGGGAATGTCGGGCGAGATGCCGGCGAGGAACTCCGTGAGGCGACGCAGTTCGTCCGGTGCGTCATTAAATCCGGGGATGAGCAGTGTCACGATCTCGAGCCACATGCCCATGCTATGAATGCGCCGGATGCTGTCGAGAATCGGGCCGATGCGGCCGCCGAGTTCGTGATAGTGGCGATCGTCGAAGCTTTTGAGATCGACTTTGTACAGGTCAATCCAGGGATGCAGGTATTCGAGAACTTGCGGCGTGGCATTACCGTTCGAAACGAAGGCGGTCAAAAGTCCCGCGGCCTTGGCCTCTTTGAAGACGGCGACTGCCCATTCGCTGGTGATCAGAGGCTCGTTGTAGGTGCTGACCAGGACTTTGGCGCCCTGGTCGAGGGCCTCGCGCACCAGCGACTCCGGAGATGTTTCGAGCGGCGGGGAGAGCGCAGTGGGATCGCGCAGGGCTTGCGATGTCACCCAGTTCTGACAGTAGGAGCAATGAAGATCGCAGCCCAGCATGCCGAAGCTGTAGGCGAGGGCTCCGGGATGTGCGTGGAAGAAGGGCTTCTTCTCGATGGGATCGCATTGGGTTCCGGCAACGTATCCCCAGGGAACGTAGAGGGTACCGCCGCGGTTGTAGCGGACTTTGCAGACGCCAGGCTGGCCGTCGGGGATGGGGCAGCAGTGTCCGCAGGAGAAGCAGCGAACCCTGCCGTTGTCGAGTTTCTCATAGAGACGAGGGTCGGCCTCATGAACTCGCTCATCGAGGAGAGTGCGAAGGGTGGGCACGGAATCTCTCTGATTATTTTACCGCGGACGGAAAAAGGATGTGAGAGCTGCATCGGCGATGGCGTTGCCTCATGCCGATAGGCAGCCTCGGCGGCTCAAAGGCGGACGATTTTGGGGCATTTACGGCGCGGCTTGAAGTGTGTGCGTGAGAAGTGATCTTTCGCCCCGCCGGGGCTTGTCTGCTTCCCACTTTTTCCCACGGCTCACGCCCCTTCGGCAGGCTCAGGGCAAGCTGTGGGCTGCATTCTAACGCCGCTTCGCGGCTAGTAGCCAGGAGCTTTGTTCCACAAGTCGAGAGCGCACCTCAGCGGCTAAAGCCGGATTGATTTTGTGGCACTTACGGCGCGGCTTGAAGCCGCGCCCTTTCAAAACAAAATCAAGAGCGGAGTTTTTTCTTAGCCTGTGAAGCCGACCTTGTTGTTACTGGACTTACGGCACGACTGAACGTCGTGCCCTTCCCGGCTTCGTCGTTTCAGAGCGTTTTTCCGCAGCCTGTAATGGCATGCCTTGATACGAATCTCGCTTCAAATTGCAGCGTTACCGAGTGGGCTTGGCAGTAGAACTGGACGCGGAACTATGGTGCAGGAGCCATTCACTGGCTTGTTGCTCAATGGCGATTGCCTGGGCACGCGTCATGTGCGACGCCAGAACCGTTGCCAGGGCTTTGCTGTTGTTGTCGCCACCGGCGCGAGCCAGGACGATCCAGAAATAGGCTTCATTCAAATTTTGTGGCACGCCACGTCCGCCCCAGTAAAAAGAACCCAAGCGGAACTGGGCACTCACGTTTCCTTGCTCGGCGGCCTTGGTGAACCAGCGAAACGCTTCTTTCTCGTTCAGCTTCACTCCTTCGCCGGTGGCGTAGCGAACGCCGAGAGCATTTTCAGCCGATGGATCACCTTGCTCGGCCGATTTCTGCAGTTGGGCGAAGGTTGACGTGTCGAACGCAGGCAGAGAGATCGCAGAAGGAGTCGTGGCAGTTGGCGCGTGCGACGAGGCTAGCACTGTTTGTTCCCGCAATGTCCCGCGCGCCCGGACACTCTCTCGAGCGATCAGAAAACCGAGCGCCAGGGCAATCGTGGCAGCGGCGCAGATCAGAATAATCAAGTGCGAGCGCGGAAGCCGGATTCCACCATGGCTGTGCTCTTCAGAGCTGTATTCCTGTTTGACGCCAGCGCCTGAGGCGAAGAGGACGCTTCCGGGCGAAGGAGTCGATGAAGCAGTGCTCGCCGCAGCAGTAACTCGATCCCCGGAGAGCGCCTTATGATTCACCGCCACCCGCACCGTGTCAGCCAGGCGCTGCAGGATGGTGGTGTCGTTTTCGGTAAAAGCGTTTGGCTGCGCAGAAAAAACTTCGAGGAGCCCGATCACCTTCTCGCCCTGACGCACTGGGGCGGCCAGGATGCTGCGGATTCCGAGGCCGCGGCAACTCTCACGATTCACTCGGAGGTCGGTCTCGGTGTCGTCACAGCGCAGGAGTTTTCCGGTGCGGACGCATTCGCCGGAGAAACCGTCTCCGACCTGGAGTTTCGCGCCTACGGGAGGAGCATCCGGGCCTGAGCTGGCGCGGCAAATCATAAAATCCGGATCGTCTTCAGCAAGGGCGAGGGCGGCACCCGAGGCTCGGGTCAGGGTCTGGGTTCGCGCGGCAATCAACTGCAGCGCTGCTGCAAGGTTAGCTCCGAGCGACCCGACTTCGCGCTGCACGGCGGTGAGAGCAGCCAGCGTGTCGGTGTAGTTCGGCTGAGGGCGAATTTCCTCCGCATTGGAATTCCATGTGTTGGGAGCGATATTCACTTCAGCGTTGGCAACACCAGCCAGAGCATTCAGGAAAAGCCACTCGCGCAAACGAACCAGAGAAACGTTCGACAGGGAGGAAAAGCGTAGACCGCAGCGGCCCGAAGGATCGGACCAGATGACCTGACCGGTTGTTTGGATGGGCCCGCTGGACTCCGCCAGATCAAGGTACAAGTCGAACTGGCGATCGGCCTGTAGCGGCGAATTGCACTGGATCGCAACGCCGTCTTCGCTGATATCCAGGATCCCGTTCAGGTCGAGCATTGCCCCCTTGGACTCAGTGGTGAAGCTGCAATACGCAGGAGTCCGTACCTTATGTCGCACACGACGACGGCGATTGGGAGAGGAAGACGACAGAGGTGCGCTCATGACGGCCATGGGAAGCGACAGGTCTCGGAGCCCTGGTGCCTACATAATAGCGCGAGATGAGGGAAAAGCAGCAGGAAGAAAAATCAGGGGGACATTTGACAGCGAGTGGCAGCTTGGAGGGCTGAACCTCTACGACCGATGCTGTCATAGGAAGTAACTCACCTAGCTATGCGAACCGCCGCTCAACGCGGGCCTACCCGGCGATTGTCGGGCAATGAAGGATCGGCCCGCCGCTGCGGATGGGGAGGGCCGAAGGCGAAGTTCCGGATGCGGTTGGTGTGTTCCTGCAACGCGATCCTAAGTTGCAGCGCAATTTCCTGCATTTCGGCAGGATCCTGACTCGCTACGGCCCAAGCGCACAATTCGCGGATTTTATCGTCCAGTCGCCTAAACAGCATCGGGGGTAGGGTAAAGTACGGGTTTTTTAGACTCCGGAGGTTGTGCGGAGGTTGCCAAATTCATTCGCCCGTTCACACCGGCCACCGAAGGCCGTTTCCCGCCCGGTGCTGCGCCGATTTGCGGGGCGGGGCCGGTTGCCTCACTCGCCCCTGCTAAGTTTTGGTAGCTAGGGAGAACGCTCGTCTGGCGTGCCTCTCATCGCCAGGCTACCAAGGTTCTCAGCGGCTAACTTCCTGAGGCGCTCGTTGTGTTCGCGGAGAGCTTTATTGAGTTCGGAAAATATCGCGTCCAATTCGGAGTCTGAAGCTGTCACAGCTTTGACACACAGATCGCGAATGCGATCATCTAGGCGACTGGAGGGCACCCGACAGTGTAACTAGAGAGAAATAGTGGCGGGTATACAGTGTTTTATGTATGGGGCCCGCCTTGCCTTTAACATTGTTTAACCTACCGGCGCGACTGAACCGCGCCCTTTCAAAACAAAACCTAAATCGGAGTTTTTCCGCAAGCTGCTAGGCAGGCCGAGCGATTGATGCGTTCTGCAGGCTCGATATGCGGGAGATGGCGGCGACCATCATGCTCGAAAGTAGCCGCATGGTGGCGACATCGCCGGTGTCAAAAGCGCAGGGGGACGAGGACATCACTTCGAAGACGCCCAGCGTGCGCCGGTAGTGCCGAAGCGGGGAGACGAGAATGGAGCGAACGCCCAGGCGGCGGCAACTGGCGAGATCGACACGCGGATTGCGCTCGGAATCGTGGCAGAGCATGATCTCCCCGGTGCGTACGCACTCGGCGGAGATGCCGACATCGGTTTGCAGACGAACGCCAAGATCGGGAGCGCTGCGTCCGGCGCGGGCCCGGCAAACGATTTCGTCCCCCGCGCGCAAGGCGATTGCCGCACCGGTGGCGCCGGTAAGATGCTGGGCGCGCTCGGTGATGGCGCTGATGGCAGGCTCAAGATCCAGTTCGGCGGGGCGAATCTCCAACTCCTCAGTCATGGGCACGGCCCGGAATCCAGACGCGGGATGGGCGGCGTTTGCCACGCGAAGCTGGCTGCGGTGGGCGAGCGACGGCACGCGGGCGTAATGGTCGGCACTGCCGGCGACGTCTGGATCGGGAACAGTGCGCAGCAGGTCACGCACGAGACTGTTCAGCGCAACGTCGGTAATAAGATGCGCTGTCTGCTGCTGGCGAATTGAACCGCCAAGAACGCGCGACAGGTTGAGCAGTGAATGGCTGCCGCAAGCCAGGCAGTAGGGCCTGCTATTGGTGCTGATCAGCTCGCACTGGACGCAAAACGTAGCGGATTGCAGGGGAACAAAGTTAACGTCCTGGAAAGTACTGCCATAGACCGTCTTACGAAACATGATTGCGGGATCCTCGCTTTAATCACGGCGGAGTAAAAAATAAATAGAATGTGCGGATTGAGAAAGTAGCGGCACTGGTTCGGGACTGTGGAAAAGCCAATGGGGGCGCGGGATCTGGGGGCGGACGGCCGGAATGTGCAGGAATTTGCAACTTTTGATAATTCTGGTTGAAAATCCCGAGGAAAAACACGAGCTCCTTTGGTTCCACGCTGGAGATGTATTGATTTTCTCGAAAGCCGCGATTAGACTTGGTAAACGTTCAAGGGTTCTACCCTGGAGCGATCATTGGAGGGAATTATGGAATGGACAGCACCTGCTTTTGAAGAAGTTTGCTTGAATTGCGAAATCAATTCTTACGCCAGCGCCCAGCTATAAGACTGCAATACTCCCCCTCGCTTCCTTCTGAACCGGCAGCATCGTTGGAGCGTTTTCAACGATGGCTCACTCCGGGCGGACCCTTCCCGTTGCGCAACATACTTCCGCGCCTTCCCGTCACCACTCAATTTTTGCTGAGTCGGCAGCCTGCTGAAAAGAGGCATCGCTGGCTGAGGAGACCCTCAGCGGCTGAAGCCGCGAGTGATTTTGGGGCATCGACGGCGCGGCTGGAAGCCGCGCCCTTTCAAAGCAAAACATAGGGTCGAACCTTTACAAGCAAAATCTAAAGCTGCGCCTTTTCAAAGCAAAATAAAAGAGTCGAGGCACAATCTAAAGCCCCGCCCTTCCGAAGCAAAATAAAAGTCGAACTCTTGCAGGCAAAATCTAAAGCCGCGCCCTTTCAAAGCAAAATGAACGTCGGACGCTTACAAGTAAAATCTAAAGCCGCGATTCAAAGAGTCGAGTATTTTCGTGGGCTGCCAAGAATTGATAACCGCGAAAGAACTGTACCTTAGTCTCGCCCTGGAAGATTTGACGTCACGCTATCAGCTTCCTGAGGAAGATTCTGTCCGCTCCCAAAATGGTGGCGGCGACGGGTTATCCGGCTTGGGCGGCGATGAACTCCGTCCCTTGTTCGGGTATCGCGATGACCTGTGCCGTGGGAAGGAGAGTTCGGTCGAGTGCGTCGGCCAGAGCCATGGGGAAGGCGGAGGTCAGCAGATTTATATCGAGTTGAAGATCGCGCTGCGCGTAGAGGCGGTGTACGACAAACGTTCCGCGGCGCCGGTTGCCATTGCTCTGCAGATCGAGAGAGAGGTTCCACTCGGACAAACCTTCAAACGACATCGCGCGTCCAGCCTTGGTCCAGTGGAAGGAAGGGTCGCCTCTGCGAGATTGCGCCGCGTCCGAGTGCAAGGCTTCGCCGGGAAACATCTGGACCTTCATGTCAAAAGCGTCAAAGTCATTGGAGCCGAAGGCAGCGATCAGAATGCGGCGCACCTGCTCATAATCACGGGCAACTTTCAGTTCTTCCGTGGCGCGGCGGATGGCCAGGTTGTTGATGACGATCTGGCGCTGATCGAGAGTACGTTGGGCTACGCGAGCTAATTCTCCGAACTCAAGATAGCCGAGGTGCTGGACGCCGATCCAGATACCAATGCCCAACACGGCAAGCACCAGGCCAAGGGAGCTGCCTGTCGGCCAGAGCAGGAACAAACTCAGCAGGGCAAAAATCGCTGAAACGCCGTACAGCAGGATGACGACCTGGCGGTGCGTCATGCCATGCTGCAGCAACTTGTGATGGATGTGTTCGCGGTCCGCGGTGAAAACCGGACGGCCGCTAATGAGACGCCGAACGATGGAGAGCGAGGTCTCAAGGATGGGCAAGCCAAACGAAACTACGGGGATGGCCACGGCCACGATGGTGGGAGCTTTTTGTGCGCCCTTCAAGGCCAACGCGCTCAGAAGGAAACCAATGAAGAGGCTGCCGGAGTCGCCCAGAAAGATTGTGGCCGGATTGAAATTGAACCGGAGAAATCCCAGGATCGCACCGGCAAGGGCGATGGTCATGATGGTGACCAGCGAGGGTCCGTTCAACAGCGCAACGACGAAAGCAACGAGGGTCGAAAACAGTGCGGATCCGGCTGCCAAACCATCGAGGCCATCAATGAGATTGAAGGCGTTGGTAATGGCGAGCACCCAGACGATGGTGAAGGCGAGTCCCACAAACCAGGGCAGGGTGTGGTCTCCGAAGAGTACCGGAATATTGACGATGCGCAGGCCGCCGGCAAAAAGCATGGTGGCAGCCACGCCCTGAACCGCGAACTTGGAGTAGGGACCCACTCCGCGAATGTCGTCGTAGACACCCAGCAGGAAGACCAGCGACGCGGGCGCCAGAATAATCAAAAGCGTCTTCAGAGAAAACGTCGAGTGCAGGCTGGGATAGCGCAGGGCCAGCGCAACCGCCACGGCCATACTGAGAGAGAAGGAAACGAAAATCGCCACGCCCCCCAACCGGGGCAGAGGCGTGCCGTGAAGATGCCGCTCCTGCGTGGGAAACGCTACCCAACCATGCGCCGTGGCGAAGTCCCGTACGTAGCGCGTCAGGACGAACGCGAGCAACAGAGACAGGATGAAAATCGCGAAGAAAATGACTGTCAACTACGCCCCCTCGAACGACACACGTAAATTCTTCGCACGCAAAACTCCGTTCTCGCGAGTATTGCAGTAACTCGGTGCACTAAAAAGTTGGTTTAAAGGTTCCTGTCTGCGCTTTGAGGGTTTCGCAGACTCTAGCAGTACGAGAGAGCGAGTTCAATTCCCGGCGATGAAAAACTTGTGGAAAACTTAGTCGCATCGCGATTGACCGCGCAGTTCAGCGCCGTACTACTGTGTTAAACTTCTTGCCAATTCCCAACCACCCAGAGGATTTTTGATGGAGTCAGGCAGATCGAGTATCACTCGCCGAGACTGCGCGTTTGTTTATGTTTCTGCGCTTGCTTTCGTGCTCGTGTGCAGTTCAGGCGTTCGTGCACAGCAGACATCCGCGGATTCTTCCCGCGAGGTCGCCACCCCGGTGCAGCCCGCTGCGCCGCCAGCGATTGAAGCAGTCGGGACCGGCGCGGATAGTTCTCTGGTGAAGTTGGGCGCGGGGGACCTGGTCGAGGTGAGTGTGTACAACGTTCCCGAGCTCAGCACTAAAGCTCGTGTGAGTAATTCGGGGGATGTGTACCTGCCGCTGATCGATTATGTCCACGTTGGCGATTTGACGCTGGAGGAAGCTCAGACTCTGATTGCGAAGCGGCTGTCGGATGGAGGATTCGTCCGCAGCCCCCATGTGACGATCTTCGTGGATGAGGCGTCGTCTCAGGGAGTGACAGTGTTGGGCGAGGTTAGCAAGCCCGGAGTTTATCCGAACCTGGGGGACCACAAGCTATACGAGATCGTGTCGGAGGCGGGAGGATTCACGGCCAGCGCCGCGAAGAGGGTGAGCATTATCCGGCGCAACCAGCCGCAGCCTCTGAATGTGACCCTGTCGAAGAACCTGGCTGACGACCTGAGCAGCAATGTTGACATCATGCCGGGTGACACCATCACCGTGCCCCGCGCGCCTGTCATCTACGTGGTCGGCGACGTCGGGCGTCCCAGCGGATTGCTGGTGGACAATGGCTCTCTGACCGTCCTGCAGGCGCTCGCGTTAGCTGGCGGGACCAACAGGACGGCGAAGATGGGTAGCATTCGCATCATCCGCAAAGGACCCACGGGGATGACCGAGACCCCGGTGCCGCTGAAGAAGATGCTCGAAGCGAAGGCTCCTGACATTCAACTGCAAGCCGACGACATTCTATTCATCCCTGTCAGTGGGGGCAGAATGATGGCCGCGAGGACATTTGAGGCCGCCATGTCGATGGCAACGTCCGTGTCGATTTACGCCGTGCACCCGTAGGCGACCGCAGAACCAAGCAAGCTTCTGAATCTCATTCAGGCCGCGGCTTCAATTCTGCGCGATTGCGAAGAGCCAAGCAATTCCTCCAGGACGCGCAGGTAGGTGTCAGCAGTTTGGCGGCGTGAAAGATTCCGCAGGATATATTCCCTTCCCCTTTGCCCGAGCGCATGGCCTAGCTCGGGATCTGCCGCCAGCTGGTGGATCGCCTGCACAAGCGCCGGGGAACTTTCGGGCTCGATGGCAATTCCGGCGCCCGCTTCCTCAACTATTTGTCGGGCCTGGCCATCCACGCCGAGAATCACGGGCCGGGCGCAGGACATGAACTCCAGCATCTTGGTGGGAATGACGGTTTTGAAGACGTCTGTTTTTTTCAGGAGAACCAGGCAGGCATCGGAGGCGGAGATGAACGCCGGGATTGTCTCGCGCGGCTGCTGATCGAAGAAGCGTATGTTGTTCAGCCCGCGAGATTGGGCGATGGACTTAATCCGCTCTTTGTCTGCTCCCTCGCCAATGAGGATAAAAAGAACGTTCGGGTTTTGAGTCAGGAGCTGGGTTGCTGCGTCCAGCAAGGTTTCCAGCCCGTGAGCCCATCCCATGGTTCCGACGTAACAAACCAGGAATTTACCGTCCGCACCGATCCGCTGTCTCAAGCGACGATTGGCATCCCAGCTCGACGGAGCAAACAGACTGGTCTCCACTCCATTCTGGACGATCGAGATCTTCTCTGAAGGGACGTGTCGATGTTTTATCAGGTGTTCTTTGAAGGCAGGGGACACGACGACGATATGGTCTGAGCGTTGGTAGAGAAAGTTTGCGAGTCCAGATAAAGTTTTGTGGAGCAGGGATTGTCCGTCTCCGGCACCTACGGCGATCAACGATTCGGGCCAAAGGTCGCGCACTTCGAACACAAAAGGGACTCGCTTGGCGAACGACAACCACCAGCCAGACAGTCCCACTAGTAGCTGTGGTGAAGTGGCAATGATTACGTCGGGACTCGGGATTCCGAGGCCGCGCAGGCCTGCAGACATGCAAAAAGAAGCGTAGTTCCGCATGCGCTCGTGCGCCTTGCGATTGGGCAGCGGCCAAAGCCAGGTGCGGAATACGTCCACGCGGCCAGTTTTTTCACGATAGACGAGACGATGTAAGCGGCTGCGCCATTCGGGAGGTACTACACCCGTCGGATGATTGGGAAAGCCGGTGAGAATCGACACATCATGTCCGGCCTCGGCCCAGTGCTGCGCAAGTTCGGCGGCGCGGGCTGCGGGTGCGCCCATCTCTGGCGGAAAGTACTGCGATACGTAGAGGATCTTCATGAGATGGTGCACACTCGTGTTGAATCGCGACCCAGCATCCTAGATTGCGGCCGTGTCGTGTGCCACAGTTCCTCCTGCAGAAAGAGTGCCACGATAAAGCTCTGACTCGCCGCGCGAAATAATTATCTGGCTGTTTTCATTGTCGATCCGGCATTTCTCGTCTGCAAGCACTACAGTCACGAATCGAAGTGGCAATCGGGTTCGCGCGTGGTAGAGCAAGGACACAGCCGGCCGCAATTCACCATACGTCGGTGACTCCCAACCGAGAAGCGGCAAATCTGCACCGGCGATGTCAGAGGCGATGTCACGAGATGAACTCTTCCCTGCCCGGACGATGGCGGCGTTTCCTGGAGAGCTGGTAAAGATACTCCAGCGAAACCGCGCGCTGTCCGACGTTAGCACGAGCTGAAATGGTTTATAGGAAACTTCGAACGGCAAATCCGCGAGCAGCCAGTGTAACCGTACGTCATGTTCGCCGGCGCCGAGGATGTCATCCACAATGGCCCAGCCAGCATCGCCAAGCCAGCGCACCATCCGCCGATGTTTCACACCCACGCGTCTGTAGCCGTCGTGCTCACCTTCGAAGCAGTCCGGATGAGTGCTATTGGAGGTTGAGCAGAATGACGACGAGTAGGAGCGTCCCTGTGCCTGGCTCCAGTCAACCCAAAGGAAACGGCCAGCCCGGCGCATCTGGTCGTAGCGATCGACCGTCACAGTGTTGTGAACCGCAGTGCCCGAGAGACCGTTGTTCCAAGGTGACTCTCCATTGTAGAGATACGTTCCCGGATCCTGAGCCAGGTTGAGGCCGCGCCACCAGAGATCAACGTGCAACTGATCAGCCTGCACAGGCCGGCGACTATAGCGGCCCGCGCGTACCAGCGCCCATGAATTCTCATCACCCAGGCGATGATAGCCAGTCTCAGCGGAAGGGACTGGAGGCGACTCCGACCTCTCAGCGATCGGAGGCTTGCCACACAACCACAGCGCGGATTCGTCCCAAGGTCCTGACTTTAGCGCCGGGCGATTTAGAACAGCCGCACCAAGTTGCAGCAGCGGGCGATAGTCGCCGTACTCGCAGAACGCAAGGGGCAGAATGAGGCTTCCATCATTGGAACCGTAGTTGGGAACATGACCGCTGGTGGGATCGACCCAAACGCGCAGGAAGTCAAAGGCGCTTTGGGCGCGCGCGCGAATGCCATCGTCGAGTTGCGCGGAATGAATCTCAGCCAGGCGCAACGTCCAAAGAAGCAAGTGCAGAACCATCCGCTGGTAGTTGAACGAATGCTGCAGCGAGGCGCCCTCAGCGGTGATCTGATCGAAGACCGCTTCGTGCAACAGGCCTGCGCCTAGCTTCTGCCACGCCGACGAATCTTTAAGCTCGGGATAGAGCGTTCCCGCGGTCCACAGGCCAACGGCCTCGCTGATCAGGTGATTGCTGCGCTGCGAGCGCGCATATCCCAAAGTTTGCGCGGTTCGCCAGGCATGAGAGGCGACCATCGAAACGAGCAGGGCGCCTCGCTTTTCTGTGGTGGCAGGCGAATTGAGAAATGCATGCAGGGCGAATGACCAGGAAAGAATCCGCAACGAGCTTTCCTGGCCGCAAATCCAGAGCGGGCCGGACATGGGCGGGCTGCTGAACGCCCAATCCTCAATTGCGCTCCAGAAAGCCTGCGGAAACCGCTCGTCACCGGTCAGGGCGTAGGCCCGAACCAGCGGGTAGACAAACAGAAAGCGGGAAGGCTCGAGAATAAATTTCAGGTCGCCGTAAGCCTCCGAGGCAAAGCGCAGTTCAGTCCACGGCTGCGTGGGTGGGACGCGCTGTGCGGTCACCGGGTTCTTGAACCACCGCGGTGGAAAACCGCAGTCCAGCGACAGTCGACCGAAGAAAGGCAGACGGCCTTCGAGGACACGCTCGGCTTCGGCCAACACGGATTGTTCTCCGTCTGGCCTAAGAATCTTTCTCAGCGGGCTCGCCAGGGCTGCGGAGTCAGCAAAGAAGAACGGTCGCTTCCCCTCGCGACGGGCCGCGAGTAGATCGTCCAGCTGGACGCCGGGGGCAATTATGTTCAGGTCCCAGGAATGCCAGCCGCGGACGGAACGCATGCGGCGCGACATCAAGCCGCTGCCACGCTCCAGTTCATACTCGAGGCGCAACATACCGTCGCGCACACCGAAGGTGCGTCCGATCTGGAGCATAGTTCCGAACTTACCCATGCGACGTCCCAGCGGCGACCGAGGAGCGGCACTTTTTCTTGAGGCGTTCGACGGCACGGGCCTGAAGCCATTCATGCATGACGAAGAATTGGTTATCCCTGTCGAGTTCGGTCTGAGGCGATGCGGCAAGCGAACCCCGATCGAGAGCGAGGACGACCTCCGCGACCCTTTCAATGCCAAAGGCGATGAGCCGGTTACGCAAGTCCGCCAGCGAATCACACTGGGACGCGTCCGGGAACTCGCAGCGCTGCAAGATGGGACCGGTGTCAATGCCAGAATCGATGTAATGGACCGTGACGCCGACGGGAATATCTTTGAGCAACGACCACTCTGGACTACTCATGCCTCGAATCTGGGGGAGCAGACCAAGGTGCATATTAAGGACGCCGAGGCGTGGGACATCGAGCAATTGGGTGCGCAAAATGTTCCCCCCGGTGAAGATAATTAGATCAGGAGCCCATTCTTTCAGCTGCGCTACGGACGACGCTGCATTCTGGTCGCGGCACGTTACGATTGGGAAATTGTATTCACTGGCGATTTCTCGCAAGTTGCGGAAGACTTGTTTGCGATGCGTGAGCAGAGGGCTCAGGTAGGGGTTGCGCAAACATTCGCGACCAGCGGCTTTCTGCGGGAGCAGCTTCGAGAGCGCGTAACCAGCCACATCTCGTAGTCCCCATTGTCCAATCTTGCGCAGTAAAGTTCCGGTGTCGAGAGCGGAGAGAGCAATGGCACCGACAGGGGCACATCCGGATTGCGCAAGCCGCACCGTCATAGCGCAGGCAGTTTCGCTATAGACGCTCGAGCAAAGGACTACGGTGCGCATGCCGCCTCGTAGGATCGCGTCAGACGTTGTTCAAGCATGAGAGCGTCGGCGAAAAACTTGCATCCCCAGCTGATGTAGCGCAGCGGTTGGTACGCCGCCCACACGGGATAGGAGCCGCTCACTCCGCCCACGATCCCACGGGGGCCACTTCGCGGGAGCAACTGCTTCAGCATCTCATTCATCTTGAGCGCGGCGTTCAGATAACGGAGGTCGTTTGTCACTTCGAACAGGCGCAGCCAAATGCACGACATCTGCGCGTTGCCGGTAAGGCATGTGAACTTTCGCCCGCTCTTGAAGTCGGCATCGAAAGCTCCCGGCACATATTTATTGGTTTCGAACTTTCGCAACAGCACCCACGCCGACTCCGCAATTGTCTCGATGGCATCGGCCCGCCGCCGCAGGATGGCGCACTCGAGAACACCCTGCAGAATGTAAGCAATGAAATGCAGGTAACTCGGGTGGCCTTGCAAGTTGATGCCATCAATCCACCCGCTCGGGCGGAAGTGCGACAGAACCCAGTCACAATTTTTCTCTGCTGCCAGAGCGTAGCGATCGTCATTGCGGTCGTTGTTGCGGTGGTCGTCGCGATGGTCGTCACGATGGTCCGCACTCTGGTCGCTCAACGCAGCCAGCGCCCACGAAACCATGCTGTAGTAGGTGTGCGCCGTTCCCTGGTATGCGCCGGGACCGGACCATGATCCGTCGGCTTGCTGCATCGTAACCAGCCAGTCGCCGGCAGCAATGGCCGCATCTCGAACGTCGGAGCGGTCGCTTTCGCGCCAGGCGCGAACCAAGCCATGGAGAATCTGGCCAGTGTTGAACACAGACGGCTGCGCTTCGCTACCGCTACCGTGCAATCCGCCAGGAAACGCGCCTGTGGGCATTTGTAGCGACAGCAGCCATTGGAGGGCGCGCTCAGCGGCTACGCTCGCGCTTTTGTCTCTGGCCGAGTGCGCAGAATCCGAGTGTGCAAAGTCAAATAGCGTGGGAATGATGTAGCCCGTGACTTCCGGATAGGATTCCGAGTATCCCTTGAGCAGGCTGTAGTACGCCGCAATTCCTCCATCGGCACGCTGAGCATCGAGGAGCCAGCGAATCAGCAACCCCATGGCATCACTGGTTGCCCGCGTGGTGGTCGCGTAGGAATACAGGTGTCGCCGGTCGAAGGTGACTCGTATCTTGTCGTGCGCAAGTCTGTGTATCAGCGGAACCACTCGTTGAGGACCGCGCACCAAGCCAGCGGCTTCGGTGAGCACCTTGGCAGTCCGGCCGATCATGGTACCGGCTCTTTGGAAGCTTGCGGGGTCTGAACAGATGAATTGAGAAATTCAGAAGCGTCGACGGCAAGCCTCTTGCCGGTTGCCGCGGACTCCTGAATGCGAAGGGTGGCAAGGGTGGAACAGACAATTTCATCGAACGGTATCGCCGGAACTCGCGTCTCCGCACGTTGCCCCGGCCGAATCGAATTCACGAAGGCAGCCCACTCGGCGCGATGTCCCTTATCCTGACGCCAGCGCGAGTGGATTGTTTGTTTGCGTCCGTCGCGCGTCAGATCGAGATGACGAAAATCTTCCAAGACGGCAGCCGCGCCGCCACCGAAGATTTCAACGCGCTCTTTGGAAAACGATCGGTCGCCGTTAGCAAGGTAGCTGATGGTTCCCTGCGAACCGTTCGCGAAACCGACCGATACAAGTATGTTGTCACCGCTGTAACGGCCAGGATTCGCCAAGGACCGCGCTTCCACCTCAACGATGGGCGACGACGCGAGGAACATCAGCAGGTCGACGAAGTGGCAGACCTCGCCCAGAATTCGGCCGCCTCCCTGCTCGGGATCGTTGAGCCAGTGATCCGGCGCAAGGTATCCGGCGTTGATGCGGTAGTGCAAAGCAAGCGGCTCGGAGATCGAGGCGAGAAATGATTTCATGCGTACCGTCATGGAGGCGAAGCGGCGGTTGAATCCAACCATGAGCGCTGGCTGACTCGTAGAAGCGATCCCGAGATAGGCGCCAACGATGGAGCGCAGTTCGTCTTCAGAGAGGCATAGAGGTTTTTCGCAGAAGACGTGCTTGGCTTCCCCAAGTGCCGCGAGAACTAGCTGTGCGTGCAAGTGATGCCGAGTAGCAATCGCCACTGTGTTGATGCTGGGATCCTGGATGACGCGAGCAGCATCGGTTGTGCAATAGCGAAAGCCGAATTTCTGCGCGGCGTGGTGGGCGTGGGACCCCGTCGCGGTACAGACGGCTGCCAGCCTTGTATCGGGGGATGCTTTCAGAGCGGGGATGAGCGTTCCCGCGGCAAACACGCCGGCACCGAGCAATCCGACGGAAATGGTATTCGTGGAGGAAAGTTCAGACGCGGACTTGGCTGCCGATCGCGGCGGCAAAAGTTCGAGAGTGCGCTCGGCATTATTGCTGCTAGTTCCGGAATATTGAATCACGACTCCAAGAAATGGCTTACCGGACTTTCGGCTGATGAGTTCGTATGCGCCCTGAGCGCGTTCGATCGGAAAGCGGTGGGTGATGAGCGGACCAACTTTGACTTTGCCTTCGGCGAGGAGTTGAAGAAACGCTTCCATGTTGCGGGTTTCGGTCCAGCGCACATAGCCGATCGGGTAGTCGCGGCCTTTCTGCTCGTAGGCTGCGTCGTAGCGGCCGGGGCCATAAGAACGGGAGGTGCGGAAGGTGAGTTCCTTCTCGTAATACGGCCTGCGTTCGATATCGATTCCGACCGTCCCCACGGCCACGACAATAGCGCGGTCGCGCGCGATGGCGCCGGCGAGATTGACGGGCTCGTTGCTCGGAGTTCACAGATCGCGAAATTCTGAGGCGGAGACTGCGAAGGCATCTGCGCCGAGTTGTCCGGCGAGTTCGGCACGGGATGCGTCGAGGTCCATTCCTAAGACGCGGCAGCCTGCGGCCTTCAGCAGTTGTACTGTGAGTTGCCCCAGCAGGCCGAGACCGATGACCGCGACCAGATCGCCGAGCTTTACTTCTGCGGTGCGGATTCCGTGAAGTGCTACTGCTCCTATCGTGGTGAAGGCTGCTTCCTCGAAAGAGACTTCTTCCCTCGCGCCTGCGGTATCTTGGATGGGAATGCGCGCCACCAGTAACCGGGGAACACATGCTACTTCTGCGTGCACGGCGAATCCTGCGCCGGCGCATGCTACACGGTCCCCGGCTTGAAGATCGGTGACTCCATCACCGGCGGCGATGACTGTTCCCGCACTGCTGTAGCCGGGAGCTTGCGGCTCATCGAGGCGGGAGCGCACGGTCTGAATTGCCGAGAGAATTCCGTCGCGTTGAATTTTGCTGATGACGTCTCGCACAAGGTCGGGGCGTGCCTGCGCTTTTTGCAAAAGATTTTTGCCAGCGAACTCGAGGGAGGCGCGCTCCGTGCCGGCAGACACAACTGAGGCAGCGATACGCACGAGCACGCATCCCGGCAGAAGCTGAGGTGATGGAACCTCGGCAATCGTGATTTCGCCGGTACGCGCGTGTTGGAGGAGTTGCTTCATCGCTTGAATTTTCTTATTGAGC
>WNFG01000445.1_pt1 | contig 44923 bp, 44 predicted proteins | sample 5400431 | NCBI WGS metagenome assembly WNFG01 (sample SAMN13153346, study PRJNA577476) | soil metagenome | isolation source: 120 cm saprolite under Douglas fir tree site 2 hole 3 replicate 2 | place: USA:California | collected 2015-04-18
TATCACGTACAAACTGGCACGGGTACAGGCCCAGGGCGCCTCTGGGCTGGGCAAGACGATCGCGCCTTGGAGCGAACGGCAAGCGGGCAAGCCTGCCCTGACCTTGTCGAAGGGAGTGCCCGCGCCACACGATCAGGCCAGACGCGCGGTCAGGCCGAGAACGAAGTCCCGCAACCGCACGACTTCGATGCCTGAGGATTCACGAAGACGAATCCCTGCTGCATCAGAGTTTCCTGATAATCCAGGATCATGCCGTGCAGATAGATGAACGACTTCGGATCCACAAAGACACGGACGTCGCCGAACTGAAAGATGCGGTCGCGTTCGCGCGGCTGAGTGTCGAACCGGATGTTGTAACTCAAACCCGAACATCCGCCGCCCTGCACGCCGACGCGTAATCCGCCCTGTTCAGGCGAGACGCCTTCTTTGGTCATCGCAGTGCGCACCTTAGCCAGGGCCTTATCGGTCACCTGAATGCCCTTCGCGGGGGCAGCCTGCGTTTGTTCCGTAGCCGTAGTCATTGCCATTGCAATCTGCCTCGCGGCAACAAGTTACTTCGCCTCTTACTTCGCTTCGGCGGCAACCGGTTGCGCGCTTCCCTGCTTCTTCTTCCAGTCACCGATCGCGGCGCGGATGGCGTCCTCAGCCAGTACAGAGCAATGGATCTTCACCGGAGGGAGCGACAGCTCCTTCACAATGTCCATGTTCTTGATGGCCAGAGCTTCATCCACCGTCTTACCCTTGACCCACTCGGTCGCCAGCGACGATGACGCGATTGCCGAGCCGCAGCCGAAGGTCTTGAACTTGGCGTCTTCAATGACGTTGGTTTCACGGTTGACCTTGATCTGCAGCTTCATCACGTCGCCGCACTCGGGCGCACCTACCAGGCCGGTACCCACGTCGTCGCTGCTCTTGTCCATCGAACCGACGTTGCGGGGATGGGAATAATGATCGAGAACCTTATCGCTATATGCCATTTTCTTCTCCTGAGATCGAACCCTTAAAATCTGATACTGCTTCGCGGGATACTCTTACTCTCCCGCCCACTTCACATCTTTCAGGTTGATGCCTTCCTTCGCCATTTCATAGAGCGGAGAAAGTTCGCGCAGCCGCTCAACTGTTTCGACCACTCGGTCAGCCACGTAATCGACTTCCGCCTCGGTGTTGAAGCGGCCAATTCCAAATCGAATCGAGCTGTGCGCCAGGTCATCGCCGGTGCCCAGAGCCTTCAATACATAAGATGGCTCCAGCGTCGCCGAGGTGCATGCCGACCCGCTGGAAACCGCTATGTCATTGATTCCCATCAGCAAAGATTCGCCTTCGACGTACGCGAAACTAATGTTCAGGTTGCCCGGCAAACGGTGCTCGGTCGAGCCATTGATGTAGACCTCATCCAATCGCCCCATGATCCGGTCGCGCAGGCGATCACGCAGTCCGCTCAACCTGACCGCTTCGTGCGACATTTCCTCCGATGCAATCGCGCAAGCCTTGCCCAAACCAACAATGCTCGGAACGTTCAGCGTGCCCGAGCGCATGCCGCGCTCGTGGCCGCCGCCGTCAATAATCGCGGAAACCTGTACCCGCGGATTCTTGCGGCGAACATACAACGCCCCCACACCCTTCGGCCCGTACATCTTGTGCGCCGAGATGGAAGCCAGATCGATGTTCTGCTTAATCACGTCCACGGGAACTTTGCCGATGGCCTGCGTTGCATCGGTGTGGAAAATAACTCCGCGCTCGTGACAAAGCTTGCCAATTTCCGCCACAGGTTGCAGCACGCCGATTTCGTTATTGGCGTACATGATCGAGACCAGGATGGTCTTGTCATCCATGGCACGCTTCAGGTCATCGAGGTCAACCAGGCCGTCTTTCTGTACCGGCATGTAGGTGACACGATAGCCATTCTTCTCCAGCCGCTTGCAGGTATCGAGCACCGCTTTGTGCTCGGTGACCGCCGTGATGATGTGGTTGCCCTTCTCGCGGTACATCTCGGCGACGCCCTTGATGGCAAGGTTGTCGCTCTCGGTGGCGCCCGACGTAAAGATAACCTCTTTCGTCGTCGCCCCAATCAGTTTCGCGATGCGTTCGCGAGCCGTTTCAACGCCCTCTTCGGCAGCCCACCCAAAAGAGTGGTTACGGCTGGCGGCGTTCCCGAACTTCTCCATGAAGTAAGGCAGCATCTCGTCCAGCACCCGCGGATCCATCGGGGTGGTGGCGTGGTTATCCATGTAAACCGGCAGTTTCACGTCCTTGGAAGCGAAGTGCTGCGGCTGTTGTTGTGCCTGGGGGACCGTTACATCCGTGCTCATAATTGCCTCTCCTGCCTCGATGAATCTTTAGCTCGCGTCCGGCTGGGTTATTGGCCTCAAGCCGGCGCCTTACGTAATCGTCACCAGAGCAGCCTGCTTCGGAGCTTCACTCGCAGCCTCCTCCGGCTCTTCCCTCATATGTGAAACTTTGATCCGCTTCAGTACTGCTTCGATGCTTTCGTTTACCTTGCGCAGCGGTTCGCGGATATTGCAGCGGTCGGTCTGGTCGCATTCCCCGCGGATGGTCACGCAGGAGGTAATAAACAACGGGCCATCGATCGCCTGAATTACTTCAAAGGCCGAAATCGTGTGCGCCGCACGCGCCAGCGTGTAACCGCCATTGGTGCCATGCTGCGAATGCAACAGTCCGGCTTTTGCCAGCCGCTGCAGGATCTTGGCTAGCGCCTCCGGCGGGATGCCGTAGGAGTCAGCCACATCCTTTGCGCTGCGGGCTCCTCGGTCGGCGTTCTCGGCCAAATGCTTCATGGCCATCAACGCGTAATCCGCCTTCTTGGTCAGTTTGAGCATTTCGATCCCGGCTTTTCACCGACGCAATACCCGACCAATCCAGTCGGATAAAAAATCCGACCTTTTCAGTCGTAATTCATTCTATGCCATGTCCCTCTATAGAGGCAAGTCTTTGCAGGCATTGGCTGGAGTTCGTCATCTAATAGTAACTATCTACGGCTGAATGGCTTAGACGCCTTCTACAAAATTAGCTCGGCATTTCGCAAGCCACGGAACATTTCAGTTAAGGTCACTCCGCGAAAGGGCAAAGCTCGCAAGCAAAATTCACTGATATACAACGAAGTGGGACTTGACAAGTCGCGAGGGCGGTCTAAAATACCGAAAATCCCGGTGAAATCAGCTCCACCGCCTCGGTTTTGAAGGAATGTTTCCAGATTTATGACCTCAAAGTCGCCCCTTCCTCCTCAAAACTCAACCCAGCAGCAACCGTGCAAACACCCACGTGTGCAAATCGTGAGCCGGGACGAAGAAGCTGAATTCGTCGAATGCATGGAGTGCGGCGAGATCTTCGAGTCCAGCGAATTCGAAGACATGAACATTGAAGAGCGCGCTCCGGGCAGCGAGCTCTGATCCCCAATTCCCGGCGCGCGTGACGAAAGTAACGCACGCTGGCGCTCCCATCTTGGTCTGCAAAAAGATCTCTGCTAGTGTCCGAACGGGGACTGAGGAAGGCGGACTCGCACTATGCCGATCGTCGCGTTGGTCGTGGACGACTCCATGCTAATCCGCTATACCGTTTGCCGCTTTCTTGAAGAGCGCGGCTTTGCAGTGGAATCTGCCACAAACGGAGTGGAAGCATTACAGGTCCTTGCGCGGGTGCAACCGAACCTGATCGTCACCGACCTGCAGATGCCGAAGATGTCGGGCAGTGAGCTGATCACAGCGTTAAAAAGCAAACCGGAGACCGCGACCATACCGGTCATTATTGTAGCGGGACGCGCCAGCGGTTTCGATGAATCCGAAAAGCGGGCAGACTTCGCTATTTACAAAGACATCGACATTGAAGCGCAGCTCGAAAAGGCGCTGGATGCGGTGTGGAAAAAAGACAGCCGCTCGCAAGCCGCAGGAAAATAGATCCGCAAGTTGCTCCCCCCTCTCCGAAAATTGTCGTGCTGAGTGAAGTAGGATCGTCCAAAGGACGATTCTATGCAGTCGAAGCATCCCTACCCGCGCCACCACTCTTCATCGAAGGATACTGCAGAACCCTTCAACTGACGTTGCGTAGGGATGCTTCGGCTCGCCTTTCCTCTTCGCGAAGAGAAGAGGAAGAACTCGCGTGACAGAACGAGAGTGATTGCCAAAGGCAAGACCGTGTCTTCGATCACAAATTAAAAGGCAGCAGCGCCAGACTGGAACGAGAACGAATTAACGCAGCACCAGGCCTGCCTCCGCTGAAAAATCCATGGGCGCAAAGTCCTTGGCCAGAAACTTCGGATACGCAGCCGCAGCGATCATGGCAGCGTTATCGGTGGAAAGCGCACGCGAAGGGAAATAGACGGGCAAGCCTTCCGCAGCCCCGTCCCGCTCGAAGGTCTGCCGCAGGTCGCTGTTCGCCGCGACTCCGCCGGTAACAAATAACGTTGCCACGTTGTAGCCGCGAGCTGCAGCTAGAGTCTTCCCCACCAGATCTCTCACCATTGCCCGCTGAAATGAAGCCACCAAGTCGAGCGTCTGCTTATCGCAATTTTTGAGATAGCCCTCCAATTCCGGTGTGGAAGTATTCGCCATAGCCTTGCGGCGGAGTTCGACCGCGGCCTGCATGTCGTGCGTCTCGACATGGCGCAGAACGGCGGTCTTGATTCCGCTGTAGGAAAAATCGAAGCGTGGACGATCGGAATCAGGCTGGCTTCGTTCCGCTTGTGCGCCACGCCGGTGATCGCGGCGGTCAGGATGCTTAAGCTGCGAGGGAGCAAACTTCACGGCATTGGGATCCCCGTGTGGGGCCAGTCGATCGATCATCGGGCCACCCGGATATCCGAGGCCAAGGAGTTTAGCGACTTTATCAAAGGCCTCGCCGGCAGCATCGTCTCGGGTGTGTCCAATGTTTTCGTAAGTCCAACCTTGGTTGTGCTGCTCCGCCAGATACAGGTGCGTGTGACCTCCCGAGACCACCAGAGCCAGCACAGGAAACTGCAGTTCGTGATTTCCCTTCTGCCGCTCCTCGAGCAACACCGCGTGGATGTGCCCTTCCAAATGATTCACCGCAATCAGCGGTTTGTCGAGCGCGAAGGCCAGAGCCTTGGCATAGCTGATGCCCACCAGTAGCGCTCCAGCAAGCCCCGGCCCCTGCGTTACCGCGATTGCGTCCAACGATGCGTAGCTGTGCCTTGCTTCACCTAGAGCCTGACGGACAACGGGAACGATGGCTCGCAGATGCTCGCGCGACGCCAGCTCAGGGACCACGCCTCCGTAAGGCTGGTGCATTGCGATCTGCGAAGCCACGACGTTCGAAATAAGCTGCTCGCCTGAGCGCACCACGGCCGCTGCGGTCTCATCGCAGGAGGTCTCAATGCCGAGAATGTAGGCGTCAGGCATGAAACTATATTATTAGAAGTTCATGACAGATTTGCTCAAACACGTAAGGGAGGCGGGTTTCCTCTATCCTGATCGCTTGGTTCACCTGTTCGTGGGTGGCTCTGAACTACACGGGGCCAAAGTCCACGGCACCGACGACGTCGATATTTACGGAGTTTACATCGAGCCGCCGGAGAAAGTTCTAGGGCTGGAATCGCTGCCCCATTTCGTCTGGTCAACTGCTGGTGACGACTGTCGGAACGGTCCGAAGGATGTCGATGTCACCTTATATTCGTTGAAGAAGTGGGCGGGATTGGCATGCAAGGGAAATCCAACAGCGCTCCACTTCCTATTTGCGAAGGGGACAATCCAAAGTCCGATGTGGGCCGACATTGTGGCGAATAAACATGTCTTCCTAGCGCGCTCCTGTACGAAGCAGTTCATTGGATTCGCTGACGACCAACTCAAGCGGATGACCGGTCGAAAGGGACGCGGCAAGAAAGGTCAACGTCCGGAGCTCGAGGTGAAATACGGGTACGACGTAAAGGCCGCAATGCACGCTTTGCGGCTACTCTACGAGTGCAAGGAACTCGTTCGGAGGGCAGCATCACTTTGCCTCGTCCGGAGCGCGATCTGCTCATCCGCGTTCGAACCGGCAAGTACTCGATTGACAAGGTCATTGCGATGGCGGATAGCCTCTTTTTGGAGTGCCGCGACGCAACTAGCCGGTCATTGTTACCGGACACGCAAGACCGCAGTGCAGTTTCAAAACTGGTGACAGAGTGTTATCTCCGCTCATGGTCAAACTCATGCTGAGAGATTTCGCTACCACGATCGTTCAAACTCTGCGCCAGCGCGGCTTCCAAGCCTACCTGGTAGGCGGATGCGTGCGCGATCTATTGTTGGGACGCGAGCCCAAGGACTATGACGTGGCTACCAACGCCACGCCCGACCAGGTGATGTCCATCTTCCCCGAGACCTACGCGGTCGGCGCGCAGTTTGGCGTCGTGCTCGTGCCCGCTCCGGAGGGGGACGTAGAAGTTGCTACCTTTCGCAGTGACATTGGTTATTCCGACGGCCGCCATCCGGACGAGGTGCGTTTTAGTGCCGATCCGCGGGAAGACGTAGCCCGTCGCGACTTCACCATCAACGGCATGCTGCTTGATCCTGTCAGCAACGAGGTCCTCGACTTCGTCGGCGGACGAAAGGATCTCGAAGGGAAGATCATCCGCACCATCGGTGATCCCAGGCAGCGCTTCGCCGAAGACAAGTTACGCATGCTGCGCGCAGTCAGGTTCGCTGCCCGATTCGGCTACACCATCGAGGCCGCTACTTTTGCTGCCATCGACGAACTGGCAGACGAAATCCAGGTTGTCTCCCGCGAGCGGGTTCGCGATGAACTGACCCGGATGCTCACCGAAGGGCAGGCTCGCCGCGCGTTCCTGCTGCTCGACGAAAGTGGCCTGCTTCCGGAAGTCTTGCCCGAGATTTCTGCCATGAAGGGCGTCGCGCAGCCTCCGCAATTTCACCCGGAAGGCGACGTATTCGTGCATACGCTGCTGCTATTGGAAAATCTGCCCGCGCACTGCTCTCCCGCGCTGGCGTGGGGCGCGCTGCTGCACGACGTAGGAAAGCCCGCTACATTCCGCGTAGCGCCCGATCGCATCCGCTTCGACGGTCACGTGGAAGTCGGCGTGAAAATGGCGCAGGAAATCTGCCGGCGCCTGCGCTTTTCGACCGATGATACCGAGCAGATTCTGGCGTTGATCGATAACCACATGCGTTTTGGCCACGCGACCCGGATGAAAGAGTCGACCCTGAAGAAATTTCTGCGCATGCCCCACTTCGATGAGCACCTCGCGTTGCACCGTGCCGATTGTCTGGCTAGTCACGGCAATCTCAGCACTCACGAATTCGCTCGGGAGAAACTGGCTGCGATTCCGCCCGAGAAAATGCGGCCATCTCCGCTGGTCACGGGAGATGATTTGATCGCCGCCGGCTACGTCCCAGGGCCGCGCTTCAAGGAAATCCTCAATGCCATTGAGGACGCACAACTCGAAGGCCGTTTGTCTTCGAGGGATGCGGCACTGGCATTCGTGAGAAGCGAGTTTCCGCTCTGAACAGCGGCTCTGAACTCGAAAAGGTTCGGACTGCATGGCCGCGAATGCAGTGCTAGAATCGGATCTCGCGAACGTCGATGTAACTGAGGATTTTCTTGCAGCTGGCTGGTACAGGTCTAGAGAAGTTAGTGACGGACTCGCTACGGCGCGTGCCCCCTTCGGAAGCGCCCTTGATGGCCTGGTCGCTGGTTTGTGGCTCAACCGTGGCCGAGCGCACGCGCGCGGTGAGTTTCGCCGCGGGAGTCTTGTCGGTTGAGGTCGCGAACCCCGGATGGAAACGTGAGTTGCAGGCGCTGGCTCCGCGCTATTTGGCGATGATCAACCAGTATGTGCGGGCAGGCGTACAGCGGATTGAGTTTGTCATTGCGCGCGACAGGAACGAGAGTCCAACGGACAAGTAAGGTCACAGAATGAGAGTCACGGAAAACGATGTCGACCATGTCGCGGACCTGGCCAATCTGGAACTCAGCCAGGAAGAGCGCAAGGGCATGCTGCGCGATCTGAACTCCATTCTGGACTACGTAGACCGGCTCAAGGAACTCGATACCGCGAACGTCCCGCCCATGGCGCAGGTTTCAGATCGCTACGGTGTCGACAAGTCCTGCCAGGGCAGCGACAGATTCGCCTATGCCACCCGTGAAGATGTTGCGGAAGGCCTGCGCAAATCCCTGCCCCGTGAAGAAGGTCTGGCGAACGCGCCCGATTCCGATGGAACATTTTTTCTGGTCCCTAAAGTGATTGAAAGATAATTGAAAGATATTAAAGATAAGTGGTGTGATTTGAGCGAGACTCGTATCAGGGCCTGCCTTCAGGCATGCCACCAAGAACGGCAGAGTGGGCAGGCTTTAGCCGCTGTGCCGCGACGGGCTCCGGGCGGCTAAACAGCTGGGGGAAAACTCTGGTCTTGATTTTGTTTTGAAAGGGCGCGGCTTCCAGCCGCGCCGTAAGTGCCACAAAATCAATACAGGCTTTACAGGCTGCTGAAAACCCTGATTTGGGCCGATTTTGGGAAGGGCACGAGTTCACTCGTGCCGCCAAGTCCTTTGATACCAGCCGCGCTTCAGCGCATGAGGTTCGCCTTCGGCTGCCAAAATGAGTTTTTCAGCAGCCTGTTTTAGCCGCTGGGGGCGCCCTTAGCTTGGAATGCCCACTTTTTCACAGCCTGTAAGGCCGTTCAGATTTGTCGCGTTGTCGGCACCGCTCAAGCGATGCTCTTAAACGAAATTTGAATCGGCCGTGTGACCTCTAACCTTGCCTTCCACAGGTCCGTTAGCTGATGCTAGTCAAGGCTGACTCGGAAGAACTTCGGGATAATGTTGTAAGTCATTTGCTTTCTAGATTTTGCCCGTAACCTATTGAGGCCCTAGGATTACTTGGGAAATTTCCCCTAAGTTGAAGATTCAAATAGATCGGGGGGGAGGGGGGAGGGTCCCCACTGAGTCCAGTACCGTTTCGGGACCGACATAGCCGCCCTACACTGCATGGACCTGACATCACTCACCATCGACGCCGCCCGCTCTGCCGTGCAGGCACGCAACACAACTGCGCTCGCACTGGCAGAGGCCCATTACGCGCGCATCCAGAAAGAAGACGGACAAATCGGAGCTTATCTGACGCTCTCGAAAGAGCGCGCCCTCGAGCAGGCAGACCGCATCGACCGCATGGCCGTCGAGGGTAAAACGCTACCGCCACTAGCCGGTGTGCCGGTCGGAATTAAAGACGTGATGTCCACTCGAGGTGTCCGCACCACCGCGGGATCGAAGATTCTCGGCAAATACATTCCACCTTACGATTGCACCGCTGTGGCGCGCATGGAAGCGGCCGGCGCGGTGATTCTGGGCAAGATGAACTGCGACGAGTTCGCCATGGGTTCGTCGAATGAGAATTCGGCTTTTCATCCCGTGCGCAATCCGCACGATTTGAACCGTGTGCCCGGAGGCTCATCGGGAGGGTCCGCCGCCGCAGTAGCGGCCGGCATGGCAGTGGTTACGCTGGGCTCGGACACCGGCGGCTCCATCCGCCAGCCCGCATCGTTCTGCGGCGTAGTGGGACTGATGCCGACCTACGGCCGCGTCTCGCGCTACGGGCTGATTGCGTTTGCTTCGTCGCTTGACCACATCGGGCCACTGGCGAAGACCGTGAAGGACGCGGCGATCGTGCTCCGAACCATTGCCGGCCGCGATCCCATGGACTCAACTTCAGTCGACATTCCTGTGCCCGATTATGTCGCCGAACTCGATAAGCCCGTTCGCGGGCTCAAGCTGGGCGTAGCCAAAGAATATTTCGGCGAAGGGCTGGACGACGAAGTACGCCACGCTGTAGAAACAGCCATCGACAAGTTGAAAACCCTGGGATGTGAGATCGTCCCGGTCTCTCTGCCGCACACGCCGTACGCAATTCCTACTTATTATCTGGTGGCGACGGCAGAAGCATCCTCGAACCTTGCGCGCTTTGACGGCGTGCGCTACGGCCATCGTGCCCCGGGTGCAAAGACATTGTCGGAAATGTACCGGCGCAGCCGCGACGATGGCTTCGGCGCAGAAGTGAAGCGCCGCATCATGCTCGGCACGTACGCTTTGAGCGCAGGCTATTACGATGCCTACTACCTGAAGGCGCAGAAGGTACGCACGCTGCTGACCCGTGATTTTGAGCAGGCATTCGGCAAAGTCAACGCGATTATCACACCCACAAGTCCAACCGCAGCGTTCAGGCTGGGCGAAAAATCGAACGATCCGCTGGCTATGTATCTGGCCGACATCTACACCGTAACCGCCGATCTGGCGGGAATTCCGGGGATCTCAGTGCCATGCGGCAAAACAAAAGACAAGCTGCCGATCGGCCTGCAGATCCTGGGAAAGCATTTTGACGAGGCAACGATTCTGCGCGTGGCGCACGCCTACGAGCAGGCGGCGTAGAAGAGGCGCTAAATTGGTTTGTAATATTGCTCGCCACGCATACCACGCGCTCACCTTTGTATCCAGGGAACTCCTCAGGAGGCAACTCAACCTTTACCCACTGCGTGGCGAACAGGTCATCGTCTGAAATCTCGCGGTACGCCAGCATCTGCTGCTGGTTCTTGTCGGCGATTTCGGGATGCATCTCGCGCGCCAGCGCCTTCGAAGATTCTTTGGCCGCGACGCGGATGGCTTTGCCGCTGCCCACATCCACGAAAGTCGCCGCCATCTTTCCCCAGTCGCGAAACTTCAACGCGCGCTTGCCCAGGCGGCAACCAGTGACCACCGCGACGGCGTCAGTAGCACACCGGTCAATCTCAACGAAGGTGACGAGTCTCTTGCGATCCTTGCCGTGCGGATCGTCGATGCCGAGTTTCTGCAGGCCGAGCATCGCGAGCCGCACGCCAAGAACTTGCCCGGCACAGAGGTGTCCGTGGGCCTGTTCGGCGTCGTGGATGTATTCGTCGAGGGATTTCACAAATTCAGCTATCAGCTTTCAGCCGTCAGCTCTCAGCTTACACCGCTGCGATCATTTCCTGTGCCAGCGCACGCCGTCTTTTGTGATCTCTACTATGACGTTAGCGTCGGTGAGTTGCGCGCGGATTGCGTCGGAGGTTTTGAAGTCACGGGCACGACGGGCAGCTTCCATCTCGGAAACCTTTTCTTCGATGTTCGCGTCGGAAAGTTTTCCAGACTGGACAGCCTCTCGCAATTCATCACTGATATCTTTCTCTCGCCCCTCAGCCAGCGCCCAATCGAAGACCTCCTTCAGCTTGGGGCCATCATCATCGTTCAGCACCGCAAATATCTCGTCAAATTTGGCGAGCGCGTCCAACAGCGGCGGAACATCATCCTTCCTGATCTCACCAGCGTCAAAGGCAGCGTTGGCGCGGCGAACCATATCGAAGATTGCAGCCTGCGCCTGCGCGGTATTAAGGTCGTCGTCAAGGGCCGCTCGCATTCGCTCCATAGTGCTGCTGGCAAGCGCTTGCATATCATTCCCGGCTCCGTCCGGAAACGTTCCCGCGGTCAAACGTACGCGAAAGTTGCGCAGGCGTTCGACCGAAATCGCAGCCTGCTTCAATCCGTCGAAAGTAAAGTTGAGTTGATGACGGTAGGGGACAGACGCCAGCAGGTATCGGATGGAAGACGGCCTGTATCCCTTCAGCACGAGATCGCGAAGGGTGAAAAAGTTGCCCAGGCTTTTCGACATCTTCTCGCCTTCGACCAGCAGGAAACGCGCGTGGAACCAGAAGTGAGCGAAAGTCTTTCCCGTCAGCGATTCGGATTGCGCGATTTCGTTTTCATGGTGTGGAAAGATGAGGTCTTCCCCTCCCGCATGCAGATCGAAGGTCTCGCCCAGTTCCATCATCGACATGACAGAACACTCAAGATGCCAGCCTGGCCGCCCGGGCCCGATGGCACTCTCCCACGAAGTCTCTCCCGGCTTGGGCGCCTTCCAGAGGGCGAAGTCGCGGGCGCTGTCTTTGTCGTATTCGTCGACGTCGACGCGGGCACCGTCCTGCATACCGCCAAAATCTTTCTTCGAGAGTTTCCCGTACTCCGGAAACTTTGCGATGCGGAAGTAGTAGGACCCATCGTCGGTGCGGTATGCGAGCCCTTTCTCCACCAGTTTGGATACGAATTCCGCCATCTTCGCGATGTGTTGGGTAGCCTGAACAAGAGTCGGCTGCTCGATTCCAATGAGGGCTGCGTCTTCGAGAAACGCTTTCTCGTATTTGGCCGTGTACTCTTGAACGCTCACGCCATCACGCGCAGCGTTGCGAATGATCTTGTCATCCACGTCGGTAATGTTCATGACGTGACGGATCCGGTATCCACTCTGCCGCAAAAAACGGCGCAAAATATCGACTGCGACGAAGGTGCGAAAGTTGCCGACGTGTCCGTAGTCGTACACGGTCGGCCCGCAGGCGTACATGCGGACTTCGTTATCGCTGAGCGGGCGGAATTCCTCAACCCGCGAGGACATGGTGTTGTAGAGACGAAGCGCCATAGTGTTTGCGAACGGTTGCGGCGAACCTATGATTCTAGGGGGCGTGCGGAAAGAGGGTCAAATCGTGGTCCGAGGTGTCGAAGTCTGCGCCGGCAATGCATGGCTGTGCTGGCGCAAGCGGCGCTGTACCAGAATGACGTAGTGCAAGGCCGAGACGATCGTAAATAAGAAGGTGGCGCGCAGAAATACGGTGCGAGTGATCCATATCCAGCGAACCGGCCGGACCTGAAACAGTAAAACAAAGAATACGGCGCTGATCTGCGAGAACGTGTTGGCTTTACCGAAAATGCTGGGGCGAAAGTCGCGCAGACCCGCGATGGCAAAGAGGACTGCGCTGGCGGCGAGGATCGAAATGTCGCGGCTAAAGACCAGGACTGTAAACTTCCACGGAATCCTGTGAAGGATAGAAAGCACCAAAAACATTGTGCTCAACAAGAGCTTGTCCGCGATGGGATCGAGATATTGTCCGAGAGTCGTCTGCTGATGAAGGGTGCGTGCGAGCAGTCCGTCCAATCCGTCGCTGAAGCCCGCGATTACAAAGACAGTAAGAGCCCAGAGATAGCGTCCCTCGACCAGGTGAATCACGATGAACGGGACGAAAACCATCCGCAGCAAAGTGAGTTGGTTGGGCGCTGTAAAGATCTGGGAGAGCTTCACGCTGGCTCCTCAGTGAGCGCCTCGGACACGTGAAGCATTGAGCCGCTCGAACCCGGCTCCATTGGATTCTTATCCATGTGACGATTGTCGCCGTGGGACACAACGTTTGCAAGGGCGAGGGGTAGGTCGCGAGAGGACTACTACGCACCACAAAAAGAAATGATCAAGCCGCCGGCAACAATCAGCGCACCACCCAGTAATACCGGGAGTGTGGGCACCTGACCGAATCTCACCCGGGCGACAACTTGGGCGACAAGAAAAAACAGAACCACATACACACCCAGCAGTCTACCGAAATCCCAGCGCGGGGCATTGACTACCAACCCGTAAGCGGCCAGGGAAGCGGCGCCGCAAAGGAAGGCTATTGTCCGACTAATTCCGGAGGAACGATAAAGAGCCGTTTGAAAGCTGGAGTCGCCGTACGCTTCCAGGACAGCAGCCAGAAAAAGGATAAGGAGAGCCCCGCTACGATGTACGACGATGTGATCAAGAAAATTTCTCATACGCTGCAGGAACGTCGTGCCATTGTAGTGGGAAATGGAAGGTTCTCTAACTCGTTCTTTTCAACCCGTTCTTTTCATAATTTTCGATTATGGATTGCGAATCCTTCCCCGCTGCCAGTCCAGGCCTTCAAGGCGTACTCCGTCACAAGGTTTAGCTTCACGGCCGCGGAAGGAATTCTTCGAGCAGCGCATCGCGGTGTTCGGAATCAAGCGTCCGTTTAAGTTCTTCGAGGGCTAGCGCCACGACATCGTAATGATGCAATCCTGCGTAGCGCGGATCGGCTGTAATTTCCAGCCACACTTTGTGCAGCAGTTCCACGTCGCAGGGACGCAGGCGGGGTTCGTGGGGTCCGAGGGGATATTCATGGCGGCGTCCGTCGGCGCCGCTGATTTCCATCGTCAGGCGCGGCTTCGGTTCGGGAAGCCTTTCCCATGCGTCACCGGTTAGTTTGGCCTGTTCGTCCGCGGCCAATTTCGTCGATAGGCCGGACACGACACGGGAACTCTCCAGGCGCTGGGCAGTCAACATGATGGCGTCAAAGACGTCGGTGCCGGGCACGACCAATAGGGAGACTCGCTTGCCCTGTTTTTCGGCGAGCGCAACGACTTTTGAGAAGAGTTCCTGCTCATAGATGTCAAAAACATCTCGCGCTTCGTAGCTCGTGCTACCGGTGAACGAATGGCGGCCAGGAGACAGCCTTGCACTGAGGACGACGACATCCTGATGAGAAGTATTGGTCCGGCTTAGTACTTCACGCAGATGATGCAAGCGGTTTGGGTCACGGACCGTGACAAGAATGTTTCCGGGACGGGTACCGATCAGTGCGTAGTCGAGCTCCGGATTATCGAATACGCGAAACTGTTCGAGCGATTCCGTCTGACCGGCCTGTTCGCGCTTGGCGTAATGCTCCGAGACGGTGAGAATTCCGTAAAAGACCCCGCTGAAGATGACCCCAGCGATAGTTGCGTCCTGCTTGGTCAGAAGATTCGCGACGGCGATCAGAAACAGTACGCCGGTAATCAGCGCCAACCCCACAGGTATTTCATGCCGGCCGATTTTCAGGTTTCCGGGCACTTTCCATTCCCGCTGCTCCGGGTATTTGTAGCGCAAGATGAGAACCGCGAGGCTGTTGAAGGAAAAACTCCAGACCACACCAAAGGCGTACAAAGCTGCCAGGACGTAAAAGTTGCCGCGACTGAGAATGATGGTTAGAACTTGGAGCAGGGCGATGAGGTGAATAGTCCGGTAAGTGGTGCCATATTTCTTGTGCGGACGCTGAAACCATGAGGTGAGCACGCGAGTTTCACAAAGCCGGTTAAGCACGCCATTGGCACCCAAGATAGCGGTATTGGCGGCGCCGGCAAGAATCAGCACACCTACGAGTACGACGAAGGCGTGGAAGGCCAGCTTCGCCAGCGTGGGCCCGACCAGATACATGGACAATCCGCCGATAAGGTTCGCGAAGAAACTGGGCCGAACCGTATCCGGAATAATCATCACTGCCAGAAACGAAACCAGAGATGTGAAGACGAGGCTGTAAACAAAAATTACCAGACCGGCACGCTGGAGATTCAGGAGCTTTGGGCTTTCAATCTCACGGTTGACCTGGGCCAAGGTTTCTTCCCCGCTCATGGCGAGGACGGAATGGCCCATGCCGACCAGGGCTACGATCCACATGATATGGCTGAGGCGCGTGCCATGGAGCCAGCCCAGAAACTCGTGATCGAGCTTCATGTTGGCGAGGCTGGGCAAAGGCGGCAGATGTGCACCAGTCTTGAAGACCGTGACCACGCACCATGCGATCAGAATGATGACCATGATGGTCGTCACTTTCATGATCCAGAGAGCTTTGTTGCTGGACTCATGAATTCCTTCGATGTTCTTCCACCAGAAGTAGAGGATGGCCAGAATTCCAAACATGGCCGCAAAATAGTTTTGATTGAAATGGATGGGATGTTTCAGATAGCGCGCTACTTCTTCAATGAAGCCGGCGAGGTACTGCCCAGCGGTGACGGCACTGATGGGGCCGGTAAGAATGTAGTCGAACAACAGGGCTGACACGGATAGTTTTGCGAGCGTGTCGCCCATGGCCTGCCTGACCACGCGGTACACGCCGCCGCGCACAAACATGCTGCTGGCTTCGATATAGACGGCGCGTACGGCATAGCTGAACAGCATCACCGCAAGGATGAACCAGGGGGCGCTTTTTCCGATGACCTTCTCGGCATCTCCGCCGGCGTAGTATGCGGAGGAAGCGAGATCGGAAAGAACGATGGCGGCGGCCCGCCAGAATGAGATGAAGCTGAGCATCACCGTCGTGGCGATGAACACCGGGACGGGAGGACGCTTGATTTGCAATTGGGCCACTAACGCCTCAGGGTCGGTCAGGTAGCAATTGTAAGATGCTATTCAGCTTTCGTGAACGCGCGCGAACGCTCGACATTTCGTGGTTCGACATCCCGTGTTTCAAAGTGCAGCTGCGCCGCGTTCCTGGTTGCGGATGCGGATTGCCTCCTCCACCTTATAGAGAAAAATCTTTCCGTCACCGATTTTCCCGGTGGCGGCATTCTTGATGATCGCGTCGACTACAGAATCGACAAGCTTGTCGTCCAACACCAGTTCCAACTTCACTTTCGGCAGGAAATCGACGCCGTATTCACGGCCGCGATAGGTTTCGGTGTGACCCTTTTGACGGCCGTGCCCACGCACTTCCGAGACCGTCATACCTTCCACTCCGAGTGCGATTAGAGCTTCTTTGACTGGCTCAAGCCGGTTAGGCTGAACAATCGCTTCGACTTTGGTCATGTTTATCCTCGGTTCGCTATTCAGGTTAAATCAGGAGGCAGGGAATGCTCTGCCTCCTGAGATCGAAGCATCGCTATCGTCAACTGGCAACGTGCGACAACGGTTTCGTGGTTACCAGGCTGGCTTTGGCGTGAGCCGTGGGCAGTTCCTGTGTCATGCCGCTCGGCGCCCCCAATGCTGAGATGACATACTCCGGATAGGCGGAAATGCCGTGCTCGTGCAGATCCATACCATAGGCTTCCATTTCTGCCGGCAAGCGAAGCATCCCAAGTGCGTTGACCGCATACATGACCACCATAGCGACGCCGAATGTGGCCAGAGTTATGCACGCGCTACCGATCAGTTGGGCCTTAAGCAGCTGCAATCCGCCACCGTAGAACAATCCGGCTAAGGGCGCGGAGTTGTCTGGACTGATCGGACCGGTCGCTCCATATTTCCCGCAAGCGAACAGACCGAGTGATAGCGTTCCCCAGATGCCGCAAAAGCCGTGCACCGGAACCGCACCGATGGGATCATCGATTCGTAGCCACTCCAGGAGTTCGACTCCAAGAATGACTAATACTCCAGCAATCCCACCGAGAAGGACCGCGCCGGTTGGGCTGACCCAGTAGCAGGGGCAGGTAATCGCGACCAGCCCGGCCAGAAATCCGTTTGTGGTGAAGCTGGCATCCCACTTCCTGGTCATGATATAGCCGTAAAAGATGGACGTAAGTCCGGCCGCGCATGCGGCGAGGGTCGTGTTCGTGGCGACGCGGCCGATGCCTATAAAGTCCATCGCCGAGAGTGTGCTGCCAGGATTGAACCCGTACCAGCCGAACCACAGAATGAGTCCGCCGCTGACGGCGATCGTCAAATCATGCGGTAACATGGGCGCCCCGCCGTCACGCTTGAACTTGCGGCCCAACCGCGGACCGAGGACAATGGCGCCCGCCAACGCGATAAATCCTCCGATGGTGTGGACAACCGTTGAACCTGCGAAGTCATGGAAGCTCATGCCCAGCGATGGGAAGAAGTATCCAGTGCTGCCCATGGTTGCCAGCCAGCCGTCCGGTCCCCAGGCCCAGTGTCCGATGATCGGGTAAATGAAACCAGTGACGCAGACGCTGTACAGAAGGTCACCGACGAACCCGGTGCGCCCGATCATTGCCCCGGAGGTAATGGTCGAGCAGGTGTCGGCGAAAGCAAACTGGAAGATCCACACCGCCAGGAATGCTACCCCGGTCGTTTCATAGGTCGCCGGCGCATTCTGCAGGAAGAACCAGTGATAGCCGATGAATCCGTTGCCGTGAGCAAACATGAAGGCAAAACCGACGGCGTAGAAGAGAATGCCGCAAAGGCAGGTATCCACTACGCACTCCACCAGGACGTTTACGGTTTCACGCGAACGACAAAAGCCGGCCTCCAGCATGGTGAAGCCGACCTGCATTCCGAATACGAGGAATGCGGCGATCAGCGTCCAGGCAGTATTGACCGGATTGACGACATCGGCGGCCTTAACCTCGGGAGCGGCAGTCTGGGCGTAGACATGACCAAAGAAAACACCTGACACAACGGTGATGATGAGCAGCACCAGACCGATGCCGATTGCTTTGCCGCCAAGGAGAAGGCCTCCATAGCGGCGCCATTCAGGATCCCGCAACCGCACGGCCAGGCGGGACAACTTTCCGGATAGAGACATCTTCTTCCCTTCTTTGGCAATGACAGACATGTCACAGCTCCTTGTCGTGAATTTTTTTGTACTGCCTTCCAGATTTCTCTTTATTTCTCTTTCCCAACACGCGAGGCGCGCTTCAATTCCACAGAGCCTCGCTGCTCCACACTGCTTCGCAACTCTCTTTGCATCCGCCACGTCGCATTGTCTTAAACTGGCGGGGGGCGGCGAGGACGCTGACACCAGGGGTTAGTTGGGTTTGAGCCCAAGCCGCTGATCCCCACTTCACGAGCAACCCCGGTTTGGGCTGCAAGAACAACTTCATATCCGTTGATGCCAATCCCATGTGGTCACCTGCATCCGCGCTGTGCAGAGTCTTCAAAACATAAACCCAGCCTCAAGAACGCCGCGCGGCTGATTAATACTGCGGCCGGAGGTGCCAAAGACGGAACCCGGCGTGGAGTTAGTAGCATGAACGATTGCGAAGTCAGCCCGCATGAAAAAGCCATCCTTGACATAAGTTGGGGTGACGGTGAATGCGAACGCGCCGCTACCCGGACCATATAGCAAGTTGATGGCTTGGGGGTCTAAGGCGGTTCCGCTTGTCTTTATGTATTCAGGACGCGCCGACAGCGATATTCCGCGTTTGAAATTGTATGTGGCCAGGAGAGCACCACCGTTGGTGTGCGCGCCCCGAAAAATTCCTATGCTCGCATTCTTCGGCACATTGGTGTATTGAAAGTATGGGTTGATCACCCAGTGCCCGTGGCTGTACGTGTAGAGGACGTTATAGATTTCCTCGTTGTTCAAAAGAAGGGGCGTGGCTAGAGTGTTCTTCGCGTAAGCCCCCGCATTCCCGCCTGCCACGAACGACAACGTATTCGAGGAATTGAAAGCGTAAGCCAGAGAACCCCACAGCCATGAGTAGCGGTTGGAGTAAAAACCATCGTTCCAGCTGAACGAGGCGCTAAGCTTCTTATAAGTCTCATTGAGTTGTATGCCCCGATTGACCGCGTTCTCCTGATTCCACAGAAGCCCGCGCTCAATGTTCATATTTTGAAAGCTGAATGTATACTCGGCCCCAATCAGCGTAGGCAGCGCGCCGACCTCTACGTTGAAATTGCCCTTAACCAGCTTAAGATAGCCTTGCGGAAACGGGCCGTAGATGTTTTTCACCGTGTCGCCAGTCGAAAGGAACGGTGTTCCTATAGCTGGCAGGTTGTAGACGCCACCTTGCAGGTAAAATTGCCACCAGCCAGTGGTTTTTTGCACGAATACCTGCGCGTTGCTGACGTCCCAGTGTGTGGGCGAATCGCCTGTAACGTGATTTCCTTCGCTCCATCCCATGCCGCTCAGAATACCTGTAACCTGCACTTTTCCCGGGCCCTCATGAGGATTCGCCGTTGCCAGCGGCCCTGACATCGTCGGCATAGGCAGCGGTGCTGGCGGTGCCTGCGCTGCCGGTTCTGGCGTTGCTGGCGTTGCTGCCGGTGTTGCCGGACTCGGTGTCCCGTCCGCGGGCGTGGAAGCCGACGCAACCTGAGCCTTCGGGTCAGGGAGCTGCTGCCCGAAACCAGGGAACGCCGCAAATGCTACATACAAAAGAGCAAGAAAACACGCGCCACCTATGCGCACAAGTGATCTCCTCTCGCGGTGAAGCAGTACGAGTCGAAATGGTAGACCCACCATTACGGTGGTAGTTCGCAAAGCACGTCTTGTGTAGTACTTCACTGTGGGCTCCTTTTCCTGTGTCTTTATATCCCTCGATTGTTCTGGCTCGTATGGTGCTGGTGCAACCGCGGTAGTTCTTGCAGCTGGTGGAGAATTGCGTCGTTGGTCGGCGGCGGACCGCTTGCTTAGTCCTGCGCCCGACCGTAGGCTCACAGCTGCCCGTGGGTGGGAGCTCTTCATCAAGTTGCTCACTTTCCCCCTGGTGCATGCAACGAATGACCGTGCGCGTCCGTTGCCAGCACGGCGACCTTAGCGGTCTACGCGGAACTAGTCCAACGCATACTTTCTCTTGGACGTATTCGAAAAGTTTGTCGAAAATTAGGATTTATGAGCGCGATAAAAGAGATTTATCGCTGCACTTGCGAGGACGTAGAAATGCGCAGTTGATCTCACGAAACGGAGGGCTTGGAAGCTGTTAGATACCAAATGCAAAACGCCGCCGAGTACTCGGCGGCGCCACGCACAACAAATCCGTCTAATGCGAAGTTTCCTCCAACAATCCCTGCTCGAGTTTCTCCTGGCATTCGATACAGTGGCGCGTCCACGGCACTGCCTCGAGGCGTTTGGCGTTGATTTCCTTGCCGCAGTGAATGCATTCGCCAAAGCTGCCTTCACGGATGCGGACCAGCGCCCGATCCACCATCTGCAACAACTGCCGCTCGTTGTTGCTTTGGCTGAAAAGAAATTCCTTGGTGTAGGAGCTGGCCGCACGGTCGGCAATGTCCTGCGCGGTGTCCTCGTCGGCCGAACGGCCGTCCTGCTGGGTGCGTGTGACGGTACGCCGCAGCTCCTGCTGGCGGATCTCCAAACGCTTTTTGAATGCCTCTAACTTCTTCTTATCCATATAGGTCACATCAAATTCTTAGGACGCCTCAGAGGCGTCCTGGTATTAAGGCCAAACGACGATGATAAGCGCCGAAAATGAGATGCGTCAACAGAGCCCAAGGCTGCAAAAACCGGCGGCACAGTGAAAAATTCCAGGACTGACCGTAGCTCAACGGTGTAACAGACATCACCCGAAAAAAGCCCACCCTGCAGTTGCCCTGCGAATTTGCTGAGTTGGTACAAGCCCCGATGTACAATGCCAAACTGTTTCATGCGTCCCCGCGAAATTGAGGAACCGCTTTACGGCTCTAACAAGCCGGATCGCGTCGAGTGGCTGGATGGCAATGTAAGTCTTCGCTCAGCTGCTGATAAGCTCCGCGAAAAAGAGTACCCCGTGAAATTTCCCGATGCTTCGTCCGTAAAGATCATACGCAAGGCGACGCTCTCCTGCGAAGCATCGGCATGCTCGGTTGTCCTTCTGCCCTTGGAAGGACTGCAAACTGGCACTGCGAGCGCGGCGCAGAAATGATCGTTAACGGGGGAGCGGTTCCTTCATGTTCGCCAGAGCGTACCCCATGACGGCCATCGCGGCGGCATTCTCACGGAGCTCGCTGGGAACAATCTTATCGAGTGTGTCCGCTGCCGTGTGATGGTAGTTGAAGTACGTGCGGCCGTCCTGCATGATGCCCAGCGCGGGAATTCCTTTCTCTGACATGGCGGCAATGTCCGCGCCCGGCGGGTAAGTGCTCTCCCGCAGCAGGTTCGCTCCAATACTCTGCAATATGTCCAGGGCGGGGTGCAGCGCTTCTGCTGCTTTCGGGCTCATCTTGGCGTCGAACCCTAGAGGATGTGCCGCACCAGCGTCGCTTTCGATCGCGGCGACGTGATTCGGAAAATCTGCCAGGTAATCCTTCGTGTAAGCCTGGCTGCCGGAACCACCGGTCTCCTCGTCCATCCAGGCGATGACCCGGAGCGTGCGCTTGGGATGGAGATGCAGCCTTTGCAGCAGCTCCGCAGTCTCCATGGCCATGGCCACGCCAGCCCCGTCATCAATGGCGCCGGTGCCGAGGTCCCAGGAGTCGAGGTGTCCGGACACTACGACGATTTGTTCGGGATGTTCACTACCCTTCACATCGGCGATCACGTTGAAACCGATTTCGTCAGGCAGTTTCTGCGGAGTCAGAGTGAGGTGCATTCGAATTTTACCCTGGGCGGCGAGATGCGAAATCAATTCGGCATCTTCGGCGGTCACCGCACCCGCCGGAATGCCCGCGGGAAGACTCCAGCCCGTGTGCGGAAGGCGGTAGTCCGCGTTGCCGACGGAGCGCACCAGCGTCGCCGCAGCACCGAGGTCCGCTGCCGCTTTCGGGCCAGCACCGCGATATCGAACAGCTTCTCCGTAGGCCATGAAGGCCATGCCCGCTGCAGCTTTCTGTTTGTCGAATAGCTCGTTGAAGAGCACGATCTTGCCGACAACTTTGTCGCGGCCCAGAGCTTTCAGTTCGTCGAAGGTGTTGACCACGATCACGTCGGCCGAGACTCCCTCTGCCGGCGTGGAGGTACTTCCACCCAGCGCTGTGAGAACTATTTTCTGCGTCGTGCCAGGAACCTGCCCGGCATACTCCACCAACTCCGCCGCCTCTGCCCCGCGGACCCAGTGTGACACCTTCACCTCTTCCAGCCGGACCTCCAGGCCGAGATGCCGCAATTCGTCGGCAACATATTCTGAAGCCGCCTTTGCCTGCAGCGAACCCGCGGGCCGTGGACCGATGTTCTCAGTCAGGTGTGCGACTTGCCGGTAGGCATAGTCGTCCGCCAGTGCGGCGGACTTGATTGCAGCCAACTCGTCGAGCAACTGCGGCGGGAAATTCTGCTGTCCTGTTTGAGACGCTGGCGGCGGAGGGGCATATGGGTTGGATTGCGGTTGAGGATGCTGTGGGTTCTGGGCGCCAGAGTAAGCCACGAAAGCAAAAGCGCAGAAGGTGATTAGAAGGAGATGACCGCCACGGGATGTCATGTTCATGGTCGTTGGTCAGTGTATCTGAAACAGGATTGTCGGCAATAAGCAGTTCCATTATCCGAAGAGTAAACGTATTCTGCCCCGGTCGAGAATCGGACGTTAATGCCAGGGTCACCACCATGCAATCTGACGCAGAAACCCCAGGTGATTTCCGTGCATCCAAGCATTCGCCTTGCGACGACCGGCATGGGAGGCAGTCGATGAACACTGTAAGAAAGACGCTTTTCTCAATAGGCATTCTCCTCGCGGTTCTGCTTTGCGCTGCCGCACCGCGGCTTCACGCAGAAGACCTCGACCGATGTCAGCGGCGGGTGGCGCACGCGGAACATGAACTCCACGAGGCAATCGAGAAGCACGGACGCAACAGCAAGCAGGCCAACCACGAGCGTCGCGAACTCCACAACGTGCGCGAGCGTTGCTGGCGTGAGCGGCATCGGTGGTGGGATGAACACGAGCACCGCTGGCATACCGAGCGCGATTGGAACGAGCACGACCACGACTAAAGGAAGCTCTCCAAGGCACGAAGAGGTTTGGCTTGACCGAGGACTAGCACGTGACGAACCTGCCTTGGCGCAGGTCGTCTGCTATGATTCGATCCGATCCAAAAGTGCCTTGATGTTTAAGAGTGTCCCACTGGATTGGACTGGTGGAGAACTGTCGGAAGGCTTGCGCTGCTTTCACTCCGGCACGTTCTTCGAATGTCACGAGCACTGGGAATTAGTGTGGCTGGCGGCGCAAGAGCCGGAGAAAACATTCTTGCAGGGACTGATCCAGGTCGCTGCTTCGTTCCACCATTTCCAACGTGGCAACCGTCTGGGAACCATTTCCCTGCTGCGAGCGGCCCTGCGGCGTCTCGACCGGTATCCAGACGTCTTTGCAGGCGTTGTGGTCGCGCCGCTCCGCGTGGCCGTACGTTCCTGGCTCGAAGCCCTGGAAACAACTCCACAATCGTCTCCGCCGCCCTTCCCGCAACTGCAACTGACGTCCCGCGGATCAGTTATCTCGAACCGGTCGTGAGCGGAAGGGCGATCTTTCGCCGACAACTCTCCACGGTACCGTGAACTGGATGCGCTTTTGACAGTTCCATCTTCGCACTCAGAAATTGTTCTGCGATTAAGCCTGTGTACCTCGGCCCATACCGGAGCACGTGACGTAGAATTGGGCCACGGAAGGCTCATGTCCTTACTCGAAATCCGCAGCCTCACGAAGATTTATCCCGCACGCGAATCCTTGTTTGGGGGCAACGCCGGTCGAGCTGTCCGTGCCGTGGATGACGTCTCGCTGGATATTCACTCGGGCGAAACTCTTGGACTGGTGGGCGAATCCGGTTCGGGCAAGAGCACGCTGGGACGACTCGTTCTTCGGCTCATCGAACCAACCTCCGGCAGCATCCGTTTGAATGGACGGGACCTGCTCGCTGCCGGCCACGAAGAGATGCGCCGCTTGCGCCGCGACCTGCAGATAATTTTTCAGGATCCGTTCGCCTCACTCGATCCCCGCTTCCGCGTTGAAGACATCATCGCCGAGCCCCTTTTGATTCATGAACGTCACAGTATGACGACCTCCGCACGCCACGCCCGCGTTGCCGAACTGCTGCGCGCCGTTGGTCTCGATGAATCCGCCCGGCGGCGATTCCCGCACGAGTTCAGCGGAGGACAGCGTCAGCGCATCGGCATTGCCCGCGCCCTGGCGCTGCGTCCGAAGTTCATCGTTGCCGACGAACCGGTCTCCGCGCTCGATGTCAGCGTTGGCGCGCAGATCGTTAACCTGCTCGCCCAACTCCAGCGCGAATTCGGCTTGACGTATCTCTTCATTTCACACTCGATGCCAGTGGTCCGCTATCTCGCGACGCGCATTGCCGTGATGTACCGCGGGAAGATCGTTGAAGTAGGAACGGCGGAGCAGATTACGGAGCGCCCCGCGCACGCCTACACTCGCAGCCTGCTCCAAGCTACGCCGGAGGTGGAGGTGGTTTCATGACGACTTCCATTGCGCCACGGCTGTCCATTCTCGTCGCCATTCTCGCTTCGTTTGCTTCATGCTCCGTTCTGGCGCAGGACGAGACTCACCATCAAGATGCGGATCCCGTTGCGGACAGGCCGATTCAGGGAGTGCCCGGTCTTGCTGTCCTCCTCCAGACCAAAGACGGACGGCCGCAGTTCCACTTCGGAGAAATGGTCGAGCTGAAGGTGCAATATGCTGCTCTCCAGTCTGGCCGCTACGTACGCGTCAATCTGAACGAGCTCAAGGGAGGCCACCCGTGGCAATGGCAGTGCGAACCTGCCAGCCAAATAGTCGACCTTCGTAAGAACAATGGCGAGATCAGTGCGAGTCGCTTTTATTACGCCAAGGAGAATTGCGGGGAGGGGTTTGGCGCCGGCGGTGGCGGCGGTTGCGGTGACTGCCGTGGAGAATATGTTCTCGGACCCGCTCCGCTCTCCTACGACGTCTTACTGAACAATGAACTCCAGTTTCTGCAGGCCGGCCGCTATACGTGCCGTGTCTCTACGGCCGACGTGGCAACGCCCGCAACCAGCCCCGGTGAAGAACGCACTGCCATTGAATTAGTTTCCAATCCGGTAGTGATCGATCTGAACGAGGATCCCGTGTGGTCAGCCACAACGCTCAGCGCAGCGCGGCTGCAGTTCAGCAGCGCTCATTGCCTCGGGTTGCCCGATGAAAGCGCGCGGTGCTGGGATCCTGTTAACACGATCCGCTTCCTCGACACCGAGGAATCACTCGCGGAACTGGTTCGCCTCTACAAAGGAGTGAACAAAGCTTCCTGGCAGGAGTTGCTATGGCTGGGAATTTTGCAAAGCCAGCATCCGAAACTTGCCCGCGAGCTGCTGGAAAAGCGAATGGTCGATCCGGATTTCACCGTCACTACCGGCTTTCTGGACACGTTGACCGCAATGGCCCTGCGCGAGGATCATCCCGAGGCTCTCAATGAGCCGGTGTCGGAGGGCGAAACGTCCGTCTATCATGACGAGGCTTTAGAGCTCTTGCGGACTTATCTCCGCACAGTGGGCAAACACCTGCCGGAGAAGTGGGCCGCAGCTGTAGCCGAAAGCTTGGAAACCTACACAAGGTATGCCGGTCAAACCTTTTGTGAGGACAAACCTCTAATCCCGTCGGCAGAAGTGCGGAAGGTTCTGGCTGCAGCGAAACGAAGTCAGCATTGATTCTTGCCGGGGCTGCGGACACCCAGCTCGCAGCGTCATTCCAGCCGGAGGTGTGCGGGCTGAGGATTAAGACTGGCCTATCTCGCCGCAGTACTTCGTGTGTTGCTCCAGTATGAAATGGTCCGTCATCCCGGCGATGTAGTCGCAGATTACCCGCGGTAAAGACTCTTCTTCGGCCTTCTCCTGGTAGTAGTGCGGCAGAGCGGAAGAATCTTCCATCCAGAAGGCGAACAGATCGCTAACCACGCGCTCGGCATCTTCTTTTTCGCTGGCCAGCGACGGACTGAAGTAGAGACTCTTATACAGAAAATCTTTGGCCTGCTTTCGTTCCAGCTCAACCTCGGGGGTAAACGCAGCCAGGCGACCGCTGTGGCCGCGCACGTCATCCACGGTCTGAACCCCCGCCCGCTTCACTTGCATTTGCGTATTCGTGATCAGGTCGCCGACAAAGCGATCGAGCATGCGTTTCAGGGCCTCGTTAAATTTCAGTTTGTCAGGCGCGTCGGGATACGTCTTCTCCACTTCGGAAAGGGAAAGTCCAAACACAGGCACGCCCCCGCGGATGTCCTCCAGCGAAAGCAGGTGGGCTTCGTATCCGTCGTCTAAATCGGCGGTGTTGTAAGCAATTTCGTCGGTCAAGTCAATGAGTTGCGCTTCCAGCGGAGGATGCTGGTCGAGAAGGTATTCGGCGAGTTCCGGATGCTCGCGGGCATTGTAATCGTGCGAATGTTTGATGATGCCCTCGCGCACTTCGAAGGTCAGGTTGAGGCCGCGAAACGCCGCGTAGCGCTGCTCAAAGTCCTCGACAATTCTCAGGGCGTGCAGGTTGTGGTCGAAGGACAAGCCGTGCTCGCGCATCGCCGCGTCCAGGGCCTTTTCACCGGAGTGGCCAAACGGAGGGTGACCGATGTCGTGCACCAGCGCCAGAGCTTCCACCAAATCGACATTGAGCCCGAGGGCGCCGGCAATGGTACGCGAAATTTGCGCCACTTCGATGGTATGGGTCAGCCGGTTGCGGAAGTGGTCGGAATAGCGACGGGTGAAGACCTGCGTCTTGGCTTCGAGACGGCGGAAGGCGCGAGAGTGGATGACGCGATCACGGTCCCGTTGAAAGTCGTTGCGGTAGGCGTGCGAAGGCTCATGAAAACGGCGGCCGCGGGAGTTCTCCACGTGCACCGCGTAGCCGGCCAACATGATCGGAGTTTAACAGAGTGCGGATGTAAGTACCGAGGTGCTGACACCCGACGTTAACAAGTGGTGCCGCGTCCTCAATACTCCCGGGAGAGTGTCCTAAACTCATCAACCACGAAGGACACGAAGTCACACAAAGGTATGAATCCCGAGAGATTTCCTTTGTGCGCCTTTTGTCCTTCGTGGTTGGTTAGGACGCTACTGATACGGGCTAACGCTTCTCCGACTCTTCCTTCGCGATGCGGACCTTGGCGGCGTCCAATTTCTGCTGCACCTTAGCGAGGGACTCGCTGTCCACTTCGGGAGCCACGGTCTTGCTCCACTCTACGATAGCCCGTTCCCAGTGCGCTGCGGCCAGTTTCAAGCGGCCGGTTTTCTGATACAGATCGCCCAGGTGCTCCTGTACGGTCGGGTCTTTGCCCATGTGTGACGAGGCCCGGGTAAGATTCTCTTCCGCCAAATCGTATTTGCCCAATCGGAAGTAGGCCCAGCCCAGCGAATCCAAGTATGCTCCGTTGGCCGGATCGAGACTCACGGCCTGCTTGATGTAATTGAGCGATTCGTCGAGGCGTACGCCACGGTCCGCATTCATGTAACCGAGGTAGTTCAATACAACAGCACTTTGCGGATGGATGGAGAGAACTTTCTTGAATTCCGCTTCAGCTTCGTCATACTTCTTCTCGCGCTCGTAGGTTGAACCGCGCAGGAAATAGACGTACTCCTTGTCTTCAGCACTGGTGGACAAAGATTCAGCTTTGTTGAGCGCCTCCTCCGCGTCACTCCAACGCTTGAGGCGGGTGTTCATCTGCGCCAGCGTGATGTAAATCTCCCGGTCCTCCGGTTTGCCGTTCAGCATCGAGCGGACATCAGCCAGCGCTTTGTCGGGCTCTCCCGTATCGGCCAGCTGAGCGTCCAGCACCATGCGCACTTCGCGATCGTTGGGCAGCTTCTGCACCGCTTCACGCGCTGTAGCCGTTGCCTGCGCCCATTGCTTGGATTCGCGGTAGGTGTCGATGATGTCCTGATAGCCGCGCTTGGCGTTCTCATCGCCGAGCGTCAGCATCTTGCGGAAGGTTTCCACGGCGGCGGGATAATTTTCCTGATCGCGGTAGACCAGTCCTAAGCGCTCCACGAAGATTGAGCGGTTGTTTCGATCTGCCTGGCTATAGCTGGTGTCCGGTTTTTCCGTCTTCTTTACCAGATCCTGCAGGAGTTTTAACGCTTCGTCATAACGGCCCTGCGCCTGATACACCGCCGCCATGTTATACGGGACTTCGAGCGAGTCCGGAACCATGGTGTCAGCTTTTTTCAAGCTCTCCAGCGCCTGATCGTATTTCCCCTGACGGCGATAAATTTCTCCGATACGGAGATAGGTCTGGGCGTCTTCCGGATTCGCGTCGGCAATTACCTTGTATTGCTCGAGGGCAGCATCGGTCTGGCCATCATTCATCAGGTTTTCAGCCAGGCCGCGGATGGCATCCAGGTTGTCACGATCCAGTTGAATCGCCTTTTTGAAGGCCTCAATGGCTTTCTTATAATCCTTGCGCTGTTCGTAGGTTGAGCCCAGAGCCGAATAAAGTTTCGCGGAACGGCCCGCATCTGGGACGGAACTGAGCACCTGCAACGCGTGGGCGGTGTCGCCTTCGTCGGTGTACAGGATCGCGAGCGTGGTGACCGCCTCTTCCGAGCTCGGGTCGAGCTTCACGGCAGTTTTCAGTTCACTCTCGGACTTTTGCAGATCGTTGTTCAGGCGATACAGCCGCCCGAGCAGAAGGTGATTGTCGACGCTGTTAGGCTCAATTTTTACGATCTGCTCATATTGCTCGATGGCGAGCTTGAGCACATTGTCTGAGCCGTTGCCGCCTGGCATGTCGCCCAGGGAGCGCAGATAGATCCGGCCCAGCAGCTTATGCGCTTCAAGATTGGTGGGATCGCGCTTGATAATGTCCTGCGCTTCCATCACGGCGTCGCGGATGCGCCCGGTCTTGACATACAGTTCAGCCAGGCCGGACGTCAGAAACTCCGAAGACGGGTCAGCCTCAATCGCCAACCGGTATTCCTCGATGGCTTTATTCGCCAGCTCGCTGCGGCCGTACACCGTCACCTGCTCCTCGTACATGTGCGCGACCGCGTAGTGGTAATAGGCAGCACCGCGATCCAATTTGTGGGGCGACGATTGCGCCGGTTTGGCGCCGGTTGGTGCAGCAGGGGTGGTTTGTGCGAATGCGGCGGCAACCGCTACTGAGACCATTAAAATAGGGCGAAAAATTCTATACATGCTGAACCTGACTGTGCTGAAGATCGTTCCCGAAGCCATAGCGATTGGATGCAAAACCGCTGGGGATGGGGTGCTTTTATTCTAACCCGGCACGCAGGATATTGGGGAAAAACACTGCACGCCATTCGGGACGCCACAACCGGAAGGACAGGGACTGGCGGCGCTTCGCTTGTCGATTGTCAAGCTGAGTAAAGGAAGAGTTAGAACGTGTGGGGCGGGCACTCCCTTCGACAAGCTCAGGGCAGGCCTGCCCGCGAATGCTGGCGGCGAAACTGCAGCATAAGCGGGCCCACGTCGCTCTTGCTCGAAAACACCCCTCAGATGTACCTCTAGCGACGGAATCAATAACTAACGCTGCGAACGTCTCAATGCCGGAAGTGCCGGACTCCAGTAAACAGCATCGCCAGCCCCACCCGGTCTGCGGCTTCGATCACTTCCGAGTCGCGCTGCGAGCCGCCTGGCTGAATGATGGCGGTTGCGCCTGCCTTCGCAATCTCTTCCACGCCATCAGGAAAAGGAAAGAATGCATCCGACGCGGCGACCGTTCCTTTCAACGGCAACTGCGCTTTCATCGCACCGATCTTGGCCGCATCGACGCGGCTCATCTGCCCCGCGCCCACGCCCACGGTCTGGCCTTCACGCGCATACACAATGGCATTGGACTTCACGTGTTTGCAGACTTTCCACGCAAACAGCATCGCGCGCGTTTCTTCCGGCGTAGGTGCGCGTTTGGTGACGACCCTCAGATCGGACTCCGCCAGCGGCCGGACGTCGGCGTCCTGCACCAATATTCCCCCGGACACATTTTTCAGCGCCCACCTCTGATTCGCTGCGGTCACCTCAACCAGCCTAAGGTTTTTCTTGGAGGCGAACTTGGCCCTGGCTGCTTCGTCGAAAGCGGGGGCGGCGATGACCTCCAGAAATAGCTTGTGCATTTCCTCGGCCGCTGCGGCGTCGATCGGACGGTTCACGCCGATAACTCCGCCGAAGGCCGAGACCGGGTCGCATTCCAGAGCTCGCCGGTAAGCTTCGGCGAGAGTTTCGCCAGTACCTGTGCCGCACGGGTTCGTGTGCTTGATGATGGCGCAGACAGGCTCATCGAACTCCTGTGCAAGATCCCACGCGGCCTGTAGATCGACGATGTTGTTGTAGGAAAGCTCCTTGCCCTGCAGTTGGCTGGCGTTCGCCACTCCCGTTCCCGAGCCGTCGGAGTACATCGCCGCTTTCTGGTGCGGATTCTCGCCGTAGCGGAGGTCGAGCGTCTTCTGAAACGAAAAGCGCAACGTCTCGGGGAAGGCAGCAGTTTGTTGCAGCTGAAAATATCCCGTCGTGCCTACGCTGACGCGCTCGAGAGTAGAGGCAATCGCGGAGTCATAAGCGGCGGTCGTCGCAAAGGCTTTCTGCGCCAGCCGCCACTTGGTTTCGAGCGAGAGCCGACCCTCCGACTTCGTGAGTTCTTCGGCGATGGCCTCGTAGTCCGCCGGGGAGGTCACGATGGCCACATCGTGGAAATTCTTGGCCGCGGAGCGAATCATGGAAGGTCCACCGATGTCGATGTTTTCAATTAACTCCTCGAAAGGCACGCCGGCCTTTGCCGCCGTCTTCTCAAACGCATAAAGATTCACCACGACCATGTCGATTGCGGCAATGCCATGCTCCGCGACCGCGGCAAGATGTCCGGCATCTTCGCGGCGATGCAGGATGCCCCCATGCACCTTGGGATGCAGCGTTTTCACCCGCCCGTCGAGCATTTCAGGAAAGCCGGTGAGTTCAGAGATGTCTTTGACGGCAACGCCGGAGTCGCGCAGCAGCTTGGCTGTGCCGCCGGTGGAAATGAGTTCGATGCCCAGCTTTGCCAGTTGGCGCGCAAAGTCCGCCAGACCCGTTTTATCGGTGACACTTAGAATGGCGCGCTGTATCCGGGAATTGCTAGGAGACATCATCGGCCTCGGGTATGAAGGTCAGTGTGGAGCGACCAAAAATTCTACCAGCAACCCCAGTTGGTTGTTTGGCGGCAACGGGTCTAACAAATTCAGTCCCCACTGGTGAAGTGGCGATGTCACACGGTTAGCCGGGCCGATCTAGGTGTATACTTCCTCGAAATTAAGACACGAGAGGTTTCCGTTTGACTGCCTTTGGGGAGACATTCCATAGAGTCGGCGATTTTGGCAGAGGCATGTGGCGATACTGGCGTCTCGGCGAGCCAGCGCCAGAGAGCAACTTCATTGTACAAAAGCTTTACGCTTATACCGATGGAAGGTCGAATGACCTTCTGTTCCGACTTCTTGAATCAAAGCGAAAAGAGGCGGACTTAAGACTCGGCTGGGAGGGAACATCTCTCGTAAGCGAGGCTGGCGTTTTGGACCCCAGTATCGAGGGAGTCGTTCGTACTCTCAAACAGGATGGCGTTGTTGTCATTCCTCCGCGTCTTCAGAAGGAAACTGTCCAAAATCTGTATGAACTGGCTTTGTCATGCCGGCTAGAGACGACGAGATTCGGGTCTCCTCAGGCTGATCAGGCACCTGGGACCCCAATAACGACAATCCCAATTGCGGAGAAAGGTACGAGCAAGGGAATCGACCTGTCCCAGCCGCGCTATTCAGTTTATACGGTCCCTCGATCGCTATTATTGGAGAACCATTACATTCAATCTCTGTTGTGCGATCCCTATCTTCTGGCGGTCGCAACGCGCTATCTCGGCGTTTTCCCGGTTATTACAAAACCTGACATGTGGTGGGATACCGATTTCGTGCCTGCTGGGCTTCGCCCCCGACCATTTCACGTGGATTCAGGGTGCTTACGGTGGTTAAAGGTCGGTGTGAATCTGACAGAGACAACGCTTGAGACCCCGCATTTTGTCTATGTTAAGGGTTCGCATAACCCAAACAAGAGTATAAGACCCTTGACCAAACGATTGGCGAGTCGAATGACTCTGACTGACAAAGAAGTCATGGATGTGTGTCCCGACAAAATTGTTCATGTTACAGCGCCGGCAGGGTCGATAACGTTGACGGACACCCGAGGTATCCACAAGGGTGAGCTTTCCATGCGAGGACACAGACTAATTCTGTATTTTGGTTTAGAGGGAAGTGCTTTCAATAATATCGACAAGCCCGTGCCATTGAATCAAGAAACGGTCGGAAGTGAACTCGCGAAGGCTATGAGCGCAAGACCTTTTAGCTATCAGTTCTTTCGTGCCACACATTGAAAGAACAGGACGTTCCTGCCAATTCCGAACGAGCACAAGCCGACGAGACCAACAGGATTTTCACGGATTAATTGGTCATAACTGTTGCAATCACGTTGATTTCACCAGCTGCGGTTCGAGGAAGAATTGCGAAAGACAACAGCCGAGGACGGATTACGTGGCTGCTACGACTTTGCCTTAGCCTTCAGCTTAACCCCGCCTTCGGCTAGCTCGACGGAATACTCCACGCTCTCACATCCGTACTGTTTGCGGATCTGCTCCGTCTTTTTTTGTACGAAGGTCGTGAAGGACTCGAAGTTGCCGGAGATATTCTCTCCCGCTTTCTTCTTGGCTGCGACCAGCGTGTTGTACAAGCGTTCCACTTGCTCCCGCTCTGCCTTGTCCACGCTACGCAGAGTAAACGGTTGGGACGAGGCTCCCTCTGCCGCTGTGGCCGCGGCGGCGGCCGCCGCGGCGTGACTGACTCCATACACCGGGTTATGGTGAGCCTGGTGTTCCTCTTCCCGTACCCCTTGAACGGACAACAGGGCATCCTGCGGACGCCGGTATCCTTCTTCGCGGATGCGGGACTTCTTGCGCCACAGATCGCTGTAGATGGCATAGCGTTGCGCCATTTCGTTGTAGCGGAAACGCTGGGAGAAGTTCATGCGCCCGCCGTCGGAAAACTTCCGCAACAGGCTCAGCACCTTCCACTCGACGTCGGTGGGAGGCCGTTTGGTCGGGTTGCTGAAAAAGATCTCGTACTCAATCTTCAGCCGCCGCAGCTGCGAGTCGAGAAGGTTCAGTTCCTCATCGGTGGTCACGGGATTCTCCAGCCCACAGTCTAGGCGCTGCCCCGCTCCTGAGCGAGGTATCCGTTGGTCACCAAGGTCATGGTACTGAAGTAAGGGGCAGCTATCAGCTCTCAGCCTTCAGCTATCAGCTTAACCCCTTGGCGGTCTGCAGATCGATTGGACTTGAAGAAGACGATGAATTCCTAGGCGTCTGTGAGCCGTTGCCTGAAAGCCGAGAGCTAAGAGCTTATTTCCCCGAATTCGACGCCATTTTCTTAACCATCGCGAGAACCAGCTTGCGGTCGCTGTCGTTCAGGCTGGTTGCGTAGCGGCGAATCTGGCTCAGGAAGCGGACTTCGTCGTCGGAGAGCTGGGGTAGTCCCTTGGAGCCGTTGCTGTGGCCGGATTCGGAGAAAAACTGCGAGAGCGCAATCTCCATGGCCCCGGCAATCTTGGACAAAGTATCGAGCGACGGGATGGTGTGGCCGTTTTCCACACGCGACAGGTAGCAGCGCAACAGGCCGGTGCGCTTTTCAATGTCGCCCTGGGACATACCTTTTTGCAGCCGGTAGTTCCGGATGGTTTCGCCGATATTGATGGTTGGGAGCATTTCAGGATGCGTGCATAGTAATCAGTACGGCATCTTCTGGCAAGTGGAAATTCGTGCCATACGACACCCACTTTTGGTTAGGGGTTGGCTAACAGGTGCAGCAGGTCTTCTTTTACAATGTATAAGAAATAAAACTCCCGACGGCGCGGCCTTTTCCAAACGTACGGAGAATCCGCAAGCCTACTTCTTTAGCGTCGCTGCCAGGAAATCCACAGTACGCTTCCATGCGTCAGCGGCATCTTCGGCACGGTAGCCCTCTTTGTTGTTCGGATTCTCAAAGGCATGACCCGCATCAGGATAAATCTTGGTCTCCACTCTCTTGCCGAGTTTATTCATACCCTGCTCAAACTTGTGGACGTCATCCGGCGTGATCCCGCGATCCTGACCGCCAAACAGTCCCAGGATTGGAGCATTGATTTTCTTGAGCGCCTCCGAATCGGTGGCGAGGTGGCCGTAGTTGATGACATCGGCCGCCAGAGTCGGCTCCTGGAGCGCCACGTCGAGCGAATAGCCTCCGCCCATGCACCAGCCGATCGATCCGATGCGATCTTTCCGGACGTTCGGTTGCGAAGCGAGAAACTCAAAAGCCGCGTGTAAATCGCGTTTGGCACGGTCCTCGGGCAGGCCCCGCATGAGCTCGTGCCCCATGTCGGGAGTGGTGGCAATCTTGCCGCGATAGAGATCCACGGCCAATGCGACATAGCCTTCGGCGGCCAGCTTCGAGGCTTGTTCCTTGACCCAATCATTTAATCCCCAGTACTCGTGGATGACGATCAGCGCCGGAAATGGCCCTTTGCCTGGAGGCGTGAAGATCAAACCTTAGTATTGTTTCATCGCCGCTCTTATAGGAAACGGTTTTGCCGTCGGCCGCGAACGCAGTGGCCGCGAACAAGATGGCAAACATTAGGCAAGCATTCTTCATAGCATTCCTCCTTTTTTCGCCAGGCAATTTTTGGTTGCGGCCCCTCAACAGGCCTGAAAGAGCTGCCTGCAAGACTTCCGGCATCACAGCTGCAACTCCATGTACAGGGCGCCCGCTATGGGGTTGGCACAATAAGCAGCAATCTCTTTGAATCCCAGTCTGCGGTACATCTCGACCGCATCTTTCATCACGGGTTCGACCGTGTCAAGGCGCATTCGCTGGTAGCCGATCTGGCGCGCTTCGGCAATGATGTGCTCCGCTAATGCACGTCCCAGGCCCTTGCCGCGACACGGCGGGCGCAGATAGAGCCGCTTCATTTCGCAGATGCCCGGCTCTAACTTGTGGAGTGCGGCACAGCCCGCCAGTTGGCCGTTGTATTCCCCGAGCAGAAGACGGCCGTCGGCTGGCGCGTAGTCCCCGGGCAATCCCGAGAGTTCTTTATCGAAGTTCTGAAAGCAAAGGCTGAAGCCGAGGGATTTCGCATACTCAAGAAATAATTCCCGCGCCTCGGTAATCTGCGGCTGCGATTTGGCTTGGACGACGGAAAACCCCGTCACCACAGAGGACACAGAGGACACAGGGTAAGTCGGCTTGTGTTCGGTTTCCATTTACCCTGTGTCCTCTGTGTCCCCTGTGGTTAAGCTCTTCTGGTGAGACCGTTCGGCACTCTATCCCATCAGCAGACCACCATTCACGTTGAGCACGTGGCCAGTGATGTAAGAGGCTTCGTCCGAAGCGAGAAAGGCGACGGCGCTCGCGACATCCTCAGGCGCTCCTACGCGTCCCAGAGGGATTTGCTTGACGGCGCTCTGCTTGAACTCGTCGCTCAGCGTGGCCGTCATAGCGGTTTCGATGAAGCCCGGAGAGACCGCGTTGCAAGTAATGTTGCGGGAGCCAACTTCGCGCGCAATCGCCATGGTAAGCCCGATCAGTCCCGCCTTCGACGCCGCGTAATTGGCCTGCCCCGCCTGGCCCATCTGGCCGAAAACGCTGGTGATGTTGATGATGCGTCCCCAGCGCTGCTTGAGCATCGAGCTCATGACCTGCTGGGTGCACACATAAGCGGAAGTGAGATTAGTCTGCAGCACCGCATCCCAGTCGGCACGCTTCATCCGCATGACCAGTTGGTCGCGCGTGATGCCGGCGTTGTTGACCAGGATGTCGACCTTGCCGAACTGGGCGATCGCCGCCTTGATGGCGGACTTGATTTGTTCCTCGTCGTTTACGTCGACGGCGAAGGCTGCGGCTTTGCCGCCGGTGCCGCTAATCTCATTGACCAGTTCGTTGAGCTTTTCCTGATTGCGGGCGGCGACGGCCACAGTCGCACCTGCGGAGGCGAGCTTCAAAGCGCAGGCTCGCCCGATGCCTTGTGACGCTCCCGTGACCAACGCCACTCGTCCTGAAAGGGACATGAGGTTCTCCCGATGAAAATTGCCCGAGTTCTTATTGCGAACGCAGGATGACGAATGCCAAAATATGGATGCCGAATTACAAACGCCGAATTATAGCCGCCAATGCGCTAACTAGCACGCCGCAGAGGCCAGATCAAAACTTCCAGCCTGCGCGCGAACGAGAGCAGCGGTGAAATCTCGGGCAGCGTGATCCCAGCCGCGGCTGCGACTGTGTTGGTCTCGAATTCGGCTTCGGCGTTCTGCAATGGCCAGGACAAGTGATGAATCTCCGCGCGGAAAACTTGATTCTTGTACGTTGTGTACAGGCAATAGCGCTCGGTTAGCCAGTGCTCGAGCGATCCTTGCTTGCGCAGTTGCACGTCCGCCGTGGGAGCGTAGTGTCCGCGTAACTCCGCCGATGCGTGATGTCGGAGTGAATGGTAGTGAATTACACTCTCGCGCTCTTCTGACTTCATGGTGGCGTGAAAGTACGGCAAATGAAAGAAGGTTCGGGCGGCCCAGACAGCGGGCAGATTTGCCGCGTCAAGGCTAAAGAAATAGACACCGCCTTTGCCGCCCAAGGTCACATACGTGCGGACATTCAACTCCGGAAAGCGCGACAATCCGGGAAGCGGTGGAGGTCCGCGGCCGCGAATCCCGCTCATGCGGAAAGGCGTGACCGCTATCCAACACTGACCGTCAAACGTATCGAGAGTGAGCTGCGCAGGCACCAGAGGTCGCACGGCGGCTAGCGGCAGCGGCCAGTGGGCAAAAAGCAAATCGTGCCACGTCTGCTTCATCACCCACGGACCCGAGGGTAGAGGCCAAGGGCGATGCGCGACGGATTGAAGCAGAGGATCCACCCACTAGTGTAGGCGGAAATCATTAGCAAGGGCGTGTGAGCTGAAATTTCGGTACTGTCCTAAAGGCAACGCACCTTTAGGACAGTACCGAAATTTCCGTGTCCGGGTAGAACCTCCATAGATTGTAAAGCCGCGAAGCGGCGTAAGAATGCAGCCCACGGCGTAAGCCGCGGGGAAGAAGCGGAAGAGAGGTAAGCCCCAGCGGGGCGTAAGAAAGGCACGCAGTAGGAAAGAGCTTGCGCGTAGCAACTGGATTCATCCCCACACGCGAACGACGTCATCCTCTAAAACAAATTGCGGATTGTTTCTTTGCCAAGTAACATTCGTAGACTCCAATGCCTCAAACTGTGACGAACGAAGTAGCCACTATGCTCGATCCGTCTGACAAGGACTCATCGCCAACCGAAGCGCCCTCCACCGAGGTTTTTGCGGTCTATGGCGTTGAGCCGGAAATTCAGGCCTACGCCATGGCCAAGTACTCGCGTTCGTCGCTCTCCATGAAGGAGTCGTTGCGCGAGATCAGTTCGCAGAAGGCGGAGAAATTTCTCAACACGTTTTATTTCCAGTACGGCCATCGCTCGATCGCCGACCTGGCCCACATCGCGCTGGCGGTCGAGAGGCTCTCGATTCTCGCGGCCATCGAACTAGCCGACGAGCAGCGCTGGGACGGCCAGGAGCGATCGACCCGCTACCAGGATTTCAAGAAGAGTGGCTACTACACGCCGGACTTCGGCGCCGACGACGCAGCCCGGAAGCTCTACTGCGAGACTCTGGATTTTCTTTTCGCCGAATATAACGCGCTCTCCGCGCACATGGCGCAGCACCTGATCAGCATCACGCCCAAGCCCCCCGACATGAAACAGGAAGCGTACGAGCGCACACTGAAGGCTCGGGCCTTCGACATTACGCGCTATCTGCTGCCGCTGGCTACAAATACTTCGCTGGGGGAAATCGTCAATGCGCGCACGCTGGAGACGCAGGTGTCGCACCTGCTTTCTCACACTCACAAGGAGGTGAGGGTCCTCGGGGAATCGTTGAAGAAAGCCGCAACGTCAGCGGCTTACAACGTGAATGCCGAATCTTTGAAGAAATTAGTGGATGAAATTCGGGCTGTGAATCCAGAACTGGGCGCGCGAGCCGAGCAGGAGTTGCTGCACGAAGTTCGCGTCGCTCCGACGCTGGTGAAGTATGCCGATCCGAATCCATATGAGATGGAAACGCGCCGCGAGTTGCGGCAGGCGGCCCGCGAACTGATGAAGAGCGAATCGGTCGCGCCGTCGAAAGCTATCGTCGACCTGCTCGACGAGGAGCCGCTCGAAGTCGAGATTGCTACTACTTTGCTCTACGAGCACTGCCATCACTCCTATAGACAAGTCCGGCAGGCGCTGCAGGTTTCGGGCGAGCGATTCCGTCGCGAGATGATCGACCTAGGGCTGCGCCATCGCGGCAAGCACGACGAAATGCTGCGCGGCTTCCGTGCCGGACAGCAGTTCCGCTTCGACATCCTGATGGACACCGGCGGCTTCCGCGACATGCACCGTCACCGCCGCTGCATCCAGGTCATGCAGGGATTTACCACGCAGCACGGTTACGAGATGCTGCTCGATGTAGAAGATGCCGGCATGCGGGGCCGCTACGAAGCATCCATGCGCCGCGTGCAAACGGCGGTGGAGAATATTGCGAAGAGCAGCGCCCCCGAGGCGGAAGAAAATTCGCAGTACCCGATTCCTCTCGCCTTCAAGAAGCGCGCGCTCTTCAAGATGGACTTCGCCGAAGCCGTCTATATTTCCGAGTTGCGCACCACGCCGGCAGGCCATGTTTCCTATCGCAACGTGGCTTATGCGATGTACGAGGCGGTAGCGCGGAAGTATCCAGCACTGGCCAAGTATTTCCGTGTGCACGACGTGACGGCGCCGGTAGATTTGCTGCAGAGGTAGAGGCTAGATCCAGCGGAAAGAAATCGCAAGCAACCCGACTCCGATCATCGCCAACAAGAAGGACGTAAGCCTGAGAGCGAGAGTTAAAATGTGCATTTCGGGCAGCACGCCTAGCCGCAGGCGGACGATCATGGTTGAGATTTCACTCCGGATGTGCCGGACCTTTGTCGAAGCGACCGCAAAGAAGAATGCAAAGCCTAGGCTCAGAGCAGCCATGAATACTAGGGCGTAGCGCATTGCGAAAATCGCGCCGTGAGTGAGGTAGAAGGACATGAAGGCGCCTGTCGCGGCATAGTAAAAGACATTGAACTTCAGCACGAGATCAAGGTAGTGCTGGAAGACATCGACGAGAAGCGCGTACTGCTTCCAGCAAACGTCATCGGTCGGTTTGGATTCCTCGAGCATTTCCATTCGGTGCGGGCTAGTGTGGCGGGGAACCTTCTTGGTCTTGCAGGGGGCACATTCTCAGCTCTGAACCTGCCAAGAGTGCGAGCATCTGTTCGTAGGCGCGCTTCGTCATCTGGAAGTGCATGGCAGGAGTGGTATCGTTGACCGCTTCACCCTGCCAATAGAACAGGGAGGGCACCGGACCTCGACTCCGTTGCCGCCAGGCATCAAGGCTCATCGTTGCCGGATGGTAATCCGCGTCAAGCACACTCGTTCCGGACTGAACTGCGGTATTCCCCTTCCGAGCCTGGCGCAGCATGGAGAGAGCACCCTCATAGGCGCGGGACGTGACAACGACATCGAAGAGGGGAGCGTTAGGCGAGGGAGCGGGCTCGTCAAACCATGTAAAGACATCGCCTCGTGCGGGGGCAGGTGGGGCGGAGGCGGCAGGCGCTTGCGGCCCGCTCGCTAGCAAATACTTATAGCCAGCGTCGTAGCTTTTCGGCTCAAAAAAACTCAGACGGTGTTCCGAGATGTAGCCTACGATTGTTCGACCGTTCCCGGCGTTAGGCTCATAGTCATGATGTTTTGCAACCCACCCGGCAGCAACTTCGTTTGCGAGGCCTTCCGCGTTTGGGCAGTTCCCGGAGATAGAGTCGCCGCTCGCATTTGCGTAAACAAACGGTTGGGTGGGGTGCTTGGAGCAATATTTTCTTCGCCAGCCCGGGAAATGCGCACGAAAAATAGCCATACCGATCGACTGACCAATTGCCTGACTCGTCTGATACGCCTCGCGTTGCCGCTCAGCTGCTAGGGCACCGTTGTCGTTGCTCGTGCACTGAGCGGTGTTTCCGTATAGGGTGCACACGCTCGTTACTTGGGAGACCGCGACGACGGTGTGAATTGCGACCGTACTTGCAAGGGCAACGAACTGGAGTATCCGTTTCATTTGGTTCAACCTCTGCCTGTTCGGGTGAATGTTCATCAAAATGGCGCTTAACGCATCTCGTGAGCGAAAGTCAGGCCTCAATTAGAGGGTAGCTCCGCTCGATTAATCGCACCAAGGGCATCTCGCGGTTTATTTTGGCACTGGCCCCACTTTGGGACGGCTGGTTCGACAGCCCACCTTTGGATCTTCCTTGTTTCGAAACTTTCCCCGGCGTTTTTCTAGACTGAGTTTCGTCCTCTTTAAATCTGTATGTACAATCTGGTCGACCGCCCATTTGTAGCGGTCTCTAGATTTATCTTGATTCCACCAGTCCACGCAGCTAGGATGTGACTCAGAGGCACCCATGCCGCGCACCGTCAAGATCGCTCCAGAAATTGATGCCAAGCTCTATGAAGAGCTCGTCTCCGTTGCCAAGGAGAACGGGCAGTCGCAGCGGTTTGTGCTGGAACGGGCGCTGGAGCATTACCTTCACAACGTGGTCCCTTCGCAGCGCATGGTGAGGCCTGAGGTGATGGCCGCCTATCGCCGCTCCAACGAAAAGTATCGTGAGCTGTACAAGCGGCTGGCGAAGTGACGGCCGAGCGCGTCTATTTGACGGTGGCTGAAGTTGTCGCCATTCACCATCACCAGATTGAGGAGTACGGCGGCGAGCATAGACTGCTAAATCAAGGCGCTTTGGAGTCTGCTGTTTTCCGTCCCCAGACGGGTTACTACAACGACTTGAGCGAAGAGGCTGCCGCCCTTCTGGAGTCCCTGGTCAACAATCACCCCTTTCTGGACGGCAACGATCGCGTGGGATTTGCAGCCGTTCATACGTTTCTGCTGGTGAATGGATTTGATCTGGATGTTTCCGGCAGGGCTGCCTTCGAGTTCATGATGAAAACGATGGCCGAGGGGAAATTCCGCTTCGCCCGGCTTCACGAATGGATTTCGGCGCATCTGGTGCCCGTTGTCCGGTAGTCCTTAACTCTTGTGGTCGGGCACGCCCGTTTCGGAACGTTATTCACAACATATTTGCAGTTTCGTCTTTTCTTCGCTTGGTTCTGTATGTATAATCCGGCCAGATTAGTTTCTGCAAATTTAGTTCGGCGATCTTAAAAGGAGCCACACTTCCATGGCCGATGAACGCGGCAAGGCAATTGAGTTGGCGGTCGCACAGATTGAAAAGCAGTTTGGCAAAGGCTCGATCATGCGGTTGGGGTCGAAGGAAGCCATCGTCCCCATCTCGGTGATTTCGACTGGAGCGATCTCGTTTGACGCGGCTCTCGGCGTAGGTGGCTTCCCGCGCGGCCGCGTCGTGGAGGTCTTCGGCCCGGAGTCCTCTGGCAAAACTACGATCACTTTGCAGGTAATTGCCGAGGCGCAGAAGGCCGGCGGCATGGCTGCGTTTGTGGATGCCGAGCACGCGCTCGATCCCGCCTATGCCAAAAAGCTCGGCGTGGACGTCGACAACCTACTGGTCTCGCAGCCCGACTACGGCGAACAGGCCCTCGAAATTACCGAAGCATTGGTGCGCTCGAACGCGATCGATGTGCTGGTCGTAGACTCGGTGGCAGCCCTGGTGCCCAAGGCCGAACTCGACGGCGAAATGGGTGACAGCCACATGGGCCTGCAGGCGCGCCTGATGTCGCAGGCTCTGCGCAAGCTGACGGGGACAGTTTCCAAGTCGCGTACCTGCCTGATCTTTATTAATCAAATCCGAGAGAAAATCGGCGTGATGTTCGGTAATCCGGAAACCACCACTGGCGGCCGGGCCTTGAAGTTTTATTCATCCGTGCGCATTGATATTCGCCGCATCGCCGCGATCAAGGATGGCGATGTAGTCACCGGCTCGCGCACCCGGGTGAAAGTGGTAAAGAACAAAGTTGCCGCGCCGTTCCGCGAGGCGGAGTTCGACATCCTTTACGGCGAAGGCATTTCGCGCGAAGGCGACCTGCTCGACATCGCCGTCAATAGCAATATCCTCGAAAAATCCGGCTCCTGGTTCAGTTACAAAGGCGAACGCATCGGTCAGGGCCGTGAAAACGCCCGTCAATTCCTCAAAGACAACAAAGACACCATGGCCAAGCTCGATGCCGAAGTGCGCAAGGCTTTGGGACTCGTCCAAACGCCGGCCCATCCGCAGCCATCGGCCGCGCCGCCCTCCCTGACTGCACCAGCACAGGGCGCGCGCGTTACCACCATGCCGAGCGCCGCTCCTGAGGCAGCCCGGGCACCGGTCGCGGCGAAGCGCTAGGACAGATCGTGTGGCGCGGGCACTCCCTTCGGCAAGCTCAGGGCAGGCTCTGCCCGCGTGCCTGCAGTGCCTAAAGGCTCGCGGGCAAGAGTGTCCGCGCTACACCAGCATTTGCGAGACAGGGATCTACAACACAGGCATCCCCGATTGCCATCCCTGCTCCCATCCGCATAAAATCTCTTATTACCCGGCTCGGCCTGTTCTTGTGAGGATGATTGAACAAAGGCATCGCTGTCTATCCCGGTTCGTTTGATCCGCCTACCAATGGGCACCTCGATCTGATCGAGCGAGGCAGCAAGATCTTTGAAGAACTGGTGGTCGCGATTCTCCGCAACTCGGAGAAGAGCCCGATGTTCAGCGTGGCCGAGCGCCTGGAAATGCTAAGAACGCTTACGGCAAACTTAAAAAATGTTCGCCTGGACACTTTCGACGGCTTGATGGTCGAATTCGCTAAATCGATCGACGCGAAATGCGTCCTTCGCGGCATTCGAGCGATCAGCGACTACGAGTATGAATTGCAGATGGCGCTTATGAACCGCAAGCTCGAGCCCACGCTTGAGACTGTGTTCATGATGCCGGCCGACAAGTATTCTTATGTCAGCTCCCGTCTGGTGCGCGAAGTAGCGCAAGCGGGCGGACCCGTGCGGGGACTCGTGCCGGAAGCAGTCGAGCAGAAGCTGCGCGAAAAGCTGGAACCGGCTTACAAGCTGCAGCGTGCCCGCGAGAGCGAGGTTCAAGGACGCAAGAAAAGGAAAAAGAGAGTATGACGACTGCGACCACCGAAGCCCTAAGACTCACCGAGAGAATCAACCGCATCCAGCCCTCCGCCACCATGGCGGTCGTGGCCGAGGCTGACAAGCTCCGCAGCCAGGGCATCGACGTCGTCGACTTCGGCGCGGGCGAGCCTCACTTCCCGACGCCGCAGCACATCAAAGACGCCGCCATCGCCGCGATTCAGGGCAATTTCACGAAGTACACGGCAGTAGCTGGGACGCCTGAGTTGCGCGATTCCATCGTCCACCGGCACGCCGCGGATTTCAACTCGGACTACCGCCGTGAGGAAGTCATCGCTTCCGTAGGCGGCAAGCACGCGTTGTTTAACGCTATGCAGGTCCTCGTGGATCATGGCGACGAAGTCATCCTGCCGGTTCCCTACTGGGTTTCGTTCAAAGACATCGTGCGCTACGCAGGCGGGAATTGCGTTTTGCTGGACTCGGACGAGGCACAAGGATTCCGCGTCACGGCAGAGATGGTCGCACGGCTGATCACGCCACGGACGAAAGTCATCATTCTGAATTCGCCGTCGAATCCGTCGGGCGCCGTGATGAGTCCGGAAGACATGATTGAGGTTGTTCGTCTGGCGCATGAGCGCGGGATTTGGGTGCTGTCGGACGAGTGCTATGTGTATCTAAACTACACGGGCAAGAATTTTTCGGTTGGATCGCTCCGCGAATTCAAAGAGCGAATGGTGGTGCTGGGATCGCTCTCGAAAACGTATGCGATGACGGGATGGCGTTTGGGATACGCACTGGCGCCGGTCGCGGTGACGAGTGCGATGGCGAAGCTGCAGAGTCAGTCGACATCGAATCCGACTTCGATCGTGCAGAAGGCGGCGGTGGCCGCGCTGAAGGGACCGCAGGAGTGCGTGCAGCAGATGCGGCTTGAGTACATCGAACTGCGCGACCATGTCGTGAAGGGGCTGTGCGCGATCCCGGGCGTGAGTTGCACGCTGCCGGAAGGCGCATTTTATGCTTATCCCAACATCTCATCGTTTCTGGGGCGAGGCGGGCTGAAGTCAGCTTCTGACGTCGCTGGACGGCTGTTGCGCGAAGCTCACGTCGCCACGGTTCCGGGCGAGGGATTTGGTACCGGCGAACACATTCGCGTTTCGTATGCCACTTCGAAGGCCGAGCTGGATCGCGGGCTGGAACGCATGCGGAAGTTCTTCGCGGCGCTGTAGCAGTACTCTTGCAGAATCGGTCTTTCGATGACGCCCGTGAGCCATATTCCTGTTTGCCATGGAGGTTAGCAAATGCGACGTTGGTACTTCCCACGAGTCCTGATGGCGGTCGCATTACTATCCCTCCCGCTGGCCGGACAGACGAAGCCCGATAAGCCGGTGCGCGATCAACTGATTGGCGCGTGGCGGTTGGTTAGCGTAGAGACGACAAGGGCGAACGGAGAGGTGATTTATCCCTTCTATGGGCGGCACCCCGAGGGGCTGATCGTATACGACCGGAGCGGATGGATGAGTGTGCAGATCGTTTCCGATCCCCGTCCCGTAGTGCCCACGGCGGACTCGCGCGAGGATTTTGTCACCGCGCCCGTCAGCGAGAAGGCCACCGCAATCGACGGTTATTACGC
>WNFG01000351.1_pt1 | contig 44919 bp, 40 predicted proteins | sample 5400431 | NCBI WGS metagenome assembly WNFG01 (sample SAMN13153346, study PRJNA577476) | soil metagenome | isolation source: 120 cm saprolite under Douglas fir tree site 2 hole 3 replicate 2 | place: USA:California | collected 2015-04-18
CCAATCTTAGGACTCTTAGGAAGACTATTGTACCGTGCCAGGGCAGATTCAGGAGTGCTTCCTTTTGAATGCTCCCCATTGGCGATTCATTTGTGATGCACGAGCCGTGCCTTTGGGTACCAGCTATTTGGCGCGGAATGGAAGCGGTCCGGGTTGGCAAAATCACCGCTTGACAGCGCGGCCAGTAAGTCATATTAAGGACTTCTGCGAGACGCGCCCCACCTTACCTCTCGCAGATGGGGGTCCCAGCATGAACCCTACCCGCCGCGATTTCCTAAAATTGACGACAATTGGAGGAGCCGCAGCCGCGGTGTTTGGCTTCGATTTGAAGCCGGCGTATGCGCAGTTGCGAACGCTGAAGATTGCGCGTGCGAGCGAGACGCGCTCGACCTGCCCGTACTGCGCCGTGGGCTGCGGCACCATCATCTACACGATTGGCGACCGCGCCAAGAATGTGACCGCGCAGGTGGTGCACGTCGAGGGCGACCCCGATCATCCGACCAACCGCGGCACGCTCTGCCCAAAGGGTTCTTCTCTGCAGCAAGAGATCATGAACGACCGCCGCTTGCTGAAGCCCCTGGTGCGCCGGCCGGGTGGCACCGAATGGCAGGACATTTCTTGGGACGATGCCATCAACGAAATCGCGGCGCGCGTGAAAAAGACGCGCGACGAGACTTTCATCGAGAAGGATGCAGCCGGACACACGGTGAACCGCCTGGAATCGGTCGCGTGGATCGGCGGCTGTACCGACACCAATGAATTTAACTATCTGGTTGTGAAAGCGATGCACGCCTTGGGGGTCGTGCACCTGGAAAACCAGGCCAGGGTTTGACACGGCCCCACGGTCTCAAGTTTGGGACCAACGTTCGGACGCGGGGCCATGACCAACGGTTGGGTGGACATGAAGAATACCGACATGATGCTCATCATGGGCGGTAATCCTGCCGAGAACCATCCCTGCGGCTTCAAGTGGCCCATTGAGGCGAAACGCACCCGCAACGCAAAGATAATCTCGGTCGACCCGCGCTTCACGCGCACCTCCGCGGTCGCCGATCTCTTCTGCCAGATTCGCGCCGGCACGGACATCGCCTTCCTCGGCGGCGTCGTTCGCTATGCCATCGAGAACAACCGCATCGCGAAGGATTACCTCACTAATTACACAAATGCGGCGTTCATCGTAAAGAGCGATTTCAAGCTGCCCGCCGACACGGATGGAGTGTTCTCCGGCTTTGACGCCAAGACACAGAGTTACGACAAGTCAACGTGGAATTATGCGGGAACAGGAGGAGGTGGAGGAAATGACGCGGCGCATCCACCAAGCGGAAGCGCTCCGCCCGCTCCCCGGCTGCCGGAAAAAGTCGAGTTCGATCTATCGCTGCAGAACCCCAAGTGTGTGTTCCAACTGCTGAAGAAACATTACTCGCGGTATACCCCGGAGATGGTCGAGCGCATCACCGGGATTCCCAAGGAACAATTCCTCAAAGCCGCTGACCTTTATACTTCGATTCGCAAAGACGGCGACATGAAGAAGGCGGGGACGATTATTTACGCGGTAGGATGGACGCAACATACGTTTGGCACGCAGATCATTCGAACGGCGGCGATTCTGCAACTGCTGCTCGGCAATGTGGGCCGCGCGGGCGGCGGCGTCAACGCGTTGCGCGGGCACTCGAACATTCAAGGCGCCACGGACATGGCGGGTATCTTCGACAATTTGCCCGGCTATTTGAAGGTACCGACTCCCGCGGATACGTCATTCGACTCCTGGATGAAGCGCATTACGCCGACATCCTCGAAGCCCGCGCCGTGGGATTCGTTCAACTATTGGGGCAACACGCCGAAATTCGCGGCCAGCTATCTGAAAGCCCTCTATGGCGACGCGGCCACAAAACAAAACGGCTGGGCGTTCGATTATCTGCCGAAAGTGGATCGCAACTATTCGTGGGTGCAGTTGTGGGACAACATGTACAACGGCATCGTCAAAGGCATGCTTGCCTTTGGGATGAACGGCGTAGCGATCGGTCCCGATTCCAAGAAAAATATTGACGCACTGAAAAAGGCGGATTGGCTGGTGGTCGGCGAGATTTATCCCGACGAGACCAGCGAGTTTTGGAAGTCGCCTGGGATCACGACGGACGAGATGAAGCAAATTCAAACGACCGTATACCGCTTGCCTTGCGCGGGATTTGCCGAGAAAGACGGCTCGTTCACCAATTCCGCGCGCTGGCTGCTGTGGAAGAATACAGCCGTGCCGACGCCCGGAGATTGCCGGCTGGACCAGGGGATCGTCGCGCAAATTTTCTTGAAGATCCGCGAGCTGTACAAGAAGGACGGCGGCAAGTTCCCCGATCCCGTCTTGAACCTGACTTGGAATTACAGCGTCGTATCGAATCCGCCCCTGGCCGAGGTATTGAAGGAAATCAACGGGAAGGCGCTGGCGGATCTGGAGGATCCAGCGACGAAGCAGCAAATCAAGACCGGCCAGCAGCTTCCTGGCTTTGCTTGGTTGAAAGACGATGGTACGACGTCCTGCGGCAACTGGATTTACTCCGGCTCATTCACCGAAGCGGGGAATCAGACGGCGCGGCGCGATCCATCGGATCCGTCGAATATGGGTGTGCACCCGGGATGGGGCTGGTCCTGGCCGGCGAATCGCCGCGTGCTCTACAACCGCGCGTCGTGTGACGCGGACGGCAAGCCCTGGGATGCAACGCGGAAGCAAGTCTGGTGGAACGAAGGCGCGCAAAAATGGGTGGGCAACGACGTGGTGGACTTCAAGATCGATTCCAAGCCGAAAGATCACATGGGCCCGTTCATCATGAATCCGGAGGGCGTAGGCCGCATCTTCGGGCCGCTTGCCGCCTTTGCCGATGGGCCGTTCCCAGAACATTACGAACCGATTGAGAGCCCGATTGACAACCCGCTCCATCCGGAGCAGACGCACAATCCGGTGGTGAAGCGCTTCAAGACGCCGGACGACAAGTACGGCACGCCGAAAGACGGATACACGGTGGTGTGCACCACGTACCGGCTGACGGAGCACTACCACTACTGGACAAAGAACAACCCGATGAACGTGCAGCTGGTGCCGGAACCGTTCGTGGAGATTTCCGCGGAGATGGCGCAAGAGATGGGGATCAGCGGGGGCGAAAAGGTAAAGGTCAGCAGCATCCGCGGAGAATACATCGCGAAAGCGATGGTCACGAAGCGCATCAAGGCGATGATGATCGACGGCAAGAAGGTCTACCAGATCGGCATTCCCATTCATCAGGGTTATCGGGGTATCGCCGAGGACGAGGGCAAGGATGCGAGGACGCTGGTGAATTTGCTCACGCCGACGGTCTTTGATCCCAACGCATACACACCGGAATTCAAGGGCTTCCTGGTGAAGCTCGAGAAAGCGTAGAGGATGCCATGAGCCAGGAAACGCTGCGCATCCAGAAAATTTCCGGTCACGCGGGAAGCGTCCCCGGCGAGGGCACCCAGCGCGAATTTACAGTCTGCAAACTCATCGACACCACAACATGCATTGGCTGCAAGGCTTGCGAAGTTGCCTGCATGGAGTGGAATGACCTGCCGTTCGGGGAAACCGTCTTCGATAATACCTATCAGACCATGCCGGAGACGCGGTGGAATTACTGGAACCTGATCCTCTTCAACGAGCACGAACGCGAAGACGGCACGCTGATGTGGCTGATGCGGAAAAACCAGTGCATGCACTGCGCGGAGCCGGGGTGCCTGGCGGCATGTCCCGCGGATGGGGCCATCGTGCAGTACACGAACGGCATCGTCGATTTTCAGCAAGCCAACTGCATCGGGTGCGGCTATTGCATCACGGGATGCCCGTTCGACATTCCAAAGATGAACCCGAAGACCAATCGCGTGTTCAAATGCACGCTGTGCACGGATCGCGTGAGCGAAGGGCTGGAACCGGCGTGCATCAAGTCGTGTCCGACGGGATGCCTGCACTTCGGCAGCAAGGACGATATGAAGGACCTTGCGGAGAAGCGCGCGAAGCAGCTTCGCGATCACTCCAATTTCCCGAAGGCCGGCGTGTACGACCCGCCGGGCGTGGGCGGCACGGGCGTCATTTATGTATTGCATGACGCCACGCAACCTGAAATCTATGGAGGTCTGCCCGCGAATCCTCACGTTCCATGGAGCGTCAAGCTGTGGAAGGGTCCGTTGAAGTGGCTTGGCAACGTGGCGATGGTAGGCGGATTGATCGGTCTCTTCGTGCACTATCTGCGGTTCGGCCCGAAGGATGGCGAAGACGAAGACATTAACCCGGGAGGAGCGAAACCGTGAGCGCATCCGAACAGGTCGTTCCTCGTGGCCACATCCTTCGGTATACATTGCGCGAGCGCCTGACGCATTGGGTCGCCGCGCTCTCCTACATCTATTTGCTGCTCACGGGCCTAGCTTTTTGGTCGCCGTGGTGTTTCTGGATTGCCGCGTTCCTGGGCGGCGGGCAGGTTTCGCGTATGTTGCATCCCTGGGCGGGGCTGATTTTCGCCGGTGCGGTCATTTATATGTATGGCATGTGGGCACCGCAGATGCGTCACACCGATGTGGACCGGGCATGGTGGAAAGCCGTCCGCTACTACAGCACGAATCAAGACGACAAGATGCCCCCGGCGGGACGATACAACGCGGGCCAAAAGTTCCTTTTCTGGGGATTCTTTTGGAGCGCGCTCCTGTTGCTTTTAAGCGGCGTCGTGCTCTGGTTTCCGGAATACATTTCGTGGAATCTGCGGTACTTGCGCTATCTCGCGGTTCTCATCCATCCTGCGGCCGCTTTGTTCACGATTGGCCTATTTATGATTCACCTTTATATGGGTCTTTTTGCCGAGCGCGGAGCATTCGGCTCCGTGATCCGCGGCGATGTTTCCGCGGCCTTCGTCAAACGCTACCATCCCGGCTGGTATAAAGAAGTCACCGGGCGGCCGGCCTCGCCGAGGAAATGACCTCCGCACAAACGGTCAGCACGGAATACGACGCGCGGGTCCGGCGCGCCGAAAAGTTAGCTGACTCCATGCCTGCAGCCGCTGAAGTGCTGACATTCTACCGGCGGATCGCCGGCTTTCAGAAAGATCTGCACACGCGCATTGCGGCCTCAAAAGATGCGCAAGAAGCCCGCCAAAAGGGCGGCGCATTGCACGAAGGGCTTGATCTGACATTGCTGCTGCCCCACTTTCGCGGGTATCTCTCGCTCGTCGAACAGAATGCGCCGAAGGCACTCTCGGCAGCAGCGCGTCAGGTGGCGGCCCTACCGGCGGACTCGTGGGTTTCTCTTCTAACCGCCTATTGGGAGCACGGAGGGCGTTTCGACCAGCAGATCGGAGCGTTTGCGCAGTTTTTTCCGCGAAGTTTTTTGCAGCCTTATGTGTCATTCCTCGCCGCGCACATCTCGGCGCCGCCGGTCCAAACAACTCCGCGCGTCTGTCCGCTGTGTGATGCGCGGCCGCTGCTCGGAGTTCTTCGTCCCGAAGGCGACGGAGGAAAGCGCTGCCTGGTCTGTTCGTTTTGCGGCCACGAATGGGATTTTCGGCGCATCCTTTGCCCGACTTGCGGCGAAGAAGAGGAGAAAAAACTCCCCGTTTACGTTGCAGAGCAGTTGCCGCATGTCCGCGTGGAGGGTTGTGACACTTGCAAGTTTTTTGTACGCACGATCGACCTAACCAAGGATGGCCACGCGGTGCCGGCCGTTGACGATCTCGCCGCAATACCACTCTCGCTCTGGGCGCACGAGCACGGCTACGCGCGGCTGCAGCCGAATCTTCTGGGCACGTAAGAAAGGAACAGAAATTCGTTTTGTCCGAGAAGAGGCGCCCCAAACAGGCCGCAGGGGTCTTGTTTAGTTTCCAACAGAATAGTTCGCGTAAGAGACCAATTTTGGAAACAACTTTGCTTGCCAACCGGCTAGTGTTTGCGGCAAGCTACGGCCCGCGATTGAGGAGACTTCCATGAAAAAAACCCTGTTGGCCGTCATTACTCTGGTAGTGGCGACTTCCGGCATGGCGCTCGCCCAATCTGTGCCGCCCGCGGCTCCGCTTACTGTCATTCGCGCCGGCTCGCTCATTGACGGCACTAGCGATGCTCCGCACAAGAATCAGCTGATCTTTGTGCGCGGCAGCCGCATCGAAAAGGTGGCGGAGGCCTCCGCGTCAATTCCCGCAGGAGCCAAGGTCATCGATCTTTCTTCCGCTACGGTTCTCCCGGGCCTGATCGATGCGCACACGCACATTTTCCTTTGGGGAGAAGAACCAGCCAAAGGCGGGTATGACGCCAACATTCTTAATGCGGGCATCGCGTTGCGCGCGGCGCCGAGCGACATTCGCCGTTCGCCGCGCGCTCGAGCAAGGTTTTACGACGCTGCGCGATTTGGAGACAGAGGGCGCGGGCTACGGCGATATCGAAATCAAGCAGGCCATCGAGGAAGGAACGATTCCCGGGCCGCGGCTTTTCGGTGCGACGCGCGCCATTTCTACAACCGGCGGGTACAATCTCGAAGGCTACGCGCCAGAGCTCGAAATGCCCAAAGGGGCTGAAATCGTGGATGGGCCGGTGCAGGCACGCAAAGCCGCTCGCGAGCAGCTTGAACATGGCGCTGATTGGATCAAGGTCTACATGACGCACCGCTCGTGGGTCGACAAGCAGGGCAATCTTGTTTCGCAGCCCACGCTTACGCTCGAGGAATTGAAAGCCATCGTCGATGAGACGCACGGCTGGGGCAGGAAAGTTGCCTGCCATGCCTACAACGGGATCGGAATGCAGCGCGCGCTCGATGGTGGGTGCGACTCCATCGAACACGGCTTGGAGATCAGCGACGCGCAGATGGCGCAGATGCAGCGGCAGGGCACCTGGTATTGCCCGACCATTTCACCTTATTACAACGACTGGGCGCCGGCGGATACGCCCGCAGGCAAGCGCGATCGCGCGCGCGCCATGGTTCACGAGACGACATTCCGCAAGGCGCTCCAGGCGCATTTGAAAATCGTGTATGGGACTGACATGGGAGGCATCCCGTGGACGGAACCGATCGCTCAGGAGTTCCGCCGCATGGTCACGCTGGGCATGGCGCCCATGGACGCCATTCAATCGGCGACATCCCGCGCCGCGGAAATGCTCGACATGAAAGGTGAGATCGGCGTACTAGCGCCGAGAGCTTTTGCGGACATCGTGGCCGTTTCCGGCGACCCCCTCAAAGACGTTGGCGAGCTAGAGCATGTGCGCTTCGTAATGCATGATGGCTCGGTCTTCAAAAATGAGCTCGCGAAATAAAGGAGGGGCCGCAGAAGCCGGTCCCAAGCCCTGATCTCAATTCTTTTGTGCGGCGAGCGACGCGCTTACGCCTCGACGCGCACGCCTTTCCAGAACGCGATACGCCCTTTGATCTCTGCCGCTGCCGGCTTCGGCGCGGGATAATACCATGCAGCGTTTTCATTTTTCAGGCCATCGACTTCGACGTGGTGATAATGGGCAGTTCCCTTCCAAGGACAGATCGAGGTGTGACCGCTGGGCTTCAAGAATTCTTTTTTCACGGCGTCTGCCGGGAAATACTGGTTCCCCTCGACGACAACGCACCGGTCACTTTCCGCGATGACTTTCCCGCCCCAAGTTGCTTTGGCCATCTCTGTTCTCCCGATGGTGCCGGCCATGCTTGCCGGCGCGGTTTCTGGCAGCACGTGCAATCCCACTCTCAATTAGATGCCGGTGGCCGGCTTCCGTTTCTTGAATTTGCGGCCGCTTTGCTGCAATCTAGCGCGGAGAACAGGAGGGTCGTCGATGACAGAACAAAGTCTCACAAATCATGTCAGGTTCTTTCGGCCGTTCCATTTTTTTGTATTACCGGTGATGACCATTAATTTCGGCTGGTCGCTGTACCGGTGGAAGATATCCAGCTTTTCTCTCGGTGGATTCGAATCGGTGGTCGTAGCAGCCGCGCTGCTGGTGGGTTTCATCACCGTGAGGGTGATGGCACTGAGGGTGCAGGACCGTGTGATCCGGCTCGAGGAGCGACTGCGCTGCGAGCGAGTGCTGCCCGCCGACCTGCGACCGCGCGTCGGGGAGTTCACCGTCAACCAGCTTATTTCGCTGCGGTTTGCCAGCGATGCGGAACTGCCGGCGCTGGCGCGCAAGGTGCTCGACGAGAAAATGAGCGAGCGCAAGCCTATCAAGCAACTCATCAAGAACTGGAGAGCTGACTACCTCCGCGCTTAGCCGAATTCGCCTAGAAAATGCTGCGAATCACCCCGGCTTCGGCGCGGACGGCGGAGCCGTTGATGGCGACGCTTTGTGCGCCGGCCACAAACGCCACGACCGCCGCAACTTCCTCGGGGGTCTCGAAGCGCTTGAGCAGCGAACTCGGCCGCACGCTCGCAAAAAATTGTCTTTCGATTTCGGCTTTCGTTACGCCCTGCTGCCTGGCCATGCTTTCGACAAACTCACTGGCTCCCTCGGACGCTGTAGGTCCGGCGAGAACGGAATTCACCGTGACGCCGGTCCCGGCGACGGTTTCCGCAAGCCCCCGCGCAATCGCCACTTGAGCGGTCTTCGTCATTCCGTAGTGAATCATTTCGGCGGGAATCTGCTGCGCAGACTCGCTGGAAATAAAAATCACGCGTCCCCAGTTCTTCTTCAGCATTCCCGGGAGGTAGTGCCGCGCCAAGCGCACGCCGCTCATGACGTTCACTTCGAAAAACCGCACCCAGTCTGCGTCAGGGATCTCCGTAAAAGGCTTGGTTTCGAAAATTCCCAGGTTGTTCACCAGGACGTCGGCTTCCGGCACTTGCTTTAGAAATGCAGCGACGCCGCTTGCGTTCCCCAAATCCGCCGCGACCCCGCGCAAATCGGCGTGCTTCACCTGCTGCCGGATCTTGCCGAGGGCAGCGGTCACGCGTGCTTCTGTCCGGCCGTTGACCGCAACCCTGGCGCCTTCCTGTGCCAGGGCGGTTGCGATCGCAAGTCCGATGCCTGCCGTCGATCCAGAAACGACCGCCGTTTTCCCTTCCAGCCCGAGATTCATCGCACGATTCTCCTCGTTCTTGCTGTCAGGCCGTCTGGGCTGCCGTCACACCTTCGATTTCCGAGATCTCTTCCGGCGTCAGTTTCAATTCGCCAGCGCGCATCACGCCCTCTGCTTGCTTGCCATTTCGCGCGCCGACAATCGCCCCGGTCACTGCCGGGTTCCCCAGCACCCACGCAATAGCTACTTCGCCTGGCGTCCGGCCGTGCCGTGTACCAACCTTGCGCAACCGCTCGACAAGTTCGATGTTTTTCGAAAGCTGCGGCTCTTGAAATTCCGGATTGCGGCTGCGGAAATCGTCCGGAGGCAGAGCGGCGGCCCTTTCGCGGGTCATTGCTCCCGTCAACAGACCCGAGGCCATCGGTGAATAGGCGATCACACCGATCCCGCGCTTCTTGCAGTAAGGGAGCGTCTCTGCCTCGATCTGCCGCCGGATTAGTGAATAGGGCGGCTGCAGCGAAGTCACTGGCGCGATTTTCTCCGCACGTTTGATTTGCGCCGCGCTGAAATTCGAGACGCCGATCCAACGTACCTTCCCCTCCTCTTGAAGAGATGCAAGTGTTTGACATGCCTCTTCGAGGCCCGGGCCGTTATCTTCCGGCGGCCAGTGAATCTGGTAGAGGTCGATCGCCTCGACCTGCAAACGCTTCAAGCTGTCTTCGCATTCGCGGCGGATCGAATCGGCCTTGTAATTCATGCTTACGTGCCCCTGGTCGTCCCATCGCATCACGCATTTCGTGAACACGTACGGCCGCGCGCCATGCCAGTCTTTCAGCGCGCGAGCGACCACTTCTTCCGAATGTCCAGTGCCGTAGACCGCCGCGGTGTCGATCCAATTCACTCCCAGCTCGAGCGAGCGGTGTATCGCCGCGATCGAATCCGCATCGTCCTGCGGCCCCCAGGCAAAATCCCAGCCCGTGCCACCAATGGCCCAGGCTCCGTATCCTAGGGTTGTAATCTTTAAGTCTGAATTCCCCAGTTTGCGCGTCTCCATGTTTCCTCTCAACGCCTGCGTAAGGCTTGTTTTCGACGATCCTGTGGGCTCGAAATGATCCTACACACACTATGATGAAGCAAAACTAAAATTGGTTAGGGATCGCAGCGTGATCTTGCGTAGGTCCCGTAGAAACGCGGCCTTAGTTCGCAACGAATGCGGCGTCCCACGCTACGCTTTGGCCATCGGGATTCGTAATCGCCAGCCGCTGCGCACCCGTGGCCAGCGCGGGCGTCACCACCATCAGCGTGTTCATATCCTTGAAGGTAACCGCTGCGCCTTTCCCTCCAATGGAGACTGTGACACCGCTCTGAAACCCGCTCCCGCGAATCGTCAGGGTTGTGCCTCCTGCAGCAGTTCCCGCCGTTGGGGTCAGCGTTCCAATTCCGAGCGGAACATTCGCCAGTTGCGCAACGGTGACACCTCCGTTCTGCGGCGTGCCGTCGGTTGAAGTGATGGCGAACAATCTTTGGCCATTTTCATCCGTCGCGAGAAATCCTCCATGCAATCCGTCGATGTCCGTCATGAATTGTTGCGGCAAGAAAATTCGCAGCCGCAGCTCCCCGCTGTGCGCATCTATGATGTCCACGCCGCCCTTCACTCCTGAGGTCGCGGGCGGGCCTGTGAGAAATGGCTGATAGATGAGCGCACCACTTGGATGCAAAGTCACGCCCGGCACGAGTAGACGACCAGGGATTTGCGCGATCTCGGCCTGAGACGGGATAGCTGCGAGGGAGAGGTCGGAGCCACGAATTTGCGTTGCGCCGTTTGATTGCAGCGCGAACATCGTTCCGTCGGCCGCCGCTCCGAGGTCGGTGCTCAAGACATTTGCAGTGACGCTAGAAAATTGATTCGGAGCAGAGGCGGTCCACAGAGCAACGGGACCACCCGGCGCGCTGCCGAAGGCCAGAAACACGTGATCCCCGCTTCCATTTGCCTGGACAATTGGAGCGCCCGTTAAACTCGCCACTTGTGGCTGCGGGGCCGGCTGAATCGTGGGCGGACTGGCCGTCAGATTTAGCTGCCCCAGGCAAGATGAGCACCCGCTCGTTGAGCCTCCCTCTCCGCTCAACCCCACAAAGACTGTCTGCGCGCTCGTAGCCGCTACACGCGACGGTCCGGAGTTCGTAAATCCCGCAACCCCTCCCACCGGCACGGTTGTCCCGGTTCCCGTATCCGGATTCATCAAATAGACGTTTTGAGCGCCGAAGTCCGCCACCACGAGTTGCGTGCCGTTCGGTGTCAATGCCAGTCCGCGCAATCCCGCATTTGGCGGCGGCCCGCCGGGAGGTTGAATTCCGTTGGCGTGGAATTGCCCCGCCGCGAGATCAAAGACGTCAACGTGGTCGATATTGCTCAAATAGAGCCATTGCCGCTGCTGATCGTAAACCACAAACTTGTAGAGAGCAGCTTTCGCGAAAAACTGTTCGCTCTGCAAGAACTGGAAGGACTTCGCTGCGGTCGTGGCGCCTCCCGGCGATGTGACGATCACGTCCGCCTTTCCCGCCGTTCCCGCGGGCGTCAGCACGGTGATGCGCTCCAAAGAAAATGGAAAACTTGCGTCCAACCCCAGGGTTGGAGCGATCGTCGTTACATTTTCAACTTTTTGCACCGCTGCATTCACGCCGCCGATGGTCACGCTCACTTTGCTCGCGTCGCTCCCGAATCCGTATCCGTAAACCTGCAGCGCATCGCCGCCGGCCATAACGCCCGTACCCGGCAACATCCTTAAGACCTGTGGCCCGTAACTGAATGCGTCTGGCGCAACGGCCAGCCACCCGCTCGGAAAATACGCGGCAACGTTCACAGCTCCGCTCGCGACACTCGGTGGAGATATAGCGTTGATCTGTGTGCTGTTTGCGACGCTCACATTATTTGCCGCCTGTGCGCCGAATTTCACTTGCGTCATCGCTTCAAAATTCTGCCCCGCAAGCTGAGCCGCAGTTCCGCCTGTGTTCGGCCCGCCGGAAGGCTGGACGCTCGGCGCAACAGCAAAGGCGGGCGCGGCCGCCGGCAGTGTTCCCGGGTTCGCCGCGTCCACAAAGCTCACTCCGCGATTGGCAATGCCCAGGAGAAGTTTTGTTTCATCCGCTTCCTCGATCTCCGATCTCACTCCTTGAATCCGCGCGTCAGGCGCCTGGCCGATCAAATGCAGGTCATGTCCATCGAGCACCGTTATCACGGGCGCCGCGCCGGACGTTTCGCTCAGGTACAAGAATTGTCCATCCCGTGAAAAGGTGATGCCCAGCGCTCCTGAAGTCGCGCGCACCCCTATTTGATTCAAGCTGCCGTCCAGAAGGAGTATCTGTGCAGCCCCATTCGAAACAAATTCCAGGGCAAAACGACTGCCATCCGGATTCGCCGATACAAGAGGGATTGCTCCCGTGCCCAGCCCGTGCGGGCCAACAAGAACAATCCCGTTTGAGTCAAAGATTGCAATCTCGCCACTCGAATCACCCGCCGCAACGAGAACCTTGTTGTGATCCCCCGTGCGCGCCATCGCACCCAGGCCATTTTGAAAAAGCTGCGGCTCGGCGGATGTCAGACTGCTCATCGTATTCGATGCAGGATTCCACAATGCCGGCAAAGCTTGGGCTCCACCCGATTGCCGCAGCCGCATCATCAGCTTTCCGCTGGAGAGCGCCAGCAATTCCTCCGGCCGGTCGAAAACTGTATTCGGCACGGGCTGCATTCCTGTTATTTCATATCGGGCTTTCACCTGGAGCGAAGCACTATCGACCGCAACAACCTGGTCCGTCACCGTGCCGATCCAGACGGTCGCGCCATCCACCGAAAGGTCCGCGCTGCTTGCTCCGGGCACGCTAATTTGCTCGGCTCGTGTGCCATCGATCGTCGAAAATACTTCGACCCGGTTCATGGCGCGGTTGGCCACGAAGACATGCTTGTTGGCTGGATCGTAGCTGATGCGCCGGTGTCGCGGTTCGCCGGGCGGATCGTCCATCGTCGCCGTGGAATCCGTCCTGACAAACATTGTGCGTGGAAGAGCCGCACCGACGCCGGCTTGCACAGCGAGCGCCAGGCTTGCCGTATGCGAAAGCGCGCCGCTTGTACCTTGAGCGGTAATTGTGAAATTACCGGTGGCGGCGCTCGCCGCGGCGCCGAACACGACAGAAGTGCTCGCGCCCGCCGCAACTCCAAAGGGGCTAGCCGGATTTGACGTCACGCCGTTCGGCAGGCCACTTAGGGCGATTTGCACCGTCCCGCTAAATCCATTTGACCCGCTGATCGAAACGCTTATAGGAGTGCTGGCCGCTCCCTGGGTGACACTCAGGGAGTTTGCGGAAAGAACAACTGAAAAGTCCTGCGGTGCCGGAGGAGGAGGTTGGAGGTTGGCCGTTCCGCCTCCGCAACCGACACACGTCAGCAACGCAGTTGTGAGGAGCATTTCCGGGACGCACAGTCTTGACCGCCCCATCGACGCCGCATTCATTCCGCGCGGCTGACAAAAACATGCCTGACGATACATGAAATGGGCAGACGTCAGCGCGCTTAGCCTGAGAGGAAGCTAGCGTAAGAGATTACCCATAATTATGGACTTGTCAAGTTAAGAACTACATCGAAGGCAAACAAAAACCAGAAACGGCCCGGGCAACCGGCCCGTGCCGCCTCTGGAAAAATCGCTGAGGACTTGCGGAGACTTAAATCGTCTTTGTCGCGGCCGCACTGCTGGCCGGCGCGGACGAGGCCTTCGTGAAGGCGCTATGCCCGCTTTCCTTTTCCGAGGTCTTATCGATTTCGATCGAGCCTTTGAAGTACGCGCCGTCTTCGATCATGATTCTTGCCGTGGTCAGATCGCCGTTTACGGAGCCATCCTTCTTAATCTCAATCCGGTCCTTCGCGCGAAGATTCCCTTTCACGTTGCCGAAGACCACGATCTCGCGGGCAATGATGTCCGCTGTCACCTTCGCCGTGGACCCGACCGTCAGCTTCCGCTCATCAAGCTGGATCAGGCCTTCGACCGAGCCATCAATGGTCAGGTCTTCGTTGCCGGAGATCTCGCCTTTCACGTGCAGGCTCGACCCGAGCCGCGCCGTCGCGCGGTCCGCGGTCGCGCCCAATGGACGCATTGCATCTGTACTCATTGCCGTTGTTCCCTCCCAAGTCGCCGGACCGGGTTTCGGCGGCTGATTCGTTGGTAAGTTTTTTAATTCCGGTTGCGCGGACTGCGGCGTTTCCGGTTTCTTGCTACTCCACATCTGCCCTCCAAATGGAACAGAACCACCCCGCGCAGATTTCCAGCCGGGGTACTGCACACTGTATTCCTCGGGATGGTTCGCGGCAAACGCCGGCTGTGATTGTTGTTCCAGACAGTTACTAGCCGTGTGGCCAGTGCCTGTCTCCCGCTCGGGCTCAATCTCCGGGGGATATAGGGTGAATGTGCGCCCCATGAAAGTCAAATGGGAAAGCCATTCAGGCGGTTGGCCTTTCCGGAACCGGTTGCGTGGCCATGAAATCATTCAGGAACCTCGCGGCATATGAGTCCAGCAGTTCTTGAATGCGTTCGGGCTTCGGCGACCTGAGCACGAAGCCGGCGTGATGGTGTTTCGTTACGCGATAAATAATTTCCGGATCGCCGTATGCAGATGTGTCAGGAGATGCTTGCCGCGCGAGCGACAAGATCGCGCCCGCATAGTCAGACCGGATTTGCGGCAGTTGATAAGGCTGCCTTCCCGCTCCGACTTCCAGCCGCGCCCACTCGCGCCACAAGTTGATCCCTGTCGCCGCTTCCACGACATCCGATATATACGCGCCCCCCACCCTCGCGGCCACCTCGATAAAATAAAACTTCCCGTCGCCATGCGCTTTCAAGAATTCCGCGTGCGTCACCCCGCGCACGAATCCCAATCCTTCCAGAACCTTGCGATTGATCTCCAGGAGTTCTTTCGCTTCCGCCCGCTCCCGCGGCATAGTCCGCGTTGTAAACACACCGCCGTGATGCGAGGTGTCCAATGGGGGTGTGCCATAGGCGTGCGCTTCCGCGAACAAGACCTCGCGTTCGAACGCCACGCTGTCCACGTGAAAAACGCTTCCGGGCACGAACTGCTCCAGCAGATAAAAAGACTGACTGTCTCCCAGTTGATCGAGCCACGGCCAGAGCTCGCTTGCTTCATGAATTTTCCTCATCCCGATTCCCGAAGCTTGCGATCGCGGCTTGAGCAGCCACGGCCCCGGCACCCGCGCCATGAATTCGCGCAAAGCGTCGTAATTCAGCACGTGCACGAACTCGGGAACCGCGATGCCCGCTTCCTTTGCCCGCGCGCGCATGGCCAGCTTGTCCCGGAAGTACCGCACGGTCGTCAGCCCCATGCCGGGAATGCGCAGGTGTTCACGAAGCGCCGACACGTTTTCCATGTCGAATTCATCCAGCGCCACGATGCGGTCAATCGGCTGCGACCTTGCAGCAAAGCTGACCGCCCGAATCAGGTCTTGCGCCGGCAGTGCTTCCGGCATGAAGAAGAATTCATCGATGCATTCGCGCGGCCAGTTTGCGTCACGCAGCTTTTCCACCGTTAGCAGCAACACGCGGCAGCCCATCGCTTTGCTTGTGCGGATGAATTCCTGCCCTTTTTCGTAGGAGCTCACGCACAGGATGGTGAGTGGGCGTTCCGGCATCTGCTGCCCCTTGGATTCAGCGTGGCCTGACGCAAAAAAAAGGTCGCCCGCTGCTAAAGAATGGGCGGATTATACTTCGCTCCGCCTTGCAGGATACAAGAATTGCAGGAACGGTCCGACGCGTTTCGCCCATGCCGCTTCATTGTGCTCAGCGCCTTCCACGCGTTCGTAGTGCAGGTCCCGCTCGAGTTGCCAGCCCTTTTGCACCAGCACGTCGCGGAACCGCTCGACGTCCTGCACGATTCGGGAGCCCTCCCGCGTTCCGATGTCCAGCCAAATTCGCGGGCGCGGGTTCGCGCGCGATGCAGCAGCAAGACGATGCATCACGTGCTGATTCCACCACAACGAAGGCGAGAGTGCCGCCAGCTTTCCAAACATGAGCGGAAGCTTCAGCCCTACGTACAGCGACACCAATCCTCCAAGCGAGGAGCCGCCGATCCCGGTGTGTTCCCCGGCAGAGATGGTCCGGTAGTGTCCATCCACGAACGGCTTCAACTCTTCGATGAGGAATCTCGCGTACCTGTCGGCGCGCCCGCCGCCGAGTTTGGGAACTCGAGTCGGTGTGTACTCGCGAATGCGCTGCTTGCCGGTGTTGTAGATTCCCACGATAATCAGCGGCTCAACCGAGCCCGTACCGATGACGTGGTCTGCGGTGTGTCCCACATGCCAGTCCATCCCGGGGATGAAGGATGTCGCCCCATCAAACAGGTTCTGCCCATCGTGCAGATAAAGCGCCGGAAATTGCCGTCCGGGCTGCGCGTCGTAGCCCGGCGGCAGATAGACCATCAGGTCGCGCTCATTCCGCAGAAAGCGCGAACGAAATCCCTGATGTTTCCGGAGGTTCGGGTCGCTCACGGCACAATCTTCACCGGCAAGTCACTCGCCTGGATGGGTTGTCCCGGCGGTGTGTTCTTTAACTGTTCGAGTTCCGCCTGCACCCGGCCCCAGGCTTTAACGTCCCTTTTGGTAGCGTATGGCGCGTCCGGGGCGGCAAAAAACTGCAGCAGTTCCTCTCGCAATTCCGGAGAGATCCCAGCAAATTTTTGGCCCGCCAGCCTGTCCAGAAGCATTGCGTGAGCGTCGTCGTTCAGTTTGTACAGGCCTGGTCCGGTCGTCTCTCCGACATCAAAATTGTCGTTTGGCAAGTCCACTTGCCCTTCTCCCAATTGTTTGAGCATCTCTCGATAACGGTCCAGCGTCGCATTGAAGCTGGCTTCGAACATCCGTTGCGTTTCCGGCGTCGGCGTCTTGAACTGCAGCACCTTCAAGGGTCCAAACTTCGGTATCAGCCGGTAGAGGAATGCCAGAAACCTCTCCGCCGCGTTCGGCTTGCGATAGCCCTTCCCCCATTGTTTCTCATAATTGGAGCGTGACAGGTTGAAGAGAAATTTTCTTTTTGTGATCCCTGGCAGATCATCTTTGATCTCGTCTTTCCTCAGTTGCCAGGCGATCTTCGTGGCTTTGGGAATCAGCTTGCTCACGTCGTGCCGGTAGGAATTGAGGGCTTTTTCCTCGTCGAGGAGCACATCCTTGAGCTCCAGTCCGTAGGTCTCGCGAAACGCCCGATCCAGCGAGTCCCGCGCGACTTCGAACCCGATGAAGTCATGATAGCTGTCCGGGGCGTAACGCTCCTGCGCCACTTCCAGCACATCGAAACCGAACTCTGTTTTCACGTGCGCGAGCGGATCCTTCTCGTACGCCACGCTGTCGCCGTACTTCTTCCTCAGCTTGGGATAGAGAATCGGAACCGCGCGGTTCGTTCCTAGCCGGTGACCACTGTTGTCCGCCGCGTAATGCGCCATCGCGCCCACCGCGAAAGCGTACCCATCCAAATCCTTGGCGTCGCGCAGCAGCGCTTCCACAAAATCCCCGCTCCGCACGTAGTGCGTCACGTTGCTGAAAAAATGGCTGCCGTACGGGTAATAGCCCATATCCTGGATGATCGCACCGCCGTACGTGTATGCCTGGGCCGCGCTCAACTGCTCCTCCGTTGCCCCAGGAAATCGCTTTAGCAGCAGCGGCTTTATGTGCGTCTCCCAGGCCGCGTCAATAATTGCCTCGTGCGAAAGAACCGCGTACGCTCTCGATTGAGCCGGCCACACGAGCGCGAAAACCAGAAGCCACGCGAGAATGGCGCGCCCCCTGCAATGGAATAGGTTCATGATTCGCAGCGGCAAAAACCTCGGTTCAGAATTGCTCTTTGGACCGCGGGAGCCGGGTTTTCTCACGGCTTAAGCAGCGGCTGGGCAAAACGAATGGGAACGCCAAAGTTCGAACCCCCAAATCCACGGACCACGGCAAAAGTTACTCCGATCACTTCCCCGTCACGATTGATTAGCGGCCCGCCCGACCCCCCGGAAGTCGTCTGCGCGTCGTAAACGATTTTGTCCGGCAAGACGTCGCCGATGTGACCCTGCGTTACCAGCGGCCGGATTAATTTCCGTTTCCCGAGTTCGTCCACGACTCTCTTCGCATCCCCGCCCGTCACTTTCACGATATCCTTCACCGCGTCTTCTCCCGCGCGCGCCAGGATAGCGCTCAGTCCCGTCGCATACCCCAGCGAAATCAGCGGCTGCCCGCTTACCGCCCCTTCTTTGCGCCCGTTCATTTTCAGGATGGGCCGCTTCAACGGGGAGATGTCACCGCGTACCACTGCCAGATCCGCATCATCGGAAATCTGCGAAATGCTCACTGGGATGCCAGCGGGCGCCTCCGGAAAATACGCCGTCAGCTCCCCGATCGCGGGCTTCAATCCGTGCTGAAGAACTGCGTTGAGTTCGTCATTTTCCCACCACGGCTGAGCGACGTGGTGGTTTGTCAAAATCTTGTTTTCTCCAACGATAAATCCGGTTCCAAAAAAGTCCGCCCGCACCTCCGGCGCGCGCCCTTCCAGCGTGTACACCACGTTTCCTTCGCTGTCCGTAAGGGGTCCGCCATCAGGATTTATCCCGCCGTAACGGAGCGGTTGCCCGGTGTTTTGGTCCACAAACGTGACCGCAACATGCAGCAGGCACACGCTCGGTGCATCAGCGCGAATCACGCTTTCCGCCGCCCCCGATTCACTTTCGATCCGCCGCAGCCGGTCGGTCGTCTCGTCCAGTTGTTTGCGCAGGCCGGACACTTCGTTGTCATCGGCGCCCGCCAGTTTCTGCCGGAGGTCATCCGTCTGCCTTTGCAATCGCTGCTTCTGCTGCAAAACGTCCGTTTGTTCCTGCTCTTCGCGTGCTTTGCGGGCATCCGCAATCAGAGCTTCTTGCGCGTGCACGCCGCGCTCGAGCTTCGCGATGACCGAATAAGCTCTCCGCGTCTCCTTCTCCGCGCGCCGTGAAAACAGCACAAAAATAATGGAAATCACTATTGCCAGCGCAAACAGCGCGGACACTCCCATCTTCAGCGCGCGTTCCAGGGAGAACGCATCGCGTGTCATTTTTTCCGTCACTGCCAGCGCCTGAAACGCCGTCTGTGCTACTTCCCTTCCCTCGTCCGCGATGCGCGTCTTCTCCTGCAACTCGGCAAGCGCCCGCTTTTCCCGCATCTGCACTCGGACGCGCGAGAGGAGTTCCGCCGCGTCCCAAGGTAGCGTGATCACATCGTCTGCGCCGAGGTCCAGCCCTCGCGCTCGCGCTGCCCCGGCTCCCTGCGTAAGCAAAATCACGCGTGTAATTGAGGTCGCCGCGGACCCTTTCACTTCGCTCAGCGCTTCGCAGCACTCCAGATCGGAAAGATCCGCCCTCAGGAGCATCAGATCCACGCCAACGTTGCGCACCGCCTCAAAACCATCGGCGGAAGTCTCCGCCGTCGCCACGTCGTAATCCGCTCCGTGCAGCAGGTCCAGGAGCGTCTTCCGCGCTCCGGCGTCCGGCTCGACGATCAAGATGGTTTCGCGTTTTTCAGGCAAAGCGATGTTCCTTCTCTCCGATCAGGCGCTTGGCGGAACGTTCGTCCTGCAAAGTGACGATTGGAGGCTTCCCACAAGCAACTTTGGAATGGTTGCAAATCGCCTGCCATAGGTCAACCGGCGGAGATTCTTGAACCAAGCAAATTTGAATTGCAATCAAAAACAAGGAGTGTTTATTGCGGAATAGAATTTCTATGAAGTTTCGAACGCCGGCGCCCCTGCAAAAAGATTCCCGTTAGTATTTCCTCAGCACCCCGATGACCCGCCCCTGAATCTTCACGTCATTCGCCGCCAGGACAATCGGCGCCATCTCGGAGTTCGCGGGCTGCAACCGGATTTTCCCCGCACCTTCGCGATAGAACCTCTTCAGCGTCGCTTCATCACCGCCTACCAGCGCCACCACAATGTCGCCTGCGTTTGCCACCTGCGTCTGCTCGCACACCACGTAATCGCCGTCCATGATGTGGTCCTCGATCATCGAGCTGCCTTTCACTTGCAGCACAAATGAATTTCCGCCGCGCGCAAAATCTCCCAGCGAAAGGGTTTCCCGCTCTTCCACCGCTTCCAACGGCCGTCCTGCGGCAATCCGCCCAACCAATGGCAGCTCCTGAATCTTTCGCTCGATGACTTGTTCCTTCACCGATTTCGGCAATTGCAAGATCTCGATCGACCTGCTCTGGTTGTACCCGCGCCGGATGAACCCTTTTTTCTCCAGCGTCGTGATGTGCTTGTGCACCGTTGCAAGCGACGTCAGCTTCATCCCCTTGCCAATCTCCTCGAAGCTCGGCGCGTACCCGTGTTTGGTCTCAAACCCGACCAGGAAATCCAGCACTTCCTTCTGCCGTTTTGTCAGGGTCATGGCACTCCTCCCCGCGCACTCACCGCGTGCCACAACTCTAGGCGAAAACAAAGCGAACGTCAAGCCCCTTGATTCTTTCGCGTTACGTTCACCTTTGTCGCCGCTGCGGCGCTTTTGGAAATGATATATAGAGAATTGATGCCCGCCTCCCCCAAGCCATCGGCCTCGGCTTCTGTCATTTTTGCAGCTGTCGTCGCCGTTCTGGCCGGTCTGTTCACTCTTCTCGTGACATCTCTTGGCTTCATCGGCATTTTGCTGGGCACCACCCGAGGCGTCTCACCGGAGCTCCCTCCCCTTGTGAAGAACATGACTCTGGCAGTCATGGCCTTTATGGCGTGTCTCTCCGTTTTCGGCGTTGCCGTCGGTATTGGTCTGATCCTCCTGCGCAACTGGGCGCGCATCTCTGTGCTGATTTGGGGCGGCCTGTGCGTCTTCTTTGGTGTCTTTGGGGTTGCCATCGCTTTTGTCATTCCCCTGGCTCCGCCTCCCAATGCTCCCAACATCACGGCGGACAGCATGCAAGCGGTTCGCTTCATCATCCTTGGCATTTACGGGTTGCCGCTGGTTGTTGGCATCTGGTGGCTCATCCTCTTCAATCGCAAAACGGTCAAGGCGCAGTTCGCGGCCACAGCCAGCCCTCTCGATCCGGCCGTGCCGCAAAAACCGCGCTGTCCTGTTCCCGTCGCCATTCTCGCCTGGCTGAACATTACCGCCGCACCTCACATTTTCATTCTCCCTTTTTTGCCATTCTCCATACCTGTCTTTCTCTTTGGACATGTCTTCCGCGGAACAACAGGCAATACGTTCTACGTTCTCATTTGCTCGCTTCTCTTGGTAACCGGCATCGGTCTGCTAAAGCTGAAACCTTGGAGTTATCCGCTCGCCATTGGGTTCCAGCTCTTTGGGATCGCTAGCACCATCGTAACTGTCGTGGACCCGAATTATCCTTCTCGAATAGCCGCGCTTCTCGCTGAAATGAATAACGCCATGCATCTGCCGCCTAATCTTTATTACAACCCGGACTCACTGCAAAGCATGCACTGGTTCATGTACATCGGCCTCCTCGTTCCTGTCGCCGTCCTGGGCATTCTGTTCTACTACCGCGAGCGCTTCATGGAGGCCGCCTCCTCCGCTGCCTCCAAAGCCTGACAGCGACCTCTCAGTGCACCATGCCCTGTCGTTTGTCCCTGCCTCTTACGGCACACGCGCTGTAACACGCCGTAACCCGCTGCAAGTTCGGCGCGTCTTTCCTTTAAGAAAGAGCACATTGCCGCGCGGCGGTCTCTCTCCCCGCCGCGCGCGGGCCGGTGTGATATTCTTGTCTTGTCGGCTCCAGGCGGCCGGACCCAGCATCCATCCTGCTAACCGTACCGCCGCATCGAATTCATCGAGCCGCGCTCCTCTCCGGGGGAAGTCGTAGGGGGGCTTATTCAAGAGTGGGGTTCTAGGTCACCATGTCAACGGTCATTGAAACGCCACCGCTGAAGCACAAGCGCGAGGTCATCGACAAGGCGGTCATTCGCTTCGCTGGCGACTCCGGCGACGGCATGCAGATTACCGGCAGCCAGTTCACAAACACCGTCGCGCTATACGGCAACGACATCGCCACGTTTCCCGACTTCCCCGCCGAAATTCGCGCTCCTGCCGGCACGCTCCCCGGCGTCAGCGGTTACCAGCTGCATTTTTCTTCGAGCGACGTCTACACGCCCGGCGACGCTGTCGACGTTCTCATCGCCATGAATCCCGCGGCGCTCAAGATGAACATCGCCGACCTCAAGGCCAACGGCATCCTTATCGTGAATTCCGATGCCTTCGCTGAAAACGACCTGCGCAAGGCGCAGATGAAGTCGAACCCCCTCGAGGACCACTCGCTCGACAAGTTCCGCCTCTTCTCCGTCGAGCTGGAGCGCCTCACAAAAACCGCGCTCGAACATCTCGGCCTGGACGCCAAGTCCATCAGCCGCTGCAAAAACTTCTTCGCGCTCGGCATGTGCTATTGGCTCTACAACCGCTCCATGGACCCGACCGTCCGCTGGATCGATGCGAAATTCAAGAACAAGCCGCTCCTCGTCGAAGCCAACAAGCTCGCAATGAAGGCCGGCTACTCCTACTGCGAAGCCACCGAAGCCTTCCAGATCAGTTATGAGATTCCGCCCGCCAAACTCTCGCCTGGTCTCTATCGCAACCTAAGCGGGAACCAGGCGCTCGCGCTCGGTTTCGTCACCGCTTCGAAAAAATCCGGCCTCCGCCTGTTCCAGGGAAGCTATCCGATTACGCCAGCGTCCGACATTCTTCACGAGCTTTCGCAATACAAAGATTTCGGCGTGATGACTTTTCAGGCTGAAGACGAAATCGCGGCCATCACCAGCGCCATCGGCGCCGCCTATGCCGGCGCGCTGGCCATCACCACGACTTCCGGCCCCGGCATGGCCCTCAAGACCGAAGCTCTTGGCCTTGCCGTCGCCGTCGAGCTTCCGCTCGTCGTCTGCAACATTCAGCGCGGAGGTCCATCGACCGGCCTGCCGACAAAAACCGAGCAGGCCGATCTCTTACAGGCTCTCTTTGGCCGCAATTCTGAAGCCCCCATTCCCATCGTTGCCGCCGCCACTCCCAGCGATTGCTTCTGGGCCGCGCTCGAAGCCAGCCGCATCGCTATCAAGTACATGGTGCCGGTCATTCTTCTTTCCGACGGCTACCTCGCGAACGGCGCCGAACCCTGGCGCGTTCCGGATGTCGATTCCATCCCTGAAATTCCTGTGAACTTTGCAAAAGAAGCCAACTCAACTACTGGCTATTTACCTTACAAACGCAATCCGGAAACGCTCGCGCGTCCCTGGGCCGTTCCCGGCACGCCCGGCCTCGAGCACCGCATCGGCGGCCTCGAAAAGCAGGACGTCACCGGCAATATCAATTACGAGCCGCTCAACCACGAAAACATGGTGCGTATCCGCGCTGCGAAAGTCGCCGCCATCGTCCAGGACATTCCCGATCTCGTTCCCGCCGGCGATCCTGAAGGCGATCTCTTGATCGTCGCCTGGGGCTCCACCCACGGCGCCATCACCGCGGCCATGAACGCGCAGCGCGAGCTGGGCCGCAAGATCGGCCACGTTCACCTGCGCCATCTCAATCCACTGCCGGTGAATCTCGGCGACCTGTTGCAACGCTACAAAAAAGTTCTCGTGCCCGAGCTCAACATGGGCCAGCTTCTGTGGGTTTTGCGCGCCAAGTATCTGGTCGACGCCATCGGCCTGAACAAAATTCAGGGCCGCCCGTTCAAGCAAGCCGAACTCGAACAAAAGATTGAAGAGCTTCTCGGAGAAAATTCCCAATGAGCACCGCCACGCTGCCGCCGATCACGCCTCTCACGAAAAAAGATTTCCAGACCGACCAGGAAGTCCGCTGGTGCCCCGGCTGCGGCGACTACGCCATTCTCTCCGCCGTGCAATCTGTTTTCCCAGAGCTGGGCATCAAGCGCGAAAACTTTGTCGTCGTTTCCGGCATCGGCTGTTCGAGCCGCTTTCCGTATTACATGAACACCTTCGGTTTCCACACCATTCATGGCCGCGCGCCTGCCGTCGCCACTGGTATCAAGGCAATTCGTCCCGATCTCGAAGTGTGGGTCGCCACCGGCGACGGCGACGCACTCTCCATTGGCGGCAACCACACCATTCACATGCTCCGCCGCAATGTCGGGCTCAAAGTTCTTCTCTTCAACAACCGCATCTACGGCCTCACGAAAGGCCAGTATTCCCCCACGTCCGAATTCAACAAGAAAACGAAGTCCACTCCGTTCGGCTCAGTGGATCGCCCCTTCAATCCCATTTCGCTGGCCATCGGCGCGGAAGCCACTTTCGTCGCGCGCTCCGTCGACGTCTTCCAGCAGCACCTCAAGGACACGCTCAAGCAAGCCGCCGCGCATAGGGGTTCCGCGTTCGTCGAAATTCTCCAGAACTGCAACATCTTCAACGACGGTGCGTGGTTTTCGCTCACCGAGCGCGACGCCCGCACCGAACACATCCTCCAGCTCGAGCACGGCAAGCCGCTCGTCTTTGGCAAGAACCGCGAAAAAGGAATCCGGCGCAAGCCCGACGGCGACATCGAGGTCGTCGCGCTGGGCAATGGCATCGCCGAATCTGACCTCGTTGTCCACGACGCGCACCACCCGCGCCCCTCCTACGCTTTCCTGCTCTCCCACATGGAGCACCGCCCCGATTTCCCCACTCCCATCGGCGTCCTTCGCGCCTGGGACGACCTCCCGCGCTATGAAGACGTCATGAACCAGCAGATCAAGGACGTCATCGCCAAGCGCGGCGCCGGCGATCTCTCCAAACTTCTGCGCGCCGGCGACACTTGGGAAGTAAAATAGCTACCCAACTAGGGTAGTTATCCTGCCATTCCGAGCGCCTCGTCCCGTTTGCTCCCGCCGCCTCAAGCCGTCTAAGTCCTTCATTTCCAGGCTCCTGCCCCATGTCACGTCACGACATTGTGCGACACGCCTTACCCCGTAGCCCCTTGGCGTTCCTTGTCGCTTGAGTCCTTCTCTTACTTCGCTTAGCTTAATTTCACCGGCTGATTTTCCGGAAATTTTGAAGGAGAGAATCTCATGCGAAAAATATCCAACAAATTTCTTGTTCTTTCCTGCGCGCTCTTGGTGAGTCCTTTTTTTCTCCGTGCGCAAGAAAAGCCCGCGCTCGTCGTCCATAACTTTACGGCGGCGGCAGGACTCCCGTGGCCGTATGACATGAAGCAAATGGCCGCGCAAACCGTTGCCGAACTTCAGCGAAAGGACGGCAGCCACTTCGATGTATCCGTGGACGCGCCTTCCAACCGCCCGCACGTGTACACCCTCGACGGCGAGGTCACCGAATGGCACCCCGGCAATCGCGCCAAACGCATGATGGTGGGCATGGGCTCCGGCCGCGAGACCGCAAAGATCCACTATTGGCTCACGGATGAAAAAGGAAAAAGGGTTTTCGAGCACACCGACACCATCCGCGCCGCTTTCTGGGGCAACGCCTACGCCGATTCCGTCGGCCAGTTGGCCCAGCCCTTCGCCGACAAAATCGCCGACCGCCTCGCGGAAGCCAAGCTGGATCGCTGACGAAGTGGAACTGGCCCTCGCCAGGAAGATTTCAGCGGAGGGATGCCGCACTTCTGCGGCGCTCCTCCGGAAAGGAGAGACGCACATGCCGCTGATACGCACCGCACTCTCGGTTTCAGGAGTCCTGGAATGCGTTCTTTGCTCATGTTTGGTGGCGGAATTCGCCGGCTACTGGCTGCATCGCCTGCTGCACAGCAACAAGCTGCCGTTCCTGAGTCGCGGCCACATGATCCATCATTTTTTGATTTACGGGCCGCAACAGCCCATGCGCGCCGAAAAATACAAGGATGCTATTGACGGCCGCGCTTCCCTCGGTAATGTGGGTCTGGAGTGGCTCCTGCCTTCGGCCCTCATTCTTTTCTCGTGCTGGAGTGTGATGATTGTTCTTCACGTCCCGCCCGTTTATCAGCTGATCTCGCTCTGCAACCTCTTGCTGTGGCCCATCCTGATGTTCAGCTACATCCACGACCGCATGCACTTGCGGGATTTCTGGATGGCGGAGGCCCCCATTATCAGGCTGTGGTTTCGGAAAGCCCGGCGTCTGCACGACATCCATCACCGCAACGTGAACGACGCAGGGCGCATGAACACGAACTTCGGAATCGGCTTTTACTTCTTCGACCGCCTGTTCCGAACCATTCGCAAACGCCACCGCGCTTTCAACTGGAAAGGCTACCGCCAGGCAATCGGCCGCTACGGTCTAGAGGACAGCGAGCTCCTCTCCCTCCAGAATTGCAGTGAGGCTCTTTTTCGGAAGCCGCCGCAAGAGAGAATGACTGGCTCACCGGACGGATAGTCCAGGTCCCCAAGTGGGCCCAGCAGACTGCGGCCTTTGCGCCGTGCCCCCGCATTTGGCAAAAGGTTTCCGCTAATCCTCGAGCGTTGGCAGCGTCTTCAAGACTTCCGAGGCCCTGGGCCGATTCGATACGGGATCGTCCTTGCGGATTTTTCCATCGCGAAAGATGAGTACGCGCTTGGCGAACTGCGCGATGTCGTGCTCGTGCGTCACCAGCACGATCGTCAGTCCCTTGTCGTTCAGGTTCTGGAAGATCTCCATAATCTCAACGGAAGTCCGGCTATCGAGATTTCCCGTGGGCTCGTCCGCCAGCAGAATCGCCGGAAGGTTCACCAGCGAGCGCGCAATGGCGACTCGCTGCTGCTGTCCGCCAGACATCTGCGAAGGGAAATGTTGCGCCCGGTCCGCGAGTCCCACCATTGCCAGCGCCTCGGCGGCACGCTTTGCGCGCTCCGTCTTGTCAATTTTCGTGTACAGCGTCGGCAACTCCGTGTTCTCCAGCGCCGTGGTGCGCGCGAGAAGATTGAATCCTTGGAATACGAAGCCGATCTTCTGGTTTCGGATCTGCGCCAGCGCCTTCTTATCGTGCCGGGAAACGTCGGTCCCTTCGAGGAGATATCGCCCGGAGCTGGGACGATCGAGGCATCCTAATATGTTCATGAACGTCGATTTCCCGCTGCCGCTTGCGCCCATGATGGCCAAAAACTCGCCGCTCTCGATTTCAATGCTTACGCCGCGTAACGCGTGCACGCGTGTTTCGCCCAGCTCGTAGTATTTGTGAACATCCTCCACGCGGATGACACCGCTTCCCGCCCCAGAGATATGGGCGGGTTTGGATGGGTTGACAGCCGGCATCGAGTCTAGGGAGGACATAGCGTGTTTTCGCGCCGGGTCGAGCGCTACCGGCGAATCCCGGGTCCTCCCGGAGCGGAGGTCTTCGGCATGACGGTGCGCGTAATGACTTCGTCGCCTTCCTTTAATTCGCCTATGAGGAGGGCTGTCACTTCCGTGTACGAATGATCGGTTATCCCCAGAGAGACCTTGACCGGCTCCAAGCCGTTATCGAGATGCAGTTTCCAAACTACGGCGCTGTCCGTGCGGGGCGCACGCGGGGGATTCTGCGCTCCGCCGCCGGGCTGCAGGCCGCGTTCTGGCGCAGCAGGATCGCCGGCAGGCTTTTTCCCCTCACCTCCGTCGATCCCATACCGCTTATAGAGCGCTAGTATTTGCTCCGGTTCCATCGGCGGCTTATAACGCAAAGCAGTGTTCGGCAGCTTCAACACGTTCTGAGCCGTGGCCACGGGGATGGTCACATAGGCGGTCATCCCTGGAAACAACTTCAAGTCAGGATTATTGAAGTCGATGATCGTGTCGTAGGTCACCACGTTTTGCACGGTGGTCGCGTTCATGCGCACCTGGCTGACGACTCCATGAAACGTGTCCTTCGGGAACGCATCCACCTTAAAAGTGACCGGCCGGCCAAGTTTGATGTTGCCGACATCGGACTCATCTGTCTTTGCGTAAACCTGCATCTTGGTCAGGTCCTGCGCGATGGTGAAAATCGTCGGCGCCTGCAAAGAGGCGGCGACCGTCTGGCCAACATCCACATTCCGCGCCACGACCGTCCCGTCAATCGGCGAACGGATCACCGTGTAGTTGAGGTTGGTCTGGGCCACCGACACGGCCGCGGCTTTTTGGCTGACCTGGGCCTCCGCCTGGGTAACGTTCGCGGCGGCAGCGCCCACCGTGGCGCTCGCGGAATCATAGTTGGCTTTGACGAGATCCAACTGCTGCTGGCTCATGATGCCTTGTTTGGTTAGTTCAGCGGTGCGGTCGTAGTCAGCCTTGGTTTGCACCAGACCGGCTTTCGCCTTCTCCAGGTTGGCCTGTGCCGCTTTTTGGTTGGCTTTGGCGTTCTCCAAATCGGCGGTGGCTTGCAGCAGCGCCCCTTGGAACAACGCCGGGTCAATCAGCGCGACAACTTCGCCCTTGTGCACGCGAGAGTTGAAGTCGACATTCAGCTTTGCGATCGTTCCGGACACTTGCGATCCGACCTGCACGGTGATCACGGCATTAATTGTTCCCGTGGCTTCCACCACGTCGCGGATCTCGCCTCGCTCCACCTTCGCGGTAAAATGTTGCGCTTGGCTCGTGTGGTTCCACCCGAAGGTGGCGAACAGCACCACAACAACCACAAGCGCCGCCAGAATAAGCCACTTGCCCTTTGTCTTCATGCGCCGTTCAAGCCTTCAACACGTGGACGATTCATTCGTAGCGCAACGCCTCGATGGGATCCAGCAGCGACGCCTTACGCGCCGGGTAATACCCGAAAAAGACGCCCACGGCGATCGAGAACATGGCGGCAATCACCACGGCCTCAATCGACATCTGCATGGGCCAATGCAGCGTCTGGCCAACCAGATAGGATCCGGCGATTCCGAATAACACTCCCGCCGCTCCTCCCACGAGGCTGAGCATAACCGATTCGCCGAGGAACTGAAGTTGAATGGCTCCTTCGGTTGCGCCGACAGCGACGCGCACCCCGATCTCGCGCGTCCGCTCGGTCACGGATACGAGCATGACATTCATAATGCCGATACCCCCAACCAGGAGAGAAACGGAAGCCACGGCGATCAGCAGAATGGTCAATGTGCGGCTGGCCTCGAGTTGGGCCTGAATGATGTCCTCGGGGTTGCGGATGTTGAAGTCATCTTCTTCTTCGGGACGAAGATGGTGACGATCCCGGAGCAAAGCGGCCGCTTCCTGACCTGCGACTTTGACCGCATCCTGAGACACCGCAGAGCAAAGAATGTCATCGAGCCAGGTAATCCCTTTGATCTTTTTCTGCGCAGTCGTGAACGGCAGAATGATGGTGTCGTCCTGATCTTGCCCCGAAACAGAAAGTCCCTTCGGAAAAAGAGTGGCCACCACCTTGCACGGAAGATCCTTCACGCGAATCACCTTACCGATCGGATCCTCGACGCCAAATAGCTGGTCGCGGACGGTCCGCCCGATCACGCACACATCCGCCGCTCGATCGACGTCGTCCTGCGAAAACGTCGCGCCCTGATCGACGAACCAGCGCTTTATGTCAAAAAACTCCGGAGAAACGCCGCGGTAGGATGTAAACCAATTCTGATTGCCGTAGATAATTTGGACTGAAGCATCGACGTTAGGCGAAACGCTTTTGATGAGCGGGATTTGGCTCTTGATGGCAACGGCATCGGCCAGCACCAGCGTCTTCGTGCCGTGAGTGCCGGTGCGCACGCCATTGACGGCGCGGCCTCCCGCTTCAATCCATACAAAATTGTCTCCCAGATTGTTGAGTTGCTGCTCGACTCGGGCTTGGCCCGCTTTGCCGATGGCTACAACACAGATGACCGCCGCGATCCCAATGGTGATGCCCAGGACCGTCAAGATGCTTCGCATTTTGTTCCTGAGCAATGCGACCAAAGCGGATCGCAGCAACGCAGCCTGATTCACAACTCCTCCTCCTCCTGCAGTATTAGAGTGAGCGGAGAGCCTTGAACGTTGTCCTCTAGCCTTGCCGTTCTTTTGCAAGGATCACTGACAATCCGGCTAAGCTGTTCGCGGCTTCACGACTTTGGCGATGACCAAGCCGGCAAGCAGCCAAGTCAACGTGTAATCCACAAGCATAAGTGCGGTGTAGGCTGCCGAAAACCCCCACCAATTCCAATTCGGTAAATCGGCAATCACGCTCGCCGACAGCCCCACGACGCCGAGAAAGACTACTCTCTTGAAATAACTGAGCCCGCCAGTCTGCATCAGGAGCCACGTTAAAAGCAGCGCTGCGGCCATCTGGCACAAGAGCTGCTTGATCATTCCTTGCGCGAGAGAGCCGAATCCCTCGCGCCGCACGGCCGCAAACATGATCGGTCCCTTTTGCATCTTGGCCATGACGGCTTCTTCGGTCGCCTTCTTCTGCTCAGCGCTCATGCCCGCGGTCGACGGACCGCCCGGAAGCAAGTACACGCCGGACTTTGACGCGTGCGAGGCAATCACCGCGGAGACTTCGTCCTCGTTCTGGAACGTCTGCAAAGTTTTCTCATGCCACCCGATAACTTCCCAAGACACGCTGCTCCACAAAAACGCCACCAGCCCGCCGAGGATGGTCCCTAGCACAAGTGATTTCATCGTAGCTCCTCCAGATGTCTGTGCCGACCGCGCCGCAATCGTTGCCGGAGTGTACCTTTGACTTCCCCACCGTTCAAGGAGTTCCGGGATCGCGAGGAGCTTACTCTTCTCCAATATCCTCGTGCCAGACGGCCGCATTCTCCGCGATATATTTCGCGAGCATCTCGACGCACTTGAGGGAAGCGAGGTCAATTACTTCGGTCCCATTTTCGCGGAGCCAATCGATCCCGCCGCGGAAGTTCACCGACTCTCCGACCACAACCCTTCCAATGCCGAATTGGCGGACCAAGCCGCTGCAATACCAACACGGGGCCAAGGTCGTGACCATGATTTTGTCGCGATAACTGCGGTGGCGGCCGGCGCGGCGAAACGCATCGGTTTCACCGTGCGCCGAAGGATCGCCTTCCTGAACTCTGCGGTTGTGCCCGCTGCCGAGGAGTGCGCCGTTCCGATCAAAGAGCGCCGCGCCGATTGGGATGCCACCCTCCGCGAGCCCCTTGCATGCCTCGTCGATCGCGGTATTCAACATACCGATGCATTTCTCTCGATCTAACTTCGCTTGCATCTGCGTTCCCCTCTGTTCCCGGTTCCACACGTCGTCCGTGCCCGGCCGACCTGCATTTATCTCATATCGCCCGCGAATAGGTTATTGTGAGGGCCGTGGGAAAGCCCGCTCCAGCCTGGACTCTCGTCCCGTCCGTCCGCCGCTGGCTCTCTCCTGCTGATGAGCCGAGGTCCGCCGATCTGATCTTCGTACTCGCCGGACGAATGTATCGCAAAGACTACGCTCTAGAACTCTTTCGCCAGCAAATCGCACCAGGAATTCTCTTCAGCGTGGGCCGGTTTGAAATCCGGCGCTTCTCCCAGATGCCCTTGCCAGTTCCACTCGACCTCCTGAAGATCGCGCAGGACGTTCCTCCGCCGCAGCGGCACTATTTTGTCTTCTTCAAAGGCCAACACGTAGAAGTTCAGCATATTTTCCCAGGCCGGTTCGGGACGCTTACAGAAATTACCGTCCTGGCCCACTGGCTCGAGGAGCACCCAGCCGTCCGATCGGTTCTTATCCTCAGTGACGCCAGCCATCTGCGCCGAATTCGACTTTGTTGCCGCTCGCTGCTGAATCCCGGAATCGAATGCGCGTACATCGCCACACCCGACTCCGGCTCTCCAGACACGAGGGGGCAAGAGCGCGGCAGCCATTCCAGTGTGGATGAGCTGGTCGAATTCCTGAAGGTGCTGCTCTACTGGAGCTTGCTTCGCCTGCGATGGGCGAGTCGTCCACGGGGAGGGAGTTAGCGACGGGTTGCTTCATTCTGTCATTCCATGAATGAATGACAGAGTGAAAAGGGAACACCCCAGGTGTTTTCGTGACAGTGGCGCAAAGGACTTCCAGGAGAATGGTTAACCATAACACCCCCTCCCCCCGGGTTTTTTCGTAAGTGTTCATTCCAAAGGGTTTTAAGTCCAATGTTTTGGAAGTGTTCATTCTAAAGGGGTTGCGAGTGCATTTTTCGGAAGTGCGGATTCTACAAGACTTAGCGGTCAAATTCCGAAAGTGGAAAATCGAAAATAGAAGAATGGGCGAAGGGAAGCGCGCAGAGAGGCATTGTATAGCGGGGGACGGAACGGTCTTTCTGGCGCTAATCACAATCTATATTACCGCAGGAGTATACAGGTTGTCAAGGAAAAAGCGGCAGGAAAGTGGCTGGGAGCAAAAAAACCGGCAGTTGGAAGTGAAAAGAGAGAGAGGAAAGGGCTTATGCCGCGGCGAGGCAGGGGCAGACGCTGAGGCTGGAAGCGAAAGGGTTCAACCCTTGTTAGCGGAAAGCATGGATTCAGCCGACGTTTCTGACCGGACCTTGGGACCGCGCAAAGGCCGAATCGTCGACCGGTCCGGCACCAACGACCGCGGTGCAGACGTAAATCTCGGGGCGGATCCCAACCGAATGTTGGTAGGCAGCGGCGACATGGCGGACAAAAGCATCAACATGCGGGGAACCGACGAGATTGATGGTGCAGCCGCCGAAGCCGCCGCCGGTCATGCGCGCGCCATAAAGACTCGGATGGGCATTGGCGATCTCCACCATGCGGTCCAGTTCGGGGCAACTGACTTCGTATAGGTCGCGCAAGCTCGCGTGGGACTCGGCCATGAGGCGGCCAAAGGAGAGGAGATCACCGGCAAGGAGAGCCTGGGCGGCACTAACGACGCGGGAGTTTTCGGCGACGACGTGGAGAGCGCGGCGGTAGACCGTTTCTGAAAGCAGGCCGCGATGCTGCTCGAGTTGAGCGAGCGAAACGTCGCGAAGCGCCGTAATGCCGGGAAGAGCGGCGGAAAGGCGGCGGACGGCTTCTTCGCACTCGGCGCGGCGGCGGTTGTATTCGCCGGCGGCAAGTTTGTGCTTGATGCCGGTATTGCAGATCGCGAGCCGGACGGACGTGGGCAAGGGGAGGGCTTCAAACTCGAGGGAACGGCAATCGAGCTTGAGGGCATGAGACGGCTGACCGTGAAGAGAGATGAACTGGTCCATGATGCCAACGCGGGCGCCGGCGAAATCGTTTTCGGCGTGCTGGCAGAGTCTTGCGAGCTGGATAGGGTTAATGGCATGGCCCGCGAGATCGAGCAAGGCGAGCGCCGTGGAAATCTCGATGGCAGCCGAGGAACTGAGGCCCACGCCGAGGGGAATATCACTTGCAATCAGGATATTTGTTCCGGGCAACTCGACGCCAGCCTCCTGGAGAGCGGCAGCGACGCCAAGAGGATAATCGCTCCAAGATTTGGAGGGCCGCAAAGGACCGCGGGAGAGGTCCGCTTCGAAGGATTGCGCGAGATTTTCTGAATGGAAGACGAGCTTACGATCGGAACGAGGGCCGGCGGCGGTGAAGCAGGAGAAATCGATCGCCGCAGGCATAACGAATCCGTCGTTGTAATCGGTGTGCTCGCCAATAAGATTGACGCGGCCCGGGGCGCGGAAAAGTTTCGGAGAACCGCCGAATAGCGACTGAAATCGTTCCAGCAGGTTCCGTGGCGCGGCCATCGTTATTGAGAGATGCGGCGTCCACGCCGGCTGAGCCACAACATGATCAGACCGAACAGGAGAAGGACGACGCCCCAGACCAGATTTACGTTGACACCGAGGGACTGTTGGTAGCGCGCGTGATCCCCCAAGAGACCGAAGAGAATGAGAATCAGGCCGAAGGCAGAAAACAAGAGGCCAATGGGAAGACGGATGTCGATGGTCATAAGTTATTCCTACCAGAAGATGAAATTCAAAAGAAGAGTGCCGGCAAGAACGATGACCGCCAAGGAAAGCGGGCGGGAGTACCAGGCGAGGGACTCTTCGCGAGGACGCGGCGTGAGCGAATAAACCAAGCCTACGAGTTTATCTTCGGAGGGCGGCTTGGTGGCGAAGCTGATGAGGATGGTGAGAAAGAAACAGGTGAGCCAGGCGTAGATGGCGGTCCAGAAATTCTGAGCCATTTCGCTGGGATAGGAGTGCAGGACTGTGATCCAACCACCCTTTATGCCGGGAGCGGCGCCAGCGGGAAGCGTGAGGCCATGGTGGAGCGCGGCGGCAGCGGTGCCAGCCAAAAGGCCGGAGAAGGCGGCGTGACCCGTGGTTCGCTTCCAGAACATGCCGAGAAGAAACGTGGCGAAGAGAGGCGCATTCACGAAAGCGAAGACCAGCTGAAGCATGTCCATAATATTGTTGAAGCGATTGGCCATGTAGGCGGCGGCAATGGAGAGGGCGATGCCGCAGACCGTGGCGGCGCGGCCCATCTTGAGGTAGTGCTGATCGGAAGCGCCGGGGCGAATGTAGGACTGGTAGATGTCATAGGTCCAGACGGTGTTGAAGGCCGTCACGTTGCCCGCCATACCGGACATAAAGCTGGCAAGCAAAGCGGTGAGGCCGAGGCCGAGCATGCCTGCGGGAAAATAATGAAGGAGCATATTGGGGATGGCGAGGTCGTAGTCGAGCTGCGGGTGACCGTCTTTGTCGAGCACGGGTGCGCCGGTTGAGGCGTCCATTTTGTAGGGGATCAAACCTTGGCTTTGGTTCTGGCCAGATGCCAGTGCGGATATTGCGGAGGCTGCGGGCGGGGCAGGATTGGGCAGAGCGACAGCGATGAGTCCCGGGAAAATGACAAGAAAGGGGAACAACATTTTCGGGAAAGCGGCAATGAGGGGGATACGCCGGGAAGCATTCATGGAGTTGGCGGCCATGGCGCGCTGAACGACCAAAAAGTCTGTGCACCAATAGCCGAAGGAAAGAACGAAACCGAGTCCCATGACGAGGCCGAACCACTCGACGCCGAGGCGGTTCGTCGCTGCGGAACCCATTCCGGCCCAGGAGTGAACGAAGCTGGGGTCAAGACGAGACTTCAAACCAGACCAGCCGCCGACGTTTCTAAGACCGAGCCAAACGAGAGGGAGAAAACCGGCAACGATGAGAAAGAATTGGAGGACTTCGTTGTAGATGGCGCTGGTGAGACCGCCCAAGAAAATGTAGACGAGCACGACGATGGCAGAGACAAGAATGGCGGCGTGGAAAATCCAACCGGCATCGATGCCGAAGCGGCGAAAGGGCGCGTCCAACACGTGGAGGGTTTGAATGAGCTTGGCGAGCGCGTACATGGAAATGCCGGAAGAAAAGATGGTCATGGTGGCGAAGGAGAGGGCATTCAATCCGCGCGTTTTTTCATCGAAACGGAGACAAAGATACTCCGGGACGGAACGGGCGCGGGAGCCATAGTAAAACGGCATCATGAAGAGGCCGATGAAAGCCATTGCCGGGATAGCGCCGATCCAATAAAAATGCGCGGTGGCGATACCGTATTTCGCGCCGGAAGCGGCCATGCCGATGACTTCCTGGGCACCGAGATTCGCGGAGAGAAAGGCGAGGCCTCCCACCCAAGCGGGAATCGAGCGACCGGCGAGGAAGAAATCCGTGCTCGTGCGCATGGCGCTTTTTAGAAGGAACCCGATGCCGATGACGAAAGCGAAGTAGAGCAGAAGAATCAGCCAATCAATGGCTGCAAGCATGTGATGGGGACCTCCGCTCCGGTTGCGTCATGGTTGGTCAGCACGGCGAAGTCAAGATGCGCGCCGCGGGCATTGTACATCCAAACAGAAAAAATGCCGCGGGGGAGGAGAGCATTTCAAATAGTGGAACAAAAACTAATCCAGTGAGCTTGTCTGTAATCGGCGGGCGAGGTTTGCTATCTTTATCGGGCATGGGGCAGGGGCACGGCGGAAATTGGAGACAGGGAGGAACGGAAATGCGGTTTAGAGCATCACGTCGAGAGTTTCTTGCGGGCCTAAGCGGGCTAGCAGGCGCAGCGGCGGCCCCTGGCATCGCGTGGCCGGCGGCGCTGCTGGCCGAGCGTCTTTATCCGGAGATGGATTTGTCGTATTTCGACAAACCGATAGCGCCGGCAGAAGCCGACATTCATTTCGGATGCGCGGCGATTACCTGGGGAGGAAACGACCGGCAGGCCATCGAAGACATAAGCGCACTGGGATACCCCGGGATTCAACTACGGTCCAACGTCATCAAGGAATTCGCGAGCCCGGCAGAGCTGCGAGATTTGCTGCAGAAACACGCGCTCAAGATGATTGCCCTCTCAAGCGGAGGAGTGCGGATCGATCCGGGAGCGGAATTTGAAGAGATTGCCAAGCACACGGCGAATGCAAAATTCGTACAAGAGGTCGGCGGACTCTACCTCCAGGTGACGGATCAACGGCCGAAGGACCGAGCGATCACGGCCGCGGATTACGCCAGGCTGGGGCGGATTATTTCTGAAATCGGGAAGCGCACCGCGGACATGGGAGTCTCCCTGGGATATCACAACCACATGGGGTCTCTCGGAGAGCGCCCGGAGGAGGTGGATCAAATCATGCAAGCGGCGGATCCGCGGTACGCCAAGCTGGAACTGGATGTGGCGCACTATTTCCAGGGCGGTGGCGACCCGACAAAAGCAATCTACAAGTACAGCGACCGCCTGCTCTTTCTGCACCTCAAGGATGTGGAGCGGCTGCCCGGCGAGGGAAATGCGAAGCGCGCGTACCGCTTCGTGGAGCTCGGGCGGGGGCAGGTGGACTTGAAGGGAGTGTTGGAAGCGCTGAAGAGGGCGAGTTTCCGGGGATGGGCAATCGTCGAGCTGGATGGCGAAACGGATCCGGCGCGAACTCCGAAGGAGTCGGCGATGATTAGTAAGAAATACCTCGAAGAAAAGCTTGGTATGAAAGTATGAACTCGTCATTCCGAGTAGCGGTCATCAGCGATGAGATCACGCAGGACTTTGGACGAGCATGCGAAATTGCGTCCCGCGAATTCGGGATGGAGTGGGTGGAGCTGCGAGGCATGTGGAACAAGAACCTGATGAAATTGGATGCCAAGGAAGTCGCAGAAGCCCGAAACATCCTGGAGAAGTACAAGCTGCGCGTGACCGACATCGCCAGCCCGCTGTTCAAAGTGGATTGGCCAGAGGCGCCAAAATCGAAATTCAGCCCCAAGCGCGATCAATTCAATGCAGACTTCACGTTCGAACAGCAGGAGGAAGTTCTGGAGCGGAGCATCGAACTCGCGAAAGCGTTTCGAACCGACCGCGTGCGATGCTTTGATTTCTGGCGGCTTGAGGATCCAACACCGTACCGGGCGGCGATGAATGAGAGGTTGTTGAAGGCAGCGGAATCCGCCGGAAAGAGAGACATCCTGCTGATCGTGGAGAACGAAGCGGCGTGCAATACGGGAACGGGCGCAGAGGCCGCGCAAGTGCTGGCGGCAGTGAAATCGCCTTACCTAATGCTGAATTGGGATCCGGGGAATGCAGGCGAGCGAGGCGAGCGGCCTTATCCGGACGGCTACAACTTGCTTCCGAAAAGCAGGATCGGACACTGCCATTGCAAAGACGTAGCGAAAAAAGCCGACGGCAGCGGATACCGGTGGGAGGCGATGGGACGCGGCAGCATCGATTGGGCGGGGCAATTTCGCGCGCTCAAGAGCGATGGCTACCGGCTGGCGGTGAGCCTGGAAACGCACTGGCGCGGCGCGGACACGCCGGAAGAATCCACACGACAGAGCTGGGCGGGAATGAAAAAGAAACTGCAAGAAGCGGGCGCACTGTAAGTCAACTCCAGTCAACGGGGGAGATGATGAAATCGAAGTGGACGATGGTGTTGGTTTGCGGAGTGATCTGCTGCGCCGTGCTGATTCTGGCGTCGAGAGGTGCGGCCCAGGCGCCCACGGTTGCAGCAACGCCGCCAATGGGTTGGAACAGCTGGAACCATTTCGCGGGGAAAATCGACGACGCGACCGTGCGTGCGCAAGCCGACGCGATGGTCTCTAGCGGGATGCGCGACGCTGGGTACGTGTACATCAATATTGACGATACGTGGGAAGGCGAGCGCGACGCGCAGGGAGTGATTCACACGAACAGCAAGTTCCCGGACATGAAGGCGCTGGCGGATTATGTCCACGGGAAAGGGCTGAAGATCGGGATTTATTCGACGCCCGGGCCGAAGACGTGCGCGAGATTCGAAGGAAGCTACGGTCACGAGGAGCAAGACGCGAAGACCTACGCGGAATGGGGTATCGATTATCTGAAGTACGACCTGTGCGGATTGCGCGACATGATGAACAAAGCCGGGTCGCCCGAAGCGGCGCACAAGATGATGGTGGATGCCTATATCAAGATGCGGGACGCGCTGCGGAAAACGGGACGGCCGATCGTGTACAGCCTGTGCCAGTATGGCAATGACGCGGTGTGGCAGTGGGGCGCGTCGGTCGGCGGGAACCTTTGGCGAACGACCGGTGATATCAGCGATCGGTATTCGCGGATGGCGGAAATCGGGTTTGGCCAGGCGGGGCTTGCGAAATATGCTGGGCCCGGCCACTGGAACGATCCGGACATGCTGGAAGTGGGAAACGGAGGCATGAGCACGGAAGAGTACCGCACGCATATGAGCCTGTGGGCCATCCTTGCGGCGCCGCTGCTGGCGGGAAACGATTTGAGCACGATGAAGCCGGAGACGGTGGCGCTGCTGACGAATCGCGAAGTGATCGCGATCGATCAAGATGCCGCGGGGAAGCAAGGGGACCGAGTGAGCGTGGTAGGGCCGATAGAAGTATGGGCGCGGCCGTTGGTGGACGGCTCGAAGGCAGTCGGATTGTTCAACCGGCATCCACAGCCTATGGATATGCAAGTGGATTTCCGGGAAGTCGGATTCAAAGGGAAAGTGAAGATGCGCGACATCTGGGCGGCGAAGGATCTGGGTTCCATGGAGGCACCGTACCGCACGACGGTGCCGGGGCATGGAGTGGTGTTGTTGCGGGTCACGCCGTAGGAACAAAGCCGCGTGATCTACGGTTTGCGCGACTTGAGGTGGTCAGCGAAGAGTACGCGTAGCCCGGAGTCAATGGCGAGATTGCCGAGCGCCACGGTCACGCCGGAATTCCATCCCGCATACTCGTCGGCGCTGGGGCGCTGATTGTTGCGAAGACATTCGATGAAGGACTGACAGGCGAGGAAATCTGCGCTGCCTTCCTTCCCTTCCGGAACGTGAAGAGGATCGCCGGGGCCAGTGTAAGGGACTTCGGCGCGGAAGCTGGCGGCGGTGGTGATGCCGTGTTCGACGACGAGCTGCTCCGGAACGGCTGAGTTGGCAGTCGCAAGCTCGTAGTAGGCAGTGCCACCTGCCTGCGTCAAGGCGATAGTGCCGCCAGTGCCATAGACGCGAATCTGCTCACCTTCGAAGCTGTTGGTGGTCACCGAACTAAAGAACAAAGTTCGTCCGCCGGGGTAGCGGAAGATAGCTTGGACGTTATCAGGAACCTCGCGTCCATCCTTCCAATAATCAATCCCGCCCGTGCCCAGGACAGATTCGGGAATGCCGCCCATGACGAGATTGGAAAAATGGATCTCGTGAGTGCCCAATTCCGCAAGCAACCCGCCGGAGTATTGGCGGTAGAGACGCCAGTTGAACAGGTGTTCAAGCTCCGGAGTCTTAGGTTCGGGCACGGGGCGGCGCCAGCTATTGTTGCGATGCCAGTACGCATAGATGTGAGTGACCTGGCCAATTTTGCCAGCGCGGATGCGGGAGAGGGCTTCCTGATACCAAGGCGCGTAGTGGTATTGGGTCCCGATCTGGTAGTGCTTTCCGGAACGTTTGACGGCTTCGAAGACGTGATCGCAGGCCTCGACGGTCTTGGCCATGTCTTTTTCGGCGTAGAGATGGCGGCCGCTATCGAGGCTGGCGAGGACGTGCTCTTCATGGAAGGAGAGTGGAGTTGCAATCACGATGGCGTCAAGGTCTTTGCGATCGAGAAGCTGGCGATAGTCCTTGTATGCCGGAGTGTCTTCGCCGGTAATTTTGCGGGCTTGAGCAAAGCGCGGCTCGTAGACATCACAGAGGCCAGCGAAGCGGACGCCGGGAACGCGGAGGAAGTTGCGCATCAAGCCCTGCCCGCGGCTGCCGGGGCCAATGATGCCAAGATTGACGGTGTCCGAGGGCGCAACGCGCAGAGATTCGCCGGAGGTTAAGGAAACAGCCGCAATCGCGCTTGCCGTGGCGCCAATGAATTCTCGACGATTGATCATGGATTCGTGCTCCTCCCGGAAACTGAAGCGTGCTGTGACAATACGCCGGAGACGATCGTCTGCGGCCAATGCCAAGTAACAATTCGAGGTTCCTGCGCCCCATCCAGAACCCAGATCCCGCTCGCGCCAGGAAAATTCTCCAAGAGCTTCCGGCCGAGATCATGTCCCAACACAAACACCGCGGTAGAAAGCGCGTCAGAATCGGTGGCGCTCGGGGCAATCACAGTCGTCTGCACCATGCCTTGGACAGGCTCGCCGGTACGGGGGTCCATGATGTGACAGTAAAGCCGACCACCGAGGCGAAAAAACTTTTCGTAGTTGCCGGAGGTGGAAAGCGAAGTGTCGCGCAAGCTGAGGGTGGAGATGGCCTGCGTCTTGTCGTTTGGCTGAGGGACGCGAACGATCCAGCCCTCTTTGCCGGGAGGCGCGCCCAATGCGTAGACGCTACTGCCGCCGGCGTCGACGAGAGCCGCTCGGACTCCAGATTCGCGCAAAACGTCAACGACGCGATCGACGGCGTAGCCTTTGCCGATCCCGCCAGGATCGAGGTCCATGCCGGGAACTGTGAAATGCACAGTGCGCGCCTGCTTATCGAGAACCACGTTTCGCCAACCTACACTTGCTCTCGCTCGAGCCAGCTCCGGCTCTGTAGGATAGCTCCCGCTGCCGCGGAAGAAGCCCCAGGCGCGCATGAGCTGGCCAACGGTGATGTCAAAGGCGCCGGCACTGCGGCGAGAGAAGTCGAGCGAGCGTTCGAGAAAGGCGAAGACTTCTGGATCCGTGGTTACGGGGCGCTGGGCCGCAAGACGGTTGATGCGGGAGAGCTCGCTCGATGGGCGATAGTTGCTCAGCGCTTCTTCCACTCGTTCGATCTCTGCAAACGCGGCTTCGAACAGGGCGGAGGCCTGATGTTGATCAGCAGCGTAAAGATAGAGCGTGAAGAGCGTTCCCATGGCCGGGCGCGATTCCGAAAATAGATGGGTGGAAGCTGAGCCGCCACACAAAGGTGCAGCGATGAGAATCGTCAAGGCGGCAAGCAGGGAGCCGCTACTAATCAGACGTGCAAAAGAGATTCGCATTGGGTTCTCTTGCATTCGCGGTCTCATCCGGTGAAAGAACAAAAAAGATGCGAAACCGCTTATTTGTCCGCTCCAGGTCCGACTGCGACCACAAAATAGTTCGCCGGCTTGTCACTGGGATTGGTGATGCCGTGCTCCTCGTTGGAGCGGACAAATGCCAGCGAACCTCCATCCAAGCGATGGGGCGTGCCTTCAATGGTGAGTTCCACGGTGCCTTCGCGGATGAGCCACATCTCGCTGTGCTCATGATGATGGGCGGCATGCGGAGCGCCACCCGGAGGCAGAGTCGTCTCATGGACTTCGATGGACTCCCCGGTGGCGAGCTTGCCTTTCAAGATATGGCGTGTTGTCACCTTGGGCGTAACGCGGGCTTCGAGCTTTTCGAAAAGATAGACGTTCGAAGGGAGCGGAGCAGACTGGGGAGCAGCTTGCGCACCTGCAACGCTTCCGTCCAAAAGTTCCGGCAGCACGGCACCCGCAGCGAGAGCGGCGGGCAAAAGAGAGATCAGGTCACGACGTGATACGGACATGCTTTCCTCCTGAGAGAGATGAGGAAGGCCGCGCTAAACACCGTCGCGCGGCTTTTCCTTGCGAACAAAATTGTTGTCCTGCGTGGGCTCGGCATCGCACTCGATGGCGATGGTGGTGAGCGGGTGGTCCGGCGCCTCAAACGGGAGTCCGGTGAAGCGAACGCGGTATTTATCCTGCTCGAAGTTTATTTTTGTACCGCTAACAAAGAAGCGGGCGGACTTCACCTGCGCTTGCAGGCCGGCGACAACAACATTGTCACTGGGCCAAAAATAGACGTGCATGTAGAGCGTGTTGCCTTTACGGGTGAAAGTAGCGTAGTTCGAACGGCGCGGCTGGCAAAGATCAGAAGTGTAGATGGTGTCGCCGTTTCGGCGCATCCACTGGCCGACTTCGGTAAGGACACGGGCGGATTCTTCGGGGACGCTGCCATCGGCGCGGGGACCGATGTTGAGGAGGTAGTTTCCGCCGTCGCGCGCGCAGGAGATCAAGTTCTGGATCACGCGTCGAGGGCTTTTCCAATCGTCGTCGGAGCGATGGTAACCCCAACTATCGTTTAGAGTCATGCAGGATTCCCAGGCGCGGCCTTCCTTTTCCGCAGTGATCTGCTGTTCCGGAGTCGAGAAATCACCGGGGAGCTTGTTGCGGTTGTTGACGATGATGTCGGGCTGAAGCTCGAAGACCATCTTATTCATACGCTCGGATTCCCATCCCGCGGCGTCGAGAGGCCACGAGACGTCATACCAAAGCACGTCAATCTTTCCATAGTTGGTGAGCAACTCCCGGAGGTGGGTGTAAATGTATTCTACAAAGCGCTTGCGGGCGGTTTCGTCGGTGGCGCAGCGAGCGCCGTCCGGGTGATGCCAATCCATCAGCGAATAGTAGAAGCCAACGCGCATGCCTTCGCCGCGGGCGGCGTCGACGTACTCACGGACCAGATCGCGACCCGGTCCTTGCTTTGGCGAGCAGTAGTCAGTGGTCTTGGTGTCAAAGTGGCAAAAGCCTTCGTGGTGCTTGGTGGTCATCACCATGTAGCGCATACCCGTTTCACGCGCGATCTTGGCCCATTCACGCGCGGGAAAAGGCTTGGGTTTGAACTGTTTCGCGAGCGGCGCGTACTCGGAAACGGGAATGCCCTCGTTTTCCATGACCCACTCATGGCGGCCGATGAGGCTATAGAGACCCCAGTGGATAAACATGCCGAACTTGGCTTGGTGCCACCACTGCATCCGGCGCTGACGATCCATGTCTGCTGTTCCCGATGAATCAGCCTGCGCCGGCTCGTGGCCCGTCGCGAGAAGGTTCGCCCGGCCCGGCGAGGCAGCAGATGCCTTCGGCATGCCATTCACTGCGGCGAGGCTGCCAGCGGTCAGAAGTTTCAGCAGATTGCGGCGTGACAATTCTTCGATCATCGAACACGCTCCACTGTGTTGCCCTCGAACTCAACAACGACAACGGTCGCCATCGGGTCGAAGATCGGGCGTTCGATCTCGAGGGCAGTGCGGCCGTTTTCCGTTTTTGTCTGCATCGGCGCGTGATCCGCCAACCGATACGCACGCTTGACCGCGTTCTTCATCGCCGGAACCGGGAAAGGAGCACGCGGCTCGTCGAAGAGAGTGAAATAGAGCTTGCCCGGCTTGGTGGTCACACGCCACTCGGTCTGCGGAAAGAAAAGAGGCTCACCGCGGACGTTCTTCGCGGCGCGTGAGCTCGGCTCGCCGAGTTCCTCACCGAACGGCGTCGGCCCCGCACCATACACGGCTTCGCCATTGACCTGGAGCCAGCGTCCAACCGTGCGAAGGATGTCCTGGCTCGCTTGCGGGATGACGCCGTCAGGCATCGGTCCGATGTTAAGCAGATAGTTTCCGCCTTTGCTCACGATGTCGACCAGCTTGAAGGCTATCTGGCCGGGCGACTTCCAGTCGGTGTCGTCCGTGCGATAGCCCCAGGTGTGATTGATGGTCGCGGGCGTTTCCCAGGCATCGCCGAGCACCTGGCCGGGAATGATGTTGTCGCCCGTAGACCGGTAATCACCTTCGGTTCCGAGACGCCCGTCGATCAGCGTGTTCGGCTGCAGCGATCGAACGATGTCGGCGAAGCGCTGCCCGCGGTCGCCGGTCATCATTCGCGGCGTGTCGAACCAGATGAGTGCGACCGGCCCATAGCTGGTCAGGAGCTCGCGCACTTGCGGCTCGGCCTTGCCCCGAAGGTACTGGTCGTAGTCCTTCTTGTCGTCGGGTCCGAAGTCCAATTCGTTGCCCGCGCCGTTCGGTTCGTGCCAGTCCTGGGACTGCGAGTAGTAGAAACCCAGGCGCATATTCTGGCGCGCGCACGCATCGGCCAGCTCTTTCAGCGCGTCGCGCTTGAACGGCGTCGCATCCACGATGTTGTACGCGCTCGCCTTCGAATGGAACATCGCGAAGCCATCGTGATGTTTGGAGGTGATCACGATGTACTTCATGCCCGCGTCCTTGGCGAGCTGCACCCATTCGTCGGGGTTGAATTTCACGGGGTTGAAGCGCGACGCCAGCTTTTCGTATTCGCGCACAGGCACCGGCGCCCGGTGCTGAATCCACTCGCCAAGGCCCAGAGCGCGGCGCCCGTTCCATTGCCCGGCGGGAATCGAGTACAACCCCCAATGAATGAACAGACCGTACTTCGCTTCACGGAACCACTCCAGCCGCTTTTCGCGAGCGGGATCCGGCGGACGTGCCGCTCGTTGTTCGGGAGCCTCGGCGGCAGACAGACCGGCCGCCCGCGCCGAGGACACCATCCCTACCGCCAGGGCCGAACCAGTCCCGATCATCCAATCCCGCCTCGAGATTCGATTGTCTGTCATCAAAATTGTCCTTTCCCCAGCGTGAGAAGATCCGCCTGTTCCTTTCACAATCCCTGCAAACAATCCCCGACGAACAGTGCAATCAAAGCTTGAAGACTCTTTCCATCAACAGCCACTTTTCGCCGGGTCTTGAACCGGGCAGCGCTTTTTGGAACCGCCACATCAACTCCTCCCACTCCTGCACCTTCGGGTTGTTCAGGTAGAGCTTGGCTTTTGCTTCAAACGAAAACCGATCGTCCACTTCCATCACCATAAACATTCGCGTGCCGAGAAGATAGATTTCCAGGTCCAGAATGCCGGAGTCGCGAATACTTTTAAGGACCTCGGGCCAGACGTTTTCGTGGTGGCACTTATACTCAGCAATCAGGCCGGGATCGTCTTTGAGATCAAGCGTGAAGCAGTAGCGGCGAT